>WNFU01001146.1_pt1 | contig 74581 bp, 69 predicted proteins | sample 5400121 | NCBI WGS metagenome assembly WNFU01 (sample SAMN13153360, study PRJNA577476) | soil metagenome | isolation source: 100 cm soil or saprolite under grassland replicate 1 | place: USA:California | collected 2016-06-15
GTGTTTGGACTCATGCCGCGTGGTTCACGAGATCGCCGACAATCGTATCGGGGGTTTCGCGAATATCGCACACCCACGTGCGCTCGTCCGGCGCGGGCTCTTCGAGAATCGCGAGCTGGCTCTCGAGCAGCGAGGGGGGCATGAAATGCCCGCGGCGGTTGATCATGCGCTCCGCGAGCAGTGCTGGGCTGCCGGCGAGATACACAAACCGCACGTCCGTATCGCCCTCGGATCGCAGCAGGTCGCGATAGCTTCGCTTCAGCGCCGAACACGAGATGACGAGACCAATGCCTGCACGCTTTGCGGAGCGGAGTCGGGCAGCGATCGCACGCAGCCAGCCGTGGCGGTCGGTGTCCGTCAGTGGTATTCCGGCCGCCATGCGATTCACATTTTCCGGCGGGTGGAGGTCATCACCTTCCACGAATTCGATGCCGAGCACGCGCGCGAGCTGCGCTCCGATCGTGCTCTTTCCGGAGCCAGCGACGCCCATGATCACGTAGAGCCCACCGTGCGCAGCGCGCATGAAGTCGGCCGCGGCGAATCGGCGCACGATCTCTCCGGCGGGCTCGACCGCGTGAATTCCCGCGACACTCTTGCCGGCCTGCCAGTAGTCCTTGGAGGTCTTTTCTCCCGCGCCACCGGCGAGCGAGGCGCGCTTGAGCTGCCAGGCCGAACGGAGCGCGTAGATGGTCCGCATCCAATGTTTGGTCCTGCGACCACGCAGCATCCAGCGCGCGATCGGGCCCGCCTTCGTGCCGATCCGCTCGACGTACGGGGTGCGAATCACCGACAGCGGCACGCCCGTGACGCGCTCGGTGAGAACGATGTCGGCCTCGCTGGCCCGCACGATCGCCTGCTTATAGTCGTCGTGCGCGCCGCACTCGTTCGTCGCGATGAAGCGCGTGCCGAGCTGCGCGCCGGCATAGCCCATCTGTAAGGCTGCGACGAAGCCGGTCTCGTCCCCGATGCCGCCGGCGCAGACGACGGGCACGCCCAAATCGGCGAGCTCTTCGTAGAGCGCCTCGGCGCTGCGCGGCCCCGCATGGCCACCCGCGCGATTATTCACCGCGATGAGCCCGTGCACGCCGCCTGCCAACCCCTTCTCGGCCCACTTCCGCTCCGTCACGTCGTGGTAGACGATGCCCCCCCCGCCCGCGGAGGCGACGCGATCCACGACCCAGCGCGGATTGCCCAGCGAGGTGACGAAGAAGCGCACGCCCTCCTCGAGCGCGATGTCGACATAGCGACGCATACGCTCGAGATAGAACTTCGAGCTCCGCTCGATCAACACATTCATGCCGATCGGCTTGTCGGTCGTACGCCGGATCAGTCGAATTCCGTCCCGCAGGTCCTGCCCGTACACGTAGATCATCGAGAGCGGTTGCACGACGCCGATGCCGCCGGCCGCCGAGACGGCCGCGACGAGCTCGGCATTGGAGCAGGGGTACATCGCGCCGCAAATCAGCGGCACCTCGATGCCGAGCTGCCGCGTGAGAGGCGTATCGAGGATACTCATCGAGGGATCGAATGTAGTTTAAGTTGTCTCCACATGACGCAGCTCGTTTTCGCCGGCGTCGGCGTCGATTTCGGCGACACCACCCTCTTCTCAAACGTCTCCTTCACGGTCGCCCCGGGCGAACGGTGGGGCATCGTGGGCCGCAACGGCTCGGGGAAGACCACCCTCTTCCGGCTATTGACTGGTGAGCTCGAACCCACGCGCGGCACTATCGCGCGCGCGCCCCGCCTGCGGGTCTCGCTGCTGGAGCAGCACCGCGACTTCGGCGCCGCCACGACGGTGTGGGAGGCTGCGGCCGGCGAGCTGGCCGAGCTGCTGGCGTTGGAGCAGTCGCTCATACAGCAGGCCGCCGACCTGGCCCACGATTCCTCGGCCCGCGCCCTCGCCCAGTACGGCGAAGACCTGGAGCGGTTCGAGCTCGAAGGCGGCTACGCGGTTACGGCGCGCATTGACGCGGTACTGCATGGGCTCGAATTCGATCCCGCCCAGGCCCGCGTCACGCCGCTCTCCGCCCTGAGTGGCGGGGAGCTCGGGCGCCTCGGCCTGGCGCGCCAGCTGATGACGACCGCCGACGTGTTGCTGCTCGACGAGCCGACGAACCACCTGGACCTTGAAACCACCCGTTGGCTCGAGGAGTATCTCGCCGCAAGCGGGCGCACGGTGCTGCTCGTGAGTCACGACCGCGCATTTCTGTCCGCCACCGTGGACCACGTGCTGCATCTCGAAGGCGGCACGGCGACGCCGTACACGGGAGACTACGCCGCCTTCGTGACCCAACGCGCCGAGCGCCGGCTGGCGCAGCAGCGGGCCTACGACCAGCAGCAGCGCACGATCGCGCACGAGCAGGATTACATCGCGCGCAACATCGCAGGCCAGAACAGTCGCCAGGCGAAGGGCCGGCGCAAGCGGCTCGAGCGACTGCCGCGGCTGAGTCCCGTCATCGGCGCGGAAGGAACGATGGCCGTGCGTTTCGAAGTGCCGGAACGCGGCGGCGATCAGGTCGTCAGCGCGAAGCACGTGAGCGTCGGAATCGGTGCGCGCACCCTGGTCGAGCGGTTCAGCGGAACGTTGGAGCGGACCGGCGTGCTGGGGATTATCGGCCGCAACGGGGCGGGCAAGTCCACGCTGCTGCGCGCACTCCTGGGCGAGCATCCGACGCAGAGCGGCGAGCTCCGGCTCGGCACGTCGATCACCGCCGGGTACTACCGCCAGGATCTCTCGCAAGTGCCGCTCGACCGCACGCTGTACGATGTCATCGCCGGGCTGCGGCCGAAGTGGGAGCGCGGCCGCATCCAGGGGCACCTGGGACGATTCGGGTTTTCAGGGCAGGAAGTGCAGCGGCGCGCCGACTCATTGTCGGGTGGCGAGCGGGCGCGCGTCGCGCTCGCGATCCTGATGCTGTCGGGTGCCAACCTGTTGGTGCTCGACGAGCCGACCAATCACCTGGACGTCGAATCCATCGAGGCGCTCGAAGACGCGATCGACGCGTACGACGGCACAGTCATTCTGGTGAGTCACGACCGGGCGCTGTTGCGCGCCCTGACGACGCGGATGTGGATCCTCCACGAGCGGCGCATGACCGAGTTCGCGGGAAGCTTCGCGGAGTGGGAGGAAGTCAGTACGGAGCGCGCCCATGCCGCGGCGGTCAGCGCCGCCGAGGAACAGGCGCTGCGGCGAGTCCACGAGCATCAGCGCGTTGCGCCTCCCGCCAAAAAGGATCCGCGCAAGGAGCTGCGCCGGGCGCAGCAGGGGCTCGAGCAGGCCGAGGCTCGGGTGACGGAGCTGGAGTCCCAGGTCGCGCGCGTAGTCACGGCGTTGGAGGACCCGGCGCTGTACACGAAACCCGACGGCGCCGCCAAAGCCCGGGCGCTCGGCGCCGAGCTCGAGACGTTGAAGCGGGAGCTCGATGCGGCGCTGGAGCGGTGGACATCTGCGACCGAGCAGGTCGAGATGCTTGACGGACTCGCGTAGCGCCGTTCTCGTTCGCTCACCATCCAGGGAGTGGCGACAATGCAATTGGCGATGATCGGGTTGGGCCGTATGGGCGGCAACATGGTGCGGCGGCTCGTCCAGGGTGGACACGAGCTGATTGCCTACGACCAGAGCGACGACGCGGTCAAATCACATGTCGGCACCGGCGCCAAGGGCGCCAAGGACCTCGCCGACGTAGTGCAGCAGCTGACCCCGCCGCGAGTCGTTTGGATCATGGTGCCGGCCGAAGCGGTCGAAGGCACCATCGAGCAGCTCGTGCCGCATCTGAGCCGCGGCGACATCGTCATCGACGGCGGCAACTCGAACTTTCGCGACTCGCTGCGTCGAGGGGACGCGCTCAAGGGGAACGGAATCGAGTTCGTGGACGTCGGGACGAGCGGGGGGATCTGGGGCCTCACGCTCGGCTACTGCCTCATGATCGGGGCATCGCCCGCCGCGTTCCAGCATTGCGAGCCGATCTTTCGGACTCTCGCGCCGCCCGAGGGATGGGCGCATGTCGGCCCGCCCGGCGCCGGCCACTACGTCAAGATGGTGCACAACGGGATCGAGTACGGAATGCTGCAGGCGTACGCCGAGGGCTACGAGCTTCTCCACGCTTCTCAGGATTTCAAGCTCCAGCTGGGCGAGATCGCGAAGCTGTGGAACCACGGCAGCGTGGTTCGCTCCTGGCTGAACGAGCTCGCGGAGCGCGCGTTCTCGCGTGACGACCAGCTGGCCGGCATCCGTGGCTACGTGGAGGACTCGGGCGAGGGACGCTGGGCGGTGGAAGAGGCGATGCGTCTGAACGTGCCGGCGCCTGTCATCACGTTGTCCCTGCTCGCGCGGCTCCGCTCGCGACAGCAGGAGTCCTTCGGTGCCAAGGTGATCGCCGCGCTGCGCCACGAGTTTGGCGGCCATGCGGTGCAGAGCAAATGAGGGCATCCCTGTCGATCGTCCTGTCACTGACGCTGCTCGCACCAACGCAGGTGCGTTGTCAGAACGCACTGTCGGTCGACGGGCTGCGCGTCGAGTACCTTGCCAATCCGATCGGCATCGATGTGGTGCAGCCGAGGTTGAGTTGGCGGATTGCGAGCACTCGACGCAACACCATGCAGGCTGCCTATCAACTGCAGGTCGGGTTGAACGTAGCGAGCCTGACTCGCGGCGCGAATCTGCTGTGGGATTCCGGGAAGAAGGTCTCCGACGCCTCGGTGTTTGTGGACTACGGCGGTCCGCAGACGGTATCGCGGACGCGCTATTACTGGCGCGTGCGCGTCTGGGATTCGAGCGGGCGCGCGTCCCCATGGAGTTTCGTAGCGTTTTGGGAAACCGGACTGTTCCAGCCCGGGGACTGGACCGCGGAGTGGATCACCCCGCCCCCGACCGCTGCCGATAGCCTTCCCTCTCCATCGCCCTTCCTGCGGCGTGCGTTTCGCGTCGGCGAGGCCGTGCGCTCGGCGCGTCTCTACGTCACCAGCCTGGGCCTCTATGAGGTCTATCTCAACGGCGAGCGCGTCGGCGACCAGCTGTTCACGCCCGGGTGGACTTCGTACCGGCGGCGGCTGCAGTACCAAACCTACGACGTCACCGCACTGCTGCGGCCGGGGGCAAACGTCGTCGGCGCAATTCTCGGCGATGGCTGGTACCGAGGCAATCTCGGATTCTTTCGCCAGCGGAACCTCTATGGCCGCCAGCTTGCCCTGCTCGCCCAGCTCGAGATCCGATATCAAAGCGGGCGCACCGAGCGAGTCGTGTCGGATGGAGACTGGAAGGCTTCAGCGGGCCCGATTCTCAGCTCCGACATCTATGGCGGCGAAACGTACGACGCGCGGCGCGAGCTGAGCGGCTGGACCGCGGGGGGAGCGCCGTACGACGATCGCAACTGGACGACGGTTGGCGTGCTCGTTTATCCGCCTCCGGCGGCGTTGCTCGCAGCGATGTCGCCACCGGTGCGTCGCGTGCGCGAGCTGCGCCCGGTGGCCATTCGTCGCGCGCCGTCGGGCGAAACGATCTTCGACCTCGGCCAGAACTTCACCGGCTGGGCGCGTCTCAGCGTCCGCGGACCGGCTGGCACGACCGTCACCCTGCGCTTCGGCGAGGTGCTCGACCGCGAGGGCAATCTCTACACCGCCAACCTGCGCGCAGCCGCTCAGACGGACCGCTACACACTCAGCGGGAACGGTCGAGAAGTGTACGAGCCGCACTTCACGTTCCATGGCTTTCGGTACGTGGCCGTCCGAGGACTTCCCGCTCCAGCGGATTCGGCCACCATCACGGGCATCGCGGTCTCGTCCGACCTCGTGCAGACCGGGAGTCTCGTAACCTCGGACTCGCTGCTCAACCGGCTGCAGCGGAACATCGTCTGGGGTCAGCGCAGCAATTTTCTCGACGTGCCGACGGACTGCCCGCAGCGCGACGAGCGACTCGGCTGGACGGGCGATGCCCAGGTGTTCGCGCGGACTGCCGCGTTCAACATGGACGTCGCCGGCTTCTTCGCGAAGTGGCTGTCCGATGTGGCGGCCGATCAGGATCCCAGCGGCAGTGTTCCGTGGGTGATTCCGAATCCACTGGGCGGTGACTCGACCCACTTCGCGGGCACCGCCGGTTGGTCCGATGTCGCCGTCATCGTTCCCTGGACGATGTACCTGACGTATGGCGACCGGCGCGTGCTCGAACGCCAGTATCCGAGCATGCGCGCGTGGGTCGATTACGCGCGGCGCCGAGCGGGCACTGACCTCATCTGGAGACCGGGATGGCAGTTCGGCGACTGGCTCGCGCTGCACAGCGACGATCCGTCGTACCCGGGCGCGACGACGAGCACCGACTTGATCGCGACGGCGTTCCTGGCCCACTCGACCGATCTGGTGGCGCGCACGGCGGCGATCCTCGGGCACGAGGACGACGCGGCCGAGTATCGGGCGCGCTTCCGGGCGATCCGTGAGGCGTTCAATCGGGAGTTCGTCTCGCGGACGGGCCGAGTGGGCGAGAACACCCAGACGGCCTACGCGGTGGCGATCGCGTTCGATCTGCTTCCGGATTCGCTGGTATCGGTCGCAGGCGGGCGCCTCGCGCAGGACGTGGCAGCGCGCGACCACCATCTCACGACAGGCTTTCTCGGCACTCCCTACCTCCTGCACGTGCTCGGCGCCACGGGGCACATTGGGGACGCGTTCGCGCTGCTCACTCAGCGGACCTACCCGTCCTGGCTCTACCCGATCACCCGAGGGGCGACGACGATGTGGGAACGGTGGGACGGCATTCGTCCCGACAGCTCCTTCGAAGATCCCGGGATGAACTCATTCAATCACTATGCCTTCGGCGCGGTCGGCGACTGGATGTACCAGAACATCGGCGGTATCGATGTCGATCCGGCGGGGCCGGGGTACCGACGGTCACGCATCGCGCCTCGCCCCGGGGCGGGCCTGACGAGTGCGAACGCGGCTCTCGAGACCGCCTATGGGACGCTGCAGTCCGCGTGGAGACTCGACGCGGGGCGATTCGCGCTCGAGGTGACCGTTCCGGCGAACACATCCGCCGAGGTGACCGTGTGGGACGCCCGCCTCGACGCCGTGCGGGAAGGGGGCTTCTCCCTGAACGCTCGGGACGGCGTTCGCGCCGCCCGCCAACGGGGCAGCGACGTGATCGTGGACGTCGGCTCGGGTCGCTATAGTTTCGCGGTCGGTCCATGACTCATCGAGAATCCCCATTTTGGCGCCGCCGGCACAGGATGATTCGAGGAGCGTCGTGCCCTCTACTCCCTCACACGCTCTAGTTGGATTCGCGCTCGCTGCATGGGTTCAGCAGCGACCTCCCCTGCGGCGCGTGTGCCTCGCCGCCGCCTGCGCCGCCCTGCCGGACATCGATGTCATCAGCTGGCCGCTCCACATCTCGAACGCGTCGCTCTTTGCTCACCGCGCCATCACCCATTCACTATTTTTCGCGGTCCTCGGCGCGATGCTGGCGACGCGCGTATTCTTCGGCGGTGCAGAGTGGGCGCCATCGCGCGCCCGGATCGCGCTGATTCTCTTCCTCGCGGTCCTGTCCCATGCCTGTCTCGACGCGCTCACGACGTACTCCGTGGGCGTGGAGTTCTTTGCGCCGTTTTCCCAACAGCGATTCCGGTTTCTGTGGACCCCGCTGGGAGATCCGCAGGGAAGGTTGGCTGGTCAGCTGATCCAGGAAGTCTTCGTCATCTCGCTGCCCGCGGTCGCCCTCGGCTGGTTGGGGTTTCAGCGTGAAGATCGTGCTCGCTCGGCACGGCAAGCCTGACTGGGACTTCAAGACGCCCATTCCGGGGCACGCCCTCGCGGCATGGCTGCGTGGCGAACACGACGCCCCGCTCGATCCATCACACCGGCCCAGCGCCGAGCTCGAGCAGCTCGCCCGTCAAACGACGTGCCTGATCGCCACGCCGCTCCGGAGGTCGCTGGACTCGGCTCGTCTCCTCGCCCCCGCGGCGGTGCCGCTCGTTGACGCGCATTTTCAGGAGCCGGATTTGCCGTGTGCGATTCGGTCCGGGTTGCGCCTTTCCCCGGATCTCTGGGCATGGCTGGCACGTACCGCCTGGTTTTGCGGCTGGTCAGCCGGGGTCGAACCGTTCAAGGCTGCCCGCGCGCGCGCGTCTAACGCGGCGGCTATTCTCAGCGCACGGGCCGAGGCGGGGATTGTAGTTGTCGTGGGCCACGGGCTCATGAATGTCTTCATCGCGAGGCAGCTGCGTCGCAGGGGATGGCGCGGGCCGCGGCTACCGCTACAACGGCACTGGGCCTTTGACGTGTACGAGCGAGCGGGCTAGCCGGTCGTCAGCATCACGACGCGATCGGCATTCGCCCGCGCGAACTCCGCGTCGTGCGTTGCCACGAGCAAGCCGCGGCCCTGCGCGCACAGGCGGCGCAACGTAGTGCCCAGCGTGTTGCGCCGCGCCGGGTCGAGCGCGGCGGTCGGCTCATCCATGAGGAGCAGCGCGGGATCCGGTGCCAGCGCACGGGCAATCGCCACCCGCTGCGCCTCGCCACCCGACAGCTGACTCGGCCATGCGCCCGCGCGCGCGCCGACGTCGAGGGAGGTCAAGAGTTTCTCGCCGACAGCCTCCGCCTCACCGCGAGTCTTTCCCAGAACGTGTCGCATCGCCAGCGTGACGTTGTCGAGCGCCGTGAGGTGCGCGAACAGCGCGTGGCCCTGAAACACGAGTCCCACCCGGCGGCGCAGCGGCGCGAGGCGCGATTCCGGCGGCACGGGTCCGGGTGCCAGCGCGAATCCATCGACGACGATCCGCCCCTCGTCGAACGGCTGCAATGCGGCGACCGCCCGGAGGGCCGTCGTCTTCCCCACGCCCGAGGGGCCCATCAACGCCACGATCTCCCCTCGCGCGACGTCGAGCGATAAGGCGCGCAGCACATCTCGCGTTTCGTAGCGAACGCGCAGCCCGTCGATCGTGAGCAGCGCCGTCACGCTGCTCGTCCTCCCCAGCGGTGCTCGAGCCGGCGGGCCAGGCGCGCCAGCGGCAGCGACATCACCAGGTACACGAGAGCGCAGAGCACCCCGGGGACAACCCAGCTTCCGATGTTGGTCGCGTAGATCGCCGTCTCCTTGGTCAGCTCGACAACCGTAATGACCGACACGAGAGCGGAATCCTTGAGCAGGGCGACGAAGTCGTTGGTCATTGGCGCAAGCGCATAGCGAAGCGCCTGCGGGCCGCGCACCAGGCGGAGGATCTGCGCCTCCGAGAAACCGAGCGTGCGCGCGGCCTCGAGCTGCGCCCGCGGCACCGCCTCGAGCGCGCCGCGATAGATCTCGGCCTCGTAGGCCGCGTAGTTCAGGCCCAGGGCCAGAACCGCGGCGAGGAACGCCGGCAGCCGTACGACGCCGGCCAACCCGTAATAGATGACGAACAACTGCAGCAGGAGTGGCGTGCCGCGAATCACCTCGATGTAGATGGTGGTCAGGAACCGCAGCCACACCGGGCCGTACAAGCGGCCCGACGCCAATACGAGTCCGACGACGACCGCCAGTGCCATGGACAAGAGCGACACCAGCAGCGTCACTGCGGCCGCGCGGGCGAGCGAAGGGAGATAGGCGACGGCCTGCGTCGCTGCCGCTGGAGCGGCCGGCGTCATCGCGCTGGAGCGCAGGACGCGATCGAACAGTGTGAGCTGGCTCGGGTCCCACACACTCCAGCGGCGGAAGATCTGCTCCAGGCTGCCGTCGCGCATCGCCTCCCGCAGCACCGCGTCCACCGAGTCACGCAGCACGGAATCGGCGCGGGCCAGCACGCCCACGTAATGGCTGATGGCGACAGGTTGCGCGAGGATCACGAACCCCGATCCGCCGCGCCTGCGCAGGGCACGTTGCGCGATGATGTGGTCGAGCAACACCGCGTCGACTCGACCCGCGACGAGGTCGGCGTAGGGGTGTACGTCGTCGTCGTAGGAGACGGGGATCACGCCGGCGGAGCCGCGCGCGGTGACGAGCAAATCGTACGCAATCGTGGCGCCGAGCGTCGCGACACGCCGGCCACGCAGGTCGGCTAGGCCATGGACCCGGTCCCGGTCTTCCGGTCGCACGGCGAGCACTTCGCGGAACTCGAAGTAGGGCAGGGTGACGGCGTGTCGAGCGCGACGCGCCGGCGTGTCTTCCACGCCGGAGAGGCCGAGTACGAAGTCCCCGCGTTCGACGGATTGATCGATGTTGGACCACTGGACCTGGAGAAACCGCGCGCTGCGGCGACCCAGCCCGTGGGCGATGCGGCCGGCGACCTCCACGTCGAAGCCGCGCACCTGCGATGGATTGGCCGGGTCGGCTTCCACGAACGGGGCACCGCCCTCGGCGTCTCCGCCCCACACCAGCTCGTGCGCATTCCTACCCTGCGCGGCGAGCGTCGTCGCGACGCACAGCGCCAGGACAGCGATCATGCCAGGATGGAAAGCAACCAGCGTTTGGCGGCGACGTCCCCCGCCCAGAGCGCCGGGCCGAGCGGGGAGCCGAGGTAGATCAAAGTGCCTGGCCCGGTCCGGCGCTTGAGTGCCACCGGCAGACCATCCGCCCGCGCGATGATTTCGCCGGGCTGGTCCCCGAGCGGTACTACGCGGCTGAAATCGCGGATCTTGGCGGGATGGGGCCAGGTGTAGTCGACATACGGGGTGCGCCGGGATGGGCGCTGTTCGGACCACAGCCTCACGGGGGCGTGGACGGCGAGTTGCAGGCCGTCGCGCAGCGAACGACGGTGCCGGCGGAAACTCAGCTGCCCCGTGAAAGCTGCGCCCGATTCGACGATCACGGTCGCTCCGTGTCGGAGCCACGACACGATTCCTCGGGCGAAATCCGGCGGCAGCTCCAATAACGCCGGGACGACGACGAGGTGCCCCAGCACGGCGCGAGGCTCGTTATCGAGCGCGGCGTGGAATCCCGAGACTGATTCGGGCAGCGAGCATTGGCCCGCAACGGGAAGAATGCAGCCAACGTGCCGCACCGTGTGGGCCACGGGCGATGGGATCGGCAGCCGGAGGCTCATCGCTGCAGCGGCGCAACTGAGGAATTCGCGCCGGCTCAAGTCCACGCTAGAGCCTTCCCGCAATCAGGCGGTCCATCGCCTGCGCGGTGTCGTAGAACTGCTGATCCGGCGCGTAGCGGTAGCGCGCCTCCATTTCCGCGATGAGCCAGCCGTCGTACCCCACCTTGGTCATCGCGGCGCGAATGGCGGGCCAATTGTTGTCGCCCAGAAAGAGGTTGGTGTACACGCTCTGATCGCCGCAGCGCCCGCGATGCTTCAGCACGTCCTTCAGGTGAATGCGGGTGATTTTCGGCCCGTGGATCTCGATCCACTGTTCGGCAAATCCGGTGTCGTGGATGTTGCCGACGTCGAGATGAATCCCCACGGCGGCGCTGTTCACGTCGTTGAGAAATTGCCAGAACTCGCGCGGGCTGATGAGAAAGTGGTGCTCGGCGTTGCAGTTCTCACAGCCGATCCGAACGCCGGCGCGTGCGGCTTTCTCGCCGAGCGGCTTGAGCGACTCCACGCAGCGCTGGTAGACCTCGTTGTAGGGGACCTCCTCGGTCACGAGCCCCGCCACCAGGAGGATGGCGTCGCTGCCGAGCAGCACCGCCGTCTCGATTTCCCGCTCCACGATGCGTGCCGCTTGCGCGCGAACGGCGGGGTCGCGCGCGGACAGGGGCGATGCCCAATGCAATCCGGTCGAGACGTTGGATACGACGAGCCCGGCGTTCTCGACTTTGCGCCGCAGCTCTCGCACCTGCGTGTCGGTGGTGGTCATCTGAAACCAGGGGACGTCGCCCAGCCACAGCTCGATGCCCTCGAATCCGGCTCGCTTGACGAGGTCCAGGCCTCTTTCGAATCCCCAGTCCTTCGGAATCATGTTGTCGCCGATCGATTTTTTCATATGCCCTAGTTTGCTGGCATTCCGTTGAATCTCGCAACATCGGGTCCCGTAGGGCCTCTACACCTTCGCCGGAGCGGACATGACTCGCAGGAACAACGCGCGCCTCGCCGGCTTCGCCTACCTCTTCTACATCGCCGTCGCATTTCCGAGCATGGTCCTGATGAGCCGCGCCACCAGCGGCGAGGGGATGGCGGCGAAACTCGCCTCCGTCGCCCAACACGCTACGGATGTGCACGTCGCCGCCGTCCTCTCCCTGTTTAGCAGCTTCTGCGCGCTGGCGCTCGCGGTGAGCCTGTGGGCGATTACGCGCGACCAGGATGCCGATCTCGCGATGCTGGGACTGACCTGCCGCGTCGCCGAGGGCGTGACCGGCGCCGTCTCCATTCCGGCATCGCTGGGGCTGCTTTGGCTCGCGACGAGCGCACCAGACCCCGCGTCAGCACAAACGCTCGCCGGGTTCGTGCTGGAGGACAGTCCGCTTGTCGCTGCGAGCTTCTTCGCCCTCGGCAGCACGCTCTTTTCCTGGCTGCTGCTGCGTGGCCGGATGATTCCCGTCCCGCTGGCGTGGCTTGGCGTGGTCGCCTCTATCTTGATCGTGGTGGGTCTGCCGCTGCAGCTCGGAGGATTGCTGCACGGGGCGGTCACGCAACTCATGTGGTTGCCCATGGCGGCGTACGAGATTCCGCTCGGGTTCTGGCTCCTCATCAAGGGTGTCGCACCATTGGAGGCGCGATGACCGAACCTCGTCGCTCTGCTCGAGTCGCCGGTTGGTTGTGGTTGCTGGTCATTGCGGCCGGTATGGTCGCCTTCGCCGTCCGGGCCACACAGCCGCGTCTCGCGCTGGTCGCCAATCTCTTCGCCGGTGTGTGTTATATCGGCGTGACCGGTCTGCTCTACGAGCTGCTCAAGCCGGTCAACCAAAGCGTCGCACTATTTGCCGCCTTTTGCGGTCTTGTGGGTGTGGCCAGCGGCGCCGGCGACGCCCTCGATAACGGCCAGGGGCAGGGCTTCTCCATAGCCATGGTGCATTTCGGATTTCAGATCGCTTCGGTCGGATACTTGATTGTGCGGTCGACGTTCCTCCCCCAGATACTGGGCGTCTTGTTGGCGATCGGGGGATCGAGCTATGTAATCAGCTCGTTCGCGAACCTGTTGTCCCCCGCTTTCGGTGCCCATCTGTCACCCTTCATCATCCCAATCGCGGTTCTGGGCGAAGGCTCGCTGACAGTATGGCTCATCGTTAAGGGCGTGGATGCCTCGAAGTGGGAGGGATACATTCGTTCATGACCTTCAAGCCCGCGACCTGGCTGCCGATCGCCATCCTGCTGAGCGCCGCCAACCTGGTTGCGGTAGGCTTCGCGGCGGGAGGGACCGAACCATGGCATGCCGGCGTCCATGCGACGCTCGCGCTCGGCTTCGGACTCTGGGCGCAGCGTCTGCAACGGCGTCGCCGCGAGGGGGAGGCCGGCGCGCGGCTCGAAGCACCTGACGCGGAGCGGTTCGAAGCATTCGAGGACGAGCTGAGCAAGCTGCGGCAGGAATTGAGCGAAACGCAGGAGCGCCTGGACTTCGTGGAACGGCGGCTGGTACAAGGATCGGAACCGCGCCGCGTGCCGCCGGAGCGCGGACAATGACTGGAGCGTTTCGATTCGTTGATGCTCGCTGACACACTCGAGCAGCTTCGTGGCCTGGAACTGCGCGATGAAGACGGCGCAGTGGAGATCCTCGAGCTGCTGCCGCCGGCGACGGACGCCGAGGTCAGCGCGCTCGAGGCGAGGCTTCCCGCGGCGTTGCCCGCGGACATCCGCGCCGCGCTCAGCGTGTCCATTGGCCTGGTCAACGGGCCGCTCGAGTCGTTCACCCTGCTTGGCCTGAATGGCTTCGGCCTGGAGGAGGTTTTCCCGTCGGCCCATTCTATCGCCGGTGATGGCTACGGGAATTTTTGGGTGGTGGACTTGCATCCCGACTCCAGGTCCTGGAGCCCCGTCTGGTATGCCTGTCATGACCCGCCGGTGATCGTGTATCAGGCCTCAACCGTCGAACAGTTCCTGCGAGAAGCGATCCAGATGTGGCAGCCGGGACGGCGCAGCCCGGTGGATATCGTGCATGAAGACGCGTCGCTGCACATCTGGCGCCACAACCCCGACCTGATCAGCCAGGCGGACGCCGCCCGCTCGACTGATCCGGAGCTGGCGGCATTCGCGGCGACACTGACACCCGATTTCGAGATCATCGACCTGCGTCGAGCGACGACGGGGCAGGGATTCTCGTGGGGCCGCTACGGTCCCATCACCGCCTGCAAGCGCCACGGCACCGCGCCGATCTGGGGTATCGCGCGACCGACGACGAAGTCCCGCATCAGCCATTTCTTGTTTGGTCGAGACTACTTCAAACGATGATGTGGGCTGCGCTGGTTCTCGTGCAGCAATCATGGATGTTCGGTCCCTTCACGAAGCCGGCCGACGTAAACCCCGTCATCACGCCGAACCCAACTGCTCATTTCCGCTCGCCGATGATCGACAGCGTCGTCGCCTGGGAGGAATACGCGACTTTCAATCCGGCCGCTGTCGTAAAAGACGGAAGGGTCTTTCTCCTCTATCGCGCCGAGGATGCCAGCGGCGAGCGGCAGATCGGTGGCCACACGTCGCGACTCGGCCTGGCCGAAAGCAGCGACGGTCTGCACTTCACGCGGCGTGCGACCCCCGTGCTCTATCCTGACAGCGATGCACAGCGGCAGAATGAGTGGCCCGGTGGTGTCGAGGATCCGCGCATCGTCGAGTCGAATGACGGCATGTACGTGCTGACATACACGCAGTGGAACCGCGACGTGCCGCGGCTGGCCGTAGCGACCTCGCGCGACCTCATCGTGTGGACAAAGCACGGACCGGCGTTTGCTCACGCCGCCGGCGGCAAGTATTTACGCTTCGAGTCCAAATCCGGCGCCATTCTCAGCCGAGTCGAAGGCGATCGCCTCATCGCAACCCGTGTGAATGGCAAGTACTGGATGTATTTTGGCGTCCCCGATTTGGCCCTAGCCACTTCCGACAACCTGATCGACTGGACCCCGTTGCAAGACGCCGATGGCCGGCTCATGAAGGTGCTGTCACCGCGTCCGGGCTATTTCGATTCCTGGCTGGTCGAAGCTGGTCCGCCCGCGCTGCTCACCGCTCACGGCATCGTCGTGCTTTATAATGCGGGGAACGACAGGACGTACGGCGATTCGACGCTGCCGGCGCGCGTGTACACGGGTGGCCAGGCGTTGTTTGACGCCCGCAATCCGCTGAAGCTGATCGCGCGGTCGGGCACGCCGTTCATCCGTCCGACCGAGAGTTATGAGCGAACCGGTCAGTATTCAGAGGGTACGACGTTCGTGGAAGGCCTCGTGCCGTTCAGGGGACGGTGGTATCTCTACTATGGCACCGCCGATTCGCGGGTAGGAGTCGCCGTATGGGACACACGCCGGTAAAACTCACACTGATCGTCGTTGGGTTCTTGGCCGCGTCATGCTCGGGAGACACGTCGGGCATCGCGGTATTGGATCCGGGTGACGCATCGTATTCCCACTCGTTTGATCCCCCCCGGGTCGTCGATTCCACCGCCGCGTGCACTCGGCTCATGACCTATGCCATCATGGCCCTGGGGCGACGGTTTCACCAATTCGAGCTGTCCATCAACTTCATCGACAACTGCTCTGCCTCAGGGGGCGGCTACACATACTGGGAATCGTTCATCGAGGGCGACTACACGTCGACCGGTCGTGACTTTGTGCTGATACCGGACACTACGCGCATGCCGCGATTCCCGGGAACGTTCGATGGGACCTACGTTCGCTTCACGCTGCCGGCGAATCCCGACTCCCTCGCGCCGACGCCGCAAGACATGCAGTTAGGGCCCAGAATGCCGTTTTGATGGGCTTAGGACCCTCCGGTCAGCACCTGCTCCCAGACAGCATCCTCCCCCATCGGCATAGCGGTTTTGACGACGAACCCGCGATCCTTGCTGACGTAGACCCGCGCTTCATCGTTGCGGAAGCGCACGCTGACGACCCACGTGTCGTAGCTTCCCGCGGGCGACGTGACACGCTCACTGCCGGTCACGCGGAGGTCGATCGCAAGTGCCCGCACGCGGTTGGGGTATGTGATCCACGGTACGTAGACGCTGCCGCGCCACGAGCTGTTGAGCGGCGTCAGCTGAAACAGCGCGCGATACGCCGAGCCCACCCAGTTGATGTCCGCCTCCCGCCACGACAGATACCGCGGCGGCTCGGCAGGGAAGTCCCCCCCGCCGGGATAGCGCCCAAAACGTTTCGTGCGTCGTAGCAGCCGCAGTGAATCTCGACTCACGACCAGAGAGTCGGTGAACCCCTCCGGGGCGTAGCGTCCGGTCCCGTACGTGACGATCGCCAGTGCCGGGACCCCGTGGACCGTCGTCGGCGCGATGGAGAACGTCCGGATGCCCTGCTCCGTGGTGACCAGGCCATCCGTCGTCATCGTTGCCCGGTAGCTCCAGGAGCCTGATTGCAATGCTCGCAACGGCACACGGTCGAGCAGCGGATAGCGGGCGCGGCCCACGGTATCCGATGTCCCGACTTCCTGACCCAGTGCCCGCGTCGGCCACAGCAGGCTGCCGGCGAAGACCGCCGAGCCTGACGGAATTTCCTCCTCACGGCCGACAAACACGCTGTAGACACCCCATGTGAGGATCGTCAGCACAATCGCCGCGGCGATCGCCCTCGGCGCAGTCAGGCGCGATGGATGGCGATCCGCCGGCAGGACCACACGCGCTCCCGTCGCCCGGCTGGCGAGGATCCGCTCACGCAGCTCGACCCGCGGTTCGGGGGCCGGCAGTTCCTGCAGCTTCGCTCGAAAGTCCGTCGTCATGGGCGATCCTCCATTCGCTGGCGCACGCGTTTGATCGCGCGATACAGTCGAACTCGCGACGTCACCGCGCTGATGCCGAGCAGTGCCGCGATTTCGGCATGGCTATACCCTTCCATTTCCTTGAGCACGAGCACGCTGCGGAGCGCTCCGGGAAGCGCGTTCACTGCCGCGTGCAGCGTCATCTGTTCCGGCGTAAGCCCTGGGGGCGTCGGGACATCCGCGGCGCTGTGGAGTGATATCTCGCGGCGCCGTTCGCGCGTGCGCTGGCGCATCAACGCCACCCGCACCGTCACCCGTCGCAGCCAGGCGTCGAGACGGCCGCGTTCCTCATAATGCCCCAGCGCTTCGGGTAGCCCCACGAACACGTCGTGCACTACATCCTCCGCATCTTCGCGCGTTCCGAGCAGCCGATAGGCGAGGCGAAAGAGTCGGCTTGCGTACGTGTCGTACAACGTGCCTAGCGCCTGGGCATCCACGCGCGGGAGGCTCGACGGTCTCACTGCTGGTATGGTCATGCTGATAGGACAAATGCCGCCAGTCAGTCAAACGTTACCAAGAACGTTTTGCTGCGATAGAATGCCGTCATGACCAAGGTCAAAGTTGGCATTATCGGATCGCGATTTCAGGCGGACTGCATTGCCGCAGCGGTGAAAGCGGTGCCGGAGGAGGCCGAGCTCGTCGCCGTCGCCTCGCCGACGAAAGGCAACGCCGCGGCCTTTGCCAAACGGCACGGCATCCCCCACGCTTACACCGACTACCACGAGCTGCTGCACAACCCGGAGGTCGAGCTGATCTCGATCACGGCGCCGAACCGGCTGCACGCGGAGATCACGATCGCTGCCGCCAAGGCCGGCAAGCACGTCGTCTGCGAAAAGCCGCTCTGCATGACCCTCGAGGAAGCGGACGCGATGATCGACGCATGTCGCCAGGCGGGCGTGTTGCTGCTCTACGCCGAAGAGCTGTTCTTTGCGCCGAAATATGTGAAGGCGAAGCAGATGGCTGATGAGGGAGCGTTCGGCCGCGTGCACCTCGTAAAGCAGGGAGAGAAACATTCCGGCCCGCATTCCGACTGGTTCTGGGACGTCACCCAGTCCGGCGGTGGCGCCGTCATGGATCTAGGCTGCCACGGCATCGCGTTCTGCTGGTGGTTTCTCGGAAAACCGAAAGTCACGAGCGTGTATTCGCACATGGCGACTCAGGTCCACGGCGACCGCACTCAGGGGGAGGACGAAGCGGTCACGATCATCGAGTTCGCGAACGGCGCCGTCGGCATGGTGGAGAGCAGCTGGAACCGGCCTGGCGGGATGGACGACTGCATCGAAGTCTTCGGCGACAAGGGCCAGACCTACGCCGACATGCTCATGGGCAACGCGCTGCCGACATATTCGGAAGTCGGATTCGGCTACGCCGTCGAGAAAGCCGCATCGACCAAGGGATGGAGCTATCCGGTGTTCGAGGAGCACTGGAATTACGGCTTCCCGCAGGAGATGCGGCACTTCGCGCGATGCGTGCGCGGCAAAGAGACGCCGATCTCCGATGGGGAGACGGGGCGGGTGGTACAGGAAGTCCTGTACGCCGCGTATGCCGCAGCGGGCCAGGGGTGTAAGGTCGCGCTGCCGTTCCGGCCGAAAGGGGTAGCAAAGCCTATCGATCTCTGGAAACCAAAACCGGTCGCGCCCGTCAGGAAGCTCAGCTCGTGAAGACTCAACAGGAAGAAGGAGAGATTATGGACTTGCCTCCGCTCTGGAAGAAGAAGGAACCGGGACCGGTGAAACTGCCGGAGCCACCCAAGCCACGGCCGCCCGAGCCGTGGGAGCCTGCCCGGACTCCGCGTGATCCCGAGCCACCCACGACGCCGAGGCGAGGTCAACGCGGGACATGATGTACGAGGGCCGTCACACCCCACCGCTGTCGCCACGGCGCTTCGCGCGGCGCATGGCAAATCACCTGGGCGTGGCCCTCGTGTCGGTTGGTTTCTCGCTGCTGGCCGGAATGTGGGGCTACGAGCACTACGAACGGCTTCCCTGGCGCGATGCCTTCCTGAATACGGCGATGCTGCTAGGCGGAATGGGTCCCGTGAACGCTCCCCAAACGAACGGAGGGAAGCTGTTCGCGGGGTTCTATGCCCTCTATGCCGGTGGTTTGTTTCTCGGCGTCGCGGGCCTCCTGCTGGCACCGCTCATCCACCGCATCGCGCATCGATTACACTGGGAAGCGACGGAGTTGCGGTAATGGAGTTCGATCTCCAGCGATCGGTGGACGTGTTGGAACGGACGCCCGCGACGTTGCGGGCGCTGCTGCTCGCGGTCGGCACCGGATGGGCTCGCGGCACCGATCCCGGCGGAGCTCCTGCCCTAGCTTCCGCGCTGCCAATCGTTTATAGTTGATGCGTTCAAACGCCTGGCAGTGCCATAGGCGAGGGGTCGAAACCATCAGGCGGCGCCTGCGGGCCTCGGCATCGGGTCGAGGTAACGCGCACGGGCGCGCCGCGGTGACCCGGCGACCCTCCCCACGCACCAGCCAGCCTTAACTACGGCGCAAGACGCCTTCACCAAGAGCCCGACGCAGCAGATGAGCGTCGTTCACTTCCTCGCTCAGAGGAACGTGCTACGAGCTTGTCCCGCCTCAGGGCAGGAACAGAGTACGCTATGACACCGCAGCAAGCTCACAATCATTTGCCACGCCCCGCCCACAAAGAACCCCCAGCCCACGCGCCCAATGCCGCGCTGATGATCGACTTCGATAACGTGACGATGGCGATTCGCTCGGACCTGCAGACCGAGCTGAAACGCCTGCTCCAGTCAGAGATCATCCGGGGGAAGGTTGCCGTGCAGCGCGCCTATGCCGACTGGCGCCGTTACCCGCAATACATCGTCCCGCTCTCCGAATCCTCGATCGATCTCATCTTCGCGCCGGCGCACGGGGCGAACAAGAAGAATGCCACCGACATCCGCCTGGCGATCGATGCGCTGGAGCTGGTGTTCACGCGGCCGGAGATCGGCACCTTCATCCTCTTGTCCGGCGATTCTGATTTCTCGTCGCTCGTGCTCAAGCTGAAGGAATACGGCAAGTACGTGATCGGGGTGGGGATTCGGGAGTCCTCGAGCGACCTGCTCATCCAGAATTGCGATGAGTACTACTCGTACAACGAGCTCGCCGGCTTCACGAAGACGAGCGAAGTCGAGTACGTGAAGCGGGATCCATGGGAGCTGGTCGTCGAGGCGGTCAAACAGATGACGGCGCACAACGACGTGATGCGCTCCGACCGCTTGAAACAGGTCATGCAGGAGATCGACCCGAACTTCGACGAGAAAGACGCCGGGTTCTCGCGCTTCAGCAAGTTCGTGATCGAGGCCGCCCGGCGTGGCCTTATCACGTTGACCAGACTCGACAACGGGCAGTACGAGATCGCCCTGGGCCCACAAGTACAAGGCGCGGCGGCGCAGCCCGCACTCGCCGCGATGAGCGAAGCCGCTGAGAAGCCCCGCAGCCGCCGGGGCGGCCGGGGCCGAGGACGCGGCCCCGCGCCCACCGAGGAGCCGGAAGCGCCGGCGACGAAGCCGGGGTTTTCGTTCGGTGGCGCGTTCGGGTTGATCAAGCAGGCCGTCGGCATGGGCATAGACCAGGAGCCGGCTCCACAGGAAGAGGAAAAGTCGCTGAGCGATGAGGTGGAGGCTCCGCGTCCGGCCATTGGCGCGGCCCCTCCCCCCCCTCCCCCCCCTCTCCCCGGGGATGCAGAAGAAGAGGACGACGTTCCGATGCCGACTTCGTCGGCGCCGCCACCGCCATACAGCACGCCGTCGTCGGCACCAGGCGGAATTCCGATGCGCAGCGCGCGCTTTCGCCGCGGTTCTCGCGGTGGTGCCCGCCGTCCGGCTCCCGGCGGCGGTGTCCCCGAGATCCCCAAAATCGGCGTCGTGGAAGTCGATCCCAACTTCCGCCCTCGCGCCGACGTGCTGACTCCCAAGCCCCCCCCCACCCCCCCAGGGGCGCCGTCGAGCCCCGCGCAGGAGCGGGGCGAGCGGGGCGAGCGGGGCGAGCGGGGCGAGCGGGGCGGACGAGGTGGTCGGGGTGGTCGCGGGCGAGGCCGCGGGCAGGCTGAGAACGGCGACCGCGGCGAGCGGGGGGAACGCGGCGGCCGTGGCCGGCGCGGTGGTCGTGGTGGCCGCGGCCGTGGGCCTCGGCGTTACGAATCGGAATCTCCTGATGTCGCGAACGGCAATCTGCGCCCGATGCCGGAGCCGACCCGTTCAGACCCCTCAGAACCTCCCGCTCCTCCACAACCTCCGGCGGTCGCGCCAGCCGACGCCGGTGAGTCTTTCTGGTCCAAGGTTAAGCGCGGCCTGACGGGAGGCGGCGCGTAACGGTGCGAGGCAGCGCCGTTCAGGCGAAGTTCTACGCGCGACCCACGGAAGAGGTCGCGCGTGGACTATTGGGGCGCATTGTCGTCAGCGACGTGGGCGGACGCCGGCGGGAGACGGCCGGCCGCATCGTCGAGGTCGAAGCGTACGTCGGCCCCCACGATCCCGCGTGTCATGCCTATGGGCACCGGCGCACGGCGCGCACCGAATCGCTCTACGGCCGGCCTGGGACGGCATATGTGTATTTCACCTACGGGATGCATTGGTGTCTCAACGTCGTGACCGAAAAGCCGGAGTATCCCGCGGCGGTACTGATTCGCGCGCTCGAGCCGCTCGCCGGGCTCGACACGATGCGGCAACGCCGCGGGAGAGAGCCGCTCTGCGCGGGCCCCGCGCGGCTGTGCGAGGCGCTCGGCGTCACCGGTGCGCTGGACGGCGTTTCGTTACAGCGTGGGTTGCTGCGCATCGTCGCCGACGGGCCGGCGCCGAAAAAGAGCGCGATCGCAACGAGTCCGCGCATCGGTGTCACGCAGGCGGCCGACTGGCCGCTGCGCTTCTATCTCAAGGACTCGCCGTGGGTTTCCCGCTAAGCCTTTCGTGCGACTACTTACCGCTCGGTGACCCCTTCCTTCGCCGATCCCATGCTGTAACGGATCCCGCCCTGGAGCGTATGCGTGTTGCTCTGGAGCAGGAAGTTCGAGGCGCCGGAGGTCAGCAGGTAATGCGCGAAGACGTTCAGCTTGCTCGAGTAGTTGATCTGTAACCCACCCATCAACCAGAAGAACGCCCGGCTCGATAGCTCGTTGACGCGATCGGATGCCTCCGCGAACTGGGAGCTGGAGCACCCTCCCGAGCAGTCGATTGCCGGATTCAGCACTTGCATGATGGCGAAGCCGCCGCCGCCGAACGGCTCGATGACCTTCTGGGCGGGGAAGGCGAGCACGCCGAACATGATGCGGCGCATGTCGTGGAACGAGACGTCGCGACAGGGGCCCGTACCCAGCGAGCAGCCTGACGAGCTGGGATCGAAGATCACGGCCTGCGCGTCCGACAGGAAGAGCGCCTGTTCATAGGCGACGTACAACGCGGTGCGGCGCGCGGTGATCAGCCAGTGGCCGCCGATGATCGGATCGTACACGTACGGCTGTGTATTGGTCTTGGAGATGAAGGCACCGCCCTGAGCGCCCCAATACCATTGATACTGCCGGCTGAAGCCGCGTCCCTGTTGGGGCGGAATGAAGAAATAGGAGAGGCCCGCTCCGCCCTCGACCTGACCCGTCCAGCTACCGCGTGGGGTGGGGTTGAGTGGATCGCGATTCTGTCTGTTGTACATCGCCCGGGCATCCAGCCGCAACGCCAGGTGTGGGCTGAGGAACACGCGTGCCCCGAGGCCGCCATTGACCATGTTGTCGGTGAAATCGTAGGGCGGGTCGGGGCCGAAGACGAGTCGCGAGTATCCGCCGGTGGCATAGAGCGTCGCCCGGTCGCCCATGGGGAAATTGAACACCACGTTGCCGCCCACCGCGGACACCGACACGTTTTGCAAAGAGGCGGTGTCTACCGTCTTCGTGAAGTCGCCGGTGACCTCGATAGACAGGCGGTCGCTCCAGGCATACGCGATGCGCGCGCCGCCCCCGAACGAGTTCTTGAGAAAGTACAGGTGGTCGAAGCGCCAGTACGAGCCGAACCCGCCGAACTCGATGCTCTGAGACCGTTGCGCGGCCGCAGGGCTGAAGACGAGGATTAGGGCCGCGAGGCTCACAAGCTGCTTCATCGGAACTCCTCCGGGCCCCCGTCGTCTATGGGGCCGCCAACAGGACCGCGTTGAAGAGCAGCTTGAAGGTGCCGTGCGTCTGGCCCCGGAACTGCGGCCGAAACCCAAACAGGATCACACGCCCCCCCCTGCTGCCTACCGGTGCCTCCACCAGCGCCGCTTTCCCTTCGAGCCGTTCCTGGAACCGGGCATAGCCGGAGCGCAGGGGCTGCGCGGGATACGTCGCCAAGGCCCTGGCCGGGGCCGACACGGTGAAGGCGGCGCTATTCTCGAAGTAGATGTCGAGGGAGTCGGGCACCCCCAGCGTCACGGGGCTGCCCGCCCGCTCCACACCTCCCAAAAGCACACCGAAAATAGAGCCTGGGGCGTAAAATCGCAAAACTTGCGGACCCGATGCCTCACCGGCTAGGACGTTGACGACAGGGAGGTTAAGGCGTGCAATCGCGAAATTACTTGAACCGTCGAGGCAGACGAGCACGCCACCACCCCGAACAAATGCCGAAACGGCGCTGGCGCCCGTTTCGCCAATCCCGCCTGCGTATTGCACTGGAATGCGAGTTGAGTCGATGCCGTGGAGGATTGCCGGCGCATCGATGTCCGGCAGGACGATCACGTCGAACCGCTGCCGCAGCGCTCCCTTCTTGAAATCGCTGTCGTGCAGTGTCGTGTAGCTGAGCCCATACTGCTCGAGCAACCACCGCGTCCAGCCCTCGTCGATGTTGCCGGTCCAGGGTTGGTACAGGCCGATGCGTGGCAAGCGCTGCCTCGTCACTCCCGTACCAGGCGCTGGGCCGTTCCTGACGGCAGTCACCGAGAATCCATGGCGCGCGGCCGCCTCGCTGAGCATCGCCCGCGCCCTCGGACCTTGGACAACGAGAGACTCTCCCGCCACCGTCACGGACTGTCCCGCAGCGAGCAGCTCCGCGACCACGCGTGACTCGGCGTTGGTCCGGTTGTTCAGAATGAACACCTCGCCAGTGCCCTCGATTCTGCCCGGTGCGGGCACGACCGTGTCCACCTTCACGAGGTTGGCGCGGAACGGCGCGTTCACGACGTCGGCGTGCACACCCATCGTCAAGGGCAGCGTCCAGCCGGCGACGTCGTACGGCGGGCGATCGGCCACGGGCGTGTATCGCTGCGGCTCGAGCAGGTCCTTGGCGTGCGCGCGATACGGCTGGGCCATCGGCACGACCAGCGAGCCCGCCGGGTAACTCCTCCCGTCGGCCGTGAACGGTTCGGCGGCGCGCCACACTTCGACGGCGCCCGCGCCGAGCACGTTCGCCAGGGCTGTCCAACTCTCCGGGTCGCGCTGCTCAGCCGGTAACACGTATGCGAACGGATCGCCGGCTAAACCAGCTTCGACCGCGCGCCGCCCCAGACCGACGAAGCGGTCGATCACGTTCACGCGATCGCGTGCGGCGAGCCGCACGAGCGCCTCGGATGTGATCAGCTCGTAGCGCACGATGTCGCCGAGGTGCCAGGTGCCTCCGGGCCACGGCGCGGCGTAATTCACGCCCCGACCAGGCTGGCGCACGGAGTCCAGGGGCAGCGTGATCGGTGACCCGAGGCGCGTGCTCGCCGCTTCGGTAAGGATGCCGATCATGTTGTGCCGCGTGGGCGTGGAGCGAAAGCCGCCGTGCCACCACAGGTCGTAGGTCTGCTGGTGCGCGATCCCGGTCATCCCCGCATCGTAGAGCGCCGCTGCCATCTGCGCCCCGACGAGATTGATCCCGGCGACGATCGCGGGATCGAGATTGGGATTGACAGGATCCTGAAACGGCGGGACGAACAGGCGCACGCCGTTGGCGCCCATCTGGTGCACGTCGTACACGATTTCCGGAAACCATTCCTTGTACAGCATCCGCGTGACGAGTCGCGTCTCCACCTGTGTCAGCATGAACCAGTCGCGGTTGTTGTCGTGCCCGATGTATTTGTGGTACAGCCAGGGCAAGGGTCCGCCCTCGTATCGTGTCCCCTTGTAGCGGCGGTACCAGCTCACCACGGTGTCGAGACCGTCGGGGTTCATCGAGGGAATCATCAGTACGACGACAGAGTCGAGCAGCCGCTGCAGTTCGGGGTTCGTCGCCAGCCGGTACGCGAGCGTCATCCCCATCTGACTGGAAGCGACTTCCGTCGAGTGGATGTTGTTGCTGATGAGGATGACGGCGGGTTGCGTCATCCGGATTTCGGCGAGTGCGGTGTCATTCAAGCGGCGCGGATCCGCGAGCAGCGCCTGCGCGCGTTTGATGTCGGCGAGACGCGCGATGTTCGCCGGCGATGTGATAGTCAACAGCACGAAGGGCCGCCCCTCCGTCGTCTTCCCGAGCGTGTCGACGTGGACGTACCGACTCTGCCGCGCGAGGCCATTCACATAGCCGCTCACCTGCTTCCAATCGGCGAGCATCGAGTCGGCGCCAGGCTCGAACCCTAAAGCGTCGGCCGGACGGCCGGACGGCCCGACGGCCTGAAAAACCGCCAGGAGAAGAAGTGTGTGCATTAGATCAACCCGAGTTTGGAGCCGACCTTCTTGAAAGCGCGGAGCGCAAAGTCGAGATCATCGCGCGTGTGAGCGGTCGAGAGCTGGCAGCGCACACGCGCATGTCCTTGCGGGACAACAGGATAGCCGAACCCGGTGACGAAGACACCCTCGGCCAGCAACAGCTCGCTCATGTGAATCGCTTTCGCCGTCTCGCCCAGGATCACGGGCACGATGGGGGTGTCCCCGGGCAGCGGCTTGAAGCCGAGCGCCAGCAGCTGCTCGCGGAAATAGCGCGCGTTCTGATGCAGCCGCGTGACAAGCTCGGGGTGCGCCGTGACGTGACGGACGGCGGCGAGCGCACTGGCGGCGACGGTGGGTGGCAGAGCGTTGCTGAAGAGCTGCGGCCGCGAGCGCTGCGTCAGATAATCGGTGAGCGCGAGCGGACCGGCCGTGAATCCGCCGGCCGCGCCGCCGAGCGCCTTGCCGAGCGTCGACGTGATCACGTCGATTTCACCCAGCATGCCGTAGTGCTCGGCGGTGCCGCGGCCGCTCTTGCCGAGCACACCGGTAGCGTGCGAGTCGTCGACGGCCAGGACGGCATCGTGCTTGCGCGCCAGCGCCACGAGATCGGGGAGCCTGGCGATGTCCCCTTCCATCGAGAAAATGCCGTCGGTGAAAATGAGCTTGCGCCGCGCGTTGCCCGCGGCGCGCAGCTTCTCCTCGAGGTCGGCCATGTCGGAATGCTTGTAGACGGCGGTCTGACACTTGGTGATCGTCTTGGCGAGGCGAATCGCATCGATGATCGAGGCGTGATTCAGCTGATCGGAGATCACGACGTCCGCCTCGCCGAGCACCGTGGGGCAGAGCCCTTCGTTCGCATTCCAGCAGCTTACGTAGGTCAGCGACGACTCGCAGCCGACGAATTTCGCCAGCGCATCCTCGAGGTCGCGGTGCACGGTGAACGTGCCGCAGATGAAGCGTACCGACGCGGTGCCAGCGCCCCAGCGGTCGAGCGCCGCCTGGCCCGCCCGGACGACTTCAGGGACGTCGCAGAGGCCCAGGTAGTTGTTGGAGGACAGGATCACGACCTCGCCGCGCCCTTCCATCTTGACGCGCGCATCCTGCGGTGAGTCGAGGTAATTGAGCCGCTTGTAAACGCCGTCCTTCCTGAACTCCGCCAGCTCGTCCTGCAGCTGCCCCATGAAGCTCATACGATCTCCAGAATGACTTTCCCGGCGTCCCCCGAGCGAATCGCCGCCAGGGCTTCGTCGATCTTGGCGAGCGGGAATTTGTGCGTGATGACGGGCCGCGGATCGAACTGCCCGCCCAGGAGAAATCGGCGCATCTGGTGCCAGGTCTGGTACATCTTGCGGCCGATGACGCCGTACACGGTGATCCCCTTGAAGATGATCTCATTGGCGAGATCGACCGGGACTTCGCCGTCCGGAATGCCGAGTAGCTGCACGCGCCCGCCCAACCGCACCGCCGCGAATGCCTGGTGCAGCGCCGACGGCACACCCGACATCTCGCACACCACGTCCGCGCCTTCCTCGGCGGTCTCGGCGAGGACCGTCTTCACGACGTCGTCCCGCTTCGCGTTGATGGTGACGTGCGCGCCCATTTTCTCCGCGAGCGCGAGGCGCGTGGGATTCACATCGGACGCAATGACCTTGGTGGCGCCTGCCGCCCGCGCGATCCCGACCGCGAAGCAGCCGATCGGCCCGCATCCGACAACGAAAACGGTGCTGCCGGGAATTTCTGCGGTCAGCACCGTGTGAAACGCATTGCCCATCGGATCCATGATTGCGCCGACTTCCGTCGGAATGTTTCCCCCATCGAGCGTCAGCACATTGGTCGCGGGCATCACGATGTACTCCGCAAATGCGCCGTCGCGATCGACGCCGATGATGCGCGTGTTCTTGCAGATGTGGCTGTTCCCGGTGCGGCACTGGAGGCAGTGCCCGCAGACGATGTGACCCTCGGCGGTGACGAGGTGGCCCGCGCGGAGTCCCGTGACGCCGTCACCGACGGACTCGATCTCTCCGGCGAATTCGTGGCCCACGACGATCGGTGGCTTGATGCGGCCCTGGGCCCATGGGTTCCAGTCGGCGATGTGGAGGTCGGTGCCGCAGACCCCGGCGTGCCGCACGGCGATCAGCACCTCCCCCGGACCGGGGGACGGCTTCGGGACGGTCGTAACCTTCAGGCCAGGGGCGCGACTCGGCTTCACGATGGCTTGCATGTGCGCTCGGGATGCGGGATGCGAGAAGCGGGATGCGTTAGAAGATCGATCGCGTGAAGCCGCCATCTACCTCGAGTACTGCGCCGGTAATATAGCTGGCTCGTTCCGACGCTAGAAACACGACTGCGGCAGCCAGCTCCTCCGGCGTGCCGATCCGCCCGATCGGCGTCTCGGCCAGCCGTTGCTTGATCATCTCGGGCCGGGCCTTGGTCAGCTCTTCAATCCGCTCGGTGGCGATGAAGCCGGGGCAGATGCTGTTGACGGTGATGCCGTCTTTCGCGACCTCGTCGGACAACGCTTTGGCGAAGCCGAGCACTCCGGCACGCGCGGTCGACGAGAGGATGAGGCCGGGCAGCGGCTGGAGGGCGGCGACCGAGGCGAGGCAGATGATGCGACCCCACTTCGCCTTGGTCATGATCGGCACGGCGGCGCGCGCGAGATGGATCGTGGAAAGGAGGTTCAGCTCGATCGCCTTGCGCCAGGCATCCGCCGGTTGGTCCTTGAACGGAGCCGCGGGTGGACCGCCGGCATTGCAGAACAGCACGTCGAGCCGGCCGAACTGCTTCGCGACGTCCTGCACCAGTTTCTCGGCCTCGGCAGGAATCGTCACGTCCGCGGGGAACGGCGCCGTCTTGAGATCGCGGCCGTTGACCGCGACTTGGGCACCCTCCTCGGTGAGCAGGTTCGCGACCGCGCGGCCGATGCCGCGCGTACCTCCGCAGACGAGCGCTACTCTTCCGTTGAGGCCGAGGTTCACGCGCGCTCGATTCGCACCGCGCAGACCTTCAGCTCGGCCATCTTCGCGTAGGGGTCCAGCACCGGATTCGTCAGCAGATTGGCGGCGGCTTCCCGGAAATGAAACGGCACGAACACCTGCCCGCGCGCCACGCGGTCGGAGATGCGCGCCGCGCTGACCATCGAGTTACGGCGCGACGTGAGCCGCACCAGCTCGCCCTCCCGCACGTGCAACTGCTTCGCGTCCTCGGGATGAATCTCGACGATGGCGGTCGGCTCGCGGGCATCGAGGCCGCTGGCGCGGCGCGTCATGGTGCCGGTGTGCCAGTGGTAGAGCTGGCGGCCGGTATTCATCACGAACGGATACTCGTCGTCCGGCAGCTCGACGGGATCGGTGTACTCGACCGCCACGAACGTGGCGCGGCCGTCCGCGGTCGGGAACGCCCTGTCGAAGAGGAACGCGGTGCCCGGATGGTCCTTGGTCGGAACGGGATACTGCAGCCCGGCGCCTTCGAGCCGCTCGTACGTCACGCCCGCCCAGCTGGGAGTCACTCGCGCGATCTCGCGCATCACGTCTTCGGCGCCGCGGAACGTCGTCGACAGCCCCAGCCGGTTGCTGAGGTCCATCAGGATCTCGAGATCGCCGCGGGCCTCGCCGGGGGAGTCGACCGCCTTGTGTGTCAGCTGAATGCGTCGCTCGGTGTTGACGAACGTCCCGGCCTTTTCGGAAAAGCTGGCCCCGGGCAGCACCACGTCGGCGTAGCGCGCGGTCTCCGTCAGGAAGAGGTCCTGCACGGCCAGAAACTCGAGTTCCTGAAACCAATGCTCGGCGTGTGCGATGTCGGGGTCGGAGATGACCGGGTTCTCACCCATGATGTACATCCCACGCACGCCGCTCTCGGGCTTGACGACCTCGGTGACCATCAGGCCGCTCTTGAGCGACAGCGCATCGGCCGGAACGCCCCAGGTCGCGGCGAAACGCGCCCGGACCTTCTCGTCGCCAACGGGCTGATAGTCGGTGTAGACGAACGGAATGGCGCCGACGTCGGACGCGCCCTGGACGTTGTTCTGGCCGCGCACCGGCAGCATCGCCGCGCCCCAGCGCCCGATCATGCCGCAGGCGAACATCAGATTGAGCAGCGACGTCACGATGTCGGTGCCGTTGGCGTGCTGCGTCAGGCCCATCGCCCAGAGCGTGCTCGTGTTCGGCCCGCGGGCGTACATCTCGGCGGCGCGCTCGATCTTTTCCGCGGCAATGCCGGTGATTTTTGCCGCCTTTGCCGCCGTGTATGGCTGCACCGCCGCGCGCACCTTGTCGAAATCATGGGTTCGTTCGGCGAGGAATGCCTTGTTCTCGAGCCCCAGCGACAGGATGTGATTCAACATCGCCGAGTAGAGGGCGACGTCGGTGCCGGGTTGCATCTGCAGGTGGACGTCGGCGCGCCCCGCCAGCTCGGTGCGGCGCGGATCGGCGACGATGAGGGTCGCGCGCTTCTCGTGCGCGCGCTTCAGCGCGGCGCCGAACACCGGGTGCGACTCGGTCGTGTTGGCGCCGGCGATGAAGATGACGTCGCACGCCTGCTCGATCTCGCGCATGGAGCCGGAGGCGGCCGCGGTGTTGATCGCGCGCTGCATCGCCGCGACCGACGTCGAATGGCACAGCCGGGTGCAGTGGTCCACGTTGTTCGTGCCCAGCGCGCCCCGGAACATGCGCATCATCAGATAATTCTCTTCGTTCGAGCACTTGGCCGACGAGAAGCAGGCCAGCGCGTCGGGCCCGCGGGCCGCCTTGATTCGCAGCAGCTCTTGAGACGTCAGCTCGAGCGCTTCCTCCCACGTGGCCTCGCGGAACGGCGAGTACCAGTCCTCGGGTGTCGCGACCCGATCGCGGATGTCCATGTCGAGCCGTTCGAGCAGCGGTAGCTCACGCACGCTCTTGCCGGTGGCGCGAGGCGGCGTACCGGGCTTGCTGCTCTTGCCTTCACTCTCGATCGTGCGCCACGGACCCGCGCGACGCTCGGCGCCGTGCAGGCCCTTCCAGATCCAGCGGCCGCGTTCCCTCGTCCACCCCTTCCTGATCAAGGGCTTCGTCAGCCGATCCCGATGTTGCGGGAAGTCATAACCGAAGCGGCCCTTCACGCAGGTGGATCCTTGATTCGGGGTGTTCAGCTCGATGTCGGGAGAGGTGACGCGGATGACTTTGTTATCGGCAACATGCAGATCGACCTGGCAGCCGACGCCGCAGTACGGGCAAACGGAGTGCACGATCTTTTCCGGAGAGCGGATCTGCTCGGGCGCGAAGCGTTGGCGCGGCATCACTTCGAAGATCGCGCCGGTCGGGCAGACGCGGACGCATTCGCCGCACCAGGTGCATCCCGCCTTGTCGGGATCGCCGTCGGCGCCGACGATGATCTCGGCGTGCTCGCCGCGGTACCCCACATCCAGCACACCGACGACCTGGATGTCCTCGCAGGCGCGCACGCAGCGGGTGCACAGGATGCAGGTGGACATATCGTGGCGGATCATCGGATCGCCCGGACGCTCGTCGCCCGTGCGCAGCGGCAGATCGCGGTCGGCGACCGGCGTCGGCACGACGTCGTACTGCACCAGGTAGCGCTCGAACTCGTTGCGCGGATTGTCCCGGCCGCCGTTTCGCAGGTGATCGGCGGGATAGCGCTCCGCCAGCAGGCGCAGGACGCCCCTGCGGTTTTCGACCGCGGCATGCGACTGCGTGGTGACCACCATGCCGTCGGCGATCTTCGTCGCGCACGCCGGCATCAGCTTGGCTTGCCCCTCGACGGAGACGAGGCAGATGCGGCAGTTGCCGACGATGGACAGCGTGGGATACCAGCAGAGTGTGGGAATCTCGATCCCCGACGCCCGGGCGGCGTCGAGAATCGTTTGGCCTTCGGCAGCCTCGAGGGAGCGGCCGTCGACTTTGAGAGTCGGCATGCCTGATAAATAGGCAGCCGAATGTGGTGCTGCTAGATCTTCGGGTCCACCGGGAGATGGCGGTGGGTGTGATCGCCGTCTTCCCCCTCATCGAGGAACCAGCAATACGCCCAAATCTTGGCGGGCCGCAGCACCTGCTGGCCGGCTCGCAGAATGATGCCCATCGGTTCGTCGTCGATCATGAGTGGAAGACTGGTCATGGCGCAGAGTCCGATACGTTGTAGGACGCTATCTTGTAAGCAAGCGCCCTGCCACGTTCACTCTGCGTACAACGTACCGTCCTACAACGAGTTACGGTCTTTGAGTGGAGGGCGAATCGTCAATCCGACACGTTTCGCGCCGTGTCGAGCTGACGCGGCGGCTTGATCGCGGTGAAGCCCGAGTGCTTGGACCGGCGGCCGTTCTGGACCTGCCATCCCCGATACAGGCTCTGGAGCGCCTCGGCGGCGAGGGGAATGACCCCTCGGCTCGGGGCCTCGGGAGGCAGCACCACGTGCACCCCGCCCGACGGCGTCCGCACCTGAAGGTCGGCAATCAATGACGCCCGCTCTTTGGCGCGGAGCTGGCCGAGCGCGGCCGGCGCGATCGCGACGAGCGACGGTGAGAGATCGGGGAACCAGCTCCCGAAGTTGATGACCAGCGCCTGGAATGCCCCGGCAAGCTGTTCGGTGACGGCGCGTCCCTCGGCTGCCTCCACGGCACCCAAATCCTGATCCAGCAGAAACACCTCGGCATCGTGCGCCGCGAGAAACAACGCTTCCGCGAGTGCCGCGGAGCCGAGCACGACGACGACGTCGCCCGGCTCGACGCGCGCGGCCCACGGGACGACCGGGTGCCCGCGGTCGAATCCCCAGTGCGTCGGTTCCCGCTGTGCCTCCCGCAGAGCGCGGTGTTTCTGGCGCCAGCGGGGGAATGAAGGGAGTCGCAGGCGCCGGGCGATGATGCGATCGACATGCTCGAGCAGCAGCACTTCGGTGAGCAGATACTGATCCTGGGCGCTCGCCTGCAGCTCCCGCACCGCTTCGTCGCCGATCTGCAGCAGCTCCGCCCGTGGGACGGTGTTCTTGTACTCCTCGAGCCGCTGCAGGATGAACTCCTGATACTCCTGCTTGAGCGAGCGCGGCAGCCGCCGGGCTGGGGGCATGCCGGTGGTTTTGCTGGCGCGCTCAAAGGGCAGGGAGGTCAGCATGGCTCGACGTGCACCGTCACTTCTTCCAGCTCCAGGTCCTTCTTCAGTCGCTCTTCGACGGCATCGGCGATGGCGTGCGCGGCGGCGACGTTGGCCGATGAGTCGACGGCGATCGTGACTTCCGCGTAGCGCACGCCCGTGTTGCCGCCGCGCGAGCGGATCCCGTAGGCGCTCTTCACGCCCGCGACGGCCTGCGCCGATTGGCGGATCGTCGGCTCGGGGATCGCGCGCTCGTCGACGAGCACCGGCACGACGCGTTTCAGAATCTGGTAGGCCACGCGCACGATCAGCAGTGCCACGGCGATGGCGACGACCGGATCTACCCAGGTATGGCCCCCCCCCTCCCCCTGACGCGAAAACAGCACGCCGATCAGGACGCCGATCGTGATGAAGACATCGGTACGCGTGTGCGCCGCGTCGGCGATGAGCAGCTCGCTGGCGAGCTCGTGCCCCCGGCGGTTTTCGTACCAGGCGACGAGGATGTTCGTGGCGAGCGTCGCGAGCAGCAGGGCGAGGCCGGCGTCGCTCATCCGCACCGTATGCCCGCCCGACACGAGACGGCCGATGGCGCTGCGGACCAGCTCAAAACAGGTGATCGACAGGAAGACGACGATTGCGAGCGCGCCGAGCGTTTCGAACTTGCCGTGTCCGTAGGGGTGCTCTTCGTCGGGCTCGCGTGATGCGACGCGCACGACGACGAGGCCCAGCACATTGTAGACCGCGTCGACGGAGGAGTGCACCGCGTCACCCAGGACGGCGAGCGAGCCGGCCAGCATGCCGATCGTCGCCTTGGCGAGCACGACCGCGATGTTGGCGATGAGGAGACCCCCGAGTACGCGGCGCACGGCGCGGGACCGGTCCAGGGCATTAGCGACCGGGGGCGGTGGCGGGGGCGCAGACATGGTGCTGCAAGTTTGTGATGGGGGCTGATTTAGTCAACTTGCCTTGACATATTTAGATACTTGTATAAATATCTCTGCTATGCAGGATTCGCTGTTTCGCGCTCTGGCCGACCCGACTCGTCGCAAGATCCTCGAGCTGCTGACCGCCAAGGATCTCACCGCGGGCGAGATCGCGGAGCAGTTCCCGATCGCGTTCGCGTCGGTGTCGCACCACCTCGGCGTGCTCAAGGCGGCCGACCTCGTCGCCACCGAGCGCGAAGGGCAGTTCATCCGCTACCGGCTGAACACGACCGTCTTTCAGGAGGTCGTGCGCTACTTCATGACCCGCTTTGGTGGGGAAGGAGAGCAGCATGCGTAGCCGTTGGTTTGGTCTCGTGATGGCCGCCGTGGCCGTCGCCATGGCGGTGTGGGCGTATCCGCGGTTGCCGCCCACCATGCCCACGCACTTTCGCTTCGACGGCACGCCCGACGGTTTCTCCAGCCGGCTGTCGGTGCTCGCGTTCGCCCCGATCATCATGGTCGTCATGACGGTCTTGTTCAACGTGCTGCCGAAGGTGGATCCGCGGCGGGAGAATTACGCCAAGTTCCTGACCAGTTACTGGCTCATCGCCCACGCGCTGATCGTGTTCCTGCTCGTCGCCCAGGCGCTGACGATTGCCGCCGGTCTCGGGTTCTCGGTCAAGATCGTTCGCCTGATGCCGTTGGGCATCGGCCTACTGCTGGTGTTCCTCGGGAATTACCTCACCCGCGTCGAGCCGAACTGGTTCGTCGGGATTCGCACCCCCTGGACGCTCTCGAGCGACACCGTGTGGCGGAAGACCCATCGCACCGGCGGATGGCTCATGGTCCTGGGAGGATTGGTCATCGCCGCCTGCGCGTTCCTGCCGCAAGGCGCCTTCCTGCCTCTGGTTATCGCGGCGATCGTCGTCATCGCGGTGGTTCCGATCGTGCAGTCGTACGTTTTATGGAAGCGAGAACAAGGGAGATCGTAGGTGTACCCGGGCTAAGAGCCCCGGCTCGGCGTTGTGTGCGCAAACCCGGGCTGAGAGCCCGGGCTCGGCATGTGTGCGCCCTCTAAGGGCGCCCTCACAGCCGAGCGCGCCCTCTCAGGGCGCGAAAATAACGATCAACCAACCGCCCGCAGCAGGGCACCCTTCAAGTATCCGGTCTCCGGCACGTTGAGCAGCTCCGGGTGATCGCTGGCCGCGCCGGTCGCCGCGAGCCACTGCATGCGGCGGCCCGAGTCGCGCGCGGCGTCGCTGAGCATCGCGTTGAAGACGTCGCGGCTCACATGGTAGGAACAGGATGACGTGAACAACACGCCTCCGGGCGCGAGAACCTTCATCGCCCGGAGGTTGATTTCCTTGTACCCGGCGACGGCGCGCTCGAGGTTGGCTCTGGTCTTGGCGAACGCGGGCGGATCGAGCACAATCGTGTCGAATGGCTCGCGACGCCGCTCGAGCTCGCGCAGCAAGTCGAACGTATTCGCTTCGCGCCACTCGATATTTCCGATGCCGTTGAGACGCGCATTCTCGGCGCCGCGCGCCAGCGCTTCCGCGCTCTGATCGACGGCGACGACTTCCTTGGCGTGGCGGGCGAGATGCAGCGCGAACGAGCCGTGATAGGCGAAGAGATCGAGCGCGCGGCCGCCCGCGCGCGTGTGCCGCCCCACGAGGATGCGGTTCTCCCGTTGATCGAGAAAGGCGCCCGTCTTCTGTCCCCCCCACGGTGCCGCGAGATACTTCACGCCATCCTCGACAACCTCCACGGCCTCGGGCACCTGGCCGGAGGCCAGCACGACCTCCGACGGCAACCCCTCGTGCCGGCGCACCGCCGCGTCGTTGCGGAGCAGGATGCCCTCGGGTTGGAGCACCGTTTTCATCGCCTCCAGGATCTCTTCCCGGGCCGATTCCAAGCCTGCAGAAAGTAGCTGAGCAACGACGAACGCCCCGTACTTGTCGACGACGAGCGAGGGTAAGCCGTCCCCCTCGGCATGCACCACGCGCCAGCCGGTGGCATCGATGCCCTGGCGGCGGCCGGCCGCCGCCGCGATCCGTTCCGCCCACCACGTCGCGTCGATCGCCTCCTCGCTACGCGTGAGCAGCCGCAGTCTGATTTCGGAGCTGGGGGAGTACAGCGCCTGGCCGAGGAACTTGCCCTTGCGATCGGTAACTGAGACGATGCCCGGCTTCTTATCGGGCTGTTCGGCGACGTCGCTGCGGTAGATCCACGGATGGCCCTGCTTCCAGCGTTCAGCCCCGCGCGCGCTGACTTTGACCGTCATCGGTCCGGACGTAGCTTCGCGGCTTCACGCAGGTAGATATGTTTCAGCGCTTGCTGCGGCTTGGCCGTGTAGAAGTGCAGCAACACCCGGATGCAGCGCCGCAGTCCGCTGGGAACAGCGACTTCCGCGGTGCCGAGCAGCGGCACGTCCCTCCAGCCGAGCCGGCGGGCGGCGCGGGCGGGATACTCGGCGGTGAGGTCGGGGGAGGACGTGAAGATCGCGCTCTCCACGTCTTCGGGCGCGAAGCCATTGGCGTCCCGCAGGGCGGAGAGCAGCTCCTCCGTCGCTTCGAGTATCGCGTCGCTCGTATTGGCGGTCGCCGTGGTCGCCCCACGCAGTCCACGCAGGATTTTCGTCATGGCACTAGCCGATCAGTTGCGCTTGATGGTGATCACCGATCCCGTCCTGCTCGGAGGGCGGGATGCCGTCGCTGTCTGCCGCGCCGCCGCCCAGGGCGGCGCCACGATGATTCAGGTCCGCTGGAAAGATGGCTCACCGGGCGAAGTTCTGGAGTTGACCCGCGCACTGGTTGCGGCCCTGCCGGTTCCCGTGCTCGTCAATGATCGCGCCGACATCGCCCTCGCCGCCGGCGCCGCGGGCGCGCACCTCGGTTGGGACGACACCCCGCTCGCGGCGCTGCGCCGGCACCTTCCCGCCGGCTTTCTGCTCGGCATCTCCGTCGGCACGGCCGAGGAGGCCGAGCGCGCGGCCGCCCTTCCTGCCGATTACTGGAGTGTCGGTCCCTGCTTTGCAACACCCACGAAGCGCGACGCCGGGCCGCCGCTCGGTCCCGAGGGCTTCGCGGCGCTGGCTCGACACGCGCCCGAGGGTGTCCCCGTCATCGGGATCGGGGGCATCACGGCGCCGAATGCGTCGTCCGTCATGCGCGCCGGTGCCGCCGGCGTCGCCGTCATTGGCGCCGTGCTGGGCGCGGGGGACCCGGAGGCCGCTGCACGGGCGGTGGGCGTTGCCGCACACGCTTGATCGCGGCCAGATGATCGGCGTACGAGGCTGAGAATATGTGCTTCCCATCGGGTTGGGCCACGAAATAGAGGTAGCCGGTCTGCGCAGGGTAAAGTGCCGCGATCAGACTCGAGTCACTGGGCTGATTGATCGGGCCCGGCGGCAGTCCCGGATTCAGGTATGTGTTATAAGGGGAGTGGATTTGCAGCTGTTTCTCCCACACACGACGCAACCGGCGGCCGTGCGCGTAGACGACGGTCGGATCGGCCTGTAGTGCCATTCCGCGCTTGAGCCGGTTGTGATAGACCGCGGAGACGTATGGCCGGTCGGGCGTGTATCGCACTTCTGCTTCGATGATCGAGGCGAGGGTGACGATCTGGTGTCGCGTCATGTGCAGCTCGGCGAGCCGGGCATCCCACTCCGGCTGCCAGCGCGCGATGAACTCGTGCGTCATCAGCTTCATGAGGTCGCGGGCGCGCATGCGCATGGGGACGACGTACGTCGTCGGGTACATGTAGCCCTCGACCCCGGCGGGGCTCGGCCGGATGCCGAGCTCGCGCTCCAGGGACGTATCGCGCATCGCGGCGGCGAAGGAGTCGCGCGGCACCCCGAGCCAGGAGCGGGCGCGTTCGCCGACCTCGAATCCCATCATCCCTTCTTTTTTCAGCGTAGTGACGACGCTACTCCAACTCTCATCGGGCGCGAACATGTAGACGCCGCTCTTCAGGTTGGAGGGGAGCCCGCGGAGACGCGCATACAGGCTGAACCAGTCGCGGCTCTTGATGACGCCCCGCGCTTCGAGTGAATCGAGCGCCTGGTAATAGGTGGCACCGCGCGGAATGATCACGATGATATTGTCCGCCACCGACTGATAGCCTTGCGGCTGTTGGGAGCCGCAGGCGAGAACGGCGCAGACGAGGGCGAGACGCAGTCTCACTGCGCCGTGCCCTTCTGCGTGTCGAGGTAGTGCTGCAACAGCAGCGCGGCGGCCATCGCGTCCACATCTTCCTTGCGGCCGCGTGTCGTGCCGCCCATTTCACGCACCGCGGCCAGCGCCCGGGCCGTGGTCATCCGCTCGTCCCACATGCGCACCTCCAGGTCACCGCCCCCCCCCACCCGACGCTTGATATCATCGGCGAGGGCTCGCGCGGCGTGAGCCGCATCACCCTCGGCTCCAGCCTCGTTCAGCGGCAGCCCGACGATAATCCCCACGACGTGGTTTCTGGTGACCTGCTCGAGCAGCTGCGCCATCGGGAAGCGTTTTCCGGCGCGGCGCGTGAGAGTGGCGAGAGGCTGGGCGAGTGTCTGCGTCTCGTCGGAAAGGGCGAGGCCGATGCGGCGCTCGCCCCAGTCGACGGCGAGAAGACGCCCCCCCTTCACCCTTGTGACATGGTCTGGAAGAATTCCGTGTTCGTCTTCGTGCGCTTGAGCCGCTCCAGCAGGAATTCGATCGCCTCGACGGGCGGCATGTCGGACAGGAAATTGCGGAGCAGGTAGACCTTGTTCAGCTCTTCCTTGCTGAGCAGCAGCTCTTCCTTCCGCGTGCTGCTGCGTTGCACGTCGATCGCCGGGAACGTGCGCCGCTCGGCGATGCGCCGGTCGAGAATGACTTCGGAGTTACCGGTGCCCTTGAACTCCTCGAAAATCACCTCGTCCATGCGCGAGCCGGTGTCGATCAGCGCGGTCGCCAGAATGGTGAGCGAGCCGCCGCCCTCGATGTTGCGCGCGGCGCCGAAGAAGCGCTTCGGTTTCTGCAAGGCGTTCGCGTCCACACCGCCGGAGAGAATCTTGCCCGAGTGCGGCACCACGACGTTGTGGGCCCGGCCCAGGCGGGTGATCGAGTCGAGCAGAATCACGACGTCCTTGCCGTGCTCGACCAGCCGTTTCGCCTTTTCGATCACCATGTCCGCGACCTGCACGTGGCGGTCCGCCGGCTCGTCAAACGTCGACGACACCACCTCCACGTTCGGCCCTTTGACGTTCTCCTCCATATCGGTCACCTCTTCGGGCCGCTCGTCGATGAGCAGCACGATGAGATAGACCTCGGGATGATTCTCGATGATGGAGTTGGCCAGCTTCTGCATCAGGATGGTCTTGCCGGCCTTGGGCGGCGACACGATCAGGCCGCGTTGTCCCTTGCCGATCGGTGACAGGATGTCCATCACCCGCATCGACAGATCGCCGTCTTTCCGCTCGAGTTTGAGCTGCTGCTCGGGATAGCGGGGGCGCAGGTTGTCGAAGGCGACGCGATGCTTCGCCTTCTCCGGCTCTTCGCCGTTGACGACTTCGACTTTCAAGAGCGCGAGGTACCGCTCGCCCTCCTTCGGCGGCCGCACCTGGCCCATGATCGTGTCGCCGGTGCGCAGATCGAAACGCTTGATCTGGCTGGGCGAGACGTAGATGTCGTCGGGGCCGTACAGATAATTCCAGTCGGGGCTGCGGAGGAACCCGTAGCCTTCCGGCAGAATTTCAAGCACGCCCTCGCCACGGAGAACCGTGTCGGTGTCGAGCAGCGACTGCTCGATGCGGAAAATGAGATCCTGCTTGCGGAGCCCGGAGTAGTTGGTGATGTTCAGGCTCTCGGCCATCGCGTGCAGTTCCGCGACGGACTTCCTCTTTAGTTCGGCGATATCCACGTGTGCTTCAGCTCCGTTTGCGCTACGGCGGGGAAAACCCGGGGTTGGGGAGTGGTCTCGTTGATAATGGAAACTTGGAGTTATGGCGGTGTGCGAACGCTCAAGTATAGTACGGGGACGTGAGCCTCACAAGGTTTCTACTCGCGTGGCGGACCACACCTCTCCACGACCGCGAAGTTGTTGACGCACTTGTAGATCCGGCTCATGCCGGGTCCCCACCCTCCGCCGAGCTCTCCGCCGCTCTCCAGCAATGGCCAGGGACGTACTACTGGTCGAACGAGGCTGACGGGCGCCATCTCGTGCTCACGCGACCCACGCATAAAGCGCGCGAGGCGTGGACAACGCACGCGCTGCTGTTCGTGGGGGTCCTGATCACGACGACGCTATCCGGCGCCGTCGTCGCGGGTGCCCTGCCTTCAGATCCCAGGGATTGGCGGCCGGACGCCTTGCTCGGTGCCTTTCCGCTCGGTCTGTCGTTTTCGCTGCCGTTACTGGCCATCCTGCTCTGCCACGAGCTGGGACACTACCTCACGGCGCGGCGCTACCAGCTCAACGTCTCGCCACCGTTCTTTATTCCGGGACCTCCGGCGCCCTGGGCAATCGGGACGTTCGGAGCCTTCATCCGGCTGAGGACGATCGTCAACGACCGGCGGCAGTTGCTCGACGTCGGTGCCGCTGGGCCGATCGCGGGCTTCGTGGTCGCGCTGCCGATCCTGTGGATCGGATTGGCGCATAGCCACGGGATAACCGATGCGCCGATCCGCGGCATGGTGGCACCGTGGGGCCCTGGCGTGATGGCGCTCGGCGATTCAGCGATCACATGGCTCGTCCGCCGTCTTACCCAAGGCGATACCGCGACGATCATGCTGCACCCCATGGCACTCGCCGGGTGGTTCGGCATGTTCGTAACGATGCTCAATCTCCTGCCGATGGCGCAGCTCGATGGTGGCCACATCGTCTTTGCCGCCACGACCCGGTGGCATCAGCGGATCGCGCGCGCGTTGTGGGTCGTGGTCATGCTGCTGGGGTGGTTCTGGGTGGGGTGGCTGCTGTGGGGCTTCATCGTGCTCGTGGTCTCGCGCGGCCAGCTGCGCCATCCGCCCGTGCTCGATGCCTATCGCCCGCTGCCGCGATCGAGGCTGTGGCTGTTGCTGGCGAGTTTGCTGCTGTTCCTGCTGACGTTTGCGCCAGCGCCGTTTCGAAGCTAAAGCGGTTTTCGGTATTCGGTGCTCGGTATTCGCGAATACCGAGCACCGAGTACCGAAAACCGAGTACCGAAAACCGAGTACCGAGAACCGACTATTGCGTAACTCCTAGCCATTTATAATGTTGTTTCAAACCAGCCCCTGGATCGGCATGCCTGCACAACCTGCCCGATACACACCAGCTGCTGCGACCGATACGGTCGTCCATGATCTGCCCCCCATCCGCTTCGACGGACAACCCATAGACATCCGCCTTTCCCTGCGCCGCACCGAAGACGGTATCTGGCGTGGTCGCATCATGTTCGGCGCCGAGGGGACGGAACTGGAGCGCTCCAGCGCGGAGATCTTCTGCGCCGGCACGGAGCAGGATCTGTGGCAATCGGTGCGGGACCTGCGGGATCATCACCTGCGGGACCTGTACCGCTCATTGCTCTGATGTCCGATCCGCAGGCGATGGCGAAGTTGCGGCACGACCTGTCCAATCCTCTCTCGGCGATACTCGCCGAGACTCAGCTCCTGCTCCTCACGCCTGAGAAGTTCGACGAGGAGGCGCTGGCCGGGCTCAAACAGATCGAGGACCTGGCGCGCAAGATGCGTCAGCTGCTGCACAGCCTAGAGTGAGCCGGCGGCATCGCCCTCGCTATTGCCCCGCCACGGCGTGGTGGCCTCCGACCCGCCTGCGCATCGCCTTCCTTATTAGACGGTCCGCGCGCCGAATGTCGTTCCGCGTGACCCGCGTCATGGCAGTTTCGGTCAGACAGCGGTAAATCAGTCCCGGCCACGCCCGCTCTTGCGTGCGCCCATGGTACAGGCATTTTACACCCCCTTCTTCACCAGGTGGAGTCCCAGATTCTGGCTGGTCCGCGGTATCTGCTCGTAGGGATGAGCGGCTTGTTCGTGGCCTGTGCAGGCGGGCCACGAAACGTTCCCGTCACACCCGCTAACATCCCAGCCCTCAAAGCCCAGGCAGCCCAGCAACCCACCAACGCTCAAGTCCGCTTCCGTCTCGCCGCCGCGCTCGTGGCGGCGGGACGGTGTGATACCGCGGTGGTCGTCGCAAACGCGGGCCAGATGCTGGCCCCCGGCGAGGCATTGGGACCGATGGTCGTCGGCGGCTGTCAGGAAAAAGCCGGGCGCTACGATCTCGCGTTTGCGACCTACAGCGACTTCGCGGCCCGCTATCCACAGGCGCGCGGCGTCGCCGCCGTCCGCGCGCTGGCGCAGCTCGCGTTGCGCACGCAGGCGGCGCAGACCGCCAAGCTGGCATTGGCGCGCGAGTCCACGCTGACGACACTCGCCCCCGAGCCCTCCACGATCGCGGTATTGCCGATGACGATCGCAGGCGATTCGAGCTTCCAGCCGTTGTCGCGGGGACTCGCCGAGCTGGTGATGTCCGATCTGGCGATGGTGCGTAGCCTGCGGCTGCTGGAGCGCGTACAGATCGGCGCGCTGCTCGACGAGCTGAAGCTCGGACAGAGCGCGCGCGCGGATCCGGGCACGGCGGCGCGCGTCGGGCGCCTGCTGCGCGCGGAGCGGATGGTGCAGGGCGTCGCGTCGATCACACAGAACGGCCCGGTGCGCCTATCGGCGATCGTCGTGCGCGGCGACGGCAACGTGCGCCCGGGGGGCGCGCAGGCCAACGGCACGTTCAAGCAGCTGCTCGATCTCGAGAAGCAGCTCGTCTTCGGCCTCGCCACGCAGCTGGGCATTCAATTAACGGAAGCCGAGCGGCAGCGCATCTTGCGGCAGGGACCGAAGAATCTGGCGGCCTTCCTGGCCTACAGTAACGGACTCGAAGCGCTGGATCGCGGCGACTACCGTGCCGCCGCGGCCGCGTTCAGCGCGGCGGTGCGCGCCGATCCGTCGTTCCAACAGGCCCAGCAGCAGCAGCAGGCGGCCGCAGCCGCGCCCGCGGTGCAGGCATCGCCGGGCGATGTCGTGACGGTCGTCGAAGCGGTCGCACAAATGACGACGCCTACCGAGCCTGCCGTGACGGGTGCTCTGAGCCAGGCGACCGCTGAGCTGACGCCGATCATTGCCGAGCCCGGCCAGAACGGTGTCGGCAGCACCCTCAGTAATCCTACGACGGAGAGTCAGGGCATCACGAGCGTGGTGCAGGCCTCCGGCGTACTCCGCGTCATTTTCCACAAACCGTGACCCGCGCCCGTCACGTCGCGCTCGCTCTGGCCGCCGCGCTGCTGCCGGGGATTCTCGCCGCACAGGCCGCGACGACCGCGGCCCGCAGCGGCGTCTACTTCGAGTCGTACAATTTCGGCACCGGGCTCGCCTTCAGCCGCATCAGCGAGCTCACGATTCCCATCAGCGTCACGCAACGCATCGGGAACCGGCTCGTCCTCGACGTCGGAACCGCGTTTGCGCGCGCGTCAGTCACCGAGGCGGGCGGCGGGACGATCACGCATTCGGGGCTCGTCGATACCGACATTCGCGCCACGTTCGGCGTGATTCCCGGCAAGGTCGTGTTCAATCTCGTCGGCACGATTCCCACCGGCGCAACGGCAGTCCCCGACACGACGATCCCATTATTCGGCGCAACCGCGACCGATCTGCTTGGATTCATGACTCCGGGCTTCGGCTCAGGCGGCGGCGTTTCAGCAGGGTTTGCGTCGGCTTTCAAGATGGGCAGCGCGTGGGCGATCGGAACGGGTGCCAGTTATCGCTACGCCGCTAGCTACGTGCCCGTCCAGGGCGGCTCCGAGATGAGCCCGGGCGGCGAGATTCGCGCGCGGCTGGGAATCGAGGGTCCGTTCGGCGGCGGCAAGTACTTCCGCGGTGCGTTGGTCTTCACCACCACGGCCGCGAACGACCTCGGCGGCGGTGACCAAAGCACGATTGGTCATCGCGTGCTCGGCTACGCGGCGGTGAGCATGCCACTGGGCAGCTCGCATCTTTCGCTGTACGGCTGGGAAATGCGGCGCCTGCGCGCGGCGCCGGGGGCCGTCCCAGTGCCGCGCGGCAACGTGCTCGCGCTCGGCGCCAAGCTCGATCGGCCCCTCAGTCCCAAGACGACGCTGTCGCCGCTACTCGAGTTCCGTCATGAGCTGACGGACAATGGCGCGCGGATGGCCCTGCTCGGCTATCTGCTCCGCGCGGGAACCGACCTGCGATATCGGTTGAGCGACCGCGCCGCTGGCGTGGTGCAGGCGCAGCTCGCATTCGGCACGCTGCATGACGAAGGAAAGAGTGTCTCGATCGTAGGGCCGCGACTCGGCCTGTTTATAGAGTGGGCCAGGTAGTGCGTCTCGGCCGCCTGCCGTGGGTGCTGGGCTTGGCAGGGGCCTTCGCGTGCGCGGAAGGGTTCGCGCCGGGACAACGCGTCAGTCTCGCGGTCGTTCCCGTCTTCTCGCAGACGATGCCCGGCGTCCTCACGGGCGATCTCGACGCGCTCCACATCCGCATCACGCGGGTCCCATCGAGCGCCATCGTCATCGACACCACCGTCGCGGTCGACTCGAGCGGCAGCGTCGACCTGCCGCTCACCATTCCGCTGCTCTCCGATCCGGAGCAATTCGAAATCCTGCTCGAGGGCGTGCGCTCCAGCGACGCCACCGTGCTCTACCAGGGGATCGACACCGTGCAGGTGGCCGCGAATGCGGAGACACCGCCACCGGTCGAGATCCTCGTCAGCTACGTCGGGCCCTGCCAGGCGACGTCCGGCTGCCTGGTCACCGCCGGCCCGATCAGCGCGTCGCTGCCGCAAGGCGACTCGCTCCTGATGACGATCAACGTAGACTCGAGCGGCGTGCCTGTACTGGGTGTGCCGGTCGCCCTGGTCAATCTCGACACGACGCTGGTGCGCGTCCGCAGCAGCCGGTTCATTGTCGCGCGCACGGGAACGGCGGGTGGGGTGGCTCGGGTCGTCGCGCAGATCTACGGCGACGCGGACACGCTGCCCGTGACGGTCCTGCCGCAGGTGGGCGTGCCCGCGCTCGTCGTCGTCACACCCGGCTACGCCGCGCTGCGGACGACGGCGCCCAACCAGACGATCCAGTTGGCGGATACGGTCAAGGATGCGGGCGGCGCGTTGCTCAATCCTGCTCTCGCCACGTGGATCAGCCGCTCGCCGTCGATCGCGTCGGTGTCGGGCAGCGGTCTCGTCACCGGGCTCACCAAGGGAAGCGCGGTGATCGTCGCGCAGGCCGGCACCGGTGCCGACTCGGTGGTCGTCGCGGTGGGTAACCCCGCGAGCGCGCCCGGCGACATGCTCATCGCCGCGGTGACGAACGGCCGCGCCTTCGGCACGCGGCGCGTTGGGCAGACGGTCACGGTCGATGTGCGCATCGATCAGCTGGCGGTGGCGGACTCGCTCGGCAGCTACAACGCGCGCTACAGCTGGGATGCGGCGGTGCTGCGCTTCGACAGCACGTCGGCGGGGACGTACGCGGCGCCGACGGTCAACGACAGCTCCAGCATCGGCGTGCTGCGGTTCGCGGCCGTGGACGCGAACTCGAAATCGGGACCGCTCGTGCTGACGCGGCTGTGGTTCACCGCGCTGGCGACGGGCGCTGACGGTCATGCGCTGCAAATCAGCGAAGTGTCGGGCGTGTCGCCCACCTTCTTCAACTATTTCACGAGCGGCCGGTACGTCGTCGTATCGGGTGCCGCGAGAATCACCCCCTAGCTCGGCACTGCCGAGGGAGGACTAGGATCATGTTGCCACTTCGTACCATCGCCATGGCCGTCGTGCTTGTCGGCGCCGCATGCGCCGACGAGCCGACCCGGCCCGATCCCCTGCCGCCACCGCCGGAGCAGGGCGTCAATGCCTACGTCATCGTCGACAATCTCCACGCGCTGGCCGGTCAAAGCGTGAAGGTGAGCGTCATCGTGCGCTCCGCCGACGCGAATCTGAAAGTCGGCAGCTACACGGGCCGGCTGCACTTCGACCCGGCGGCGCTGCAGTACAAGGCCGAGGTCACGATCAACGACGGGCTGCGGGTCGCGAACCCGAACGGGGCGGGGGCGGGCGAGATTCGCTTCGCCGGCGCCAACGCGACCGGGTTTGCCGATCTGACGCTCTACAGCGCCACGTTCACCGTGAAGGCGGCGAGCTGGTCGCGCGACCTGTCGCTCCAGATGGAAGAGCTGTCGGCGGCGCGCTCGCTCGCGAATCTGTCGCCGCGCCTGCAGGTGCAGCGCACGGTGTTGGCTGCCGACCAAGTAAAGCCCTGACGGAATGACCGTGCGCCGAGTCTCTGGCCTTCTGTCGCTCCTGGCCCTGGTGGCTGCTCCCGCAGCGCTCCAGGCGCAGGCGCTCGTCGGGATGTATCCGGCGGGCATCGCGATCGACAGCGGCCGGCGCGCGACAGTGCCTCTCGTGATTAGCGCCGGCGGCGCGACCGTCGGGTCGTATCAGCTCGAGGTCACGTGGGACACGAACGTGGTGCGGTACATCAGTGCCGCGCCGGGCGCGTTCGGCAGTCCGGCCGTCAACGCGGTCGGCGCCGCGTCCGGCTCGCTCATTCTCGCCGCGGCGAATCCGTCGGGCGCCACCGGACTCTTCTCGATCGCCGAGCTCACCTTCGAGATGCGCACCGCCACCGGCTCCTCCCCGGTGACGGTCGTCTCGCCGGTGCTCACGGCTGCCGTGAGCTTCGCGTCCATCGCTGCGACGCCGACCGCGGGCGCGATCTGCGCGTCGAGCGGCCCGTTCGGCGACGTGAATCGCGACGGCAGCATCCTCTCGAACGACGCGCTGCTGGTGGTGACGGCGGCGGTGGGGCTGCCGATTGCGCCGTTCACCCTGGTCAACGGCGACGTCGACGCCGACGGCGATGCGGACACGCGCGACGCGCTCGGAATCCTGTCGGCGGCGGTCGGACTGCCGAGCTTCGCCCGCGTGGGCCAGCCCAACGCGTCCTGTGCCGGCGCAGCGGCGGCGACGCTCGTGCTCGCGCCGGCGAGTGCCCAGCTCGCGCCCGGGGACGTCTTGCCGGTCGCGGCTCAGGCGCGCGACGCCGGGGGCAACCCGACGTCGGCGAGCGGCCTCCTCTGGAGCTCCAACGCGCCAGGCGTCGCTGCGGTCGATTCGGCTGGACGCGTGACCGCCGTCGGAAATGGCTCTGCCACGATCACGGCCCAGGCGATCGGCCTCAGTCAAACGCTCGATGTCACGGTCCAGCCGCGTCACACTTGGTACGTCGAGCAAAGCATCGCGGCCACGAATCCAGTGCACCTCGGCTCGGCTGCGTATCCCTTCCCGACGATCCAGGAAGGGCTGGACGCCGCCGCGCCCCGCGACACGGTGCGCGTGGGCAGCTCGCCCCCGTACGGCCCGGCCATCATCAGCAAGCCCGTGGTGCTGTTGGGAGACTCGAGCGCCGCCGGAATGCCGACGATCACGAACGCCGCGGGATCGGCGATCGCGGTCGGCTCAGCCGGCCTGGTCGTGATCCGGCGGTTCCGGCTGCTCGAATCGAACGCCGGCATCGAAGCGGGCATCGTGGCGGCCAGCGATTCTCTGGAGGTCCAGTCGGTCGTCGCGAGCTCGATGCGCGGGCCGGGGTTCCGGGTTCGCAATATGCGCCGCGCCGTCCTGCTGGGAGTGAGCGGGAGCGGACTCGCGCTCGCGGGCTTCCTCGCCGAGACGACCGCCGCCGTGGTCGTAGACGGTGCGGATTTCCGCGCCGTAGCCCCCGGCCCTTACCCGGACGTCGAAGGCCCCGTCGCGATCGGTGTCGCGATGGTCGTCGGCGATTCGCTGCGGGCGAGCCGAGTCACGGTGGTCGGCGCGTCGTCCGAGCGGGCGGTTTCGCTCGGCGCGTCGTTCGTCGAGCGCGTGGACCTGTCCCAATTCAACCTGGCAGCCGCCGGTCCGATCAAGGTGGACAGCGCGCGGTATGTCTCGTTCAGCAACGGCGTGGCGAGGGACCTGCGCGACGGCATCGTGATCAGCGCTGACACGGCGCTGATGGCCAATGTCGTGTTGCGGCGGTCGAGCGATGGCGTCCGCATTCGCCAACGCAATCCCGCGGCCCGGACACCAGGATCATTGGTGCGAGTATCGAGGTCGCAGGTCGACTCGGTCGCTTTCGGAGACGGGTTCACCTTCACAGGCATAGACCGGGTCACGGTGGACTCGACGAGCGTGGAGCACATCCTCAACGGCGGGGGGGTCGTCGCCGGTGCGACGAACCGGCTCTCGCTGCGGGCCGATACGCTCCGCGATATCCTGGACCAGGCGGTCCTGACGGATTCAGTCGCAACCGTCTCGATCGTCAAGCTGAGCGTCACCGGGTCGGCTCAGCCGTCGTTCAAGCGCTTTGGCGCATCGATTTTCGCGCTCACGGTCCTGCGCGCCGATTCCGTGCGACTCGACTCGACCGGGGTGATCGACAATCTGGGCGGCGGCGTCCTCGTCGATTCGACGCGCGTGGTGCAGGGAGACGGCACGACCATCGCCCGGAACCTGGGCCTGAGCTCGGGACTCTGCGAGTTCGGATGCGAGGTCCAACCAAGCGGGGCGTTCTCCAGCGAGGGTCCGCCCGCGAAAGTTCTCTACCAGACGACGCAGGCGCCCGGTCTGGCGCTCGCGGGGATCCAGAGCGCGCAGCTCGATCGCTTTGTGCTGGATTCCAATACGTATGGCGGCATCGATGCCGACATGACGGTGCGCGCCGGTCCTACGCTCGCCCTGCAAGGCGGCCTCATCCAGGGGGGGGACTACGCGATTCGCGCGACCGGCGATCTGAATGCGCCGAGCGGATCCGTGAGCGTGGATGGGACGAAGTTCGCGAGCACGCAAGGCGGAATCACGGTGACGCACTTCACCGACTTCTCCCTGCTTCGCGCGCGTCTGGACAGTGTGCCCTACCGGCAATCCAGCGCGGCCGTGCTCGTCAGCGACGTCGCCAACGTGGCGATCCGCGATGACACCCTCGCCGCTGGCGTCGACGCAGGCGTCCGGGTCGACGGGTCGAATCTCGTCGACATCCGGCGCGTGACGATCCGCGGCTTCCGCGACAGCTGCGGCGGCGAGTGCGGCGACTTCGCGCTCAGCCTGAGCGGGATTCAGAGCGCGGCCAACGTGTACGGCGGCCGGCTCGAGCAAAACGCGATCGCCGGCGCCAATGTGTTCGGGTCGACGGGAACGATTCTGTTTGACAGCATGGTCGTGCTGGGGCACAGCGGCCGCGGCCTGCAGCTGTCGTCTCCCGCCACCGTGCGGCAAAGCGTGTTCCAGGCGAACGGCACCGGCATCAGCGTGTTCAGCGGCGCCGAAGGCTCGATGATCGTCAACAACAACTTCGTGTTGAATACCTTCTTCGCGGTGACGAACGGGACTGTGCCCGCGCTCGATGCCGCCAACAATTGGTGGAAAGATCCGCTCGGGCCATCGGGGTGCACCGCGTGCAATGTTGCTTCGCTCGGCGACGCGGTGAGCGACAACGTAATCTTCGATCCGGTCCTCCCCGCTCCGTACGGACCGGCACCTGTCCCCGCTCCGCCACGCCTTTCCCGAGGCCGGCCATGAGGCGCGTGGCCTTGACCCTCGCTGCACTCACTGCCGGCACCCGACTCCTTTCGGCGCAGACCGTGCCGGTCCGCCTCGGCGGCGGGCTGTCCTCCTTCACCAACGTGCCGTTCGACGTGCCGATCGAAATCGATTGGTCCGCCCGCGCCGATCGGTTAGGGTCGTTTACCACCAACCTCCGCTGGGATCCGGCAGTGTTGCGTCTCGATGCCATCGGCCCCGGCGCATTCAGCGCGATCACTGTCAACGCCGATTCGGCGCTGCAAGGCGTCCTCAAAATCGCTGGGGCGAATCCCAACGGCGCAACGGGACGCGTTACGGTGGGGGTCGCGCGGTTGGCGCCGCTGCAGAGCTCCAGCACGACCATTCTTGTCGACGTACGCGAGCTGGCCGCGGCCGGTCCGTCGTTCGCGAATGCCCTGGCGGATGCCGCCCCCGAGAACGGCCTCTACTGCCCGGCGCGCGGTTACTGGGGCGACCCGGATGGTGATCGCAGCGCGGGCTCGCGCGATGCGCTGCTGGCGTTGTCGGCGGCAGTGGGGCTCGACGTGTCGGCGTTCCCGGAGATCGGGTTGGCGGACGTGGATGGCAGTGCATCGATCGAAGCGCGCGACGCGCTCGTGATCCTTTCGCATGCCGTCGGCATCGACGTGAGCACGTTCCGCGTGATGCGCATCGCCGTAGGCGCGTGCGGCAGCGATGCCGTGGTGACGTACGCCGTGGCGCCCGATACCGCTACCGTCGCCGTCAACCAGAGTTTCGCGCTCCAGCTCCGCGCCACCGCCGGCGGGGCCAGCCGCGCGATGCCGGATGTCTTTTGGCGCTCGACTGATCCCTCGGTCGTCCTCGTTTTACAGGACGGCCAGGCTGTTGCCGTGGCTCCTGGCACCGCGACCATCATCGGCAAGAGCGGCCTGCGTGACAGCGCCGTCGCCACGCTCACGGTCCTCGCGCGCCGGTCGACCCACATCGTCGATGCCGCCGCGGTCGTGAACGCCATCCGCCTCGGCAACTCGCAGTACCCGTTCGCGAGTGCGGAGGAGGCGAGTCTCGCGGTCCAGGACGGCGACACCGTGTCGCTGCGTCCGGGGCGCTACCTCGAGGAGGCGGTGTTCTTCCGGAGCGTCGCGGTGCGCGGCGCGGGCGCCGGCGTGCGGATTCTGGGCCGCGGCTTGTCGTCGACCGCCCTGAGCTTCTACGGCGCCGGCGCGAACCAGGTCGCGAACGTGGCGTTCGACAGCTCCGACTCAGGGATCTGGGCGCAGCAGCCGGCCGGTGCTCCGCCGTCGAACCTGCGCATCACAAACGTCACGATGCGCGACGTCGATTACCCGATCCAGACGGATAACGTCGCCACCACCGTGCAGAACGTGGACTTCGCTCGCGGCTCGAGTGGCGTGTCCACGTTCCGCGGCGGCGTCGACAGCGTCACGGGCAGCACGTTCGCGGACTTTGACTATGCCCTGGACCTCGAGGACGCCGCGGCGTACGTCGCCGGCAACACGATCCAGCGCCCGCGCTCCGTGGGAATCTTCTCGTACGGCGCCGCCGGCGACTCGTCGTTCATTCTCACGAACGATGTGACGTGCGATTCCCTCGCATACGGCGTCGGCATCGACGCCGAAACCGCCGATCATCAGCTCGCGGGAAACACGCTGTCAGGATGCGACAGCGGCATCTTCGCAACGGTGGCGGCATTTGGGATCGCACCGCAGCTCGAGGTGCGTGGCAATACCGTCGACATGCCCGGCTCGGCGAACGGGACTGGTATCCTCGTGAACGGGTCCTTCCGCAGCGCGGTCGTGAACAACACGGTACTGGGGGGGAGCCAAAACGGGCCGGGAAGCATCAAGGTGGCGGGCGACTTCTACTCCGGCCGTCCCCCTCTCGTGCGGCTCGACTCGAACGTGGTGCAGAACGCCGCCGTGTGGGCCATCTATGTCGGCGAAGTCGATACACTGATCGCCCGAGGCAACCTCGTGGAGGATGTCGCGGGGCCGACTATCTACTTCTTCTCCGGCCAGGGCGGATTCACCGTGGGCAGCGTGTACGCCTCGCTGCGCCTGGTCGGCAACACGCTGCGGCGCATTCACACCCGAACGGGGCTCGGTATTCAAAACTTCGGCGGGACGACCGCGCTGCTCGACTCGAATGCCGTGTCCGGCGCCGACTCTGCGGCGATCCAGATCGACGGTGGCGGGCTCGTCATGACGGGCAACAACATCCAGAACAACGCCGGCTATGGCCTGTACATCCCGTTCGCCACGGGCTTCGATCATCAGGCGCACGGCAATGCCTTCAAGGCGAACGCGCTCTTCGCGATCTACACGCCGTCCGACTCGGTGGACGCGAGCGGCAACTGGTGGGGCGTGGACGGCGGAGTATCACCCGGAGGGCCCGGTGCGGATTCCGTCAGCGGCCACACCGGCGACCTGACGCCGCTGCTCGCAGCCCCGTCCGTGCCGCCACTCGCCCCGAAAGTCGTGCTCGCATCGGCAGCGACAGTGGAGGTCACGACCTCCGCCGTCACGGCGGCGATCCAGCGCACTGGGACGCGTCTTACGGTCGAGCAGCGCCGCGCGGCGGGGCGCGCCGCCATCGAGCGGTTCGCGAGCGTGCGGGCCGAGCGCGCCCGCTGGTACCGGAGCAGGCTTGACGCGATGCGGAGGGCTGCGCGATGAAGCGCACGCTCACCGCACTCGTCATGGGCCTCGGCGTCGTCGCACCGGTCGCGGCGCAGACCGGCTCCGCAATTCGCTTCCAGTTCTTCTACGATTCGGGCGACAGCGTGTACGCGGCGCTCGCCGGCGGTGAGACCAACGTCACGCTGATGGCGTTCGATCAGGCGAGTGCCGGCCTGGGGGCGTTTACGGTTCGCGTGCACTTCGATCCGACACGCGTCAGCTACGTCTCGGGCAGCGCCGCCTCCGCCTGCCCTGATTCGGCGACATTCCCGCTGAACCCGCCGATCCAGGGAGCGAACTACGTCGAGTTCTCGGCGGCGGGGTGCGCGCCGTCCGGCACGTATGGGGGAGACGCAGTGCGGTTTCGGCTACGGCTCGAAGCCGGTTCCACAAGCGGAGCCGTGCTGTACGCCGATCCGATCAGCGTCAGCCAAAGCGACGCCACGCCCCGGCCCTACGATGAGGAGGCGGCGCTGGCCGAGATCTGCCTCGGGACCACGGTCTGGGGCGATATCGACGGTGACGCGAGCGTCGGCAGCCGCGACGCCCTCATCGCGTTGGCGGGCGCGGTGGGACTTCCCACGGGCGGCTTTACTCTGACCCGCGGCGATGTGGACTCGGACGGACGCGTGACGTCGCGCGATGCGCTGTTCATGCTCTCACGCGCCGTTGAGCTGCCGACCAGCGGATCGCGCACGGGCGCGGCGATCGCGGAGCACTGCGCACCGCAGACTACGCTCCCCGACTCGCTGTATTACCAATCGGAGGGGTCGGGACGGGCGACGCCAGGAGTCAGCGGCTTGACGATTCGCGCCGCCGGCGACACCGCGTTCGTCATTACCGGCGATAGCACGTCGAACTGGTTCAACGGCACCAAGTGGCGGCCGCGCGTGTCGGCGGCCGACGGCAGCGTGCTGGTCGCATGCTACTACATCACGTCCTATTCTCAAATCTGCCGGCGCGACGCAACGCCGAACTCTGTGAACAGCGTGGCATGGCAGCCTGTCGCCGGCAGCCACACGCTCGCCTACACGATCCAGGGATGTAGCGGCGAGGTGCATACGCGCAACCGCGACACGGGCGTCGATGCCATTGTGGCCGCCGGCGATTGCTCGGCCGCGCGCGGACAGCCCGACCTCGTGGACTGGAACCCCGCGGGCGACTCGCTCGCCTTCGACATGTTCATCGACAACAAAAAAGCGGTCGTCGTTGCCCCGGCGACGGCAGCCGCGCCGATCACCAAGCGCGTGAGCTCCGAGCTCATGAGTGCGAACGAGCCGTTCTGGCGCTCCGACGGCGTCGTGTTCCAGCTGGGTGGTAGCGTGTACGGGCAGATCTATTTCCGCAGGAACGACGGGACCGTGGTCCGCCTCACCCGCGCCGCGCAGGATCAGCACTTTCCTGCAACGGCCAAGCGGTAAGCAAGCGCGCATCTAGACAGGCAGCAGGCCGCGGTTCATCCTAGGGGAATCCTTCCCTAGGGGGCCGTCATGCGTCGTTTCCGTTTGATCCTGGTGGGCGGGTTGGCCGGCGTCGTGGTTGGTTGCGGCGGTGGTGGCGGCGACGGTGGTCCTCCGACCATCACATCGGTGGTCATCAACGGCGATTCGACCGTCGTGCTTGCGGGCACTCGGCAACTGACCGCCGTCGCGCTGAGTGGGAACGCGGCAGTCAGCGGCGTCACCTTCGAGTGGACTTCATCCGATACCACGCGCGCCCGAGTCTCGGGCTCGGGGCTCGTCACCGGCGTGCGACTCGGCAGCACCAACATCACCGCGCTCGCGGTCCTCAACGGCACCCCAACCTCGGTGTCGAGCCCGGCGCATGCGATCCGGACGCGCATCGGCTCAATTGTGATCGCGCCGGGCAACCGGACATTCTCCTCGCTGGGCGATGGTGCCACACTGACCGCCGAGGCCCGCGATGCGCTCGACGCGGCCGTGGCGGGCGTGGCGTTCGCGTGGGTGTCCCGCGCGCCGGCGATCGTGTCGGCGCAGGGGCGGGTGGGGAACTCGCAGCTGGCCGATATCTCCGCGCTCCAGAACGGCTCGACCCGCATCGTGGCGAGCGGCGACGGCGTCTCCGATTCCGTCACGGCGACCGTGCACCAGGTCGCGACGACGTTGGGTCTCACGCCGATCGTCTTCAATTTCGACCGCATCAACGGCAGCGACACGATCTCCGCTGTCGTGCTCGATGCACGCGGGAATCAGCTCGATGACTCGATGATCGTCTGGGCCTCGCGCAACACGGCCGTCGCGACGGTCACTGCCACCGGGGTCAGTGGGGCCAGGCTCATCAGGGCGGTCGACGAAGGGCAGACTCGCGTGGTCGCAACGTCGGGCGTGTTTGGGGATTCGGTGGATGTGTCCGTGAATCTCATCTATACCTCCGTTCAAATCGCCACGACTGGCCCCACTCCCACACCGCTCGATACGGCCCGCATCAACCAGCTCAATGGCTCGCTGCAGCTCGGCCTCATCGTGCGCGATGCGGGCAACACCATCGTGCCCAATCCAAAGGATTTCGCCTGGTCGCTCTTCAGCCCCGGCGCCATAGCGACGATTGGCTCCTCGACCGGCCTGGTAACGGGAAATGGCAATACGGGAATCGATAGCGTCGACGTCGTGGCCCGCGGCATCCACGACAAGGTTCCGCTCGTCGTGCGGCAGGTGCTGGCGTCAATCAACGTGACGCCGGCGAGCCCGGCGCCATTGAACTTCGTCGGCGATACGCAAACCTTCGCGGCCGAGCCGCGCGATTCGGGGGGTGCAGCAATCCCGGGTCAAGCGATCACCTGGTCGACGAACAACGCCGTGCTCGACATCGACGCCGCCGGGCTGGCGACCGCGCTGCAACGCTCGAGCGCCACGGGGATAACGGTGAAGGTGCGCGCCGCCACAGGAGGGATCACGGACTCCTCCCGATCCATCGTTGTCCGGCAGGTCCCCCGGTTCGCCGATCTCAATCCGAACTCGTTCGGCACGTTGACGGCGATCGGCCGTTCGGTGCAGGCGTCCTGCGTGGTGAGGGATTCGGCGAGCGATACCATCCCGAATCATCCGTGTAACTGGAGCGCCGGGACGGCCAATGTCGTGTCGTTCAGCCCGGCGACCGCAAAAACGACGACGATCACCGCGGCGGGAAACGGCAGCACCACGATCAATGCCACCGCGGCAACGAGCGTCGTCGGCGTCAACTCGGTTACCGTCGATCAGGTCGCCGCGTCGGTATCGCTCCTGCCGGTCAATTTCGGGACGCCCGACGTAGAAATGACGATCAGCCAGAGTGCGCCCTTCATCGCCGTGGTACGCGACTCGACGAACCACATCGATCCGCGCACCCGCAGCGACGTTACGTGGTCCGTCATGCCTGGCACGCATGCGAGCCTGTCGGCGAGCACGTCGGAGACGGTGACGGTGACGACGAATGCCACCACCGGCTCCGAGACGGTGCGCGCGACCATCGGGACGGTGTTCGGTGAGCGGATTGTGGCGGTAGCGGCCACCGGGGTCAGCTTCGCGGCGAGCGTGCAATCGGTTTTCACTGCGAACTGCATCGGCTGCCACTCGGGGGCCGGTGCGCCGGAAGGGATGAGCCTCGCCTCCGGTGTCTCCTACGGTTTGATCGTCAACGTGGCGGCCGGCGAAGTCCCGGCGTTAAAACGCGTCCGGCCATTCCTCCCCGATTCCTCCTATCTGGTGCACAAGATTCAGGGGACGCAAACGACGGTGGGCGGATCAGGCGTGCGTATGCCGTTCGGCTGCACATCAAACTGCTTGAGTAACACGACGATCAACACCATTCGCAACTGGATTCTACAGGGGGCGCTGAACAACTAAATACCTTCGGCCATTTACGAAATACAACGCCAACAAGAGCGTTGTTGATGCGCTGACACCGTATTTCCAGATCGCAGGCGCATCGGACGCCGAGAGTAAGCCTTCGATTGTCCCCGCAATCGCGAGCAGCGTGACGACGGCGCCGATCATGCGCGCCGCGATGCGTCCTTCCAGGACCAGGGCGTCCCTGCGAGTGCGGTCCCCCGGCGCGATCAGCGCCTTGGCCAGCCGAAACCCCGCCCCCGCCGAGATGAAGATCGCCGTCAGCTCCAGCACGCCGTGTCCCGCCACGAACGTCATGAGATAGTTGAGCGCGTGGTAGTTCTGAAACAGGCCGATCACGAGCCCGAGCATCATCCCGTTGACGAACAGCAGCCAGGCGGTCAGCAGGCCGCCCGTCAGGCCGCCGACAAACGTGCCGAACGAGACGTTGATGTTGTTCGACATGATCAAAGCGGCCCACACGGGGCGATCCTCCTTGCTGGCCTGCGCATAGCCGCGCCCTTCCACCTGATTCTCGGCCGCTTCCTCGGCGCGCGCGACCATGACCGGCGAAACGATCTCCTCCGCCAGCGCGGGCCGGTCACGGATCATCCGGTAGCCGACCGCCGCGGGAATGGCGAATAAAAGGAAAGCGAGCAGGACGTACTGCCAGGATTGCACGACGGCGGCCGGGAAGTCGCGCAGGATGTAGTGGGGCAGGGGCGTGCGCTGCTTGCCGCGAGCCCGATAGAGCGCGTTGTGGCCTGCCGTGACCACCCGCTCCAGGTAGGTGATCACCCGCGGGTCGACCTGATACGTGCGGGCGCGGGCGAGATCGGCGGCGACCTCGCGGTACTGCGCGGCGAACGCCGGAATCTCGCCCGGCTCCAGTGCGCCGACGCCGGACCGCTCCATGCGCACCGCGGTGACGCGGAACGACTCCCATCCCTGCCGCTTCTTCTCGACGAAGCGCTCGGCCGGCACGGTGATCCGACCGGCCGCGCCCGCCTGCGCGCGCGGCGCGAAGCGGCTGCGACGCTTGCGCTGCTCTTCGGCAAAGACGGTGACGAGATACCCTTGCGGGTCGGCGCTGCGGCGCGGAATGCGCGTCTCGAAGCGGCGCACCAGGTCCGCCGTCATCCGGATCTGGACGTCGGGATTGAGCTCGCTCAAACGTGCGAGAAAGCGATCCAGCAGCCGGAATTCGTCTTCGGACAGCTCAGGCGGGCCGGTCTCGATGGGGTCCGCCGGCGATTCGCTCTCGGTCGCGGCCCCAAGTACCCAGTCGGTGGGGCGATCGCGCACGACGATCGTGCCGGCCGCCAGATCCCCCGGACGCTTGTTGCTCGGGTGGAGAAACATCGTGACCAGCGCCGGCGCGAACGGGATCGGGAAGTAGCAGTCGAGCAGCCGGACCAAATTGCGAATCAGGGCCGCGGGGGGCGTGATCGACCGCCCCGTGTCCATGACCACGCGGATCCCGAGTAGCTGCTTCCCGGGCGTCCGGCCGCCGTTCAACGCCTCGAACAGCGTGAAATAGCCCCACACCCCGGAAAACATGAGCAGCACCATCACGGCGGCGAACCATCCCTGCAGCATCCCCTGCCTCGACAACACGCCGCCGACGATCACGCCCCCGCCAATCCAGAGGAGCATCAGGCCGAGGAACAGGAACAGCAAGTCCAGCAGTCCGGCCGCCATGCGGGAGCCGACACCAGCCAGCTCGAAGCGGACCTCGACGTGCTCCGGCGTCTCGACGCCGTGATGTTGGCGCAGATCGAGGTCTCGCGCGGAGGCCGCCATGTCCTCATTTTACCGCCTGTCCCCTCGCGGAGCGACCCATTAGCTCGAATCTCAGGCCCATGCAGCTCGGCGAAATCCTCGACGGCAGCTTCAACATCTACCGCCGTCACTTCGGCCTGTTCATGCGGCTGAGCCTCGCGCTGGTGTGGCTCCCGACGGCCGCCGGCATCTACATGCAGGTGCGGTTCAGCAACAGCCCGTTCGAAATGCTGAACATCCTCGAGCAGCACACCGGCACCAGCGTGTTATTCGGCCTGTTGTTGATCATCGTATGGACGACGGCGGGACTGCTGCTCAAGGCGGGGACGATTCGGATCATCTCGGACTCCTACCTCGGCCAGGAGCCGCAGCTCGGCAGCGCGCTGCGATTCGGTGTCTCCAAGATCCTGCCGCTGCTGCTGGTCACCTTCAGCAAGAACCTGTTGCTGATCCTGGTGCCGGGCGCCGGAGCGCTCGTCGTCGTCCTGCTGGTCATGGTCGGCAAGGTGGTGGGGGTCGGCGGATTGATCGGATTTGTCGGCTTCGTCGGGTTGGCGTGGTTCGTCGTGTGGGTTGCCTGTGTCTACGGCACTACCACACCCATCGTCGTCCTCGAAGACCTGACGAGCTCGTTCGATGCGTTCGGGCGTTCCTGGGAGTTGACGCGTGGCGCGCGCGGAAAGGTGTTCGGAACGGCGGTGGTCGCGTGGCTGATCTCGCAGTTGCTCCCCCAGATGGTGGTGGGGGGGATCAGCGGGGCGCTGGGCGCGGCGGGGAACGCGTCGTTGCAACCGCTCTTTGTCGTGGTGGCGTCGCTGATGGGGATCGTCCTGGCGCCGATTCTGCCGTGCGCGATCACGCTGCTCTACTACGACTTGCGCGTGCGGCGCGAGGCGTTCGATCTGCAGGTCCTCAGCGAGCAAATGGAGATCCGCTGATCGGCACCTGGCTCGCCCTGCTCCAGGCATCGAGCGCTCCACCGGCTGTCCCACCCGACTCGCTGCGGCGCGTGGTCGGCCAGGTATTCAGCCGTCCGGAATACCAGTGGATCGAGCGCCGCCGGCTCGTCTCCTGGCTGGCCCGGCAGTGGCACAACCTGGTTGAATGGCTCAATCATCTCGCCGATCGCTACCCCGTCGGCTTCAACATCGGCCTCGCCCTGGTTGTCGTCGCGTTGATCGTGCTGCTGGTGCATGTCGCATACGTGATGTGGCGCATCGTGCGGCCCGCCGCGCGGACCGGAACGGGTAAGACCGCCGCCGGCGCCGGCATCATCATGGACGCGGCGGCGCATCTCGCCCGCGCCGATGCACTCGCCCGCGCGGGCCGGTACGCGGAGGCGCTCGCACACCGCTTCCTCGCCGTCGTCCTCGAGCTCGAGCGGCTCAAGGCGCTCCGCTTCCACGCGTCGAAGACCCCGGCCGAGTACGTCGGCGAAGCCCGCCTCACCGATGCGGGGCGCGCATCCCTGGCCGGTCTGGTCGCGCAGTTGTACCGCCACCTCTTCGGGGCCGTGCCGTGCGACGCGGGAGAGTACGAGTCGTTCGGCGCCGCGGCGCAGGAGCTGGCGCGGGGGCGGCATGTCGTACCGGCTTGAAATCGGCCTCGCGCTGCTGCTCGCGGCGGCGGTTGCCATCGCGCTCTGGGCGGCGAATCGCCGGCCGACGCGAGAATCGGATTTCGACCGGCGGACGTCGACGTATCTCAGCGGGCCCAGCGGCAGCAAGGCGCTGAATGAGGTCCTCTCGCGTCTGGGCCGGCCGACGGAGCGACGGCGCACGTCGCTGCTCAACCTGGCGAGCGATCGCGCGCATCGTCCCGCCGTTCTCGTCCTGCTGAATCCCATCATCTCGCTGCAGGATGCCGAGCTGGAGCAGGTCGCGCGGTACGTGCGCGGCGGCGGCGCGGTACTCGCCACCGGTGCAGGCGGCGGCATCACGTTCTGCGCGGGGTGGCGGACTCGGTCGGCCGGGATTTCCAACGACAGCATGGCCGTGCGCTCACCCCAGCCCGGCCTGCGCCTGCCACGGACCGAACGCGTATTGACCGTCATCAGACCCGACACCGGCGGGAGCGGCCGGCTGGAATCACTCCGCAAAGGCGCCGAGCAAGACTGGCGCTTGGGGATCTGCAACACGCTGCTGCCGTTCGCGGCCGATACGGTCGTCGCCGCGCTGAACAACCGTCCCGCGATTCTGCGCCTGCGCTACCGCGGCGGCGGAACGATCACGCTCGTCGCCGATCCCGGCTGGTTCACGAACCAGGTCTGGCGCGACAGCGACGTTCCCATCGTCGCGCTGCCGCTGCTCACGCCGCGTCGCGAGCGTCCCGGACGGGTGGCGTGGGATGAATACCATCAGGGATTCGGATTCGGGCACCAGACGTCGTTTGCAGACCGCACGTGGAGCTGGCTGCGCAGCTCACCCGCCGGGTGGGCGATCCTCCAGTTGATTGCCGTGGCCCTCGTCTGGTTGGCAATGACCGCCGTGCGGTTCGGGCCCGCGCGTTCCGTGATCGAACGGCGGCGTCGCTCGCCGCTCGAGCACCTGGAGGCCTTGGGGGCGGGACTCGAGAGCGCCGCCGATGCGGATACCGCCGTCCGGCGGCTGGCGCTGGGACTGCGGCGGCGCCTGAGCCGCACCGGTCATCTGGCCGACGGCAACGTGGTGCCATGGGTCGAGGGACTCGAGCTGGCAATGCGCGGCCCCGAGGGCCGCGCCGCCGTGCGTCGTTTACATCAGCTGCTCACCGTACGCGATCGCGACGACCGCGCTGGTCGCGTGCTTCATGCCGCTCAAGCCGTGGAGGACGTGTGGGAGGAACTACGCCCGCGCACGACGCGCAGCGCATCGTAGAGGCCCTGCGCCGCGTGGTGCTGGGACAGGAAGCCGCCACCCGCGAGGTGCTCGTGTGCCTGCTCGCGCGCGGCCACATCCTGCTCGAAGGGGTCCCCGGGACGGCGAAGACATTGCTCGTCCGCACTCTCGGCCTCGCGCTCGACGTGCGCTTTGTGCGGATTCAGTTCACGCCCGACCTCATGCCGGCCGACATCACCGGCATCACGCTCCTTACCGGCATGCAGCAGTTCACCTTCCGGCCGGGACCCGTCTTTGCCGACCTCGTGCTCGCCGACGAGATCAATCGCGCGCCCGCCAAGACTCAGGCGGCGTTGCTCGAGGCGATGCAGGAGCGCACCGTCACGGTCGACGGCCAGAGTCATCCCCTGTCCGCGACGTTCACCGTGTTCGCGACGCAGAATCCGATCGAGTTCGAGGGCACTTATCCGCTGCCCGAAGCCGAGCTCGACCGCTTCATGGCGAAGGTGCAGGTCGGCTATCCGTCCGCCGCCGTGGAGCAGGGAATCCTCACGCGCTACGTCGAAGGCTTCGAAGCCGACCGCACCGGCACCTATGGCGTGACGCCCGTGGTCAATGCCGAGGGGCTGGAGCAGCTGCGCCAGGCGGTGGACGCGGTGCGGGTCGAGCCGCGCATTACCGGCTACATCACCGCGATCGTGCGGGCGACGCGCGAGGCCGCGTCGCTCACGCTGGGCGCGAGCCCGCGCGCCGGCGTGGCGCTGTTCAAGGCCGCGCGCGCCGCCGCGCTGCTGGACGGCCGCGACTACGTCATTCCTGACGACGTCAAGCTGCTCGCGCCCGCGGTCCTGCGGCACCGCGTCAACGTCGCGCCGGAGCTCGAGCTCGAGGGTGTCACCGCCGATCAGGCGCTCAAAGCGATTCTCGACCGCACGGAGGCGCCGACCGCTTGAACCTGCTGCCGGTGCTCGCGGTCGGCGCCGTCATCGCCGCCTTCCTCGGGCTGTGGCTCGTGCTCGGCACCGTGGCCGGCATTCTCTGGACGCCGCGCGCCCTGCTGATCGCCGGGCTGCTGTCGCTGTTCGGCGTCGCCCAATTCTGGACGTCGTGGGGCCTCGATGTCATGCTCGTCGCCGACATCGCCCTGGTCGTCCTGATTTGGCTCGATGCGACGCTGGCGCAAACGGTCGTCGTCGCCCGCGAGCCGCTGCCCGCGTTGTCCGTCGGGCACACCGGCGAGGTCACCTATCGCTGGACCAACCCGTCACGCCGCCGCGCGCGGTTGCGCGTGCGGGAGGTGCGCCCCGACATCCTCGGCGGGTCGCAGCCACCCAGGCCCGTGCGCATTCCCCCCCGCGCGGCGACCCGCGAGGTGGTGCCGGTCGTTCCCTTGCGGCGGGGGCGCGAGGCCGCCGGCACCGGCGGCTTCGTGCTCGATAGTCTGGGTCCCCTGGGTCTGGGGCGGCATCGCTTTCGCCTGCCGCTGCCGTGGGACGTGGTCGTCTATCCACCGCTCGTATCGGTGCGGCTGCGGGCGTCGGTCGCAGAAGCGCTGCGGCGCCGCGACGTCGGCACGAAGCCGATTCGTCAGCTGGGAGAAGGACGGTTGTTCGAGTCGCTGCGCGAATGGGTGCCGGGCGACGACCTGCGTCACATTGACTGGAAGGCGACGGCACGCCGCGCGAAGGTGATCACGCGCCAGTACGAAGCCGAGCGGCGCCAACAGGTGCTGCTGGTGCTCGATACGGGAAGGCTGATGACCGCCGACGTGGCGGCCGGCGTGGCACGGCTCGATTTCGCGGTCCAGGCGGCGCTGGAGCTGGCCTATGCCGCGGCGCAGCACGACGACAACGTCGGCATCATGACGTTCGCCGACGGCGTCCAGCATTTCGTCGCGCCGGAGCGGGGACGCAGCGGCGTGCGGCGCGTGCTCGATGTGCTGGCGGAGGTGCAACCCAAACTCGTCGAGCCCGATTATCCGGGGGCGTTCCGGTATCTCGCCGCGCGCAACCGCAAGCGCGCGCTGACGGTGCTGTTCACCGATGTCATCGATCGCTTTGCCTCGGATGCGCTCGTGGCGAACGTCGCGACGTTACGCCCGCGTCACCTGCCGCTCGCTGTCACGCTGCGCAATCCCGAGCTCGACGCCGCGGCGACACAGCGGCCCGCCACAGCGCGCGATGCCTTTCGCAAGGCCGCGGCCGAGGAGCTGCTGCATGCGCGCGAGGAAGCGCTGGGACACATGCGGCGCGCGGGCGTGCTGGTGATCGACGTCACACCGGAGCGCGCGGCGCAGGCGGTGGTCGCGAAATATCTCGACCTGAAGCGCCGGGGCACGCTGTAAGTCACTGTCTGGCCCGACCATCCCGCGTATAGTATGTTCGACCCTCAAGTCACGGATTGGACCGGATGCGCAGGTTAGACCGAGCCATACTTGTGGTCACGCTCGCAGCGGCGCTCGCCGCCGTTACCTGCGCGTTTCCCACCGACAAAAGCAACGATCTCTTCGTCACGGTCCAAACGGACTCCGGCAGGCAGGTCGTGTTGGCAGGGCAGAAGCTGCTGGCGCATGCCTACCTGTGGCAACGCGCCGGCAGCGACTCGGCCGAAGTCAAGAACGTGGTGTTCCGATGGACGACCGACAACGACTCGCTCGCGATCGTCAAGGATCAGGGATTCGGCGGCGCAGAGGTTACCGGAATCGCGTCGGGGACCGTCACCGTCAGCGCGCGCGCCGTGGCATTCGAGAAATCCCAGACGGCCTACGTGCCGCTGCGCGTCTCCAGGCCGTTGGAAATCGACAGTGTCCGGCCCAGCCTGGTGCGCTTTGGCGACACCATCACGGTCTATGGCGTCGGCGTCGATTCGATTTTCATCGCGTTTCTCGATAACACGACCCAGTTCGACTATCCGCTGCCCGGGTTGATTGCCACGCGCACCCGCGACTCCACCGGCTTCTCGACGGCAACCTTCTGGGTGACACCGGTGGCGCACTCCGCGCCTGTGTCGTTCATCGGTCCGGGTGTGTTCGGCAACGCGCCCGACACAACCCACGTTGTGCCAGTCGATGTGCTGGAGCCGAACGAAACGACGCCACGGCCAATCAACCTCGAAGCGCCGCCCCTCATCGCTGCTCTTCCCGCGCTAAGATTCTTCAATCCGGCGCTCGCGTTCGAGCCCCTGAAGCGCGACGAGGTCGGTGTCGATTGGTATCGATTCTCACAGACGACACCCCGCGACCTCACGCTCATTCTGACCGCCCCGGATGTCCTCGGGACGTTTTCGACGTTTCTCTCTGACTCGCTGGTTTTCGTTTCGGGGAGTGGCTATTTCCTTGGTGATAGTGCCTGGACGCTCGGTCCCGGCTCACACGCCTGCAAAGGACAACCGTTTGAGCCCGTCGAGACACAACCCGAATCGACTGTCGTCGCGCTCAGGGGGATGCCGGCGGGACGTTTGCACGCGCTGTCGATCTACTCCCAACCGGGGCGGTACGGTCTTGCCGTCTTCGAGGGGTACATCACCACCGACCCGGGGGTCGGCCGCGATGCGCACGAGGAAGACGATTTTTGCGACGCCGCCGATGCCCGGGGATTGGCGGTCACACTGCCGGGGTCGTTCCGTGACACACTCACCATCGACAACGCCCACGACATCGACTGGATTCGCTTTCGCGTGACGGGTGTTGCCGGGCAGATCGTCACCGCGAAAATCGCGGCCCTGCCGGGCGCAACGGCCTCGTCCAGCGACGTAGACCTCTATGTGCTGACCGTCCCAGGTGGCGGAGCGAGCAGCACGCTCGACCAGAAGGCCGCCTCCACCGACACAGGCTCGACGGAATCGATCACAGTGTTGCTAGGGCAGGGCGAGTATTACCTCGTCGCGGTCGACTATCTCGGCGCACCCGTCGCGTACGACCTCTGCATCAACACGAGCGGCTGCTCCGGCTTCCCCGTTGCGCCGGCCAGCTCGCCCAAGAAGTCGTCGCTCCGCGCGTCTCCCGCGATGAGGCCGCGGGCGGAGCCATGACCGGAGCCGCGGGTTCGATGATGGAATGCCTCAAATGCCACACGCCGCTGCCGGACGGCAGCAAGTTCTGCTACGCCTGCGGCGCGGATGTGACGGGAGGCGGCACGCTCGGCGCGGCCACAACCGGCACCGAAGCGCTGATGCTGCGGCTGCAGCGCCTGGTCGAAGGGAAATACAAGGTCGAGCGCATGCTCGGCAAGGGCGGCATGGGCGCCGTTTTTCTGGCGCATGACCTGACGCTCGAGCGCGAAGTCGCGATCAAGGTGCTGCCGCCCGACATCTCGATGGACGAGCACATCGTCAAGCGTTTCCAGCAGGAAGCGAAGACCTCGGCGAAGCTCGATCACACGAACATCATCCCGATTTACCGCGTCGAGAGCGAGGGCGGGCTCAACTACTTCGTCATGAAATACATCGCGGGCACGTCGCTCGAGGACGTGCTCGATCAGAAGCAGCCCCCCCCGCTCACCATCGATTACATCCAGCGCGTGTTATGGGAAGCGGCCTGCGCCCTCGGCCATGCCCATCAACGCGGCGTCGTGCACCGCGACGTGAAGCCCGCCAACATCATGTTCGACCACGACGGCCGCGTGATGCTGACCGACTTCGGCATCTCCAAGGCGCTGCAGGCAGCGACGGGCTTCACCGGCACGGGGATGATCATCGGGACGCCGCACTACATGGCGCCCGAGCAGGCCAAGGGCGCCACCGTGGACGGCCGCGCCGACCAGTACTCGCTCGGCGTCGTCGCGTATCGCATGATGACCGCCGAGCTGCCGTATAGCGGCGATTCGGTCCACACGATCCTCTATAAGCACATCTTCGAGGAGATCCCGAGCGCGCGCGCCAAGCGCGGCGATGCGCCCGAGTTCCTCACTCGAGCCATCTCCCGCGCGCTTTCCAAGGAGCCGGCCCAGCGCTTCGACACGATGGAAGACTTCGCCACCGCCGTGTGGCCCGAACAGCCGGTGACTGCCCCCAAGGCTGGAGCGAGCAAGAGCCAGCGGCGGCCGCCGCCGCGGCCGCAGCGCACCGCTGCGGCCGATGCGCCGACCGAAGTAACGGCGGCTCCGACGACGCCGATCCCGCGCGCGGGGATGACGATCCCCACGGCAAAGAAGAAGCGGTCGGGTGTCGGCATTCTGGTGGGCGCGCTCGTGGTCGCCGCGGCCGGCGTCGGCGGCTATCTGACACTGGGCAGAAAGAGTGAGGCTCCACCGGCACCTCCACCGGCTGCCGTGGTACCGGCGGAACCGCCTCGCGTTGCGGCGCAACCGCCGCCGCCACCTCCCTCGAGGCGAGGCGCCGCTCCTCCGGCCGCGGCCGAGCAGGGGTTTATCACGGTGAATTCGATCCCGCCGGGTGAGGTGTTCATCGACGGCCGCGATGTCGGGCCGACGCCGGTCGTCGAGTTTACGGTGAGCCCGGGGCGTCACTCGATTCGCGTGGAGCGCGCCGGTTACAAGACACGCAGCGAGACCGTCGATGTTCCCCCCAACGGGCCGGTCCGCAAAAACTGGGTGCTCGATCCGGAAGGATGATCTGATGCGCGTCCGCCTGCTGCTCGTCCTCGCGTTGGCCTTCGCGCCGGCTCTCGGCGCGGCTCAGACGGTTCAGAACGCCACGCTACGTCGGGCGCAGCAAGCATTGAACAATCTCGATTTTCGCCAGGCCTTGAGCGCGGGGCAGGCGGCGCTGCGCGAGCGACTCACCGGTTACGAGCGGGCGCGGGCATACGAGCTGCTCGGCTTCACCTACAGCGGCATGGATTCGATTCTGCGTGCGGTCGACGCGTTCAAGCAGGTGATCCTGCTCGAGCCCGAGCGCGACCTCGATCCGACCCGCACGTCACCGAAGGCGCTGAGCGCGTTTCAGGTCGCCCTCACGCAGGTGCTGGTCATCCGGCAACTGCACGTCGACAGCGTCTCGTTCGTGGGTGGGCAAGGCGTGGTCGCGGTGCGCTACACCGTGACGCAGCCCGCCCGTGTCGTCACGCGTGTCCTGGGCCCGCAGACCTCGCTCCGGATCGATTCGACCGTGGCGAGCGGGCAGGTGAACATTCGCTGGCCCGCGCGGCTGGCGAGCGGCGATCCGGTCGCGGCCGGCGACTACAACATCGTCGTGGAAGCGACGGTGGGACAGAACAACTTCTCGACGTCGCAGGCGATCCGCGTCACCCATGGCGCGGTCGATACCCTGCCGCACCTCACCAGCCTGCCGGGCTACACTTATCTGCCGGAGACGGAGGTGCCGCCCAAGAGCTGGAAGCCCATGGGGCTGGCGCTCGTCTACACCGGTATTGCACTGGCAGGAACGTCCGCCTTTTCCAGCGGCGATCTCGGCAAGACGTCGTTGCGGGAAGGAAGCATGATCGGTGGCGGCGTCATCCTCGCGGGATTCATTATGACGCTGCGCAAGCCGGCGCCGCAGGCGGCCCGCGGCAACGTTCTCTACAACCAACTGCTGCGCGAGCAGATTTCCCGCCGCAACACCGAGATCGCCCAGGAAAACACGCGCCGCCGCCAGCAGGTCGCGCTCAGCGTGGTGCCGCTGCCGCGGGCCGGGGGTGGGCGATGAGCGAGAAACGTTGGACGGTTGGACGGTTGGACGGTTGGACGGTCGCATTAACTCTAGTTCTTTCCAACATTCCAACATTCCAACTTTCCGCCCAGCATTTCTCCGTCGGCCCTCAGATCGCGTTCGGGGATTATCGCGAGGTGTCCTCCGACCTGCATTACCGCGGCTCCGGCATCGCCGGCAGCGCCACAGTCCAGTGGAAGAAGTTCTCAGCCGACGTCGTGCTCTCGAAGCTGAAGTACAAGCCCAGCAAAGACGGAACCGCCACCAAAGAGTTCGACGCGTCGGAAGTGGACGTGCGGCTGCGGTACTACATCACCGGCCCGGTGAGCGGTGAGCTCGGCTTCATGAACCGCACGGCGGATCCGGAGTTCGAAGCGCAATCGGTCGGGGCCGTGACGGCCGGCGCGCAGATGGCGTACCTGTTGGGGCCTGGCGTCCGCATGGCGTTGAGCGGCGGGCTGATGTTCGGCTCGAAATACTCGGGCGGGGGATCGACGTCAGCGCTCGGCGCGCTGCATCTCGGCCTCGGGCTCACGGTGGAGGCCCTGCGCGGCCGCGTGCGCGTGACGGGGGACTATGGATTCCAGCGCTTCTCGCGGACGACGAACGATGGGAGTGGCGATACCGCCGCGCCGATTCAACAGTCGCTGGGACGGATCGGGTTTGCTCTCGTCTTCTGAGTGCGCCAGCCGCGATTCGAACGCGGGACCTTCGGCTGCGGAGGCCAGGACGGCCAGCGATCACCAACGCTGGCCGTTGTTGTTTCTACCACCAAGCGCGTAGTCACACTCGCCAGTACCCGTCAAAAACGTCCCCGTTGTTACCGCCATTGTTACCACGTCATAGGATGGGATGCACCCAAGTAGTTAGATTTTAGATGCGAAGGAGGGCCCACCATGACACTCGACGCCCGCCGCAAATTGTCGCACCACGGGACCGTGCTGGTCGACGGCAAGTTGTTCGCCCGATGTGCGCTGAGGAATGCGGAGCCCGCGCGCGACTATGGTGCAACCCTGTCGCTGAAAATCTGGCCGGTCCTTGAGGGCCAAGGCGAGCCCGGTTGGTACGAGCAGTACGAGCGCGTGCGCGCGGCTATCTACGCACACGTGTTGAGCCAGAACTAGGGGGTTACTTGAGACCGATTCGTTGCGCGCACGGCGCGCTGTTCGCTTGCGCTCTTTGCTTGGGCACTCAGCGGTCGCACGATCCTTACCACAACCCGGACATACACATTCTCACGCCCGGCGAGCAGGCCGGTCCGCTTGTCACGGTCGCCATGCCGGGTGCTGCCGGGAGTACGTCGACCGTCGTACGACCGGGAACCGGCGAGGCTGTATGGACGGGGTTCGCACCCACCGTCACGATCAGCCGTGCGAGCTAGGCTCATGGACCGGAACAAGCGACAGAAGGCTTCGGATGTGTTCAATCAAGGCGAATCAATCATGGGGCCGAAGGTTCCACTTAAGGAAGCATTCCCCACAATTGACAAGCTACGTGTGGAAGTAACCGAGTCTGGACGCGGTGTGTCGCCGATGTTTCGTGGCGAACCGGCTGTTTACGATCATGTGGCCAGTACATCAATTGCAGCAACTCACTCTGTTATAACGGCGGTTCTGACATCGGACGCATTGTTCACGGCATGGTGACGACCAAGGAAACCGAAAAGGAGATACCGTACATCGGCTGCCAGGGCTACAAGGGCTCTCCGAAGGGTCGAAAGAACTACGGGCCCTGTGGTAATTCCTTCAAGGTCAAGATCACGATTACGTACAAACCGTGAGCGCGCCGCCCGCGAAGTGTTCGAACTGTGGCGGCGCGGTCGCAATCCGTGAAAAGACATTTGGCCGTGTGTACTCCTGTAGTGCCTGTGGGTCAGTGTTCGCTGTCCAGCCGAGCCAACAACCGGAAGGCGATACGGCGACGAGCACCCCGACCGATTCCTTTCTCGCCATGCTCGTCTCAATGCCCGAGCAGCACGCCCACAGGCTCCTTATGGGCCTCGCGCGTGAGGAGTTAGTCGAACTGCGGCGGGACATGGGTGTGGTGCTGGACGCGCCAGCATCGACACCGGAGCACCGCATCTTCCACCAGCGGCTCGAACTCCTGTGTGCAACCGTTGACCAGCTTCTGAATCAGAAAAGCGAACGGAGAGAGACGGCGAAGGACGTCACGCGGTGGCACCCCGGCAAAATCGCAATGCTCTGGGGAGCGCTTGTGGTCGGGTTTCTAGTCGCAAACGCGATCGCTACCAATGGCGACGAGGGGGTGGGGCTAATCGCGTGGCTCTTGTGGGTTGGTGCGGCTGTGTGGGTCTTTGTCTCAACGTGGCGCTGGTTTGGTGGCCGCGAGTAGGTGACGGTGTTGTTCGTTGGCTGGCACGTTCTCCAAATCGTTTCTGCGATCCTCCCCATGAAACCGCGACAACTAAGGCGCTGCTTGCCCCAGTGGGGCGCATAGGTAACTTCGGTTCACGTTCTCTCCCCACTTCGGCGGTGATTCATGGTTGATGCTCAGCAGGTCAGACGATGGCTTGAGCGTGAGGGGATATCCGTCGATGTCGTGGAGGACTCCAAAACGCGATGGCACTTCGCCGTCAACTACCCGGGGAAGGACGGGCTCCTAACTCACATTCTTTGTCCCGCTGACCGCGACCACTTAGTCAGGATTATTCGCGCCGTAGAAGTCAGCGACGAGCACCGGCGAGTGATCGGAGCACTCAGCCCACAAGAGTTTAGAGTCTTTCGATTCAATCTTGTGCGCGACCTACTGCTGCATGGTGAGGTTGAGTTTGTCATTGACGCCGATGAGGAGGCGCGAAGGATCACGAGGATACTCGTGGTCAGAGTGTTGCGGGAGGAGGGTTTATCACCCGAGGCACTTTTTACAGCGCTGCGCGTCGTGCACGATGCCATGATTCTGATTATTCTTCATGTCCGCATGACTGCCAACGAATCACTATGAACTCGACTGCTTTTCGCCCCAGGGGCAATCTAGCGCTGTCCGAGAAGTGGGACGTGGAGGCCTCCAAGCCAGCGAAGCGCTTTGTTTGGTATGTGGTTGACGCGGGATTTCTCGCGCAGGCTAATCTCGGCAGGCACGTAAGCCGTGCTCCGTTCAACAAGGTGTGGCTCTACAGTGCGGATGCCGGGACAATTCGAGACGCGGTAACCGTGCGGGCGACAGCGACAGCGAGGTTGGTGAACGCGCTTACTAAGCGCACCGCCGAGCCTGTAGGCGCGGAATGGTGGTCGGAAGCACGGATTCAAGCGCTGCGCGGGCTTCGAGGCGAGGCAAAACGGCTTTTCGGAGTAGCAACTACGATGAGCGCCGACCTCCGGTGCGATATCGACCGCGAGCCCAACGTTTTCGCCGTGGTGACAATCAGCACGCCCGTAATCGCGCTGGAAGCGTTCCTTGATGGAGAGGACGCTTTGGTCAACTACTTCGTTACCGCCTTCCCCGCAGTCGAGGACGATTTCGTTTTGGTGTGTCATAGAGCGCAGTAGATGCCGCTCGACCCGGAAGCACTGCTCACAATTGCCGTTGACCTCGTGACGGCCCGACCCGGTGGCGCTTCGGAGCAAAGCTGCTGGCGCACCGCGATGAATCGAAGCTATTACGCCTGCCTGCTCTTGTTGATCAAGCGCATCGACCAAGTGAACGGCGCTGGCACAGTGCCTCCGTATAACACGCACCACTGGGTGCGGTCCACTTTGCACGACAGCAAACGGGCTCACCTGATGAACATCAAGCAGAAGCTCTGCACCCTTCGCCTTCAGCGCGAGCAAGCGGATTACGTAATCAACCGCCCAGACTTTCTGCGTGGGGACATGGAAGAGGTTCTAGGTCGCGCGCAGCGGCTTTTTGCCGAGGTTCGAGACCGGGTCCCAGACGCGCTGCTGCGGGGCCTTCCAGTGAAGTGAGGTTTGTCAATCCGGCTACTGGTTAGGCGACAAGCAGGGTAGGTTTTATTTAGCGTACAACCGGCTGGTCGCTGTTCAACGAGCAGTCGTTCCTAAGACGCCACTTCGGCGCGGGAACGGCTGCTCTTCTATTTTACGGCGAATGAAGTCCCTTTGGAGCAGAGGATTCGTTGGGAGGTTTGGATTGGGGATAGGGGCGGGAACGCGGGTGATCTGTTTGCGCGAGTTAACCCGGCGAGCCAATAAGGCCGCCTTGTTACGAAATCTGTTACAGAGGAGAAATCGACCGTGTACCTCAATGCGCCAGCCGCGATTCGAACGCGGGACCGTCGGCTCCGGAGGCGGCACCGGCCAGCGACCACCGATGCCGGCCGTTGTTGTTTGAGGCACTTACAGGTGTCGCGCGTCGGCCGGCGCCAGCCAGCGACGGCGCCGTTGTTACCACCGTTGCTACCACGGGTTGCTTCTCGGTCTCTTGGCCGAAGTAGCGAACGCGCTCTACCTGCCAGGCCCCTCCACCCGCCCGGCCGCGCAGAGCGAAGGTATTAGGCCGTCCCGCCCACCTTGCGAGCCACGCTCTGGGACGCATATTGAAACACAACCCAGATGCTACGAACTGCGAGGCGCGATGTCGTGCGGATCCCCCACGCCTCGAGGGGAGCCGGAGGAAGTCCGATGTTGCGGGTTGCCCGCCTAGCGCTGTGCCTCTCAGAATTCGCAGTCACGAGTGTCGACTTGGCAGCGCAACGGGAACCGCAAGGTGGCGCCGCCTGGCTCGCCGTTGGGGTAGGGAAGCTTTGGCGGTTTGGTGACGGGGTCGTTTTTCGCGCCGACACCGCGACCAAACGTCCTGATCGGGACGCATTGGTCGCGTTTGGTGACAAGGCTAGCTACACCGCCGAGTTCGGGATTCCGGTTGGAGGAAAGGGTTTTGCAATCGTCATACGCGGAGAGTCGATCGGCAAGCGAACACTCGTTGACTCGACTGGTCAACAAGTGGGAACCATTAGCGCCTTTGATGTCAGCGTCGGCGGTGCCTTCGGCTATTTCTACGAGGCCTATCCAGTCTATCCAGTGCTCAACATATACCTTGGCGCCGCGCATGCACAATACAAGCCGACGTCGACAGTTCAGTTTCCTCACGACGACAAGACGGACTTCTACGAAGTAGGAGAGCTTGGGCTGGGAATAAAGATTATCCCGCCAGTGCGGGCGGAGATTACGGGCGCGCTTGGTGCTAGCGGTGTCGGCATTGCCTATTGGGCTGCATATCTGAGGGGGGTCGTGAGAATCCCCATCTGGGGTTCTTAAGGAAATCGGCGGTCTTTCTGCAGCAAGCGGGACCACCTGGGCGCTGCAACGCGATCGCTTTGGGTTGGACGCGGGGTACCCATGATGAACTCGTCAGCCCTGTCGCGAACGTCATCTCGTACCGCTTGAACAATGAACTCACGTGCGGCAGCTGTTTCGCTTGTTGCAGTAGCAGGCGCGCTAAGGCCAGCTCATGTTCGGGCCCAGGGCGATTCGCTTAGCGAGGTTGCTCGACGTGCCGCGGCCGCTACCGTCGTGCTAGTGATGCTCGACAAGGGGGGGGACGCGCTCGGGTACGGAAGCGGATTCGTTGTATCAAACAGCGGCGACGTCATGACAAACTTGCATGTAATCGTCGAGGGGGCCCGGCTCAAAGTCATTACGTCTGACTCCGCGGAGTTTGACGTCGTTAAGGTTCTGGCTTCTGGCGAGGGCCGGATCGACCTTGCGATTGTGTCAACTAACCTATCGGCCGGCCGGGTGAAGCCATTAGCCCTCGCTCATTCTGTTCCCAAGGTCGGCGACTGGGTTGCTGCGGTCGGCGCCCCTCTCGAACCCGGTCTTCATGGCACTATCACGCCAGGACAGTTCTCTGGGGTCCGGGACTCGCCGCCCTTCGGCCGGGTCTTGCAAATAAGCTCCATCACTTACCCAGGATCTAGCGGAGGCCCCGTTGTCAGCTCGAGCGGACGCGTAGTTGGCATCGTTGTGGGCGGATCTCCCACGGCCCCTGGCATCACGTACGCTGTACCAGCCTACTTCGCAGACAGCTTAGTCTCCATCAACAAGGAGCTGGCGGCTTGGCAAGCCGAAGTCTGGCTAAGACGGGCACGCATTGCCGACAGCCTTGTGGAGGCAGGCAGCCGTGCGGGCGGGTGTCGCAAGAGCTTGCCCTACCTGGCAGCAGCTGCGGACTCTGATCCATACCTATATAGAACTTGGTGGATGCTTGCCACGTGCTACGAGGACGAGGCCCAATATGAGGATGGTATAGATGCTATCACGAAAGCTTTGGTTCTGGTGAGCGAACGCACCACGCGTGCGTATTATCTTGGCATTCTAGCGCGACTTTACGTAGAATCTTCGCGCTATGAAGAAGCCATCGCGGCTTATAGGGACGCGATTCTGACCGAGCCGGACGAAGTGACGTGCTCCTACTCTGACTTCCGGTGTCCAAGCGTCGCCCGTGAGAAAGACACTCTATACACCCAACTTGCGGACGTATACATCCATCTTGAGCGGTACCAGCATGCTTTAGAGGCCCTTCGGAGTCTTGTACAATACGACGAGACGCATGGCCCGTTCGGGATTGGGTCTGAACCACAGCCGAGTCCTAAGACGTACGTGAAGATTGCCGAGATTTTCCGCAGGTTAGGCGTTCCCGATTCAGTGAGGGCTTGGGTACGACGCTGCAAAGACACCGCACACCGTCAGCATATCGACCCTGAGGCACAGTGTCGACTTCCCAGCTGAGGGTGGCAGGAAGCACTTCTGCACTAGAGTCTCGATCGCTGCTGTTACTCCGGCACAGACGCCGTGCTCGGCAGCGAGGATTCCTCCTTCGACGCGCAGCACGTCACAGCAGTGCTCTGCCAGGCACTCGCTGCTCCGGACCCCGAGATACCGCGACCTTGTCCATCTCCTCGGTGAAGGGGGATCCGACCAGTTTCGGGGTTTGTTGGACGAAGCGAGCGAGTTATGAGATGCGTGCCTCGCCAAGATCGGGCAAAGCTGACCACACTGGTGCACCGCACTGACCAGCAAAGCATTTACGGCAACCACGCCGTGGGCCGGAGGCTATTTCAAGACGCTCTTGATCAGCCGGTGCGTAATCTCGGTCCTGCTGTCCCCGACATCCCAGAGGTCACGATGCGGTTGGTTCTCACTTCTTCCTTTTCCGGCCATGGATGTCCCAAGTGGTAGCGGTGAGGCGTACTTACCGTCCAGTGCATTTCCAGCTACGTCACCCTTGTCCTGCCGAGACACCCAGGCGCCGCGCCGCTTCAACAGGCGCTGGGACGAATCGGATTTGCTCTCGTCTTCTGAAATGCGCCAGCCGCGATTCGAACGCGGGACCTTCGGCTCCGGAGGCCGACGCTCTATCCAGCTGAGCTACTGGCGCGTGCTCAAGAATGTCCAATGATCAATGTCGAATGATCAATGATCATTGGTCACTGGACATTGATCATTGATCATTCTTTAGCGAGTCGGGGCGAGAGGATTTGAACCTCCGACCTCCTGGTCCCGAACCAGGCGCGCTAACCGGACTGCGCTACGCCCCGTCTTTCAGGTATTGCATGCGCCCAGGAGGACTTGAACCCCCAACCTCTTGATCCGTAGTCAAGCGCTCTATCCAGTTGAGCTATGGGCGCCTACTGCTGGTCAACAGCAATTCGGCTTCGGTCAACGGACGCACAGCGGTTAACAGGTTGCACGAAACAGGATTGTCCTCAGAACTCAGGACTACAACCCGCGGTGCGTCGGTAGACCCGCTCCCGTTTCCAGTTGACCAGCCTTAAGTGGGCGGTACAAGACTCGAACTTGTGACCTCCACGATGTCAACGTGGCGCTCTAACCAACTGAGCTAACCGCCCGTTTCAAACGCGGAACGCGGAAGGGGTAACGCGGAACAGGGAATCTTGTGGCGCCTGTTCCGCAT
>WNFU01000245.1_pt1 | contig 74568 bp, 67 predicted proteins | sample 5400121 | NCBI WGS metagenome assembly WNFU01 (sample SAMN13153360, study PRJNA577476) | soil metagenome | isolation source: 100 cm soil or saprolite under grassland replicate 1 | place: USA:California | collected 2016-06-15
GGCCGAGGTAGCGGACCTCGTCGGCGAGGGCGGCCCACTTGTCGAGCGGCGTCGCGCCATCGAGGCCGCGGTGCGGCGAGCGGTGGTACTCGCCCTCGACCCAGGCCCAAAGGCGCCGGTTGAGCGCGTCGAGGCTCTGGAGATCGGCATGGTAGGGGCGGGCGTGGATGAGCGTGATGCCGAGCTTCGCGCAGACGAGCGCGAGCTGGTGGGAGCGGAAGGCGCTCCCGTTGTCGACGAAAAGGCGACGCCGCGCCGCGGCGGAGCACGGCCTCCTTCAGCACCGGCAGGAAGGCGGCGGTGCTCTCGGAGAGGGCGAAGGCGGCGTAGGGGATCACCCGCGTCGCGTCGTCGATGAACGCGATGAGGTACGCCTTGCGCTTCTTGCCGGCGACGGTGACGGCCGGGCCGTGCATGACGTCGCTCATCCACAGGTCGCCCGCCTTCTCGAAGGCGAAGCGCCGGTGGTCCTTGGACGACGGCTCGCCCGGCTCCTTCGCCATGAGCCCGGCGCGGGAGAGCAGCCGGTGTACCGTGCTCGGTGCGAGCGGCAGGCCCTCGGGGATCTTCCCGGTGGCGAGCGCCTCGCGGATGACGAGTTGGACCGAGAGCTCGCGCTTCTCGTCCTTGATCGAGACAAGGAGGTCCGAGACCTCCCGCGGCAAGGGGTGGGACCGGCCGTGGTCTGACCTCACGCGGGGCTTGAGCGCGTCGAGGCCTCCTTTGCGATAGTCCCTGAGCCAGTGCCGGATCGTCTCCGGCGCGACCCGCCCCCGGAGCGAGCCGGGGATCCGGTAGTCGATTTCGGCCTTCTCCCGGAGCCGCTCGTAGAGCCCCTTCGCGCCTCGCGGAAGGTGCACGAGGTCCCCGATCACTCCGAAGCGGAACAGGGCGACCTCCTCCGAATGTTGCTTCACGTCGTCATTCACGGCTCGTCTCCGTCGTCGATGGCCCCGGGATCGGGGCGACGACGGGACTACCGCGTGCCGGACGGTGGGTCCGGCCCCGTTCCCTGTTGGAGGGCGGTGGGCGAGGGGCGCCGCCGCAGAGGCCGGGGGCCGAAACCGAGCGGCGGCGGCAGCGCGCCGAGGTGCAGCGCCGCCTGGTCCCGCAGGCACACGAGGGCGACCTCGGCACCGAGCGCCTAGCGGATCGAGGGAACGGTGGGCTCACACTTCGCGAGGAGTACGGGCAGAAGACCGATGGCGGCCGCGAGGCCGGCGTGCACGAGCCGGATGCGCCTGCGCAGCCACCGCAGAGCGCCGGGCAACTCGATGTCCGGCCGGAGCACCTCGCTCGCCGCCTCCTGCGTCGGCGCGACCTCCACCGCCGCGACCACCCTCTCCACCTCGGCGAGCGTGCCCGTGAGCCGCGAGCAGAGGAAGTCCGGGAGCAGGATGACCCAGCCCTTCTGGCTAACGTACTCCTCGCTGGTAAGCCCGGTCGTGAGCCGAACTTGCACCAGCCGAAGCCCGCGCGGCCTCATACCGTGGCGGGCACTTTACTTTGAGGCCGAGCCCGATGCCCGGCGCGCTCCGCGCAGGGTCACTCGGAGTCAGCCGGCGGGGAAGTTTCCGGCCGGCGCGATCACCGCGCTCGGCCACCGGCTCAGCAGATCCAACGGTGGCGCAACCCGGGCGGCAGCGGGCGGTGGTTCACGACGCTACGCGGGAAACGACACCTGCCCGGCGCCTCGTCGGGGTGCGGCATCGACGCCTGACGCTGGTCACGGCGCGCGGGCCGGACCCGGCGCAGGCTCGAGCCATGATGAAGAACCGGGTGGTCCTCGTGACAGGCGCGAGCCGAGGCATCGGCGCGGCCACGGCGAAGCTCCTCGCGCGCCACGGCGCGGCGGTGGCGGTCAACTACCACCGCAGCGAGCCGCAGGCGCTCGCGGTCGTGGAGGACCTCCGGCGCGCCGACCGGCGCGCCATCGCGGTGAAGGCGGACGTCCGCGACCCCGCGCAGGTGGGGTCGATGGTGGAGACCGCGACGCGCGAGCTCGGCCCCATCGACACGCTCGTCGTGAACGCCTCGATCTCATTCCCGATCCGGCCGTTCGTCGAGTACGCCTGGGCGGACTTCCAGGCGAAGCTCGACGGCGAGCTCGGCGCCGCGTTCCACTGCTGCAAGGCGGTCGTGCCGGGGATGATGAGCCGCAAGTCGGGCTGCATCGTCGCGATCTCGAGCGGCCTCTCGCGCCGGCCGGGACCCGGCTTCTGCGCGCACAGCACCGCGAAGTCCGGGCTCGACGCGTTCGCGCGCTCTCTCGCGCTCGAGCTCGGCCCGCAAGGCATCCGCGTGAACGTGGTCGCGCCCGGGCTCACCGACACCGACGCGACCGCAGGGCTGCCCGCGGCCGCGAAGGAGGCGTCGGCGCGGATGACGCCCCTCGGGCGGAACGGGCTCCCCGAGGACGTCGCCGGCGCGGTCCTCGCCGTCTGCGGCGACGAGGCGCGGTTCCTCACCGGCCTGTACGTGCCGGTGAGCGGCGGCGCGCTGATGCTGTGAGGGAGGAGCGGCCCGATCCGGCGAAAGCGCATGAGCTTCGCGAACGCGATCGTGTCCTCGACGCGGGTCCAGCGGGCGTGGACGGCGCCGCCCTCCGCCTTCACGTAGCGGAGCCCCTCGACCTTCGCGGCGATCCGGGCGATCCGCGCGTCCGGCGGCCCGCCCCCCGCCGTGCCGCGCGACCCCCCGCCTTCCCGGCTGCTCGCGGGGAATTCTCCCATCATGCTGTGCGTAAGAGGGTTCGTCCGCTCGAGACACGGAGAGGTGTCATGTCCTTCTGGAACAAGATCGAGAAGCCCGGCTTCGACGACCCCGCAGCTCCCACCGCCACCGGCTCCGCCGAGCGGATGCGCGCGGAGCCCGTCCTCGCGCCGCCTCCGGCGGCCGCTGAGCGCGTCGCGTCCGCTGCGCAGCCTGCCCGCGTCGAGCCCGCTCGGGCGGAGCCCGCCCGCGCAGAGCCGGCGCCGCACGCTGCGGATCTCAGGCTCGGCCGCGGCGTCCGGCTCGAGGGAAAGCTCACGTTCTCCGGCACGGTCCGCATCGACGCCACCTTCCAGGGCTCGATCGTGACGGACGGCGTCCTCGTCGTCGGCGAGCAGGCGAAGGTGGACGCCGACATCGCCTGCGGCACGGTCATCGTCGAGGGCGAGGTGAACGGAGACGTCGTGGCGTCCGCGGCGGTGGAGCTGCGCCGGACCGCGACCGTGCGCGGCGACGTCGAGACCCCCGCGCTCGCGGTCGAGCGGGGCGCGGTGTTCGACGGCGCCTCGCGGCGGCCGGGTGGCACCGCGTCGTCCGACCGGCGCGCCGGAAAGGCCGCCGCCGCTCCCGCGCCGAGCGCGGGGTAGCCCCGCCCGGGGTCCGGCTTCAGCCCGCCGCGTCCTCGCGTTGCCGCAGGACCCCTGCCGCGCGGAGCGCGACGAGCACGTCGTCCTCCGTGGGCGCGGGCGCGCCGCGCGCCGCCGCCTGGGCGAGCGCGTCGACCACCTCGTTCACCGGATGGCCGTCGTGCCCGCGGACCCAGCTGTAACGGACCGCGAGCGCACGGCCGACCGCGTCCGCCGCCTCGATGAGGTCGCGGTTCAGCACCGGCTCGCCGGCCGCCGTGCGCCACCCCTTGCGCCGCCAGCCGTGGATCCACTTCGAGAGCGCGTCCACCACGTAGCGTGAGTCCGAGACGACCTCGACGCTCTCGCCCTCCGGCAGGCCGTCGAGCGCCTCGAGCACCGCCCGGAGCTCCATCCGGTTGTTCGTGACGGCGTGCGGCCCATCGGTGGTGAAGCGGGTTCCGCCGAAGCGGAGCACCGCGCGCGACCGGTCGAGCACGACGAAGCCGGTGCCGCCGGGGCCGCCGGGGTTCACGAGGCAGGATCCGTCCACGAAGGCGAGGAAGCGGGCGGGCAGGGGCGTCATGGGGGCGGGACCCTACCGCGACGCTCTGACCGTCGCTTTGCTTGCGGCGGGGCCCGCGGCCTGTCAGGTTGCCCCCCGGCGGGCCCCAATGGCCCGGAGGACTTGCATGAAGCGCGACCCCAACGACGAAGACCAGCGCATCGCCCTCTTCATCGACTTCGAGAACCTCGTCACCCGCACCGGGCTCGACCCGGACAACTTCGACCTGCAGCCGGCCCTCGACGTGCTCCTCGAGAAGGGCAAGGTCGTGTTCCGCCGTGCGTACGCCGACTGGACCCGGTTCGCCGGCGCGACGAAGCGGCTCCACGATCACGGCGTCGAGATGATCGACGTCCCGCCCTCGACGCGCGCCGGCAAGAACGGCGCGGACGTGCGGCTCGTCATCGACGCGCTCGAGCTCGCCTACCTGCGCGAGCACATCGACACGTTCGTCATCGCCTCCGGCGACTCCGACTTCTGTCCCCTCGCGGCGAAGCTCCGCGAGAACGACCGGACGGTCATCGGCATGGCCGTGAAGGAGTCCACGAGCCCGCTCTTCGTGAAGGCGTGCGACGAGTTCGTGTACCTCCGCACGGGCGGTCACCGCCGTCGCGGCGAGCCGAGCCGCGAGAAGGGCGGCGGGGGCGGCGTCCGCGAGAAGGAGAAGGAGCCGGAGAAGGAGAAGGTCATCCCGGAGGTCGCTCGCGAGGCGGCGGCGTCGATCCTCGCGAAGGCGACCGCGCCCGTGAACCCGTCGGCCATCAAGGCCGCGATCGTCCGGCGCGAGCCCGACTTCGACGAGCGCGAGTACGGGTTCTCCTCGTTCTCGCGGCTCCTCGAGCACATGGAGAAGGAAGGGCTCCTCCGGCGCGAGCAGGGCGCGAAGGGTCAGTGGTACGTGCTCCCGCCGGCCTGAGGCTGGGGACGCGCCGTGCCCGACGCGACGCTGAACACCGTGCGGGCACCCTGCTGCACGCGATCCGGGCCGCGGGGCCCGCGCGCGCGGCTTTCTCGCGGCGGCGACACGCGCCGCGCTGGCGCGCGCGGTGCAACGATGCCGGGCGTGACGCGGATCGAAGCGATCATCCAGCCGTCGAAGCTCGACGACCTGCGCGCGGCGCTCGCCGGGAACCCGTGGGTCACCGGGCTCACGGTCGGCGAGGTGAAGGGGTTCGGGCGCTCGCGCGGACACGGCGCGCTCTACCGCGGCGCGGAGTACGCCGTGGACTTCGTACCGAAGGTGAAGGTGGAGCTCGTGGTGCCTGACCCGATGGTGCCGCGAATCCTGAACGACCTCGAGCGCTGGATGCGGACCGGGCGGATCGGCGACGGGAAGATCTTCGTCACGCCGGTGGACGAGGCGATCCGCGTCCGCACCGGCGAGCGGGGCGAGGACGCGCTGTGAGCGTCGTCGGCTCCGCGGCCGCCGCCGGCGCGAGCGCCGAGGCACTCGGGATGCGTCTCCCGACCTGGAGCGTCGCGCCGTTCGGCCTCATGCTCCTCGCCATCGCGGTCCTTCCGCTCGCCGCGCCGCTGTTCTGGGAGAGGAACCGGAACAAGGCGCTCGTCTCGCTCGTGCTCGGCGGTCCGGTGGTGCTCTGGATCGGGCTGCTCGACCCTCCCGCGGTCTTCCACACGGCGCACGAGTACGCGGCGTTCGTCGTGCTGCTCGGCGCGCTCTTCGTCATCTCCGGGGGCGTCGTCGTGCGCGGGACGCTCGCGGGCACGCCCGGCCTCAACGCGGTCCTCCTCGCCATCGGCGCGGTGCTCGCCTCGTTCATCGGCACGACCGGCGCGTCCATGGTCCTCGTGCGCCCGCTCCTGCGCGCGAACTCCGTCCGGACCGACAAGGCGCACGTCGTCATCTTCTTCATCTTCATCGTCGCGAACGCCGGGGGTCTCCTCACTCCGCTCGGCGACCCGCCGCTCTTCCTCGGGTTCCTGCGCGGCGTGCCGTTCCTCTGGACGCTCCGGCTCTTCCCCATTTGGCTCTTCGTGAATGGCGCGCTCCTCCTCCTCTTCTACGTCGTGGACTCGACCCTGTTCCGCAAGGAGGACCTCGCGACGGCCGGCGACCTCGACGAGCTCGCGGTCGCGCACGAGGTGCCGATCCACGTCGGGGGCGGCCTCAACTTCCTGTGGCTCGGGGGGGTCGTGGCGGTCCTCGCCGCGGCGGGGACGCTCCGCCTCCCGCCCGGCGTGCAGGAGGCGGGCATGCTCCTCATGGTCGCGCTCGCCTGGGTCACGACGGGGCGCGCGCTTCGCGAAGAGAACGGGTTCAGCTTCGCGCCCATCGTCGAGGTCGCCGCGCTGTTCGCCGGGATCTTCGCGACGATGATCCCAGCGCTCGCCGTCCTGAACGCGCGCGGCGCGGACCTGGGCGTCCGCGCCCACTGGCAGTTCTTCTGGGCCTCGGGCCTCCTGTCGTCGTTCCTCGACAACGCGCCGACCTACCTCACCTTCGCGTCCGTCGGGAGCGGCCTCCTCGGCACCGACGCCGCCGACCTCGGGCAGCTGCTCGCCCACCCCGAGGGCTCGGCGATCCTGAAGGCCGTCGCGGCCGGCGCCGTGCTCATGGGCGCGAACACGTACATCGGGAACGGACCGAACTTCATGGTGAAGGCGATGGCCGAGCTCGCCGGCGTCAAGATGCCGGGGTTCTTCCGCTACATGCTCTGGAGCGGAGCGATCCTCGTGCCGCTGTTCGTCGCGGTGACGTTCGTGTTCTTCCGCTGACCGCCGCCCCGTTGGAGGACCCTCGGCGGGGCCGCGACTCATCGCCGCTGCCCGCGCTCCGGTCGGGCGGCTAGCCCGCCTCGAGCACCCGCACCGGCATCACCATCGCGTTGAGGCCGTCGAACTGGAGCCGGCGCTGCAGCGCGTACGCGGTCTCGTTGTGGAGCAGGCGCTGGAACCAGCGCTCCTTCTGGAACACGAGCTTCCCCGCGAAGAAGACGGCGCGCGGGAACTCGCGGGCGACCTCGACACAGAGCTTCTCCGCCTCCGCGACCGCCTCGGTGCCGATGGCGAGCCGGAAGTCGGCCGCGAGCTTCAGCCGGTGCCCGAGCTCCACGTACTGCTCGAGCGAGGTCTGCGATCGCAGGCGGACGCGGTCCACCTCCTCGACGCCCTTCATCGACGCGGAGTCCACGACCCCGACCGAGACGAAGACGAAGTTCTTGAAGAACCCGGGGAAGGTCCGCTGCACCGTGAGGAGCGCGTGCACGCCGAGCCCCCCGTAGCCGCCGACGAGGAGCACCGCCGTCGGCGCCTTCGGGTCGAGCACCGGCCGTGGGCCGCCGCTGTGCGGCGGGAGCACCTCGAGGATCGTGTCGAGCCGCTTCAGGTTCGCCTGCACGTTGCGGTAGTGACGCCGGATGACGAAGCAGAGGCCGACGACGATCCCGGTCACGACGATCGTGACCCACCCGCCCTGCTCGCCCTTCTCGTAGACCGTGCCGACGAGGATCGCGCTGCAGAGCGCGAAGGCCACGCCGTGGATCACGAACCCGCGGCGGCGCCCCTCTCCCTTCGTACGCCACCAGAAGCGGAGCATCGCGAGCTGCGACAGGGAGAAGGTCACGAACACGTTGATCGAGTACATCGTGACGAGCGAGAGGATGTCGCCGCGGGTCCAGATCAGCGTCGCGAGCGACGCGCCGCCCATGAGCACGACGCCGTTCTGCATCGTGAGCCGGTCGGAGAGCTGGGCGAACCGGTGCGGCAGCCACGAGTCGGTCGCCATGTTCGCCATGACGCGCGGGCCGTCGATGAAGCCGGCCTGCGCCGCGACGACGAGGAGCGCCGCCTCCGCGAGGAGCGTCACGACGACGAACCCGCGCCCAACACCGAGCCCGCCCACCCGCCAGCCGCCCGTGAACCGCTCGAGCAGCACCGCGTTCATCGTCTTGCCCTCCTCCGGCGCCGCCCGGAAGAGGAGGTAGAGGACGAGGATCCCGCCGGCGGTGGCCGCGAGCGAGACCGCCATGTAGCCCATCGTGCGGCGGGCCGTGTGCACCTTCGGCTCGCGCATGATCTGGATGCCGTTCGAGACCGCCTCGATGCCGGTGTAGGTTCCGGCTCCCATCGAGTAGGCGCGCACGAACACCATGAAGAGCCCGGCCGCTCCCAGCTCGGCGAGCCCGGAGCGGAAGCCGTGCGAGACCTCCGCCGCGACGCGCGGCACCTCCGGCAGGTGAGTCCCGAGTCCGGCCACGATGAGGATCGCGTGGGTGACGAGGAAGAGGCCGAAGATCGGGGCGAGGAAGGAGACCGACTCCTTCACGCCTCGGAGGTTCAACAGGAGGAGCAGCCCGATCGCCGCGGCCTCGAGCGTGAGCTTCCACGGCGCGAGCGTGGGCGGCAGGAAGCTGAAGATCGCATCGCCGCAGCCCGCGACCGAGACGGAGATCGTGAGGACGTAGTCGACGAGGAGCGCGGATCCCGAGACGACGCCCACCCCCGGCCCGAGCAGCTCGGTCGCGACGATGTATCCGCCGCCACCGAACGGGAAGCGCTTGATGATCTGCGAGTACGCGACCGAGATGATGAGGACGGTGACCGCCGTCGCGACGGCGAGCGCGACCGCGAGGTAGGTGTGCCGTCCGAGCGCGCGGAACGCCTCGTCGGGACCGTACGCGGACGACGAGAGGCCGTCGGCACCGAGCCCCACCCAGGCGAGGAGCGCGATGAGCGAGATGGTGTGGTGCGTGCGCGGGTCCTGCACGTCGCGCGGCGGCCCGAACAGCAGGTGGCGGAGCTTGTGCCTGTTCGCGGGGGGCGGCGGCGTGACGCTCGGCTGTTCCGCGGATTTCCGCATCGGATCTTCTGTCATGGGGCTCTCTGCGCCGGGACGTGCTGTCCGCCACCCGGGCGCCGGGCGAGGAGCGTGGCGAAGTGCGCCCGGTCATAACGCTTCCGCCGCGGAGGGCGGTAGGTACCCCCTTGTGGTGTCAGCAGCGGATCAAGACGGACCATGTGCGCATCAACGCGGCATCAAGGCGCATCCGGCGCTTGATGTCTTCCTGATGCGGGAGTGCTCGGCGCTGAGCGTTCCCTGACGCGGGCCCGCTGTATCGTCGCAAACGGACACCTCGATGCGACCGCCGCCGCTGCATGTCGTCAGGGAGTCGGAGGCCTGCGCGCCGGATGGCGACGCTGGGGCGGGCGGGAACGCGTCCGGCGGCGACCTCGTCCTCGTCGCCTCGGTGCTCGCGCTCTGCCTGGTGCCGCTCGTCGGGCTCCTCGCCGGCGGGCACTGGGGACAGGGGACCGCCGGGATCGCCGCGGCGGGGGCGCTGCTTTCAGGACGCGAGCTGGCGCGGGGCCTGCGGGAGCGGACGCGCCGCTGAGCGGTCAGGCGGCGCGGGCGAGCTCGTCCGCCGCGGGCTCGAGGACGCGCACCGGAAGCACCATCGCATTGAGGCCCGCGAGCTGGAGACGCCGCTGCAGCTGGTAGGCCGTCTCGTTGTGGAGCAGGCGCTGGAACCAGCGCTCCTTCTGAAAGACGAGCTTCCCGGCGAAGAAGATGGACCGGTGGAACTCCTTCGACACCTCGAGGCAAAGGCGCTCGGCCTCCGCGACCGCTTCGGTGCCGACGCTCATCCGGTAGTCGGCGCGGAAGCCGAGCCGCCGCGCGAGGTCCACGTAGCGGCGCAGCCCGTCGTCGGTCCGCCGCCGGAGCTCCTCCACCTCCACGACCCCCTTCATCGTCGCGGCGTCGATGACGCCGACGGACAGGAACATGAGGTTCGCGTAGGTCCCGGGGAAGAGCCGGTGGATCGCGAGGATCTGGTGCAGCCCGAGGCCGCTGTAGCCGCCGACGAGGAGGACCGCGGTCGGGAGCTTCCGGTCGAGCTGCTCGCCGTCCGCGCCGGGATGGGCGGGCAGCGCGGCAGAGATGTCGTCCAGCCGGCGCAGGTTGCGCTTCACGTGATCGTAGTGGCGCTTCACGAGGAAGCAGACCCCGATGAGCAGCGCCGTCGTGACGAGCGTGACCCAGCCGCCCTCGCGGAACTTCTCCACCAGATTCACGATCAGGATGGAGAGGCAGAGCACGAGGCCGATGACGTGGATGACGATGTGGCGGTACCAGTCCGGATACTTCCGCCGCTCGCGGATCCAGTAGCGGACCATGCCGAGCTCGGAGAGCGAGAAGGTGAGGAAGACGTTGATCGAGTACATGAGCACGAGGGTGCTCGTGTCACCGTGCGTGTAGAGCAGCGTCGCCGCGGACGCGACGGAGATCAGGAGGATGCCGTGCTGCATCGAGAGCCGGTCGGAGAGCTGGCCGAAGCGATGCGGAAGCCACGAGTCGTTCGCCATGTTGGACATGACGCGCGGGCCGTCGATGAAGCCCGCCTGCGCCGCCACGAACAGCAGCGCGGTCTCGGCCGCGAGCGTGACCCAGATGAAGATCTGGCCCCAACGCCCCCACCCGCCCGCGAACGCCTCCGCCAGCACGGCGTTCATCGTCTTCCCCTCGACGGGCCGGGCGTGCACGAGGAGGTAGGCGAGCGTGATGCCGCCCGCGGTGAGCGCGAGCGACGTGGCCATGTAGATCATGGTCTTGCGCGCGGTCTGCACCTTCGGCTCGCGCATGATCTGGAGGCCGTTCGAGACCGCCTCGATGCCGGTGTATGTCCCGGCGCCCATCGAGTAGGCGCGCAGGAACAGCGCCGCGAGCCCGCCCATGCCGAGCGTCGCGAGGCCGCTCTGGTACCCGGTGTGGACCTCGCGGGCGACCTGCGGCAGCTCCGAAGCGCGCCCGACGATCACGCCGACGATCAGGATCACGTGGGTGATGAGGAAGCCGATGAAGATGGGAGCGAGGATGGTCACCGATTCCTTCACCCCGCGCAGGTTCATCACCATGAGGAGACCGATGCCGGCGAACTCGAGCGGCAGCTTCCAGGCGACCCACGCGCCCGGCAGGAAGCTGAAGGTCGCGTCGGCCGCGGCGGCGATCGACACGGACACGGTGAGGACGTAATCGACGAGGAGCGCGGAGCCCGAGACCACCCCGAAGCGCGGCCCGAGGAGCTTCGAGGCGACGACGTACCCGCCGCCGCCGAACGGGAAGTGCTCGATGATGCGGGAATAGGCGTAGGAGATGATGAAGACGGTGAAGGCGATCGCGAGGGCGAGCCCCACCGCGAGGAAGTGCCGGTCGCCGAGCGCGCGGAAGGACTCCTCCGGGCCATAGGCGGACGAGGAGAGCCCGTCCGCTCCGAGCCCCACCCACGCGAGGAATGCGATGAGCGAGATGTGGTGATACGTCTTCGGATCGGTGATGTCGCGGGGGGCGCCGAGAACGGCCCTGCGCAGCGTGGCGAGCGTCATGGGTCTTGCACGGCTCCGGGGCGAGAGGTCGCGCCGGGCGGTGCAGCGTGCATGCCTCCGGCGCGCGGGTGCCCGATGCGCCTGACTTGCTTGAGTAAGAATGCGTTTCCCGCGGGCGGCGGCGCGCCGTGGCGCCGCACAGTGCAATTCGCGACCGAGGGCATCCCTGCATCCTGCAACGTGACCGAGCCATGACTGTCTCCTCCAAGACGCCGCCCGCTCCCTTGCGCGTCCTCGTCGTCGACGACGAGAAGAACATCCGTGCGACGCTCGCCCTCTGCCTCGAGGGGCTCGGCTGCCACGTCGCGCAGGCCGCGAACGTGGCCGCCGCGCTGGAGGCGGTCCGGTTCGAGGCTTTCGACCTCGCGTTCTGCGACCTGCGCCTCGCGCAGGAGAGCGGCCTCGACCTCCTTCCTCGCCTCCTCGCGGAGCGCCCCGGGCTCGAGGTGGTCGTCATCACCGCCTACGCTACCGTGGACACCGCGGTGGAGGCGATGCGCCGCGGCGCGAAGGACTACCTGCCGAAGCCCTTCACGCCGGCGCAGATCGCCCACCTCGTGGAGCGGGCGCGCGAGCGACGCGAGCTCGAGCGGCGGGTGCTGGATCTCGAGAACCGACTCGAGGACGCCGAGCCCGAGGTTGTGCTCGACACCGCCTCGCCTCGCATGCATGCCGCGCTGGAGGTGATCGGCCGCGCCGCGGCGCACGACGTCTCGGTGCTCCTGCGCGGCGAGAACGGCACGGGGAAGGGCGTCCTCGCGAGGCTGCTCCACTCGCGGAGCCCTCGCCGCGAGCGCCCGTTCGTGGTGGTGAACTGCCCGACGCTCTCGGAGGAGCTCCTCGCGAGCGAGCTGTTCGGGCACGCCCGCGGCGCGTTCACCGGCGCGGTGAAGGACCAGGAGGGCCGCGTCGAGGCGGCCGAGGGCGGGACGGTGTTCCTCGACGAGATCGGCGAGATCTCTCCGTCGCTGCAGGCGAAGCTGCTCCGCTTCCTCCAGGAGAAGAGGTTCGAGCGCATCGGCGAGAACCGGACCCGTACCGCCGACGTCCGCATCGTCGCCGCGACGAACCGCGATCTCGAGGCGGAGGTGAAGGCAGGGCGCTTCCGCGAGGACCTCCTCTACCGCCTGAACGTGGTGGAGATCACGGTCCCGCCGCTCCGGGAGCGGGCGGAGGACATCCTCCCGCTCGTCCGCCGCTTCACCGCCTTCTTCGCGCGGCAGGCGCGGAGAGCGCCGCCCGATCTTTCGCCGGCGGCGGAGAAGGTGCTCGCCGCGTATGCGTGGCCCGGCAACGTGCGCGAGCTCCGCAACGCCATCGAGCGCGCGCTGATCCTGACGCCGGGGCAGGTCCTCGAGCCCGAGAGCTTCCCGGAGCGGATCGCTGCCCAGCCCACGAACCCCGGCCTCGGGGGTGACTTCACCGCGGACGAGATCGAGCGCGAGCACACCCTGCGGGTGATGGCCCGGGCGAAGACGCTCGAGGACGCGGCGAGGATCCTCGGGGTGGATGCGTCCACCTTGTGGCGGAAGCGAAAGAAGTGGGGGCGGTGAGCGCATCGGCGCGCGCGGTCGCTTTTCACCTGCGCCGTCGCCGGGTCGACATTGCCAAGTGCAAGCCACTTTCCGGTCCTTCGATGCACGTTGCAGCGTGCGGCTCCGGCGGCGCAGTCCGGACCGCGCTCCTCCCGGCGCTCCGCTCCGCGGCATGGCGAATGCTGTGGACGTTGGAGCATGGCCTCCCTCGTCGAGATCATCCCTCCGCCCCCAGGCGAGGACGCCGGCGACGACCGCCGCCGCTCGTTCGTTCGCGAGGCAGTGGTGCTGGCGATCGTGCTCCTCGCCCTGGTTGCCTCCGTGTGGAGCAGCTGGGGGGGAGAGCGCCGCGCCGTCGTGCGGCTCGATCCCACGACCCGCGCCGCCGTGCTGGCGCGCACGCTCGAGGATCTCCGGTCGGTGTGCCTGCGCCCGGACGCAGCGCATCCGGCGAGCTGGTGCCGGCAGCAGGCGGAGTTCGCGCTCGCCTTCGACGAATGCGACGCGGCGTGCCGCGCGGCCGCCCGCGAGGTGCTCCGCGTTCCGACGCGGTAGCGCGGGCGGCGATCAGGCCGTCGCGGTCGCGCCGGCGGCCTGCGCGGGGGCGAGCCGGAGGGTGAACCAGAAGGTGCTCCCCCGCCCCGCCTCGCTCTCGACGCCCAGCTCGCCGCCGTGCGCGTGGACGATCTCCCGGGCGATGTACAGTCCCAGGCCGACGCCCCCGGAGCGCGCGCCGGGCACGCGGTAGAACTTTTCGAAGATACGATCCTGGTGCTCGCGGGCGATCCCTTCTCCCGTGTCGCGCACCTCGAACCGGACGAGCTCCCCGACCACCGTGGTCTGCACCTCGACCCGGCCCCCCGCCGGCGTGTGACGGACGGCGTTGGCGAGCAGGTTCGTGAGCACGAGCTGCGCGCGCTCCGGATCGGCCTGGACCGCGAGCGGGGTCGCCGGTGGCGACACCGCGAGCGACACGCCCGCCGCATCCGCCGCGGAGCGAAGCGAGCCGGCCGCCGCCTCGAGCAGCCCGCCAGCGTCGAGTGGCTCGACCGCGAGCGACATCCGCCCCGCCTGGATCCGGGAGAGGTCGAGCAGGTCGTCGACGATCGACTGGAGCCGCTCGCAATCCTCCCGCGCGGCTGCCATGAGGTCCCCCTGCTTCTCGGTCAGCGGCCCGACCAGCTCCTGGGCGCACAGGTGGATCGCCATTCGTAGAGAGGTGAGCGGCGTGCGAAACTCGTGCGCGACGGTCGCGACGAGATCGTTCTTCAGCTCGTCGAACCGCATCAGCCGCGTCACGTCCTGCAGGACGATCGTCGTCCCGACGACGATCCCCTGCTCGGAGTAGAGCGGCGTCGCGCGCGGCAGCAGGTGGCGGTCGCCCTCGGGCGACGAGACGCGCACCGCCTCCTCGAAGCCGTGGGGGACGTAGGCCCCGCGGCCGGACGCGACGTGCTCCCGGACGCGCTCCACCACCGCGCGCAGCTCCGGCTCGAGCGCAGCGACCGAGACCCCCGGCCCCCCCGCGCCCATGTGGAGCATCGACTCGGCGGCGCCGTTGAGGTTGAGGACGCCGCCGGCGGCGTCCAGCACGAGCACCGGATCGGGGAGGCTGTCGATGGCGGCCTGCGAGGCCTGCTGCGCCTGGAGCAGCTCGCCGAGCGAGCTCCGCCGGTACTCGGCGAGTCGGTCGGCCATGGTGTTGAACTCCCGCGCCAGCGCGGAGATCTCGTCCTTGCCCTCCACGCGCACCCGCGCCTCGAGATCGCCCTCCCCGATCAGACGGACGGTCCCGGAGAGGACCTTCAGCGGGCGCAGCAGGCGCGCGGTGAGCGCGAGCGACGAGACGAGGCCCAGCAGGAGCGCAGCGATCGTGGTTCCCGCGACGATCGTCACGTTCCGCTCGGCCAGCCTCCGCGCGCCGTCGCTCTTGCGGCCCATCGCGTCCTGGTTCAGCGCGAGGATCTCGCTCGCGGCCTTGCGGACCCGTTCCGCCGCCGGGTCGAGCACCTCGAAGTAGCGGGAGAGCCGCGCCGCGGGCACCTGCTGGGCGGTCTGCTCGAACGCGTCGCGGTACCGCATCCAGCGCTCACGAAGACGGCGCGTGGCGGCGTCCTCGCCGGCCTCGGTGATGTTGTGCTCCTGCGCGGACAGCTCGCCCTCGAAGCCTTCGGCGATGCGCTCCGCCGTGAGATCGTCGACCTTCCGGCCCGTCGCGCGCGCGAGCGCCGCCGCCTGGAGGTGCTCGAGCGCGTCGAGCATCCGCTCCGCCGCGAGCACGCTCCGGTAGTTGTCCTTCAGGATGAGCTCCGGGCTCCTGCCGAGCGCGGTGAGCGTCTTCGCGGTGGCGAATCCGAACACGAGCAGCACGAGCACGAGCGGCGCCTGCGCGGCGAGGAGCTTCGCGCGGAGCGTCATGGCACCACCGGCTTCACGCGTGGACCTCCTCGTCCTCGAACGACACGATGTGCAGGTCTAGCCCGCCGCCCTCGTCCACCAGCCGCTGGAGGACCGACCGCTTGATGAGGCGCCGCCAGCGCGCCTGCTCGGTGCGCCCCACGATCACGTCGCTCACGCGGTGGGAGCGGGCGAAGTCGAGGAGCGCCGTGGCCGGATCGTCCGACTGGAGGCGGACCACCTCGGCCCCGAGCTCCCGCGCCTTCTCGACGTTCTCGAGCAGGTGGCGCTGGGCCTCGGAGTCGATCCGGTGAGGCGCCTCCTGCGGCGTCTCGACGTAGACGACGTACCAGTCGGTGTTGAGCCGACCCGCCATCCTGGAGCCGCGGCGCAGCAGCGCGAGCGCGTGGGGCGGGTTGGACGAAAGCGCCACCATGACGCGGCCGCGGGTCGGCGTGGCCTGCGTCCCGAGGTGCGCCGCCTGCGCCGCCGTCCGGTCGAGGCTCTCCGCGACCTCGCGCAGGCTCAGCTCCCGAAGCGTCGCGAGGTTCGGATCCTGGAAGAAGTGCTCGAGCGCCCAGGGGATCTTCTCCTTGGGATAGATCTTCCCGGACTTGAGTCGCTCGACGAGGTCCTCGACGGCGAGGTCGAGGTTCACGACCTGGTCCGCCTGCTCCAGGAACGAGTCCGGGACCGTCTCGCGCACACGCACCCCGGTGTTGCGCTGGATGAGGTCGTTCAGCGACTCGAGGTGCTGGATGTTGAGCGCGCCGATCACGCTGATCCCCGCAGCGAGCAGCTCGAGCACGTCCTGGTAGCGCTTCCGATTCTTCGACCCCGGCACGTTCGTGTGGGGAATCTCGTCCACGATCGTGACGGCCGGACGCCGGGCGAGCACCGCCTCGAGATCCAGCTCCTCGACCACCACGCCCCGGTACTCCTGCTTGCGGCGCGGCACGATCTCGAGGTCCCGGATGAGCGCCGCCGTCTCCGAACGGCCATGGGTCTCGATGAGCGCCCCGACGACGTCGACACGCCGCTGCTTCAGCGCATGCGCCTCTTCGAGCATGCGCCAGGTCTTCCCCACACCCGCCGCGAACCCGATGTAGAGCTTGAGCCGGCCGCGCTTCCCGCGCTCGACGAGCTCGAGGAAGTCCTGCGCGCTGGGGCGCCGCGCCGTGGTCATCGCCGCCATCGCTACCTCGACCTTGCCATCGTGGCGAGCCCTAATTCGCCGCGCGGAGGCCCGCATGCCCTCACACTCACCGGCCCCCCCACAGGCGCACCGGGAGCGCCTCGACGTCGAGGGTCGGGCCGCGCGCGACGACCACCGCGTGCTGCATCGCGTTCCGGAGCTCGCGGACGTTCCCGGGCCAACCGTGGGCGAGAAGCACCTGCTCCGCCGCGGACGTGAGCGCGGGAGCCGAGACGCCCATCATCGGCGCGAACGCGCCCAGGAACGACGACGCGAGGGGCAGGATGTCCTCCGGCCGTTCGCGGAGGGACGGGACGCGGATCTCGACGAGGTCGAGTCGGGAACGGAGATCCTCCCGGAACCGCCCCGCGCGCACCTCCGCGTCGAGGTCCCGCCGGGTCGATGCCACGACGCGGACCCCTGCCCTTCGGGTCTCGTCCGCGCGCTGCGGCTCGAAGAGCGCCAGCACCGCGCCCTGGAGCGACTCGGGCAGCGCGGCGATCTCCTCGAAGAGGACGGTCCCGCCGTCCGCGTCGGCGATCCGCTCGTGGAGCACGCGCACCTCCGGAAGGCCGCCCGAGAGCTCCAGGCAGTCGATGGAGACGAAGGGGCGCTCGCGCCGGGGCGAGGCGGCGTGGAGCGCCCGTGCGAGCGTGCTCTTCCCGGACCCGCTCTCGCCGAGGAAGAGGACCGGCACGTCGTACGGCGCCACGGTCGCGAGGACCCGGAGCGCGTCGCGCATCGTGGCCGAGGCGGACTCGAGCGTGCCGTGGGCCGGCGGAGCAGGGATCGCCATGGTGGCTCGACGGAGCAGGGGACATGCCAACCCGCGGGTACGTCTGCTCGGCGCAACGGTCATTCACCTGGCGTCACTGGGGGGCCGTGAAGGTGAGCCGCAGGGTCGTCGCCGCGACGCGCGCCATACGAAAGGTTCTCGCGCGGTGCAATGCGAGGTCCCCGCCGGGATTGCGAATTGCGGTGCGCCGGGCTCATCCGCCCTCCGGAACCCCGCGCAGCGACGCGGGCATCCCCGATGCACTGGAGGCTTCGCGCTCGTCACCGCTCACGGCGAACCGCTCGGCCGTTCGCCCGGAGGATTGGGACATGCTCGACATCCTGTTCATCGCGGCCACGGTCGCGTTCTTCGCCGTCAGCCTCGCCTACGTGCGCGGCTGCGACCGGCTGTGAGGTGAGGTCATGGGGTTCGAATACGCCGCGGGGATCGTGCTCTCCGTGCTGCTCACGGGCTACCTCGCCTACGCGCTCATCCGCCCCGAGCGCTTCTAGGGGATCGCCATGACCTTCAACGGTTGGCTGCAGGTCGGGCTCTATACCCTCGTGATCTTCGCGATCACGAAGCCGCTCGGCCTCTACATGTACCGGGTGTTCGAGGGCGAGCGGCAGCCGCTGCCGCGCGTGCTCGGCCCGTTCGAGCGCCTCCTGTACCGCCTGTGCGGCGTCGATCCCAGGAAGGAGCAGGGCTGGAAGGGCTACGCCGCCTCGATGCTCGTGTTCAGCGCGCTCGGGGTGCTCGTGACCTACGCCATGGAGCGGCTCCAGCACGTCCTGCCGCTCAACCCGCAGAAGCTCGGCGCGGTCGCGCCGGATCTCGCCTTCAACACCGCCGTCAGCTTCACGACCAACACGAACTGGCAGAACTACGGCGGCGAGAGCACGATGAGCTACCTCACGCAGATGGCGGGGCTCGCGTGGCACAACTTCACGTCGGCCGCCGTCGGCATCGGGATCGCCCTCGCGCTGGCGCGCGGATTGACGCGCCGTCCCGGCCCCGAGGGCGCGAAGACGATCGGCAGCTTCTGGGTCGATCTCGTCCGCGCCATCGTGTACGTGCTCCTGCCCATCTCGATCGTCGGCGCGCTCGTGCTCGTCGCGCTCGGCATCCCGCAGACCCTGTCGGGGTACCGCGAGCTGACGACGCTCGAGGGACTGAAGCAGGTGGTCGCGCTCGGCCCGGTCGCCTCGCAGGAGGTGATCAAGGAGCTCGGGACGAACGGCGGAGGGTTCTTCAACGCCAACAGCGCCCACCCGTTCGAGAACCCGACGCCGCTCACCAACTTCTTCGAGCTGGTGCTGATCTTCGCGATCCCCGCGGCGCTCACGTACACGTACGGCAAGATGGCGCGCGACACGCGCCAGGGCTGGGCCATCTTCGCGGCGATGGCGGTCCTGTTCCTCGCCGGCGTCGGGGTGAGCTATCACGCCGAGGCGGCCGGGAACGCGGCCGTGGCGGGGGTCACCTCGGACCGCGGCCTCGGCAACATGGAGGGGAAGGAGGTCCGGTTCGGCGTCGCGAACAGCGCGCTCTGGGCGACCGTCACCACGGACACCTCCTGCGGCGCGGTGAACTCGATGCACGACAGCTTCACGCCCATCGGCGGGCTCGTGCCGCTCGTGAACATCCAGCTCGGCGAGGTGATCTTCGGCGGCGTCGGCGCGGGGCTCTACGCGATGCTCGTGATGGTGATCCTGACCGTGTTCATCGCCGGCCTGATGGTGGGCCGCACGCCCGAGTACCTGGGGAAGAAGATCGAGGGGCGCGAGATGAAGCTCGCGATGCTGTACGTCCTCATCTTCCCGATCCTCGTCCTCGGCCTGACGGCCTGGGCGGCGGTCGCGCCCTACGGCGTCTCGCCGTTGAACAACGCCGGGCCCCATGGCCTGTCCGAGATGATCTACGCCTACTCGAGCCAGGCCGGGAACAACGGGTCGGCGTTCGCCGGGCTGAGCGGCAACACGAAATTCTGGAACGTGACCGGCGCGCTCGACATGCTCGCCGGGCGCTTCCTCATGATCGTCCCGGCGCTGGCGATCGCCGGCGCGATGGTGGGCAAGAAGGTGGTGCCCGCCGGGCCCGGCACGTTCCCCACGACCGGGGTCACCTTCACGGTGCTGCTCGTCGCGGTGATCCTCATCGTCGGCGCGCTGACCTTCTTCCCGGCCCTCTCGCTCGGCCCGGTGCTCGAGCACTTCGCGGCGCTGCACGGAAAGGTGTTCTAGCCATGCCGACCCCCAAGGCGAAGCAGCTCGCGCTCCTCGATCCGGCCATCGTCCGCCAGGCCGCGATCGACAGCTTCCGCAAGCTCGACCCGCGGCACGTCGCGAAGAACCCGGTGATGTTCGTCGTCGAGGTGGGCAGCGTCCTCACCACGATCCTCTGGCTGCGCGATCGTTTCCTCCACCCGGCCGGCGCGGCGCCCGGCTGGTTCACGCTGAGCGTCAGTCTCTGGCTCTCGTTCACGGTCGTCTTCGCCAACTTCGCCGAGGCGGTCGCGGAGGGGCGCGGCAAGGCCCAGGCGGACTCGCTCCGCCGCATGCGCCGCGAGATCAAGGCCCGCAAGCTCGTGGGCGGGCGCGAGGTGAGCGTGGACGCGTCGGCCCTGCGCAAGGGCGACATGGTCGTCGTCGAGGCGGGGCAGTTCATCCCCGGCGACGGCGAGATCGTCGAGGGGATCGCCTCGGTGGACGAGTCCGCCATCACCGGCGAGTCGGCCCCGGTGATCCGCGAGTCGGGCGGGGACCGCTCGGCGGTCACCGGCGGCACGCGCGTCCTCTCCGACCGGCTCGTGATCCGGATCGGCGTCGATCCCGGCGAGTCCTTCCTCGACCGCATGATCGCGCTCGTCGAGGGGGCGGCCCGGCAGAAGACGCCGAACGAGATCGCGCTCCACATCCTGCTCGTCGGGCTCACGATCATCTTCCTCTTCGCCTGCGTGACGCTCGTACCGATCGCGCGGTACTCGTCGATCGCCCTCTCCTCGACCGCGATCGTCGCGATCCTCGTGTGCCTCATCCCGACGACCATCGGCGGCCTCCTCTCCGCCATCGGGATCGCCGGCATGGACCGCCTTCTCCGCAAGAACGTGCTCGCGATGAGCGGACGCGCGGTCGAGGCTGCAGGCGACGTGGACACGCTGCTCCTCGACAAGACCGGTACCATCACCCTCGGTAACCGCATGGCCACCGAGCTCATCCCCGCGCCGGGGGTGAAGGTGGAGGACCTCGCCGACGCGGCGCAGCTCGCGAGCCTCGCCGACGAGACGCCGGAGGGGCGCTCCATCGTGGTGCTCGCGAAGGAGCGCTACGGGCTGCGCGGTCGCGAGGTGAACCACGGCGAGCACCAGTTCATCCCGTTCACCGCGCAGACCCGCATGAGCGGCTGCGAGGTCGCCGGTCGCGTCATCCGCAAGGGCGCGGTCGACGCCATCGCGAAGCACGTGCAGGTGGCGCGCGGGACGCTCCCCTCCGCCGTCGAGTCGGCCGCCGCCCTCATCGGCGACAGCGGCGGCACGCCGCTCGCCGTGTGCGAGGGAGCGCGGGTGCTCGGGATCGTCCACCTCAAGGACGTGGTGAAGGGTGGGATCAAGGAGCGGTTCGATCGCTTCCGCGCGATGGGGATCCGCACCGTCATGATCACCGGCGACAACCCGCGCACCGCCGCGGCGATCGCGCGCGAGGCGGGGGTGGACGACTTCCTCGCCGAGGCGACCCCCGAGGCCAAGATGCGCCTCATCAAGGACGAGCAGGCGAAGGGGAAGCTCGTCGCCATGACGGGCGACGGCACGAACGACGCCCCCGCCCTCGCGCAGGCCGACGTCGGCGTCGCGATGAACACGGGCACGCAGGCCGCGAAGGAGGCCGGCAACATGGTCGACCTCGACTCGAATCCGACGAAGCTCCTCGAGGTGGTCGAGGTCGGCAAGCAGCTCCTCATGACCCGCGGCACCCTCACGACGTTCTCGATCGCGAACGACGTGGCCAAGTACTTCGCGATCCTCCCCGCTCTGTTCGTGGCGGCGCACCCGGAGCTCGCCCCCCTCGACGTGATGCACCTCGCGTCCCCGTTCAGCGCGATCCTCTCGGCAGTCATCTTCAACGCGATCGTCATCGTGGCGCTCATCCCGCTCGCGCTGCGGGGCGTGAAGTATCGCCCCCTCGGCGCCGCTGCGGTGCTGCGCCGGTCGCTGCTCGTCTACGGCGTCGGCGGCGTCGTCGCCCCGTTCGTCGGCATCAAGCTCATCGACGTGGCGCTCGCCGCCGCGGGCCTGGTCTAGGGGGACGCCATGAGAGACAGCGCCGCCGCAGCCCCCCGCCTCACGTCTCCGTCGCGCGCGATGACGCCGCGCGAGGACCGGATGATCGATCACCTGCTGCCCGCCATCCGCGCGACCGTCGTGACGCTCGTCCTGACGGGGCTCGTGTATCCGCTGGTCGTGACGGGCGTCGCGAAGGTGCTGTTCCCGCGCCAGGCCGAGGGCAGCTTCGTCAGCGACGACGCCGGGAAGGTGGTCGGCTCGGAGCTCCTCGCGCAGGGGTTCTCGAACCCGGCCTACTTCCAGCCGCGGCCGTCGGCGGCCGGCGAGAAGGGCTACGACCCGCTCGCCTCGGGCGGCTCGAATCTCGGCTCGACCTCGAAGAAGCTCCACGACCACGCCGCCGCGCTCGCGGACCAGCTCGCGAAGGACAATCCGGATGCCTCCGGCCCGGTGCCGGTGGAGCTCGTGACCGCGTCCGGCAGCGGGCTCGATCCCCATCTTTCGCCCGCCGCGGCGCTCTGGCAGGTACCGCGCGTCGCGAAGGCGCGCGGCGTCGCGCCGGAGCGCATCCGGAGCCTCGTCGAGGAGTTGCTCGAGGGGCGAGATCTCGGGGTGCTCGGCGAGCCGCGCGTGAACGTGCTCCTCCTCGACCTCGCGCTCGACCGGCGGCTCGGCGCGCCGGCGGGGGCAGCCGCGGCCAGGCGGTGATCCCTGCCGCCGTAGACCCGCCGGGAAGGACGCGTGAAGCTCCTCGGCCTGGGAGGCGTGCGCGTCCAGCCGGCGTGAAGATGGGGGCGCGGCGTCTTGGCGGATCGCGGCCCCCGCGAGTCGCCGGCTGAGACGTATAGAAGGACACCATTCACCATGGGTGCGTGACCGTCCTCCCCCAACCGCACGCTCGACCGGCACCTCGGCCCGCCACGCTTGACCGAACGGACCGGTGGTGCATGAGTCTGGTCCATGAGCGATTACCTGCGCGCCGCGGCGATCATCGCCGCCGCCACCGCGCTCGCGCTCGCGACGAAGGCGCTCCTCGACGTTCCCGACGTCGAGATGCTGTTCCTCCTCGGAGTCATGATCGCCGCGGCGACCACGCGGCGCCGCGCGGCGCTCCTCGCGGCGGCGCTCGCCGTCGCGGCGTACGACTTCTTCTTCGTCCCGCCCCGGTACACGCTCGACGTCGCGGACGCGCGGTACGTCCTCACCTTCATCATGATGTTCGGCGTGAGCGTCGTCATCTCCACCCTCACCCTGAAGCTCCGGGAGGAGCGACAGGACGCGGTAGCGCGCGAGCGCCGGACCGCCGCGCTCCTCGCGGTGAGCCGCGACCTCGGGGCCGCCCTCGACGCGCAGGGCGTGGCGGCGGTCTGCGTCCGGAGGGTCTCGGAGGCGTTCGGGATGCCCGCGGTCTTCCTGCGCGCAGCCGGGGTGAACGAGCTCGTTGCGCTCGCGGCGCACCCCGACGACGCGGTCCTCGGTCCGTCCGAGCTCGCCGTCGCCCGCTGGGCGCACGATCACGCCCAGGTGGCCGGCCGGGGCACCGATACGAATGCGGGCGAGGCGGTCCTCTGCGTGCCGCTCCGCACCTGGGCGGAGGTGGTGGCGGTGCTCGCGCTGCGGTCCCCCGGCGAGCGCCGGCTCGGCTCGGAGCAGCGGACGCTCCTCGACGCCTTCGCGAGGCAGGCGGCGCTCGCGCTCGACCGCGTCCGGCTCGCGGAGGAGGCCCGCCAGGCGGCGCTCCGGGTGAAGACCGAGGAGCTCCGGAGCGGCCTCCTCTCCGCCGTCTCCCACGATCTGCGGACACCGCTCGCCGCGATCACCGGCGCCGGGACGATGCTCCGCGACGAGGCGGCGCTCGACCCTGCCCTGCGCCGCGATCTCGTCGAGACGGTCTGCGAGGAGGCGGAGCGGCTCGAGCGGCTCGTCTCGAACCTGCTCGACATGACGCGGCTCGACTCCGGGGCGGTCGAGCCGAAGCGTGAGTGGGTCCCGCTCGTCGAGGTGATCGGCGGGGCGCTCACCCGACTCGAGCGGCGGCTGGCGGCGCGCAAGATCACGACGGCCATCGCCGACGACGTGCCGCTCCTCTCGATCGACCCGGTGCTCGTCGAGCAGCTCTTCCTCAACCTGCTCGAGAACGCGGCCAAGTACACGCCGCCCAGCTCGGACATCGACATCCGCGCCGCGCGGGAAGGAGGAACCCTCGTCGTGGACGTCGCGGATCGCGGACCTGGGCTCGCGGCCGGCGAGGAGGAGAGCGTGTTCGAGCGATTTCAGCGCGGCGATCACGGCGGCGTCCGAGGCGTCGGGCTCGGCCTCCCGATCGCCCGGGCCATCGCCGAGGCGCACGGCGGCCGCCTCTCCGCCGCGAATCGCCCGGGGGGCGGCGCGGTGTTTCGGCTCACGCTCCCGCTCCCGGCCGAGCCGCCACCGCGGTCGGCCGAGGCGGGAGGAGGGGCGGCGGCATGACGGGAACGGAGCCGCTCGTGCTCGTCGTCGAAGACGAGCCGCAGATGCGCCGCTTCCTCCGCGCCGCGCTCACCTCGCACGGCTACCGCCTCGTGGAGGCGGGCGGGGTCCGCGAGGGAGAGCAGCTCGCCACGAGCTACAACCCGGACGTCTTCCTCCTCGACCTCGGGCTCCCCGACGGCGACGGGATCGACCTCGCCCGCCGCCTGCGCGAGTGGACCCGCGCGCCGATCATCGTGCTCTCCGCGCGCGGGCGCGAGGAGGACAAGGTGAACGCGCTCGACGCGGGGGCGGACGACTACCTCACGAAGCCCTTCGGCGTGAACGAGCTGCTCGCGCGCCTGCGCGTCGCGCTCCGCCATGCCCGCGCCGCGCCGGAGCAGGAGCCCGTCATCGACGTCGGGCCGCTCCGGATCGACCTCGCTCGCCGCGAGGTGAACGTGGACGGGCGCGAGGTCCGGCTCACCCCGACCGAGTTCCGCCTCCTCGCGCTCCTCGCCCGCCACGCCGGCAAGGTGCTGACCCACCGGCAGATCCTGAAGGAGGTGTGGGGGCCGAACGCCACCGAGGTTCACTACGTCCGGGTCCACATGGCCGAGCTGCGGAAGAAGATCGAGGCGGATGCGGCGCGGCCGCGCCTCCTCGTCACCGAGCCCGGAGTGGGCTACCGGCTGCGCGACCGGCTCGAGCCGTAGCGGACCGACGGACGGCCGGCCCCTCCTCGGTCGGGCCGCGCGCCCCTGCCGGCGCTACACCCGCCGCACCCAGTCGCGGCGCTGCCGCCGCGCCCGCAGGAGGGACCATGGGAACCCCGCGAAACGTCGCCGTCCTCGTCGGCAGCCTGCGCAAGGAGTCGTACAGCCGGAAGATCGCGAAGGCGATCGCGGCGCTCGCCCCGACCTCGCTCACCCTGGACATCCTCGAGATCCGGCAGCTCTCGCTCTACGACCAGGACCTCGACGCGAACCCGCCCGCCGAGTGGACCGAGTTCCGCAAACGCGTGAGGGCCGTCGACGCGGTGCTGTTCGTCACGCCCGAGTACAACCGCTCCGTCCCGGGCGTCCTCAAGAACGCGATCGACGTCGCGTCGCGCCCGCACGGCCACAGCGCCTGGGCCGGCAAGCCTGCCGCGATCGTGAGCGTCTCGCCCGGCGCGGTCGGCGCGTTCGGGGCGAACCACCACCTGCGCCAGTCGCTCGTGTTCCTCGACATGCCCGCCATGCAGCAGCCGGAGGCGTACATCGGCGGCGTCGCGGCGCTCCTCGACGGCAACGGCAACCTGACGAACGACGGCACGCGCGAGCTCCTCCACAAATTCGTCGAGGCGTTCGCCGCATGGATCGAGAAGATCGCGCGAGCCCGAAAGGACGCGCCAGCGTAGCGCGGCGCGGCGCGGCGCGGCGCGACGGATTCAGGCGCGCGCGGCTTGGTCGAGTCGGAACTACGTGGGTACCTTGGGCGGAAGGAGGCCGCCGATGAGCCGATTCATGGACGTGCACAGCGGATTCAAGGGCGTGACCCACGAGCAGCTGGCCAAGGCGCATGCGCAAGACCAGGCGGTCGAGCGGGAGGAGGGCGTCCACTTCATCAAGGCGTGGGCAGATCCGGAGAGCGGGAAGGCGTTCTGCCTGTCGGAGGGGCCGAGCAAGGATGCGGTGCTGAAGGTGCACGAGCGGGCTGGCCACCCGACGGCCGAGATCTACGAGGTGCCGGTCGAAGCCGAGTGACGCGCCGCTCCCGGCGCAACGGCGCCTCCACCCGGAGACCCATCCACCGGCTTCGGGCCCGCAACCCGACGGGCCGCCTCACCGCTGGAACTCGTACACCGATCCCAGCCTCAGCATCGCGGTGAGCTCGTCGAGCGCGGTGAACCCCTCGCGCGCGAGCGCCGGATCCGCCAGATCCGCGGGGACGAGGCGGTCGCGGTAGTGGCGCTCGACCCAGGCGACGAGGCGCGCGTGGAGCTCCGGCGAGAAGAACACGTCGGCCGACGCCGCGCGGACCTCCTCCTCCGTCAGGGGGACGCGGAGACGGAGACAGGCGGGGCCGCCGCCGTTGTTCATCGACTGGTTCAGGTCGAGGTAGTGGATGCCCGTGACCGCGTCGTCCTCGGCGACGACCCGCTCGAGGAACGCCCGCGCGCGCGCGTTCTCCCGGCTCTCCTCGGGGGCGAGCAGGACGAGGGAACCGTCCGGCAGCTCGAGGAGCTGGGAGTTGAACGGATAGGCCGCGACGGCGTCCGCGAGCGGCAGCTCGCCCTCGGTCGCGACGAGGACCCGGAGCTCGTCGCCCATGAGCGCGCGGAGCTCGGCGACGAGCCGCTCGCGCTCGGCGAACGCGAGCTCGTGCATGATCAGGAACCGTCCGTGGCCGACCGCCAGCACGTCGGTGTGGAACGCCCCCGCGTCGATGCCGGCGGGATGCTGGCGCGGGAACAGCGTGCGCTCGGGCGCGAGCTGGTGCAGCCGCGCGATCGCGTGGCTCGCCTCGCGAGTCTGGCGCGCCGGGAACCGCGCCGGACCGTCGACCGACTCCCACGCGCTCCGGCCCCAGGCGAGGAGGTGGACCGCGCCGTTTCGCCCCGCGAGCCGAATGTGGTTCGCCGCCCCCTCGTCCGACAGGTGCGCCGCGGACGGCAAGGGCGCGTGGACGACGAACCGCCCCTCGTCGGCGAAGATGGCGCGCAGGACCGCGCACGTCGTGTCGGCCTCGATCGCGCGATGGAACATCGCCGCCAGGTTCGCCGCGGTGAGGTGCACCCGGCCGTCCGCGCTGTCCGCCGACGGCGCGATGGTCGCCGCGTTCGCGGCCCACATCGACGACGCGCTCGAGCAGAGCCGGAGCAGGTGATCCCCCTCGCGGGCGGCGCGCGCGATCACCTCCTCGTCGAGCCCGGTGAACCCGAGCCGCCGGAGCGTGTGGAGGCTCGGTCGCGGTTGAGGCGGCAGCACCGCCTGGCCCGCGCCGAGGTCGTAGACGAACCGCATCTTCGCGAGCCCCTGCAGCGCGGCCGCGCGCGGGTTCGACACCCGGCCACCGTGCGCCGTCGACGCGACGTTGCCTCGCGACAGCCCGCCGTAGTTGTGCGTCGGGCCGACGAGGCCGTCGAAGTTGTACTCGCGCATGGCGTCGTCCCGGCCTTGCCGCTCGCAGACGTTCGAATAGCGCAGCGTCGGCGCCGCATCCACTCCCTGATGCGGTCCGGCCCGGTCGGGCGAGCGGGTCAGGCCGCGACGGCCCGCCGCGCGTTCCCGACCGCCTCCGACGTGTAGATCGCGAGCGCCGCCCAGATGCAGGCGAAGGCCAGGCGGTGCGCCGCGGTGAGCGGCTCGCCGAAGGCGACGACCGCGATCGCGAACTGCATCGTCGGGTTCAGGTACTGGAGGAGCCCGATCGTGGCGAGGCGGAGCCGCCGCACGCCCACCGCGAACCAGATGAGCGGGACGGCGGTGAGGACGCCGCTCGAGACGAGGAGCCCGGCGCGGAGCGGCCCTCCGGCGAAGTGTCCGCGGCCCGACGCGGTCACCCACGCGAGCCAGCCGAGCGCGAGCGGCGCGAGCACCGCCACCTCGGCGAGGAGCCCCGCCGTCGCGTCCACCGCCACGCGCTTCCGGATGAGCCCGTACAGCCCGAACGTCACGGCGAGCGAGAGCGCGATCCACGGCACGCGCCCGGCGCGCAGGACGAGCGACAGGACGCCCGCGGTGGCGAGCAGCACCGCGACGAGCTGCCGGCGCGAGAGCGGCTCGCGCAGGAACACCACGCCGAGCAGCACCGAGACGAGCGGGTTCACGAAGTACCCGAGGCTCGCGTCGAGCACGTGCTGCGCGTTCACCGCCCAGATGTAGATGAGCCAGTTGACGGAGATGAGCGTCGCGCTCACCGCGAGCCGGACGACGACGGCGGGGGTGAGCTGCTGGAGGACCTCGGGCCAGCGTCGCCGGACGGAGACGAGCAGGACGAGGAACGCGGCGGACCAGGAGATCCGGTGGGCGAGGATCTCCGGCGCTGGAACGCCGGCGAGCGATCGGAAGTACAGGGGGAAGAGCCCCCACACGACGTATGCGGCCGCAGCGTACGCGGCGCCCCCCGCCGCCGACCCCGTCCCGTCGCGCCCCGACACGTTCCCCTTCCCCGCCGCGCCCGCTGGGGCGCGGCTCAGCGGCTCCAGCCGCCGGGGCGACGCCGCGGCCCGCGCCCGTCGTCGCTGCGGCCGTGCGGGCCGGGCTGCGCGCCGTGCGCCGTCGCCCCGGACGAGCCGGGGGGGGCGTGCTTCACGGTGGACGCGGATGCGCCGGGCGCGCCCGCCTTCGGGAGCGGCGGCCTCACGACGCGGACCACCTCGGGCGTGGGCGCAGCGCGCCGGCGTTCCGCCCCGCCGCGCTGCTGCTGAGGGCCGCGCTGCGGCTGCTGCTGAGGGGCGCGCTGCGGTCCGGCGCGCTGCTGCTGCTGTGCGCCGCGCTGCGGCTGCGGTGCGCCGCGCTGCTGCTGTGCGCCGCGCTGCTGCTGCGGTGCGCCGCGCTGCTGCTGCGGTGCGCCGCGCTGCTGCGGTCCGCCGCGCTGCTGTTGCTCGGCTGGCGCGCGCTGCTCGCCGCGGTGGCGCTGCTCCGCGCGCGGGTGCGGCTCGGGGCGGGCGTGCTGCTCGCCGCGCGGTCCGCGCCGCTCCTGCGCCCCGCGCTCGCGCGGGTGACCGCCTCCGCTCGGCTGCGCGTGTTGCCCACCGCCCTTCGCGTGCGGGGCGCGCTCCCCCCCGCCCGTCCGCTGCGGCGCAGGCGGCTCGCGGCCGGTCGGAACGAAGTCGGCCGTCAGGTCGCGGCGGACGTACGCGCGCCAGATCTCCCGCGCGTCGCCCGCAGCTGCGCCGAGCGCGGGGTCGATGGCCGCGAAGAAGCGGCGCAGGTTCTCGAGGTCGCGGTGGAAGAACGACTCGGCCTGGCTGTTGTGCGCGGCTCCGACGACCTGCGGGAAGTCGATCACGACGGGCCCGTGCGCACCGACGAGCACGTTGTAGGGCGAGAGGTCGCCGTGGATGAGGTCGCAGCCGAGCATCCGCACGGCTTGCGCGCGGAGGTCCGCGTACATCGCCGCGGCGTCCTCGCGCGCGATGCGCGCGTCGATGAGCCGCGACGCCGGATGGCCGTGGGCGTCGAGGACGAGCTCCATGAGGAGGACGCCCTCGTAGAACATCACCGGGCGCGGGACGCGCACGCCCGCCGCGTGCAGCGCGTGAAGCGCGTCGGCCTCCTTCGTCTTCCACGCCTCCTCCGCGGCGGCCTGGCCGAACCGGCTGCCGCGGTCCATCGCGCGCTGCGTGCGCGTGTCGCGGACCTGGCGCCCCTCGCGGTAGACGGCGTCGTTGCGGAACGACCGCGTCTGGCGCGACTTGTAGACCTTCGCCGCGATCGCCTCGCCTGCGTGGCGCACGATCCAGAGGTCGGCCTCCTTGCCGCTCTTGAGACGCGCGACGACCTCGTCGATGACGCCGTCGACGAGGAGCGGTGCGAGCGGGTCGTGCATGCCGGGGACGCGTGCCGAAGCGCGCGCCTACTTCTTCGGCTCACCGCGCGGAGGTCCACCCGTGCCGCCGCCCGGCGAGCGACCGGCCCCGGGACCCCGAGGGCCGCCGCCGGGGCGCCCGCGCGCGCCCTTCCGATCCTCGCGGAGCGAGTCCATCGAGAAGCCGCCGGACGTCGGGGCGCCCTTGCCGCCTCCGCCGCCCCGGCCGCCCCCGCCGCCCCCACCGCCGCGCCCGCCCTTGCCGCCCTTGCCGCCGCGGTCGTCGCGACCGCCGCCGGTCACCTGGCGCATGCTCTGCGGGAAGTGGTCCACGACGTACTGGTGGTCGCCCGACGTGATCGCGCCGGAGACCTTCTCCTCGACGCCGAACACGCGGACGAGCCGGACGTCGGCGGCGCGCTTCCCGACCACCTCGACGGCGGCGCGCAGCATCGCGAGCCGATCGCCGGAGAGCCCGGTCGCCTTCGCGACCGCCTCGTCGAGCGCCGCCTTCACCTGCGGGCTGTCCGCCGCAGGGGCCGGTTTCGCGGCGCGCGCGGGCGCGGGCGCGGGCGCTGCCGCGACGGCGTCGCCTGTCGCCTCGCCAACCACCGCATCGCCGCCGGCGTCTGCCGACGTCGCCGCCTCGGCGGGCGCTTCGGCCGCCGCCGCCTCGGCGGGCGGCTCGGGCTGTGCCTCGGGCTGCGCGGGCGCTTCGGGCGCCGGGGTCTTCTCCGCGGGGAGAGAGCCCCGCGCCTCGGCCACCGCGGCCGCCGCCATCCGGATCAAGGTACCGCTCAGCTCGGTCAAGGTCTTCATCGGGCGTAGTGAATACACCTTCCTGCGGCGCCCGGGAAAGCCCCGCCGACCGGCCGTTCGCGCGCCGGGCGGTCGCCGGGACGCCCCCACCTTCCGGGACGGTTCGCGAGGAGGCGCCGCGCACCGGTGCTAACCTCGGGATCGCGCCGGCCCGACGGCCCGCGCAGCGAGGTGCGCTCGTGGCGAACGTGAAGACGAAGAAGGGCGTGATCGGCATCCTCACCGGAGGCGGCGACGTCCCCGGTCTGAACCCCGCGATCCGCGCAGTCACCATCGCGGCCCGCCGCGAGGGGTACGAGGTGATCGGGATCCGCAAGGGCTGGTCGGGTCTCGTCGAGATGATCGCCGACCGGCAGGCGGACAACAGCGAGCACTACCAGGTCCTCACGCCTGAGGTCGTGAACCGCGCCGGCCGCACCGGCGGCACGTTCCTGCACACCTCCCGGACGCGGCCGAGCCACATGAAGAAGGCCGCGGTACCGGTGCACCTGCGCGAGAGCTACGGCGCCGAGGAGAACGACCTTACGCCGGAGGTCCTGAAGAACCTCGACTTCCTCGGCATCGACTACCTCATCCCGATCGGCGGCGACGACACGCTGTCGTACGGCGTCGAGCTGTTCCGCAAGGGCGTGAAGGTGATCGCGATCCCGAAGACGATGGACAACGACGTCCCCGGGACCGACTACTGCATCGGCTTCAGCACGTGCGTCACGCGGACCATCGAGATGACGAACCGGCTCCGCACCAGCGCCGGCTCGCACGAGCGGTTCCTCGTCATGGAGGTCTTCGGGCGGTACGCGGGCTTCACCGCGCTCCTGCCGACGATGGCCGGCGCGGCGAACCGCTGCGTCATCCCCGAGGCGCGGTTCGACATGGAGAAGCTCACGGAGGTGATGGTCGAGGACCGCAACCGGAACCCGAGCAAGTACTCGGTCCTCATCGTCTCCGAGGGGGCAATGTTCAAGGGCGGCGAGATGGTGTTCCAGAGCGACGTGAAGGATGCCTACGGGCACGCGAAGCTCGGGGGCATCGGCGACGTCGTCTCCGCCCACCTGCAGGACCTCTCCGCGAAGTACAACGGCGGGCGGACGATCGAGACCATCAACCAGAAGCTCGGCTATCTCGTCCGCGGCGGCGATCCGGACGCCATCGACTCGATCGTGCCGATGGCCTACGGCAACCTCGCCCTCGATCTCATCCTGAAGGGCTTCCACGGGCGGCTCGTCGTCCTCAAGAACGGCCGCTACGACAACGTCCCGCTCGACGTCGTCACCTCCTCGAAGAAGGTCGTGAACGTGAAGGAGCATTACGACGTGGAGCGGTTCCGCCCGCACTACCGCTCGTTCGAGATGAAGCCGCTGTTCCTCGTCACGAGCGAGGGGTAGGGGACCGCGGCGGCGGCGGGGCGGGCGAGCGCCACGGGAGGCTGGAACCCGACGCCCTCTTCTGCTACTTCGCGGGAATGAGCCGAATCTACAAGTCGCTTCCGCCCAAGGGCACCCCGATCGGCATCGCGTTCAGCGGCGGCCTCGACACCCGCTGCGCGGTCGCCTGGATGGCCGAGCAGGGCATGGCCGTCCACGCGTACACCGCCGACCTCGCGCAGCCGGACGAGGCGAACCCGGCCGACATCCCGCCCATCGCGATGTCGCACGGCGCGAAGAAGGCGAAGCTCATCGACTGCCGCGAGTCGATGGTCCGCGAGGGGCTCGCCGCCATCCAGTGCGGCGCGTTCCACCTCTCCTCGGGCGGCAAGAAGTACTTCAACACGACGCCGCTCGGCCGCGCGGTCACGACGACCGCGATCGTCCACGCGATGCGCGAGGACGGCGTGCACGTGTTCGGCGACGGCTCGACGCACAAGGGCAACGACATCCAGCGTTTTTACCGGTACGGCATCCTCGTCGACCCGGACCTGCGGATCTACAAGCCGTGGCTCGACCAGGCCTTCGTCACCGCGTTCGGCGGCCGCAAGGAGATGAGCGAGTACCTCGAGCGCCGGAAGCTGCCCTACAAGATGGGGACGGAGAAGGCGTACTCGACCGACGCGAACGTGCTCGGCGCGACGCACGAGGCGAAGGACCTCGAGCGGCTCGACACGGGCATGCGGATCGTGAACCCGATCATGGGCGTCGCGCACTGGAAGCCCGAGGTCGCGATCCACGCAGAGGAGATCGCGGTCGTCTTCGAGCAGGGGCTCCCGGTCGAGCTGAACGGCAAGCGCTTCGGCTCCGCGTACGAGCTGTTCCTCGAGGCGAACCGGATCGGGGGCCGGCACGGCCTCGGGATGAGCGACCAGATCGAGAACCGCGTCATCGACGCGAAGAGCCGCGGCGTCTACGAGGCGCCGGGCATGGCGCTCCTCCACCTCGTCTACGAGCGGCTCCTCTCCGCCATCCACAACGAGAACACGCTCGACCTGTACTTCTCGCTCGGCCGGCGCCTGGGCCGCCTCCTCTACGAGGGGAAGTGGTTCGATCCCGAGGCGATGATGCTCCGGGACGCGCTCACGCGGTGGATCGCGCCGGCGGTCACCGGCCGGGTCGCGGTCGAGCTGCGGCGCGGCGATGACTGGACCATCCTCGACACGAAGGCGCAGTACATGAGCTACGCGCCGGAGAAGCTCTCGATGGAGCGCGTCGCGGACCCGGCCTTCACGCCGGAGGACCGGATCGGCGCCCTCGAGCTGCAGAACCTCATCGTGAGCGACAACCGGTCGCTGCTCCTGCACCACCTCGACGCGGTCCGGAAGCTCGGTGCCGCGAAGAGCGGGCCCGGCCTCGCGGCGCTCCTCGGCGCGGGCGAGGACGACGGCGAGTAGGCGCCCCTGTCGGCGAGCGCGCCGCACATGCGGCGCCTCGTCGCACCCCCGCGCAACTCCTCGAACCGTCCTGCCCCCGCGCGGCTCGGAACGGGCGACGCCCGGACACCCGAGAAGCGGCGCGAGGGGCACCTTGAAAATCATCTGCATCCCGATCGACGAGAACCGCGGCCTGCTGAGCCGCGTCGCGGCCCGGTTCTGCGACGCGCCGAACTTCCTGCTCGTCGAGACGGACGCGCTCACCTTTCGAGCGATCCCGAACCCGCGCGGCGCCAGCTGCGACCCGCGCGTCCTGCTCCGGGGCGCCACGGTGGACGTCTTCATCGTGAGCGACGCGGCCGCGGACGCGCTCCGCGACCCGCCGCCGCTCGACGTTCCCGTCTACCGCGCGCCAGCCGGCAGCGTGGCGGACGCCATCGCCGCCCTCATCGCGGGGCGGCTTCGAGTGGCGACGCCGGGCGGCGCCGCGGAGCCCGGCTGACGAGGGACGCCGTCACTCCAGGCCGAGCGCGCGCATCCGGCGCCACAGCGTGGAGCGGCTGATCCCGAGCGCTCCGGCCGCGTCCACCCGACTCCAGGCGTGCGCCTCGAGCACGCCGAGGATGGTTGCGCGGTCGCCGGGGGACGCGCCCCGCAGCCTGATCCGGCGCGCCGGGGCCGAGGGCGAAGCCGCCGGCGGAGCCTCGCTCCCGGGCGAGCGCTCGCCGAGGTCCGGACCGTCCGCGGCCTTCCCGTCCACGACGACCTCGTTTGGCAGGTCCTCGGGCTGGATCGTCTGCCCCTTCGCGACCGTCGCCGCGAACTCGAGCGCGTTCTCGAGCTCGCGCACGTTGCCCGGCCACCCGTACGAGAGCAGGACGCGCACCGCCTCAGGAGACAGTCGCAGCTCCCGACCCGTCCGAGTGCAGGCCCGCGACAGGAGGAGCCGCGCGATCGGCTCGACGTCCTCTCGACGCGCGCGGAGCGGCGGCACCTCCACCGGGATGACACGCAGCCGGTAATAGAGGTCCTCCCGGAACTGACCTTCCGCGACGGAGCGGCGGAGGTTCCGGTTCGTGGCAGCGATGATGCGGGCGGTGGTCGGACGGGAGAGGCTGTCGCCGACGCGCTCGTAGGTGTGCTCCTGCAGGACGCGAAGCAGCTTCACCTGGAGGTGCAGGGGCACGTCCCCGACCTCGTCGAGGAACAGCGTCCCGTCGTTCGCCGCCTCGAAGCGACCGACGCGGTCGCGGACCGCGCCGGTGAACGCGCCGCGGACGTGGCCGAACAGCTCGCTCTCGAGCAGCTCGCCGGGGAGGGCCGCGGCGTTCACGGCGACGAACGGGCCCGCGCGGCGCGGCGAGTGGGCATGGATGATCCGCGCGACCACCTCCTTGCCCGTGCCGCTCTCGCCGGTGATGAGGACCGTCGACTCGCTGTGCTGGAGCGTGTCGATGAGCCCGAACACGCGCGCCATCGCCTGCGAGCGGCCGATGAGGCCGAAGCCCGCCACCGGGCCGCTCGCGTCCGCCATCGCCTCGTCCGCGGGCCTCACGACGATGAGGTAACGGGCCTGCGGATCGCAGACGCCGAAGCGGTCGCGCTGGAGCGGCGCCGCCGAGACCGACATCAGCCGCGCTTCGGCGCCACGGGCCTGGAGGACGGCGCGCCAGCCCTCGCGGATCTCGCCGGCGAGCAGCGACCGCCGGAGCGGGCCCTCCGGCCCGAACATCTCCGAACCGAGGATCGCCTCCACCGGGCTGCCGCGCAGCCGCGTCGCGGTGCCGGGGCCGAGGAGCGCGTCGAACAGGCCGGACGCGTACCGGACGCGGAAGTCGCTGTCGAGCGCCATACAGGCGCGGCCCAGGGAGCCGAACGCGGCGTTCACCGCGGCGAACGCGCGCTCCTCCTCCGAGCTGGGTGCTGGGCACGAAGCCGCGGGTACCGGGGACTCGACCGCCATGTTTCACCTCCTGATACGTCGTGAGACCCGCTGAGACGTGAAACGGTGCGACGTCGCGACGCATCCGCGTAAGCCCCTGGAATCACAGGGCGCCGTCGCAGGCACGACCCCCGCAATAGCGGAGGGCGCCGCGCATGAAGCGAGAGCGCGCGGCAGGAGCCGACATGGAGAAGGACCCCGACAAGTTCTGGAACCCGTACCTCGCCGGGCTCGCGCTCGGCGCGGTGCTCCTCGCGACCTACCTGGTCATGGGGAGAGGCCTCGGCGCCTCGGGCGCGAGCTTCCGCCTGGGCGTGTGGGCGACGAGTCTCGTGGCGCCCGCCCACGCGAGCGCGATCCCCGCGATGGCCGGAACGATGGAGGATCACCACCCGCTGAACGACTGGCTCGTCTTCGAGGTGGCCGGCATGGTCGTCGGCGGCGTCCTCGCCTCCTGGACCTCGGGCCGGCTCCGGCGGGAGGTGCTGAAGGGGCCGACGTTCGGTTCCGGCGCGCGCCTCGCGCTCGCGGTCGCGGGCGGGATCCTGATGGGCTTCGCCGCGAAGCTCACGCGCGGCTGCACCTCCGGCCAGGCGCTCTCGGGTGGCGCGGTCCAGTCGGTGGGCTCGTGGGCCTTCATGCTGTCGGTCTTCGCCGGCGGCTACGCGGTCGCGTACTTCGTGAGGAGACAGTGGCGATGACCTTCCCCCTCTCGTACCTGGCCGACTTCGACTCGCTCGCGGGGAACCCGCGCGCCGTCGGGCTCGTGGCAGCCGTCGTCCTCGGGATCGCCTTCGGGTTCGTGCTCGAGCGCGGCGGGTTCGGGCGCGCCCAGAAGCTCGTCGGACAGTTCTACGGCCACGACATGACCGTGCTGAAGGTCATGTTCACCGGCATCGCGAGCGCGGGGCTCGGGGTCGTCGTCCTCGCGGGCGTCGGCGTGCTCGACCTCCAGGCCGTCCAGTTCAACTACCCGACCTTCCTCTGGCCGATGATCGTTGGCGGACTCGTCCTGGGCGCCGGCTTCGTGATCTCCGGATACTGCCCCGGGACGTCGTTCGTCGCGACCGCCTCCGGGAAGCTCGACGGCCTCGCGACGGTGCTCGGCGTCATCGCGGGCACGGTCGTCTACGCCGAGCTGGAGCCGCACCTCGGCGGCTTCCAGAACTCGGGCAAGCTCGGCGTGTTCACGCTCTCGACCTGGCTGCACCTCCCGGCGGGCGCGATCGCCGTCCTCGTCGCCGTGCTCGCGGTCGTCGCGTTCGTCGGGGCCGAGAAGCTCGAGCGGCGGCTCGCCCGGGTTCCGCCTCCGCCTCAGTCCACGGCGACGTCCCCGTCTCCCCGCTCCGCGGTCGCGTGATCCGGCCGCGGTCCTCCGACCGACCCACTCCAGGAGAACGAACATGAAGAAGCTCGCTGCCGCGCTGTCCCTCGCCGTCGCCTTCACCCTCGCCACCGGCACGGTCGTCCGCGCCGAGGAGAAGCTCCTCGGCGTCGTCGCGAAGATCGACGTGTCGACGGACGGCAACTCCGCCGTCGCCACGCTCAAGGACGCGAAGAGCGGCCAGACCGTCGACCTCGCGGTCGAGGACAAGGTGACGCTCGACAAGTTCAAGGACCACCGCATCAGCGCCGGCGACGAGATCAAGGCCAAGTACGAGAAGCAGGGCGCGAAGAACGTCGCGACCTACTTCAAGAAGGCCGCCGGCTGCTGACCGCGTTCCCGGCCCAATCCGGGAGCCGACACCCGCGCCGCGGCGCCCCTCGGGCGCGCCGCGGCGTTTCCTTCGACCCATATCGACCAGAGGTGAATCCCATGAGGACGTACGTTCGTTGCGCCGCGCTCGTCGCGGCGCTCGCCGCCGCGCCCGCGCTCGTGCGCGCCGCGGATGCGGAGAAGGCCACCCCCGAGAAGAAGAACCCGCACGAGGTCCTGAAGGCCGGGTACCAGGGCCCCGCGACGTGCCAGCAGTGCCACGAGGGCGTCGCGAAGGCCTTCCTCGACACCGTCCACTGGAAGCACGCCTCGAAGGTCACGAACGTGGACGGCCTCGACCCGAAGCTCGAGTACGGGATGAAGAACCGCATCTACACGTTCTGCAACGGCAACGACATCGTCAACGACCTGAAGCAGATCCCTCCGAACGAGCTCGGGAAGACGAAGATCACGGGCTGCAACAGCTGCCACCCGGGCGACCACCTCTCCGGCGTCGGCTCGGCGGGCCCCGGAGCGGAGGCCGCGGTCGACTGCCTCATCTGCCACTCGGCGAAGTACGACTTCTCGAAGCGCAAGCCGTTCAAGACGGCGGACGGGAAGTTCGCCATGGGGCAGGACCGGAGCGCCGACGCCGCGGCCGCGGTCGGCAAGCCCGGCGTGAAGAACTGCATGGCCTGCCACGAGAACGCGGGCGGCGGCCAGCTCATCAAGCGCGGCTTCGCGTTCGACGCGGAGCATGACGTCCACGCGAAGAAGGGCATGGTCTGCGTGGACTGCCACGCCGCGAAGCAGCACAAGATCCCGACCGGCTTCGACCCGAACAACTGGGCGAACGACGGCGTCCGGGTGAGCTGTGACGGGTGCCACGGCGAGAAGCCGCACGGGGATCCCGACTACGACGCGCACACCGCGAAGCTCGCTTGCCAGACCTGCCACATCCCGTTCGCGGGCGGTGCGGTCGCGAAGGACTTCACGAAGTGGACGAAGGACTCCGCGACGGGCTTCTGGGAGCCGACCACGATCCGCCGCGACCCGAGCTCCACCCGCCCCGTCTACGCCTGGTTCGACGGCAGGGTCGAGAACACGCCGCACCGCATCGGGCCGAAGGGCGACCGCCGCGACGGCAAGAGCAAGATAACCCCTTTCAAGCTCTACGAGGGGCGCGCGTACTACGACAGGAAGACCGGGAAGCTGCTCTCCATGGACTTCGCCCAGCCGACCGCGACGGGCGACACGCTCGCCGGCGTCGCGTCCGCCGCGAAGACCCTCGGCATCGAAGGGTACGAGCCCGCTCCCGGCTGGCAGACCATCTACTTCGCGAACAGCCACCTCGTCACGAAGGCGAAGGCGCTCTCCTGCGAGCGCTGTCACGTCGCGGAGGGCGTGATGCCGTTCGAGGAGCTCGGCTACGGAAAGGCCGAGATCGTGAAGCGCAAGCTGAGGAGCGCCGAGCTGTGGTTCGACAAGCTCAGCGCCAAGGAGCGCAAGCGGGACGACTTCTAGCGTCCGGCGGACCTTTCCGGCGCCGTCGGGCTCTCACCCGACATGTCCAGGCGCGCACTCGTGCTGGGTGGCGGCTTCGCAGGGCTGGAGGCCGCCATCCACCTTCGCAGGGCGGGGCTCGACGTCACCCTCGTGTCGAATCGGCCGTACCTGTTCGTCTATCCCACGTCGATCTGGATCGTGACGGGCGAGAGGGCGCTCGGGCAGGTCTGCCTGGACCTCGCCGACCTGGCGCGGCGGCACGGGTTCCGCTTCGTGGAAGGCGAGGTCGAGGCGATCTCCGGCGCCCGCCGCGCCGCGACGGTGAACGGCGTGGAGCTCGCGGCGGACCACCTCGTGGTCGCGATGGGCGCCGATCGGCTCCGGCCGAAGGGCGTCGAGCACACCCTCTCGATCGGCGGCGACCCGCGGAGCGCCGTCCGGACGAAGGCCGCCCTCGACGCGCTCCTCGCGAAGGGCAGCGGCCGGATCGCGATGGGCTTCGGTGGGAACCCGAAGGACGGCTCGGCGGTGCGCGGCGGGCCCGTCTTCGAGCTCATGTTCAACGTGGACACGCTCCTCAGGCGCCGCGGCGTGCGCGGCGGGTTCGAGCTCACCCTGTTCGCCCCGATGCCGAGCCCCGGCGAGCGAATGGGGACGCGTGCGGTCGCGGCGATCCGAACGATGCTCGACCGCCTCGGGGTCGCGATGCGGTTCGGGAAGAAGATCTCGGAGTTCGACCTGGGGGGCGTCGTCTTCGAGGACGGCGCGCGGCTCGACGCGGACCTCGTCGTGTTCCTCCCGGCCGGCGAGGGCCACCCGGTCGTCAAGGCCTCGGACCTGCCAGCGAACGAGGCCGGCTTCGTCCGGATCGACGGCGGGTGCGCCGTGTCGGGCCTCGCCGGCGTCTGGGCGATCGGCGACGCGGCCGCCCTCGAGGGCCCCGAGTGGCGCGCGAAGCAGGGGCACCTCGCCGAGGTGATGGCCCGCGTCGCGGCCGCGAACGCGGCGGCGGCCTCGGCGGGCCGCATCGAGCGGAAGAGCTACCTCCGGCACGTCGGGATCACGTGCTTGCTCGACATGGGCAACGGCGCCGCCTACGTGCACCGCGACATCACGTCGGAGCGGATGATCCCGCTCCCGGTCGTCGGGCACTGGCTGAAGAAGGGCTGGGGCGCGTACTTCGCGCTCTCCAAGAAGAAGCTCGTCCCCCGGCTGCCGGGGATGTGAGGACACCGATGAAGCTCTCCTGGCGCTCGATGCGTCACCTCCTCGTCGCGGTCGCGCTCGCCGCGGCCGCCTGCTCGAGCGCGACCGGGCCGCAGCCCGCCGCGAGGACGGGCGCGCTCCCGCGCCTGGTGTTCTTCATGAACCCGAACGGCCTCCCCTGCCAGATGCAGGACCGCATCCTCCGCGAAGTTTCGAGCGAGCTGAGCGGCCGCGCCGAGCTCGTCTACTACCGGACCACTGAGCCCGCGGACATCCCGCAGTTCGGGCGCTACGGTGTCCGCTCGCTCCCGCTGCTCCTCGTCACCGACGCGAGCGGAGCGGAGCTCCGGCGCGCGACCCCGGGCATCCAGTCCCCCGACCAGGTCCGGGACCTCCTCGGACCGTGACCGCGATGGACCTCGGACCTTCGACGCTCGCGCTCACCTTCGGCGCTGGGCTCGCGAGCGTCGCGAGCCCGTGCGTGCTGCCGGTCCTCCCGCTCATCGTGACCGGCACGGCGGACGAGCACCGCGCGCGACCGGCCCTCGTCGTGGCCGGCATCGCGACGAGCTTCGTCGCGATGGGCGTCGCGACGAGCCTGTTCGGCGCCGCGATCGGCCCCGCCCTCCCCTCGCTCGAGAAGGCCGTCGGCGCCCTCGTCGTGCTCTTCGGCCTGCTGCTCCTCGCCGACGTGAACGTCTTCAAGCGGCTCACCTGGCTCCAGGGGATCGAGACCCGCGGCCGCGGGCACTGGTCCGGCCTCCTGCTCGGGGCGAGCCTCGGGCTCGTGTGGATCCCGTGCGTCGGCCCCATGCTGTCGAGCGTGCTCGCCACCGTCGCCGCGGACGGCAGGCTCGCGGCTGGCGTGATCCTGCTGCTCGTCTACTCGCTCGGCTTCGCGGTCCCGATGCTCGCGGTGGGCTACGGATCGCGGGCGCTGCGCCAGCGCATCCGCGCGGTCGCCGCGCACCCGGCAGCGGTCCGGTGGGCTTCGGGCCTCCTCCTCGTCGCGTTCGGCGCCGTCATCCTCGACAAGGGGATGCTCTTCGCCGGCATGTAGCGCGCGCGCCGCGGAGCGCCACGCCGCCCGGCGGCTCCACGCACCGGCCCTCGTCCGGGTGCGCCCGCGCGCCTCGATGCGCATCTCAGCGGCGCGTCGAGGTCCCCCGCCGCTCGCCGCCGCCGTGGCTCGGCTCGTCGCGCCGCACGCCGCGCGGCTCGCCGGCCTCGTCGCGACGGGCGGCGACATCGCCCGGGCGATCCTCGGCGCGCTCGGCGCGACCGGGCTCCACCTCGACGGCGAGGTCGAGCCCGGCGTCCCGCTCGGCGTCGCGAACTCGACGCCCCCGCTGGCGGTCGTCACGAAGGCCGGCGCCTTCGGGTCGCCGGGGACGCTCGCCCGCTGCCGCGCGGCCCTGCGGCAGCGCGCGAGTGCGGGGGCGAGATAGGAGACTGCCATGGCACGTCCGATCGTCGCGATCACGATGGGCGATCCCGCCGGCGTCGGGCCGGAGATCGTCATGAAGGCGCTCGCCCGGGTGGAGCCGTACGAGCTGTGCCGCCCGCTCGTCATCGGGGACGCGAGCCGGCTGCGGGCGGCCGGAACGATCGTCGGGGCGAGCGTCGCGGTCGCGGTGGTGGCGGATCCGTCGGCCGCCGCCTTCCGGCGAGGCACGGTCGACTGCGTCGACGTCGGCCTCGTCCCCGCCGACCTGCCGTGGGGGAAGCTCTCGCCCGCCGCCGGGAACGCCGCGTACCACTACATCGCGAAGGCGGTCGAGCTCGCCACCGCGGGGAAGATCCAGGCGGTCTGTACGGCGCCGCTCAACAAGGAGGCGCTGCACGCCGCGGGGCACGTCTACCCGGGGCACACGGAGCTCCTCGCGAAGCTCTCCGGGACGAAGGAGGTCTCGATGATGCTCTCGACGCCGAAGATGAGGGTCATCCACGTCACGACCCACGTCGGCCTGCTCGACGCGGTCGAGCGGATCGAGCCGGGGCTCGTCGAGCGAACGATCCTCCGCGGCCACCAGGCTCTCGTGCGGGCGGGGATCTCGCGGCCGCGCATCGCGGTGTGCGGGATCAACCCGCACGCCGGCGAGCACGGGCTCTTCGGGCGAGGCGAGGAGGAGGAGAAGGTCGCGCCGGGGATCGAGGCGGCGCGCGCGCGGGGGGTCGCGGCGGAGGGGCCGCTGCCCGCGGATACGGTCTTCTTCCGCGCCGGGCGCGGCGACTTCGATCTCGTCGTCGCGATGTACCACGACCAGGGGCACGGGCCGGTGAAGGTGCTCGGCCTCGAGGCCGGGGTGAACATCACCGTCGGCCTGCCGTTCGTTCGCACCTCGGTCGATCACGGGACGGCGTTCGACATCGCCGGCACCGGCAAGGCCGACGAGCGCAGCCTCGTCGAGGCGCTCCGGCAGGCGGTGGCGCTCGCGCCGAGGTGACGGGGTTCAGCGCGGCGCGGACGGCGGGAACGCCGACGCGACGAGCTCCGCCGCGTCGGCGAGCCAGCCGCGCCGCAGCTCGGCGGTGCTCGTGACGACGACGGCGTAGGTCCGCCGCCGCACGTCCTTCACGCCGCACAGGTCGAATACGCAGCGCCTCCAGATCGACTCGAGCGGATCGCCGAACACCGCGCGCTCGCGCTCGGGCGGCGTGTTCGAGGTGTTGAGCACGACGGCGGCCCGGGCGCGTAGCAGCCCGAGCGGCACGCCTTCGCCGCCATCGGCCTCCTCGAACGCGTACGCGACGCCGGGGCGCACCACGCGATCGATCCACCCCGTGAGGATCGCCGGCGGCTGTCCCCACCAGTTCGGGTGAACGACGACGATCCCGTCCGCGGTCGCGAGCTCCTCGCAATGACGGCGGAGCCAGGGCTCGAGCGGCGCCTCCTTCGCGAGCTCGGCGCGCGGCAGGATCGGGTCGAATCGCTCGGCGTGGAGGTCGTGCAGGACCACGGCGTGGCCGTTCCGCCTCGCCGCGTCCGCGGCTGCGTGGGCGAGCGCGTGGTTGAAGCTCGCCGGGTCGGGGTGGGCGAGGACGACGAGGACGTTCACGCGGAGGCTCCTCTCGCAGGTGCGGAGCCGTCGCGGCCGAATGCTCCGGCCACCGCGGCGACGGCGCACGCCAGGTACAGAGTGAACTTCGCGACGGTCAGGACGCTCGCGAGGACCGCGAGCGCATCGTGCCGCGCCGGGTACGCGAGGACGAGCGCGGTGATCGCCCCGTTCTCGAGGTAGTCCACCGTCCCCGCCGCGAGCGCCGCCCAGCTCCACCGGCGGAGCGCGCCCGCCGCGATGGCGCCCCAGAGCGCCAGCGCGAACAGGGCGGGGAGGACGAGGTCCACCGTCCACAGCATCTCGATGTAGGTGCCGCGGCCCCGCGGGCCGAGCGCGTCGAGGAACCGGTACGCGGCCGGAGCGGCGTAGCCGAGGCGCAGGTCAAGCACGGGCTCGCCGGCGGCGATTGCGCGCATCCCCCTCACTGTGAGCGGCAGATCTACGACGTTCACCGCCACCAGCGCCCCGACCGCCGCGGCGAGGAGGGCACCGACCCACGCGCGCCGCGGTCCACGCGCCCGGGCCTGCGTCCGCCGCGCGGGGTACCCGAGCGCGCTCAGCGTTGGGCGGAGACCGTCCCGCATCGTCGGGTGGACGAAGCGGAACCCGGTCGCGAGGAGGTCGGTCGGCTCAGCGCGCAGGTCGCGGGTGAGCGTCTCGAGGAGGATCCTCCCCGCGAGCGCCGAGAAGAGCCACGGCGGGACGCGCCTCGCGGGCGCGACGCCCATGAGCGCGGCCGCCTCGTCGAAGAACTCTCCGAGCGGCGCGCCGCCCGCCTCGTCCACGACGAGCCAGGTGCGGCCGGCGAGGCGCGCCCTTCCCAGACCCGCGAGGTGCACGATCGCACGCGCCGCGTCGCGGACGTGGACGAGCGGGAGGCGGTTCCGGGCGGGGCGAGGCAGCACCATCCGCCCGCGCGCGAGCCTCGGGAAGATCGACTTCGCGAAGCTCTTCCCCGGGCCGTACACCGTGCCGAGGTGGACGAACGTCGCCGCCGCGCCGTCGGCGTCCACGAGCCTGCGCACCGGCACGCCGACGTGGCCGAAACCGGTGGGCGGGTCGCGCAGCGGCGACGACGCGCCGATCCGGCCGTCCGCGTCCGGGGCGAGGTCGTCCGTGCCGCTCACCGATAGGAGGAGCGGCCGCTCCGCCGCGGGCAGCGCCCGGAGTCCGGCGAGCAGCGCGCGCGTCATCTCCTCGCGCGCCCGCGAGACCGCCGCGATGTCGCGGGGCCGGATGCGCGGCGGCAGCTCCGGCTGGACGAGGTCCACGATCGCGTCGGCGCCTCGGGCGGCCTCGATCCACGCCTCCGGCGCGCGCGCGTCCCCCAGCACTGCGTCCGCGCCGAGGGCGCGCAGCCGCGCCGCCGTCTCCGCGCCGCGCGCGAGCGCGGTCACCTTCCAGCCCTGCGCCACCGCCTCCCGGACCGCCTCCCGGCCCACGAAGCCGCTGCCGCCCAGCACGAATAGCCTCCCCCGCTCCATCGCCTTCCTCCCTTCGCTCGCGCGTGCTCACCGTCGCGACGCCGCGACACCCTCCGGGGTCGCGCCGCCGAGCTCCGCGCTCAGCCCTTCAGCATTCGACCGATCGCGAGCTCCAGGCTCGCCCCCTGCGCGCGCGCCGATCCCTCTACCTCGCCGAAGTAGAGCATCCGCCCGAGCTGGGCCATGAGGCCCACCAGCGCCGCGACGGGCACGTCCGTCGACGGGAACCCGGTCACGGCCCCCTCGCGGATCCCGCGCTCGAACATTTCCCTGAGGGCGCGCAGGATCGAGCGCTTTCGTGCCCGGGCGGGCAGGCGCGGCCACAGCTCGCGCAGCGAGTCTTGGACGAACAGCACCGCCTCGAGGTCGTCGTCCATCTGCGAGACGAACGCGTCCACCACGCCCGCGAGCGCCTCGCGGAACGCGCCTCGTCCCGCGGCGTCCTCGACCGCACGGTGGAGCTGCCCGTAACATCGCTCGAACAGGAACAGGGCGAGCGCGTCCTTCGACGCGAAGAACTTGAACATCGCCGGATTCGTGTACCCCGCCGCCTTCGCGATCATCCGGACGTTCGTCGCGTGAACGCCGTGCTCCACGAACAGCTCGAGCGCGGCGCGGAGGACGCTCTGCTTCGAGGGCGGATCCCCCTCCGAGACGAAGCACCGCGGCCGGTGGATGGGAGCGCTCACTTCCACGAGGTTAGCAATCGCTCACCGCGGTGTCCATCGTGGCCGACCCCGGCGCGCGGCGCGTCGCGCGCGACTGTTGCGCCATTGGAACGCAGAAGTGCTCCTCCGCGGTCTTTGCTTCCCCGCGGAACGGTGGCATCACTCCGGCGCATCGCAGCTCCCGCACGAACGCAGCACGCTCGAAAGGAACAGCCCATGAAGAAGCTCCTCGTCTCGCTGCTCGCCACCGCGCCCCTTCTCGCCTCCGCCGCGCCCGCGGCGTGGAGCGTCGACGCGTCCCACTCCCAGGTCGGCTTCGCGGTGAAGCACCTCGTCATCTCGACCGTCCGCGGTGAGTTCACGAAGTACGCGGGCGTCGCGCAGCTCGACGACGCCGACCCCGCGAAGTCCACGGTCGAGGTCACGATCGACGTGAACAGCCTCGACACCCGAGTCGCCGACCGCGACGGCCACCTCAAGTCGCCGGACTTCTTCGACACGGCGAAGTACCCGACCATCACCTTCAAGTCGACGAAGGTTGCGACGGCCGGCAAGGGCGCGTTGAAGGTCACGGGCGATCTGATGCTCCACGGCGTGACGAAGCCGATCACGCTCGAGCTGAAGGCCTCACCGGAGGTGAAGGGGATGTTCGGCGAGACGCGCCGCGCGTTCGCTGGCCAGGCGCGGATCAGCCGCAAGGAGTTCGGGCTCACCTGGAACAAGCTCGTCGAGGCGGGCCCCGCCGTCGGCGACGAGGTCACGCTCCAGCTCGACGTCGAGCTCGTGAAGGACGCGCCGAAGACGGCGGCGAAGTAGTCGAGACCCGTCCGCCAGACGTGAGACTCGGCCCCGGGCCGGCTCCGCGGCGCGGGGTCGGCCCGTTCTCGTCGTGCGGAGCGCCTCCTCGTCCGCCCGCCCCCCGCCATTGTCGGCGTCCCCGCGCGGTCCAACCTTGGGAGCGAGACGGAGACGAGGGGGAAGACATGCGAGCGGTCGTCCGGCGCGCGACGAGCGATGGGGCGCGCGTCCCGCGCGTGATCGTCGTCGGCGGAGGCGCGGCGGGCCTCGCGGCGGCCGCGGAGCTGTGCCGCCTCCGGTGCGCCGTGGTGCTCGTCGAGGCCCGCGACCGGCTCGGCGGGCGCGTCGATACCCGGTCGGACCCGGTGCTCGGGATGGCGGTCGAGCGCGGCGCCGAGTTCGTCCACGGCCACCCGCAGGCGACGCTCGCGCTCGCCCAGCGCTCCGGCGCGCGGCTCCGCCGGATCCCCGACCGCCACGCGCGCCGGCGCGCCGGACGGCTCGTGGACTCCGCGGGGGAGCTCGCGCGCGCGCAGGCGCTGCTCCGGCTCGGACGGAGCGACGACGAGCCGTTCGCGGCGGTCCTCCGCCGCGCCGGGGCGCGCGCGAGGGCCCGCCGGCGGCCGGCTCGAGCTCCGCGGCGACCGCGCCGTCGTGACGGTGCCTACGTCCATCCTGCGCGACGGGGGCCTCGGGTTCGTCCCGCCCCTGCCCGAGAAGCGCAGGGCGGCCGCGGCGCTCCCGATGGGACCGCTCGTGAAGGTGCTGCTGCGCTTCCGGCGGGCGCCGTGGGCGGGCTCCGGTCGGCGCCGGCTGGTCTTCCTGCACGTCCCCGGCGCCCCCGTGCCCGTGTTCTGGACGCTCGCGCCGCTCGAGGCACCGCTCCTCGTCGGGTGGGCGGGGGGACCCGACGCCGCCCGGCTCGCCGGCCGCCGCGAGGCCGACGTCGTGCGGGCCGCGCTCGCTTCCGTCGGGCGCGGCCTCGGGACGCCCCGCGCCGCGCTCGAGGATCGCCTCGACGGCGCCGCGGTGGTCGACTGGACCGCCGACCCCTTCGCGCGCGGCGGTTACGCCGTCTTCCCGGTCGGGTCCGCCGGCGCACAGGAGGCCCTGGCGCGGAGCGTCGAGGGCACGCTCTTCTTCGCGGGCGAGGCGACCGCCGGCGGCCACGCGGGGACCGTGGACGGCGCGCTCCGGAGCGGCGAGCGCGCAGCGAGGGAGGTCGCCGCGAGCCTCCGGCGCTACCCGTCCGGCGCCCGGAGCCGGAGGTAGGCGACGAGCATCGCCGCGCGCCACCGCACGATCATCCCGAACGCGAGGATGAAGAAGAGCGCCCCTGTCTGGACGGGCGTGACGACCCGCTCGATGTAGACGCGCAGGACGAGCCTCACGGCGACGAGCCCGAGCAGGATCCACAGGAACGCGCGGGAGCGCTGCATCACGACGACGTCCCCGCTGCGCACGAGCCGCGAGGTGCGCGCGAGCGGGAACGAGAGGACGAGGGCGCCGAGGGCGAACGCCGCGCTCGCCCACGTCCAGGGCACGCGCGCCGCCGGCGCGAGGAACATGAGGAGCCCGGTGCTCATCCCGAGCGGCGGGGCGATGATCTTCCCGGTCGACACGGGGCTCGCCGTCTCGCGGACGCGCCATCCGATCATGACGGCGGCGCCGGCGAGCGTCGCGAAGAGGACGATGGCGGGATGGACGTGGAACGGCATCGGGCGCCACACCGTCGCACGGCGCGGGGACGAGCGCCACGCCGCGCGAGGGGCGCGGCGAACGGCCGGCGCGCCGTCATCCGCGGCAGGCGTCGCGCGCCGCTCTCAGCTCGTCGAAGAACTCAGCCGAAACCACCTCGCCGCGGATGACGGCCCAGGTCTTCTCGAGGGCGGGGAGCCACTGTTCCCGGTCCACCGGGACGACGTCGAGCCCCTGTCCCTCCATGGCGTGCACCGCGTCGGCGTTCAGGCGCCGGACCTCGGCGTCAATCCGCGCCCCGATCTCGCGCGAGATCTCGAGCAGCCGCTGCTGGACCTGCTGCGGGATCCGGTCCCAGACGTCCTTCCTCACGACCGTGGCGCCCAGCACCGGCCCGAGGGGCAGATCGACGAGGTGGCGCGCCCGCTCGAACGCGCGGGACGTCAGCATGTAGAGCGGCACGTTCGCGGCGCAGTCGACCATGCCGGTCGTGAGCGCGGGGAGGAGCTCGCTCGTGGAGAGGACCACCGGCTTCAGCCCGGCTGCGCGCCACGCCTTCACCGTCGCCGGGTCGCCCTCCCAGGCGAACATCTTCGCGCGGGCGAGCTCGGCCGGCGTCCGGAACGGCGCGTTGCAGAAGAAGACCGCGGTCCCGAGCCGGCTCCACTGCAGGGGGACGAGACCCCGCCGCCGCAGCGCCGCGTCGAGCCGCTCCTTCACCCGCGAGAGGGCGCACTCCATCTCGGCGTCGTTCCCGAAGAGCAGCGGGGTCGAGAAGGCCTGCGGCTCGGTGACGACGTCGTGCAGCCCGACGTTCGAGACGGCGACCGCCTGGAGCTGGCCGACGGACAGCTTTCGGATCATGTCGCCCTCGTCGCCCTGGACGCCGCCGGCATAGACGCGCAGCCGGACCTGGCCGCCCGAAGCCTCCTCCCATCGCCGCGCCATGTCCTTCAAAGCCTCATGCCAGGCGGACCCGGCGGGCGCGAGCGTCCCGAGCTTGACCGTCACCGGCTCCCCGCGCGCCGGCGTGAGCGGGGCCGCGAGCAACGCGGCGAAGAGCAGCATCCTCAAGGCGATCCCCCTCTCCTCGCTTCTCCGCACGGGCGGCCTTCCGCCCGTCTCGCGAGCGGCCGGGCCGGCGCGCCAGGCGGATGCGTCAAGTAACAACCTGGTCAGGGTCCCGGGCTGCGGCCGCCGGCGTCCGGCCTCTCGCGCCCTGCCTCACCCGGCCGTCTTCATGAGGGAGCGCAGGAGCTCTGCGACGCCCCACGCCTGCGCGATGCACCCTCGCGCGGTGAATGGGGCCTCGGCGTCGAACACCTCGGAGATGGAGCCGATGCAGGCGTCCCCGATGTGCGCGACGAGCCCGGAGAGCAGCGCCCGCGCGCCCGCGCGGTCGTCCGGGTGCACCGCGAGCCACGCATCCACGAACGGACCGATGAGCCAGCTCCAGACCGTTCCCTGGTGATACGCCGCATCCCGGGTGCGCAGGTCCCCGTGGTAGTTCGGCTTGTACTCCGGGTGGTCGCGGGAGAGCGACCGCAGCCCGACGGGCGTGAGGAGCCGCTCGTGGACCGCGTCCAGCACCGGCTCCCACCGCTCGCGGTCGAGCACCGGGTTCGGCAGCGACAGCGCGAAGATCTGGTTCGGCCGGAACGCCGTGTCGTCGCCGTGCTCGCCGTCGACCACGTCGAAGAGGTACCGCCCGCGCGCGTACCAGAACCGTGCGTTGAAGGCGGTCCGCGCCCGGGCGGCGGCCGACGCGATGGGCCGCGCGGCCACCTCGCCGCGCTCCTCGCGCACCCAGCCCTCGAGCACCCGCAGCGCGTTGAACCAGAGCGCGTTCAGCTCCACTGCCTTGCCACGGCGCGGCGTCACGACCCACCCGTCGCACTTCGCGTCCATCCACGTGAGCTGGTACCCCTCCTCCCCCTGGGTGAGCAGCCCATCCTCGTCGATGCGGATCCCGAACCGCGTCCCCCGCTGGTGCTCGCGGACGACCTCCTCGAGCTGCGGCAGGAGTCGGCGCAGCGTCTGACGATCGCCGGTCGCGCGCAGATAACGGTCCACCGCGTGGAACATCCAGAGCGTCGCGTCGGCCGTGTGGTAGAGGCCCGCGGCGTTCCCCTCCGGGAAGAGGTTCGGGATGAGCCCGTCCTTCACGTGCCGCGCGAAGGTCCGCAGGATCGAGCCGGCGTCGGCGCGGCGCCCGGTCGTGAGCGTGAGCCCCTCGAGGCTGATCATCGTGTCGCGGCCCCAGTCGGTGAACCAGTGGTAGCCCGCGATGACGGTGCGCGGCTCGTCGCCCTCGGCGCGCGAGCGCGCCTGGTCCTCGATCCGGCCGGTCGGCGTGATCACGAACGCGTCGGCGGCGAGGACGAGCTCCGCGGCGGGTCCGCTCCGCGCCGGGGCGGGCGCCCGCTCGAGGAGGCGTCGCCTCCGCTCGCTCTCCGCGGCGAGCGCGGCCTGCGGCGGGAGCGCGGCCGCGAGGCTCCAGGGCTCGGTGGAGGCGACGAGCACGACCGGCCGGCCGGCCACGAGCTCGACGTGGAACTCGCCCGGGCTCCAGAGATCTCCCTGCGCGTCGTAGCCCCGGCTGCGCTCGACGCGGTACACGACCTCGGGCACGCGCTCGCGCTCGAGCACGAAGCTCGCGTGGGCACCGTCGAGGAACATCCGGAGCGGCGGCAGGTCGGACCCGACCGCGACGACCTCGTAGCGGCCCTCCTCGGCGCTGAACCGGTAGCGCTGCAGCGACGCGCTCACCGGCGCGTCGTGCGGGCGGAAGTGCACGCCCGGGCGCAGCTCCAGCGCGCACGGCCCGGGGCCGGAGAGCAGCCGGTACACCACATGGACCGTGTTCTGCCGGTGCGTCATGACAACCCGCTTCTCGATGGAGTAGCCCTCCACCCGGTACGTCCAGACCGGCAGGCCGAGCTCGAGCCGGAACTCGACGAGGTGGGACGATCCGTGGAGCTCGAGCCCCACCGCGCTCTCCTCGCCCCCGAGGCGGTGCGAGGCGCCGTTCGCCAGCCGCACGGCGTCGCGCACGTGCGACAGCATCACGGTGCGCCCGACGCCGGGGACCGCCGCGATGAGCACCCCGTGGTACCGCCGCGTGCAGACGCCCCCGAGCGTCCCGGTCGCGTACCCCCCGAGGCCGTTGCCGACGAGCCACTCCCGGTCGAGCAGCGCGTCGGCGTCGTCGCCCTGGCGCCAGCCGACGCGCGTGAGGACGTCAGGCACCGCCCGCCTCCTCGGGAACGAGGAGCATCGCCGTATGTCCGGCGATCCGCACGCCGGCGTCGTGGAGCGGGACCGGCGACCCGCGCCCGCCGTAGCGCGGGTGCTCGCTCGACCACGCGAGCGCCCAGCGCTTGCCCGCGGGCGGCGCCACGAGCGGATCGGCGATCGAATCCCGGGTGAGGTCGGGGCCGAGGTTCACGAGCAGCAGTCGGTCGGCGCCGTCCGGCGCGAGCCACCGCAGCGCGAGCGCCTCGGGGGCGATCACCGACCCATCGAGACCGTCCGCCCCCTGCGCGCGAACGACGGGATCGGTCCGGCGGAGCTCGAGCAGATCGCGGTGGAGCGCGAGGAGCTCGCCGCTCGCCTCCGACCGGTCGAGCTTGCAGCGCTCGAACGTGCGGCTGTCCGCCGGATCGTCGAGGCGGTCCCGGAGGTCCGGCGCCGCGATGCTCGGAAACTGGCGCAGGAACTCGGCGCGGCCGCAGCGCACGCGGGGCGCGAGCGTGCGGTGGTGGTCCGCGAAGTAGAGGAACGCTCGGGTCGAGCCGTACTCGTCCCCCTGGAAGAGCATCGGCGTCCACGGGCCGAGCAGGAGCAGGGCGGTCATCGCGCGCCATCTCCCGGGAGTCGTGAGCGCTCGCACGCGCTCGCCGCCCGCGGAGTTCGCCACCTGGTCGTGGTTCTCGAGGAAGCAGACGAACGCGGCGTGCGGGACGCCGCGCGCCGGGGTGCCGCGGGGCTTCCCCTGCCAGGCGTAGCGCTGGCCCTGGAAGAGGAAGCCGTGCTTCGCGGCGGAGACGAGCTCCTGCGGGCTTCCAGCGTGATCCGAGTAATACGCCTCCCTCCTGCCGGTGAGGGCGACCACCGCGCTGTGGTGGAAGTCGTCGTTCCAGACGGCGTCGAGCCCGTACCCGCCCTCGTCGCGCCGCCGCACGAGCCGGACGTCCTGCGGCTCGTTCTCGGCGACGAGGATGATGGCCCGCGGGCCGGCCGCCTCGCGCGCCCGCCGTGAGATCGCGCAAAGCACGTGCTCTCGCGACCCGTCGAACATCGCCTGCGTCGCGTCGAAGCGCAGACCGTCGAGGTGAAACTCGGAGATCCAGTAGCCGGCGTTCTCGACGAGCAGCTCCCGGACCGGCCCGGAGCGCTCCCCCTCGACGTCGAGCGGTACACCCCACTCCGTCTCGTGACGTTCCGTGAAGTACTGCGGCGCGAAGTCCGGCAGGTAGTTCCCGTCCGGCCCGAGGTGGTTGTAGACGACGTCGAGGATCACGCCGAGCCCGAGCGCGTGCGCGCGGTCCACGAAGGCGCGCATCTCGTCCGGCTCGCCGTAGAGCCGGGTGGGCGCGAAGAGGTCCACGCCGTCGTAGCCCCAGCCGAAGCGGCCCGGGAAGTCCGCCACCGGCATGAGCTCGAGGCAGGTCACCCCGAGGTCCGCGAGGCTCGACAGCTCGCACGCCGCCGCGGCCCAGGTGCCGTCCGGCGTGAACGTCCCGACGTGAAGCTCGTAGAGGACCTGCCCACCGAGACGGATGCCGGGCCAGGACGCGTCCGTCCAACCGAACCGCGACGGGTCGATGACCTGCGAGGGACCGTGCGGCCCCTCCGGCTGGAACCGCGAGACCGGGTCGGGCCGGAGGAGCTCGCCGTCGAGCCGGAACCGGTAGCGCGCCCCGGGCCCGAGGCCAGCGAGCTCGCCCGCGAAGTACCCGCCCGGCTCCGGTCGGAGCGCTACGGGCTCCCCGACCTCCGGGACAACCGCCACCTCGCGCCGCGCGGGCGCCCAAACGCGGAAGTGGACTCCGCGCGCCGTCGGCTCAGCGCCGATGGGCAGGCGACGGCCGTCCGCCAGCCTGCCGGCCACCCGACCGCTCGCGGTCTCCGCGCGGGCGCTCACCCCCCGAGCCCCCGGATCGCCCGCGGCTCGCCGCGCTCCCGGTCCCTCATCGGCATGACCTCCGCGCACGTCGTAACGTGAGCGCGCCGACATCATTCGTCGAGGGCACCGAGGCCTACGGCGGCGGCCTGCGTCACGGGCGCGGACGGGGAGGCGCCACCCGGCTGGTATGTCGAGCGGAACGCACGGAAGGGCTAGTCTCCGTGCGTGCGGCTCGGCGAGCTCCTCGATCTGTCCACCCTCGCGAACCTCGCGGACGCGAACTTCCGCGCGAGCGGGATGCCCATCGGGATCGTGGACGCGATCGACGGGTCGGTGCTGGTCGGCGCCGGGTGGCAGGACATCTGCACCCGCTTCCATCGCGCGAACCCGCAGACCCTCGAGCGGTGCCGCCAGAGCGATCAGCACATCGCGAGCCACCTCGCGGCGGGCGAATCCTGCGAGTACACGTGCAAGAACGGCCTTCGCGACATCGGCTTGCGCATCACGGCCGGTGGCACTCACCTCGCGACGCTCTTCCTCGGGCAGTTCTTCTACGAGCGGGAGGCGCCGGATCGCGACTTCTTCGCGCGCCAGGCGCGGGAGATCGGCTTCGACGAGACGTCGTATCTCGCCGCGCTCGATCGGGTGCCGGTGTTCAGCCGGGCAGCGGTCGAGAACATCCTCGCGTACGACTCCGCGCTCGCTCGCTTCATCTCGGACCTCGCGGAGAGCGCCATCCGCCGCCGGCGCGCCGAGGACCGGGCCGAGTCGCTCGCGCGCTTCCCGGAGGAGAACCCAGACCCCATCCTCCGGATCTCGGACGATCTCGAGGTCGTGTACGCGAACGACGCGGCACGCGAGAGCCTGCGCTCGCTCGGCCTCGCGGCGGGGGCGGCGCTCCCGCCCGCCATCTCGGCGGTGGTGGACCGCGCCCAGGCTCGAGGCCAGCGGACGAGGGGCGAGATCTCGGCCGGCGACCGGGTCTTCTCGCTGAGCGTCGTGCCCGTCCGGGACGGGTTCAACGTCTACGCCCACGACATCACCGCGCGCGAGCGCGCCGAGCAGGCCCTCGTCGAAGGGGAGGAGCGCCTGCGCGGCGCGATGCAGCGGCTCGAGTCGCTGCTCGAGAACTCGCCGCTCGCGGTCGTCGAGTGGTCGGTCGACTTCCACATCACGCGCTGGTCGCGGGGCGCCACGCGGATGTTCGGGTGGAGCGCGGAGGAGACCTACGGCAGGCGCATCGACGAGCTCACGCTCGTGTATCCGGAGGACTGGCCGCTCGTCCAGCAGGTGATGGGCGACATGCTGAACGGCAACCGTCCGCGCAACGTGAGCAAGAACCGGAACGTCCGGAAGGACGGCTCGACCATTCACTGCGAGTGGTACAACTCGACCGTCACCGACTCCGCCGGCAAACTGACCTCCGTCCTGTCCCTCGTGCTCGACGTGACCGAGCGGAAGCACGTGGAGCAGGAGCTGCGCGAGGCGAACCGCCGCAAGGACGAGTTCCTCGGCATGCTCTCCCACGAGCTGCGCAACCCCCTCGCGCCCATCCGCAACGCGCTCTTCATCCTCGAACGCGCCGAGCCATCCGGGCCGCAGGCGCGGCGGGCTAGGGAGGTGGCTGGCCGGCAGGTCTCGCACCTCACGCGGCTCGTCGACGACCTGCTCGACGTGACCCGGATCGTGCGCGGGAAGATCGAGCTGCGAAGGCTCCCGCTCGACCTCGCGGGCGTCGCGAGGCGCGCCGGCGAGGATTACGCGGCTCTCTTGAGCGAGCGCGGGGTCGACCTCGTCAGCGCGGTACCGCCCGAGCCGGTCTGGATCGACGGGGACGAGACCCGGCTCGCCCAGGCGATCGGCAACCTGCTCCAGAACGCGGCGAAGTTCACCCCCTCGGGCGGGCGCGTGACGCTGTCGGTCACCACCGGAGACACGGCCGAGGTCCACGTGCGGGACACGGGGCGCGGCATCACGCGGGAGCTGATGAGCCACATCTTCGACCCGTTCGTGCAGGCGGATCAGACGCTCGACCGGACGGATGGGGGCCTCGGGCTCGGCCTCGCGCTCGTGAAGGGTCTCGTCCAGCTTCACGGCGGGACGGTCGCCGCGACGAGCGACGGCCCCGGGACTGGCGCCGACTTCACGATCCGCCTCCCGCTGCTCCGGAGAGCGACTCGCGCGGCGCGCGTCGCCGATGGGGAGACCGCAACCGTCGGGCGCTCGCGCATCCTCGTCGTCGACGACAACCCCGACGCCGCCGAGTCCCTCGCGGACCTCGTGCGGTTGTTCGGCCACGACGCCGAGGTCGCGTTCGACGGCGCGAGCGCCGTCGCCAAGGCTCGCGCGGGTGGCTTCGACGTGGTGCTCTGCGACATCGGGCTCCCGGGGATGAGCGGGTACGAGGTGGCGAAGGCGCTGCGAGCGGACGCCGGGAAGCCGGTGCGGCTCATCGCGGTGAGCGGCTACGCCCAGCCCGAGGACGTCCAGCGGTCCATGGAGGCCGGGTTCGACGCCCACGTCGCGAAGCCTCCCGATCCTGCGAGGCTCGAGGCGCTCCTCGCCTCGTAGCGCCGCGCGACGCGCGCGCTCGGGCGCCGCGTCACCGCGCCTTCGCCGCCACGAAACCGCCGACGCGCCCGTTCGCCTCGCCGGGGCGGGCGGCCCCCGACGGCGCGCTCGACAGGAGGTGGCCCGCGGGGCACCCCGATCAGCGGTTAACCGTTCGCTCACTGGTCGCTGTGGCTCAGCGTGAAAAGATTGCCCGGGCCCGCCCGCCCGGGAGGCGCGAGCGAGTCTCGACTTGGAGATGGCAACGTGCAGCCGATCGTCCTGCTCTACCACCGGATCTGCGCGGACGACGCGTGGAGCCCGAGCGATTTCCTCGTGACCACCTCGGTCTTCCGCGCGCAGATGAGGTACCTCGCGAGCTGCAACTACTACACGCCCCGAATGTCCGAGGTGCTCGACTGGAACGGCCGCGTACCGCGGACGGGTCGCACGCCCGTGCTCCTCACCTTCGACGACGGCTACGTGGACACGTTCGCGCTCGCGCTCCCCATCCTGCGTGAGCTCGGGTTCGGAGCGACGGTGTTTCCGGTCCTCGACCTCTCGTGCAGGTTCAACACCTGGGACAGCACTCCTGCGCTGCGCGCGCCCCTGCTCTCCCCCGGCGACATGCGCGCGATGGAGAAGGTCGGGGTCGAGTTCGGCTCGCACACCGTCACCCACCCGCGCCTGACGCGCTCGAGCGACGCCGAGCTCACCGACGAGCTCGACCGGTCGCGGGTGATCCTCGGCTCGATCGTCGCGCGACCGCTCCCGGTGCTCGCCTACCCGTACGGAGAGGTCGACGAGCGCGTGAAGCGCGCCGTGCGCGGGGCCGGGTACTCCGCTGCCATGGCGGTGAGCTCGGGGCCGCTCGACCTGCACGGCGACCCGTTCGAGGTTCGCAGGCAGTGCGTCACGAACTCCGCGAGCGAGGCGTACATGCGGCTCACGCTGTCGGGCGCACGGAAGCTCTACTCCTGGTCCAAGTGGAAGTTCCGGGCTGGCCTCGACGCGATGAAGGGGCCCCGGCCGGATCGGCGGGTTGGCGCGCGGGCCGGGTGACGGAGGCGACGCATGTCGAGCCCTTGGCAGCAGGGCGGGAGCGGCGTGCGTGGAGCTGACGTGCGCCGTCACGCGGCGACGTCGCGCGGCAGCGTGACCTCGAAGCGCGAGCCTCTCCCCGGCTCGCTCGAGACGCTGATCTCCCCGCCATGCGCCTCGACGATGTTCCGGACGGTCCAGAGCCCGAGCCCGAATCCGCCGTAGTGCTTCGCCGGCACCGCCCGCTCGAAGCGCTCGAAGATCCGCCGCTGGTCCTCGGGCGTGATCCCGATGCCGTGATCGGACACGACGAGGTGGGCGCTCGCTCCGTCCGCCTCGAGCGTCACCTCGACCGGCTTCCCGGCCCCGAACTTCATGGCGTTCGCGACGAGGTTGTCGATGATCTGCTCGATCCGCTGCCGGTCCCAGCGCCCCGGGATGCTCTCCCCGATCCGGAGCTCGAGCGCGCAGTGCGCGCGGGAGAGGTCCTCCTGCCAGCGGGCCATCGCCTCCCGGACGACCGCGGCGAGGTCGAGCGGCTCGGGGTGGAGGGCGAGGCGGCCGGCGGTGATGTGCGTGATGTCGAGGAGCGCCCGGACGAGGTGAGCGAGTCGCACCGTCTGGCGATGGATCGCGCGGAAGCGCGCCTGCGCGTTCGAGACGAGCACGTCGCCCAACGACCGCTCGCCCATCTTGAGCAGCAGCTCGGCCTGGAGCCCGAGCGAGGTGATCGGCGTCCTGAGCTCGTGCGAGACGATCGCGAGGAACTCGTCGCGCGCCTTCGTCGCCTCCTGCGCCCGGGCGAGCCGCACGCGCTCGTCGTCCGCGCGCCGGCGCTCGGTCACGTCCCGCGTCACTTTTGCGAAACCGCGGAGCTCTCCGGCCGGATCCCTCAGCGCGGTGATGCTGACGCTCGCCCGGAACCTGGAGCCGTCCTTGCGAACGCGGATCCCCTCGTCCTCGTAGCGCCCCTCCACCGCAGCGAGCTCGAGCTCGCGCTCCGGCTTTCCCGCGCGGACGTCCTCCTCCGGGTAGAAGCGCGAGAAGTGGCTGCCCAGGATCTCCTCGGCCCGGTAACCCTTGATCCGCTCGGCGCCGTGATTCCAGGTCCGCACGTTTCCGTGCGGGTCCAGCATGAAGATCGCGTAGTCCTTCACCTGGCTCACGAGCAGCCGGAACTGATCGAAATCCTGAAGGAGGGACGCCGTCTCCTCGGCGTGCGTCAGGAGCTGGCGCTCGGACTCGAAGAGCTGCGCGCGCTCGAGCGCGAGCGCGCACGCGTCCGCGAGGGCGATCGCGAGGGTGCGGTCCGCGGGCGCGCACCGCCGCGGCGCACGGAAGACGAGCGACAGCGCGCCGATGGGCCGGCCGCGGACGATGAGGGCGATCGCGGCGAGCGCGCCGACCTTCGCGGCGCTGGCGCGCGCCTCGAGGTGGGGATACCGCTCGTACAGCCGCTCGGGCGACTCGAGCCAGATCGCCTGTCCGGTCCTCACGACCTCGGCGCTCGGGACGTCCGCCGCGAGCGGGAGGCTCTCGTCGCCCCGGAGGAGCTCGTCGGGAACGCCGCGCGCCTCGAGACGCTCGAGCCGGTCCTCGCCGGCGAGGAGCGAGATCGACCCCGCACGCGCGCCCAGCAGGGCGATCCCGCGATCGAGCACCACCGCCGCGACGTCAGAGGACGTCGTCGCGCCGGACAGCGAGGCGGTGACGGCCTGAAGACCGGCGAGCCGGCGAAGATCCGGGCTGGCCTTCGATCGAGCGGGCGTGCTCCCCTGGCGCCGAGCCATCGGCGGCGACCCTCCCTGGCGGGTAACCTAACCCTCTCCCTCGACGGCGCGCTGGCCTCCCTCGACCGCGCGCTCGCGAACCTCTCTCCCGCCGGCCTTCTCACGGCGGCGTCCGCGAGCTCGCGAACGCGGGGGTCCCCGCCTCCCGCTCGTCCGCGAGCGCAGACTGAAGCTGACCGAGCGCGACGACCGGGTCGTCGGCGTACTCGAACAGGCCGAGATCCTCCCGGCTGATCATGCCGTGACGGGCGAGGGCGTCGAAGTCGACGATCTCGTCCCAGTAGCTCGAGCCGTAGAGGAGGACCGGGATCCGGCGCTCGAGCTTGCCGGTCTGCGCCAGCGTCAGGATCTCGGTGAGCTCGTCGAGCGTGCCGAAGCCGCCCGGAAAGACCACGAGCGCACGCGCCATGTGCGCGAACCACAGCTTTCGCATGAAGAAGTAGTGGAACTCGAAGGACAGCTCGCGGGTCACGAACGGGTTCGGCCGCTGCTCGTGCGGCAAGCCGATGTTGAGCCCGACGGTCTTCCCCCCGGCCTCGGAGGCGCCTCGGTTTGCCGCCTCCATGATGCCGCCTCCTCCGCCGGAACAGACGATGTACCGGATGCCGGGTTGCGGGAGGCTCTTCGACCAGGCGGTCACGAGCCGCGCGAGCTCGCGCGCGGCCGCGTAGTAGTGCCCGAGCGGCCCGTCGGGCGTGAGCCTCGCCGACCCGAAGAACACGATCGTGTCGCGGACGTGCTCGCGGCGAAACCGACGCAGCGGCTCGAGGTACTCCGCGAGGATGCGGAGCGGGCGCCCCTCGTCGCTGTCGAGGAAGTCCGGGTCCCGGTACGCGAGCGGAGGGTTGCGCGGTTCGGAGGAGCTCATCTCGCCTCCCCCGACCGTACGAAGTCGATGAAGCCGCGCTCCACGTCGGTGTGGACGAGCTCGACGCGGACGCGGTCGCCGACGTCGAGGCCCTCGCCGCCGCGTACCACCTTCCCCTCCACCGGGGGACGGAAGACCCGCGCCCACGTCCCCTTCTCCGACGCGCCGGTCACGATGGCGTCGAAGCGCTCGCCGATCCGGGGCGCGAGGAGGAGCGCCGCGGCGGACTTGCGCACCTGCCGCTCCACCTTGGCCGCGTTGTCCTCCTGCTCCGTGCAGTGTCGCCCCAGCGCGGCGAGCTCCTCGCTCGCGTACGGGACGCTCCCTCCGCCGAGCGCCGCCTTCAGCAGCCGCTGCGTCACGAGATCCGGGAAGCGCCGGTTCGGAGCGGTCGAGTGTGTGTAGTCCCGGACCGCGAGGCCGAAGTGTCCCTCGGCGCGCGCGCCGGGGAGCTCGAGCACGTACTCCCCCTTGCCGAGGAGCTTGACCACCGCGAGCGAGAGGTCGGGGAACCCGTCGGGATCCGCCTCGCGGCGCCTCGCGAGGCACGCCTCGAGCGCGGAGGCGCTCGGCTCCGGCGGCAACCGCTCGCCCACCGCCGCGGCGAGCGCCACGATCCGCTCCCAGCGCTCGGGGCTGCGCAGGACGCGCCGCAGCGATGGGAAGCCGCTCCGCGCGAGGAAGCTCGCGGTCGCGCCGTTCGCGGCGATCATGAAGTCCTCGATGAGCTCCTTGGCCCTGTTCTTCCGCTCCGGCCGGAGGTCCGACAGCACCTCGCCCTCGAACACGGCGCGGGGCTCGGGGGTCTCGAGGAACAGCGCGCCGTGCCGGTGCCGCAGCCGCCGCATCGCCTGCGCGACCCGGTCCTGGACGCGAAGCTGCTCGGCGAGCTCCGGCAGCGCCGCGACGCGCGGCGGAGCGGGCGCCGCGCCCTCGAGCCAAGCGGCGACGCCGTCGTAGGTCAGCTTGGCTTGGTTCACGACGGCCGCGCGGTACAGCTCGGAGCGCGCCACCGAGCCGTCGAGCGCGACGACGAGCTCGACGACGAGCGCGAGGCGCTCCTCGCCCTCGCCGAGCGAGGTGAGATCGGTCGAGAGCTTCTCGGGGAGCATCGGGAACGTCTGGGCGGCCGTGTAGACGGACGTCGTGTTCGTCCGCGCGTGCCCGTCGATCGCCGAGCCCCTTGCGACCGAGGCGTCGACGTCCGCGACGGCGACGAGGATCCGTGCTGCGCCGTCCGCGGACGATTCGGACACGCTGAGCTGGTCGAGATCGCGGGAGTCGTCGTTGTCGATCGAAGCCCAGGGCAGCCCGCGAAGATCGCGCATGGACGGCCCCGCCGCGGCGGCCCCTCCGATCGCCGCCGTCTCCGCCAGCACGGCCGGGGAGAAGTCCGGCAGCAGGCCGCGCTGGATCATCGCCCGGCGCGCGAGGCGCCTCAGCTCGCTCGTGCTCGGCATGGTCTTCCTTCCAGTCGGGATCACCGCACCGCCCGCTTCACGGCCTCGACGATCGCGCTCGCGCCGATGCCGGCGGCGTCGAGAAGCTCGTGCGGCGTGCCCGATCCGGGCAGCGTGCGCACCGCGAGCCGGGTCATCGCCGGCGCGGGGCGACCGGCGAACACCTCGGCGACCGCGTCGGCGAGCCCGCCCTCCGGCCGATGGTCCTCCACGACGAGGAGCCTCCCGCCGCACTCGCGCGCGCACGCCTCCACCGTCGCCGCGTCGACGGGCTTCACCGAGTAGAGGTCCACCACGCGGATCGGGATGCCGGTCGCCTGGAGCAGGTGGTGCGCCCGGAGCGCCTCGTGGAGGGTGATGCCGGCGGCGAGGACCGCCGCGGCATCGGCCTCCGACCGCCGCACGACCTTGCTCCCGCCGATGGGGAAGGTCTCGCCCGCGGCGTACAGGACCGGCGTCTTCTCGCGCGTCGTCCGCAGATACGCGACGCCGTCGAGGTCCGCCATCCGGCGCGTCAGGTCCGCCGCCGTCGAGGCGCAGGACGGATAGAGGACTGTGCTCCCCGCGACGGCCCGCATCATCGCGAGGTCCTCGAGCCCCATCTGCGAGGGCCCGTCCTCGCCGATCGAGACGCCGGCGTGCGACCCGACGAGCGCGAGCCGCCCGCGCGAGACCGCCGCCATCCGGATCTGGTCGTGGCAGCGCGTGAGGAACGCCGCGAAGGTCGAGGCGAACGGCACGAGCCCCAGGACCTGCATCCCGAGCGCCGCGGACACGAGCTGCTGCTCCGCGATGTACACCTCGAAGAACCGCTCCGGATGGGCCTTCCCGAACCTCTCCGTGAACGTCGAGTTGCTCACCTCGCCGTCGAGCGCGACGACGTCCTCGCGCGCGTCGCCGAGCGCACGGAGCGCGTCTCCGAACGCCTCGCGCGTGGCGACGCTCGAGCCGACCTCGTAGCGCGGCGCCTCGTACGATCCGCGGCGCAGCTCGCGCCGCTTCCGCGGCGGCCGCGGCGCCGGCGTCCTCACGACGAGATCGCAAGGCGGGTGGCCGAGCTCCGCGAGCGCACGCGCGGCCTCGTCCTTCGAGAGCGCCTTCCCGTGCCAGCCCTCCTGGTCCTCTAGGAACGAGACCCCCGCGCCCTTCTTCGTGCGGGCGACGATGCACACCGGCCGCTCGGAGCGCTCCGCCTCGGCGTACGCGCGGTCGATCTCGCCGCGGTGGTGGCCGTCCACGACGAGCGCTCTCCAGCCGAACGCCCGCGCACGTTCCGCGTGACGCTCACCATCCCACTGCAGCATCGTCGGTCCGCGCTGCCCGAGGCGGTTCATGTCGACGATCGCGACGATCGACGCGAGGGCGTGGTGGCCGGCGAGCTCGAGGGCCTCGTACACGCTGCCCTCCGCCATCTCGCTGTCGCCGAGGAGCACCCACGAGCGCACCTCGCGGCCGAGCAGGCGCGCGCCGAGCGCGATGCCCACCGCGGCGGGGAGCCCTTGCCCGAGCGAGCCCGTCGCGACCTCCACGTGCGGCAGGCGCGGCGTCGGGTGGCCCTCGAGGCGACTTCCGAGCTTGCGCAGCGACAGGAGCTCCTCGTCGGAGATCGCGCCCGCAGCCTTGAGCATCGCGTAGAGGAGCGGCGAGGCGTGCCCCTTCGAGAAGACGAGCCGGTCGTCGTCCGGGCTCGCCGGCCGGCGCCAGTCGACGCGCAGGTGGTCCTCGAGCAGCACGGCCATGAGGTCCGCCGCGGACAGGCTCGAGGTGGGATGGCCGGAGCCCGCCGCCGTCGTCGCTCGGATGGAGTCGGCGCGGAGCTGCGCCGCGAGTGGCGCCCATCGGTCGTTCGAGGTGGTCATCGCTCCCGCCTCTCTCCCGCCTCTAGCGTGGATACGCGCCTGTCGCCGCGCTGTGCGGGTACGCGTTCCGGAGCGCCTCTCCCGGGCGTGGCCCACCCGCGCGCCCCCGATTAGGAGGGCGGGAGAGGCGGAGATGAGGGTCGCGCTGGCCGCGGATCACGCGGGTTACGCGCTGAAGGAGCGCCTCCGGGCGCACCTCGGCTCGCGAGGTCACGAGGTGCTCGATCTCGGGGCGCACGACGCGTCGCCGAGCGACTATCCGGACCACGCCCTGGCGGCCGGACTGGCGATCGTCGATGGGCGCGCCGAGCGGGCGATCCTCGTCTGCGGCAGCGGCGTCGGCGCCGCGGTCGCCGCGAACAAGATCTCCGGCGTCCGCGCGGGCATCTGCCACGACCACTACTCGGCGCACCAGGGGGTCGAGCACGACGACATGAACGTGCTCGCGCTCGGGGCGCTCGTCGTCGCCGAGGCCCTCGCGCTGGAGCTCGCGGAGACGTTCCTCGCCGCTCGGTTCGACGGCGAGGAGCGGCACGCGCGTCGCCTCGCGAAGGTCCGCGCGCTCGAGGCGCGCTCCACCGGCGGGAGGGCACGTGGCGAATCCACTTCGTGAGCTGGAAGCGGTCGGGCAGAGCGTCTGGTACGACGGCTTCGCGCGCGGCCTCGTCGCGTCCGGGGCGCTGGCCCGCTTCATCGCGGACGACGGGCTTCGGGGGCTCACCACGAACCCCGCGATCTACGAGAAGTCGATCCTCGAGACACGGGACTACGACGCGGCGCTCGCGCGGCTCCTGCCTCGATCCGACCTCGACGCCCAGGACGTCTACGAGGAGCTCGCCATCGAGGACATCCGGGCCGCCGCCGACCTCCTGCGGCCCGTCTACGATCGCGCGAGCCGGCGGGACGGGTACGTGAGCCTCGAGGTGTCGCCCGTCGCCGCGCGAGACGAGGCCGCGTCGTTTGCCGAGGCGCGCCGGCTGTGGCGCGCGGTCGGCCGCGAGAACGCGATGATCAAGGTGCCGGGGACGCGCGAGGGGATCCCTGCCATCCGCGGCCTCCTCGCGGAGGGCGTGAACGTCAACGTGACGCTCCTCTTCTCGCGCGTGGCGTACCGCGTGGTCGCCGAGGCGCACGTCGCCGCGCTCGAGGACCGGCTCGGCCGCGGCGAGGACGTCTCCCGGATCGCGAGCGTGGCGAGCTTCTTCGTCTCCCGCATCGACGCCGCGGTGGATCGCCGGCTCGACGCCATCGCAGCGGGAGGCGCGCCCGAGGAGACCCGCCGGCGCGCGCTCGCCCTCCGGGGCCGGATCGCCGTCGCGAACGCGAAGCTCGCCTACCAGGACTGGCGCGCCCTCGTCGCGACGCCGCGCTGGCAGCGGGTCCGCGCGGCGGGGGCGATGCCGCAGCGGCTCCTCTGGGCGAGCACGAGCACGAAGGACCCGCGCTACCGCGACGTCATGTACGTCGAGGCGCTGATCGGCCCCGAGACGGTCGACACCCTCCCTCCCGCGACCTTCGACGCGTTCCGCGATCACGGCCGCGTCGCGGCGACCCTCGAGGACGGCCTCGACGAGGCCCGCGCCGCCGTCACGGAGCTGGCCTCGCTCGGCGTGTCGCTCGACGAGGTGACCGCGCAGCTGCTCGAGGACGGGGTGAGGCTCTTCGCGGAACCGTTCGCGCGGCTGCTCGCCACGATCGACGCGCGGCGCGGGGCGGAACCCGGCGCGCACGCCTGAGAGGAGCGTCACGGATGCAGGTCGGCATGATCGGACTCGGCAGGATGGGCGGCAACATGGCGCTGCGGGTCCTGCGCGGCGGGCACCACATCGTGGGCTGGGACCGCGGCCCGGCGGCGCTGCGCCCCGTCGAGGACGCCGGCGGCAGCATCGCCGCCTCGCTCGACGACCTCGTCGGGCGACTCGCGGCCCCGCGCGTCGTGTGGATGATGCTGCCGGCCGGCGCGGCGACCGAGGAGACGACGCTGGCGCTTCGCGATCGGCTCGCGGCGGGGGACGTCGTCGTCGACGGCGGAAACTCCTTCTTCGAGGACGACGTCCGCCGCGCCCGGATCCTCGCCGAGCGGGGGATCCGCCACCTCGACGTCGGGACGAGCGGCGGGATCTTCGGGCTCGCGCGCGGCTACTGCCTGATGGTCGGCGGCGATCGCGACGCCTTCGAGCGGCTCGAGCCGTTTTTCCGGACGCTCGCCCCCGGCCGCGACGCCGCGCCGCCAACCGCCGGCCGCTCGCGCGCCGGGAGCGCCGAGGACGGCTACCTCCACTGCGGCCCGCACGGCGCGGGCCACTTCGTGAAGATGATCCACAACGGCGTCGAGTATGGGCTCATGCAGGCCTACGCGGAGGGGTTCGATCTCCTGCGCGGAGCGGGCGGGGAAGGCGTCCGCAAGGAGCTCCGCTACGACCTCGATCTCGCGGAGATCGCGGAGCTGTGGCGGCGGGGCAGCGTCGTCGTCTCGTGGCTCCTCGACCTCTCCGCCGCGGCGCTCGCCGCCGACCCGCGCCTCGAGGGCTTCACGGGCGCGGTGGACGACTCCGGCGAGGGGCGCTGGACGGTGAATGCGGCGGTCGCAGAGGCCGTGCCGGCCCCCGTGCTGACCGCGGCGCTCTACGCGCGCTTCCGCTCTCGCCAGGCGAGCACGTTCGGCGAGAAGCTCCTCTCCGCGATGCGCCGGCAGTTCGGCGGCCACGCCGAGGCGGACCGCGACGGGGGTGGGAGGTGACCTCCGACGCGGCGAGGCTGCGGCCCGGGGACGCCTGCGCCTTCGTCGTCTTCGGCGCGATGGGGGACCTCACGAAGCGCAAGCTCCTGCCGTCGCTCTACAACCTGCGCGCGAACGGGCTCTTGCCAGCGGACTTCGCCTTCGTCGGCGTCGCCCGGCGGCCGCTCGACGACGCGGGCTTCCGCGAGTACGCGACCGCGGCGGTGCGCGAGTTCGCGACGGGCCCGATCGAGGACGCGCTCTGGGCGGAGTTCGTGCGGCGCCTCCACTACGTCAGGGGAGACTTCGAGGAGCCCGGCACCTACGCGGCGGTCTCGACGGCGCTCGAGCGCGTCGCGCGGGACCACGGCACGTCGGGGAACGCGCTCTTCTACCTCGCGACGCCGCCCGAGGAGTTCGAGATCATCGTGCGCGGGCTCGGCGCGGCAGGGCTCAATCGCCAGGACGCCGGCTGGCGGCGCGTCGTCATCGAGAAGCCGTTCGGCCGCGACCTCGACTCCGCGAGGACGCTCAACCGCGAGCTCACCGGCGTGCTCGAGGAGGAGCAGATCTTCCGGATCGATCACTACCTCGGGAAAGAGACGGTCCAGAACCTGATGGTGTTCCGGTTCGCGAACGGGATCTTCGAGCCCATCTGGAATCGGCGCTACGTCGATCACGTCCAGATCACCGTCGCCGAGGAGCTCGGCGTCGAGGGGCGCGGCGACTACTACGATCGCACGGGCGTCCTCAGGGACATCATCCAGAACCACATCTGCCAGCTCGTCGCGCTCGTCGCGATGGAGCCCTCTTCGACGCTCGCGCCGGAGGCGGTGCGGAACGAGAAGGTGAAGGTACTGGACGCCATCCGCCCCATGGCACCGGAGCAGGTGCTGCGCGATACCGTCCGGGGGCAGTACCGCGCCGGGATCGTGAGCGGGCGCAGGGTGCCCGCCTACCGCGCGGAGCCGAAGGTCTCGACCGCGTCGCAGACGGAGACCTTCGCGGCTCTGAAGCTCCAGGTCGAGAACTGGCGCTGGGCGGGCGTGCCCTTCTACGTCCGCTCCGGTAAGCGGCTCGCGAGGCGCGACACGCAGATCTCCATCCAGTTCCGGCGACCGCCGCTGCTCCTCTTCCAGGAGGCCGGGGTGGAGCACATCGATCCCAACCGCCTCGACATCCTGATCCAGCCCGAGGAGGCGATCTGCGTCTCGATGAAGGCGAAGCGGCCCGGGCCGGCGATCGCCCTCGAGCAGGTGAAGCTCTCCTTCAGCTACTCCCGCTTCGGCGCCATCCCGCCCGCGACGGGGTACGAGCGGCTCCTCCACGACGTCATGATCGGCGACGCGTCGCTCTTCCACCGCGCGGACCTCGTCGAGGCGAGCTGGCGGATCATGACGCCGATCCTCGACGTCTGGGCGAGCCTGCCCGCGCGAGACTTCCCGAACTACGAGGCGGGAACGTGGGGCCCCCCGGCGGCGTCCGAGCTGCTCGCCCGCGACGGGCGGCGCTGGGTGAACCCGGAATGACGCGGCCGCGCGGAACGGTGGCGCCGTGATCCTGGCCGACGCCGAGGCGGTCGCGCGCGCCGCCGCCGAGGAGATCGTCGGCGCCGCCGCGCGCGCGATCGAGGAGCGGGGGAGGTTCACGGTGGCGCTCACCGGCGGCTCGACCCCGCGGCGGACGTACGCGCTCCTCGCCGACCCGCGCGCCCCGTACCGCGACCGCCTGGCCTGGGACGCGACCGACGTGTTCTTCGGCGACGAGCGGCACGTGCCCCCGGACCATCCGGACAGCAACTTCCGCATTGCGCACGAGGCGCTCCTCGCGCGCGTCGCCGCCGGGAGCGTGCACCGGATGCGGGGCGAGGAGTCGCGTGCGGAGGAAGCGGCCGCGAGCTACGAGGCGGAGCTCCGGCGCTTCTTCGGCCTCCTCGCCCCCGACGACCCGCCGCCGCGGCTCGACCTCGTGCTGCTCGGCCTCGGCCCGGACGGGCACGCGGCGTCGCTCTTCCCCGGCAGCGCCGCGCTCGACGAGCGCCGCCGCTGGGTCGTGGCGCCCTTCGTCGAGCGGCTCGGGGTTCACCGGATCACGCTGACCCTCCCGGTGCTCGACGCCGCCCGCGAGGTGCTCTTCATCGTGTCAGGGGCCGCGAAGGCGGACGCGCTCGCGCAGGTGCTCGCGCCGGCGCCGCGCTCCACGCCGCCACCCGCGGCGCGCGTCCGGCCCGAGCAGGGCGAGCTCAGGTGGATCGTGGATCGCGCCGCCGCCTCCCGCCTTCCGTCCGATCGCGCGCCGTGAAGGCCCCGCCGATCGCGCGCGGACACGCCGAGGGCGTCGAGCAATCGAGCGGCTCCGCGCTAGCGCGCCTCGCTCGGCGAGGCGTAGTGCTCCGGCGGAGACTCGACACGGAAGGTGGGGATGGATTCGAGGATGGCTTCGTCCAGGTAGCACCACGCCCAGTCCTCCCCGGGCTCGAAGGACTTGACGACCGGGTGCTTCGTTCCGTGAAAGTGCCGGGTCGCGTGGCGGTTCTGCGAATCGTCGCAGCAGCCGACGTGGCCGCAGGTCATGCAGAGCCGCAGGTGCACCCACGAGTCTCCCCGCTCGAGGCACTCCTGGCAGCCGTGCGAGCTCGGGATCACGGGGTCGTGCCTGGGGCGCGCGAGCTTGGCGAGATGTCTGCACATCGTCTCCTCCGGCGTGCGCGCCCACGACGAGAGGTCGTCTCCCTGTCCTCCAGCGGCGGAGCGCCACCCTGATCTGGTCCTCACGGGCAGGAAGTCAACGGGGCGTTGCGGGGCCGCGCGGGCGGCGCTAGGTGCCGCAGGCCGGCTCGCGCCGAGCGCTGCATCGGCCGCTCCGGTCGCCCGCGGTCCGTGGTGTGGTTCGACACCCAAGGGTGGGGTGCGATGCCGGACGTCCGCTTCATCTATCTCACGGGCCTCGTGATGCCCCGGTTCTCGAACGCGCGGCTTCGCGGGAGCTGGAACGAGGAGGGGCGGACGGCCGCGGCGTGGAGCGAGCGGCCGATGGCTCCCGTCACCTGCGACGACGGCTGCCCGGGCTTCGAGGCCGTCGTCTCTTTCGCCGCCTCCGAGATCGGGAAGCGGTTCGAATGGAACGTCGTCGGCGACGGGCCAGGGGGCGCCGACCGGCAGCTCGTCACGGTCGAGGAGGACGACGCGCTCTCGCGCCGCACGGTCCTCGCGTTCGTGCTCGGCCCGGCGGGACAGGTGGAGCGCTACCACCTCGTGCTCGCGCGGCGCCTCGGCGCAAACGCCGTCCAGCGGTCCGGGGCGCCGCCGGCCCTCCGCTTCGCCGTCTGGGCACCGAACGCGCGGGCGGTCGAGGTCGTCTTCGGCGACGGCAGGAACGGCTACATCTCCGACGAAGGCGCGGGGATCGACGCCTCGCGACCGCCCGTGCGCCTCGCGCGCGCGGAGCGCGGTGTGTGGGAGACGAGCGCCGATGAGCCTGCCCTCGAATCGTACGCGCGCGCCGAGTTCACGCCCTACGGCTTCCGCGTGACGCGAGACGACGGGTCGATCTCGTACCGCACCGACCTGTACTCGCGCTGGCAGGTGGGGCAAGGAAGCTTCGACCCGCAGGGGCGCATCTACGGCGGCACGTCCGCGGGGCTCGACGGAGCGGTGAGCTGCTCCTCTGTCGTCGATCCGGGGACCCTGCTCGCCTCGGTGCCCCGCGAGGCCGCGACCCCGTTCGCACCGTGCGCCGACTTCTGGCGCGACGAGCACGACCTCTCGCGACCCGTCCCGGACCGGGTCGAGGACCTCGTCATCTACGAGCTGCACGTCGGTGCGCTCGGCGTGGGCCGGCCGGACTCCGGCACCTTCGAGGACGCGCTCGCGCTGCTCGACGATCACCTCGTGCCCCTCGGGGTGAACGCGATCGAGCTCCTGCCGATGGCTCAGTTCAGCGGGAACGCAGCCTGGGGCTACGGCAACTCGCACCACCTCGCCATCGAGATGGCGGCCGGCGGGCGCGAGGCGCTGATGCGGTTCGTGCGCGCCTGCCACCGGCGCGGGATCGCCGTCCTCATGGACGTCGTCTACAACCACTGGGACCTGCACGCCGCGCGCGCCCTGTGGCAGCTCGACTCGGTCGCGCCCGAGCGCAACGTCTACTACTGGTACGAGGGGACCGCCGCGGACCACGCCACGCCGGAGGGCGGGTACGTGAACAACGGCTCGTCGGGGTGGGCGCCGCGCTACTCCGAGGAGCAGGTGCGCCGGCTCTTCGCGGCGAGCGCCGCCGTCCTGCTCGACGAGCTCCACCTCGACGGCTTTCGCGTGGACCTGCTCGACGCGATCCACCGGGACAACCGCCTGAACGATCGCGGCGGGCCGGCGGTTCCCCGCGCGAACCTCTACGGCGCGAAGATGCTCCGCGAGTGGGCGCGCACGCTCCGGCTGCTCCGCCCGTCGGTGATGCTCATCGCGGAGGACCACACTGGCTGGGCGGACGTGACCCGGCCCGTAGAGGAGGGCGGGCTCGGGTTCGACGCCGCGTGGTACGTCGACTTCTACCACCACCTCGTCGGGCCGCGATCGGCCGGGTCCGGATGGGCGGCACTCCTCGGGGAGTCCGCCTGGGGCGATGATCGCCCGCTCGGGCTCGACCGCTTCGATGCCGCCCTGAACGGCGCCGCCGAACGGAAGGTCGTTTACCACGAGTCGCATGACGAGGCCGGGAACGCGGCGGGATCCGCGCGCACCATCGTGGACGCCGTGAACGGCGCGCCGCTCGTCGGCGAGACCCGCGACTTCGCGGAGGCGCGCTGCCGGCTCGCGTTCGGCCTCGCCATGCTGTCGCCCGGGACGCCCATGTTCCTCATGGGCGAGGAGGTCGGAGCGGCGAACCTCTACCGTTACGAGGGGTTCCTCGAGAACCGCGAGGACCTCGTCGGCCTGCGGCTCGGGCTCGGGCGCAGGCTCTTCCGCTTCTACCAGGACCTGATCCGGTTCCGCCTCGCCAGGGCGCCGGTCCGCGCGCGCCGGGTCGCGACGGTCCACCGGCACGAGGCGAACCGCGTCATCGCGTTCCTCCGCGGCGACGCCGAGCTGCTCGTGGTCGCGAGCTTCGCGAATCGACCCTACGCGGCGGGATACGTCGTGGCATCGGAGGCGATCCCGGATCGCGAGTGGCGCGAGGTCTTCAACAGCGACGCGGTCGACTACGGCGGCGCGGGTGTCGGAAATGGTGAGGGGCCCCGGCGCACCTCCTCCGGACGGATCGAGGTGGTCGTCCCCGCGAACGGGTTCGTCGTCCTCGAGGCGCGTTGAGCGCCCCGCACACCGCGCAAGTCCCTTTCGATCGTCAGGGACCGCGCCGAGCGCGCCCCGCGGGCGTGCGCGCGGACGGCGTCGCCCGCGCCGCGCCGCGCGGGATGACGTCCACCACGACGACCGGATCGTCCTTCGCCGCGAGGTTCTGCTCGGCGCGGACGAGCGCCGGGGGCGTCGAGTGCGTGAACCAGAGGTGGGCGTCCTTCGCGCCGGCGAAGAGCGACACCGGGAACGGGATCTTCGGATGGAGCGTGAACCGATCGCAGAGGATGGCTCGCCCGCCGGCCGCCACCCGCTCCTCTCCGTCCCGCCGGACCCCGAGCGTCACGGTCCGCGGCTTCGGCGTGAACGCCACGAACGTGAGCTCCGCCTCCGCTCCCTTGGCGACGCCGAGCTGCTCGATCGCGAGGGCGGTGCCGTAGCCGGCGAAGGCGCGGCCGGCGGGCAGGTCGAGCCGCTCCTCATCGCGCGCGAGCTTCCCGTCCTCGTGCCGCCTCACCGCCAGCGCGCGCCCCGTCGAGAAGTCCACCTCGAAGCGCCGCAGCTCCTCCCCTCCCCGCGTCTCGACCCACGAGAAGCGCTTCTGGCCGAGCTCTGCCGCGACCCGGAACTCGTCGCGCTCGTCGGCGCGGCGGCCGTCGGCGAACCTCCACTCGATGTGGACGAGGAGAACCTCGCCGTGCAGCTCCTGGGTCAGCTCGCCGTCCGCGATGACCCGACCGGCCTCGTCGCTCAGGGACGGGAAGCCGTGGAGGGTGCCCGGCATCCAGCGGACCGCCACCGGCCCGGACGACGCCAGGAGGATGGAGAGCGCGAGCGCGGCGGACGGCACGATCGGAAGGTGCCCACCGGCTGATCGAGCGACAGCCCCGACCGGCAGAGGGCGGTCCGACCGGGATGACCGCTCCTCCTGCACGCTGCCGGCTTGGCGGCGGGAGGGCGGCAGGCGATCCGGCCCACCGCCTGCCAGGCGCTCGCCGCTCGCGGCCAGGCCCTACACCGTCGCGGTGGTGTGCCTCGCGATCGCACTGTTCGGCGCGCTCTCGCTCGCGCGCACGCGGGTCGACGTCCTGCCGTCGGTCGACATCCCGGTCGTCGTGGTGGTCTGGAACTACCCCGGCCTCGTCGCGGAGGAGGTCGAGAAGCGGGTCATCTACCTGACCGAGCGCGCCCTCTCCACGACCATCAGCGACATCGAGCGGCTCGACTCCCAGTCGATCGACTCCATCGGCCTCGTGAAGATCTACTTCCACCCCGAGACGGAGATCGCCGCCGCGATCGCGCAGGTGACCTCGATCTGCAACGCGATCCTGCGCCTCATGCCGCCGGGCATCACGCCGCCGGCCATCCTCCAGTTCAACGCCAGCAACGTCCCGGTCGCCCAGCTCACGCTCTCCGGGAAGGGGGTGGGCGAGCAGGACCTCTTCGACTACGGGCTGAACGTCCTCCGGCTCCGGCTCTTCACCGTGCCCGGGCTCGCGACGCCTGCGCCGTTCGGCGGCCGCCAGAAGCAGGTGATGGTGGACATCGACCCGGCCCGGCTCGCCGCCATGGGCCTCTCCCCGCAGGACGTCGTCGGCGCGGTCACGAGCCAGAACGTGATCCTCCCCGCGGGCAGCGCGCGGATGGGCGAGCACGAGTACGACGTGCAGCTGAACGGCAGCCCGCTCGAGATCCCGCAGTTCGACCAGCTGCCGGTCCGCGAGGTGGACGGGCGCATGATCCGCCTCGGCGACGTCGCCCACGCCCACGAGGGCTACGGCGTCCAGACGAACGTGGCGGAGGTGGAGCGCGCGGTCCGCGAGCTCGCCGGGGGCGACGTCGCGAGCGTCGTCGACAACCTCGGGATCCCGGTCTCGTACAACCTCGGGTTCGTCCAGACGAGCAACGCGGGGGGCGAGGACGCGGAGATCCGGATCTCGCTCCGGCAGGGCCATCAGCCCTCGGCCCGGCTCGCGGAGCGGCTGCGGCGCGAGCTCCCCACCCGCTTCCCCGGCGCGGCGGTGTGGTTCGAGCCGGCGGACGTCGTGAGCCAGGTGCTCTCGTTCGGGCTCCCCGCGCAGCTCGAGGCCGAGGTGATCGGCCGCGACGTCGCTGGCGCGTTCGCCACCGCCCAGAAGGTCATCGCCGCGGTGCGGCTCGTCCCGGGCGCGGTGGACGCGCACATCGCGCAGGTGTTCGACCGGCCCGGCGCTGGCGGTGGACGTCGACCGTCGTCGAGGTGCAGCTCGCCGTCAGCGGGCGCGATCTCGGTGCGGTGGCGCGAGACGTCGAGGCTGCGGTCCGGCGCGTACCGCTCCCGAAGGGCATCACCGTGCGGCTGCGCGGGCAGAGCGAGAGCATGTTCACGGCCTTCGGCCGGCTCGGCCTCGGGCTCGTCCTCGCGGTCGCGCTCGTGTACCTGCTCCTCGTCGTCCTGTTCCAGTCGTGGTCGGACCCGCTCATCATCATCGTGGCGGTGCCCGGAGCGATGGTCGGCATCCTCTGGATGCTCGCCGTCACAGGGACGACCCTCAACGTCGAGTCGTTCATGGGCGCGATCATGGCGGTGGGGATCGCGACCTCGAACAGCATCCTGCTCGTCTCGTTCGCGAACGATCACCGCGCCGCGGCGGAGCGGGATCCGGGGGCGATCGCGGCGATCCGCGAGGCGGCGCACACGCGGCTGCGGCCGGTCATGATGACCGCCCTCGCGATGATCCTCGGCATGCTGCCGATGGCGATCGGGTTCGGGGAGGGGGCCGAGCAGAACGCACCGCTCGGCCGGGCGGTGATCGGAGGCCTGCTCGCCGCCACCTTCACGACGCTGTTCCTCGTTCCGCTCGCGTACACCTGGCTTCGCCGCGGCGTCCCGCGGAAGCACACGCTCGACGCGGTGTTCGCCGCGGAGGCGGGGGCCGAGGCGAACGCGAGCGGGCCGTCGCCGGCGCGGGGCACGTGATGGCGCGGCCGGGGACGAGATGGCTGACCCTCGCGATCGTGGTCGCGGTGATCGTCTCGATCGTCGGCGCGGCGCTGCTCGCCGTGGGGCGGGGGCGGCGCGAGGGGGCGGAGCGGGAGCGGCTCGCGCGCGCGGCCGCCGCCGGTCCTGAGGTCAGGGTGGCGCAGGCGCAGCCCGGCTCGGGCGAGCGGACCGTGAACCTCCCGGGCGACGTGCGCGCCTTCTGGCAGACGACGCTGTTCGCGAAGGTGAGCGGTTACGTGCGCGAGCTGCGCGTCGACAAGGGCGGCCGGGTGCGGAAGGGCGACATCGTGGCGCGGATCGCCTCACCCGAGACGGACCATCAGGTTGGCCAGGCCCGCGCGACGCTCCTCGTGCGCCGCCGGCTCGCGCTCCGCGTCCGGACGCTCGCGCCGAAGGGGTTCGTCTCCCAGCAGGACCTCGACAACGCCAACGCCGACCTGGCGGTGGCGGAGGCCGACTACCGGCGCGTGCGGGCGCTCCAGGACTACGAGGTGCTGCGCGCGCCCTTCGACGGCGTCGTCACCGCGCGCTACGTGGACCCGGGGGCGCTCGTCACGGGGTCGCCGGGCCAGCCCGTCGTGGACCTCGCCGACCCTGAGCGCGCCCGCGTCCAGGTCTACCTCGGCCAGGACGTCGCCCCGTTCGTCCAGGTGGGCGACGCGGGCGAGATCACCGCGGACCAGCTGCCGGGCCTTCGGATCCGCGCGACGGTTCGGCGGGTCGCGGACGCACTCGATCCGCGCACGCGCACGATGCTCGTCGAGCTGTGGCCCGAGGGGTCCGCCTCGCCGCGCCTCGTCCCCGGCCTGTTCGTCCACGTCGCGCTGCGGCTGCGCGTGCCGACCCTGCCCTCCGTCCCCGCGGAGGCGCTCGCCGCGCGGGGCGACCGGCTCCAGGTCGCGCTCGTCCGGGACGGGAAGCTCCACTTCGTGGACGTCGAACCCGGCCAGAACGACGGCAAGACGCTGCAGATCCGGCGTGGCCTCGAGGGGGGCGAGACGGTGGCCCTCTCCCCTCCCTCCGACCTGGGGGACGGCGCACCGGTGCGGCCGCTCACGAACGAGAAGGCGCGCGCGCCCGGCGGACCGCGGCAGGCGCGGACACCGCCGCGCGGCGGCGAGCAGGCCCGCGACGGCGGGGGGCGTGCAGAGGCGGCCGCGGAGTGATCGCCCCCGCGACCAGCGCGACGGCGCGCGGACGTCCTGCGATCAGGAGTTGGCCGCGGGGAGCCGGATCCGGAAGACGCTTCCGACGCCGGGGGTGCTCTCGACCGTGATCGTCCCGCCGTGCGCGTCCACGAGCCCCCGCGTGATGTACAGCCCGAGTCCCAGCCCGCGCATGGCGCTGCGGGGCCTGCGCGTCTGGAAGTAGCGGTCGAAGAGGTGCGGGATCTCCTCGGGCGCGATGCCCGGCCCGCGATCCTCGATCGAGAGCACCACTGCATCGCGCTCCGCAGTGACGACGAGCCGGATGGGCGCGCCGTCGGCGGAGTACTTGCTCGAGTTCTCGAGCAGGTTCGTGACGATCTGCTCGACCCGCACCGGGTCGGCCGACACGAGCGGTGGCTCTCCGGCGACCTCGACGGAGACCGGGTGCGTCCCGAGCGTGCCCTGGATCTGATACACGAGCGCCGGCACGAGCTGCGCGAGCTGAACGGGATGGCGATCGAGGACGACCCGCTGCGCGTCGATCCGGGACGCTTCGAGGAGATCGCGGGTGATCCTCTCGAGGCGATGACCGCTCCTCTTCATCATCTGGAGCGTCGCGATTGGGACGGTCGAGGCATCGCCGCTCGCCTGGCTCAGGAGCA
>WNFU01000431.1_pt1 | contig 74488 bp, 74 predicted proteins | sample 5400121 | NCBI WGS metagenome assembly WNFU01 (sample SAMN13153360, study PRJNA577476) | soil metagenome | isolation source: 100 cm soil or saprolite under grassland replicate 1 | place: USA:California | collected 2016-06-15
TCGTGTGCGTTGCGGTTCCGCCAAGCGATATAGCGGCGGATCATGCGTGACTGCTCGTGGTGGGATCGATGATCGGTGCCGTCGATGGTGAAGTAACGCAGCGCGGTGAACTGCGCTTCGATGCGATTCAGCCAGCTCGCATAGAAGGGGACGTAGGCCAGTTCGACGTTGTTGGCGTCGGCCCAGTCCCCGACCCGGGTGTCTTTCTTGGTCGAGCGGTGCGGGCTCCAGTTGTCGAGCACGATCGCGATCCGCACCTGGGGTGGGTGCAGAGACCGCAGGTAGCGGCAGAACGTCAGGAACTCGGTGCGGCCTTTGCGGGTCTTGATGTGCCCGTAGAGCCGATCCGTGGAGAGGTCGTAGCCCGCGAGGAGATGCCGCACCCCGTGGGGGCGGTTGAACGTTGCCCGTCTTCGCCGCCGCGGTGCTGAAGCGCGTCCACCCCGTTCGGCCCATTGCTTCCCGGGGTGCGGCTGGAGGTTCAACGGGCCGAACTCGTCCACGCAGATCACCACGTGCGGGTCGCCCCGTCGGCGCGAGGCCTTGCCGTCGGCCAGGTCATAGAGCTCGAGCACCCGGTTCTTCTTGGCTTCGAAATCCGGGTCATTGCTCACCTTCCACGTCTTGAGGGCTTGAAACGAGACACCCTCCTCGCGGAGCAGCACCCGAAGTCCTTCGTGGCTGATGTCGTCGACCACCCCCTCGGCGACCAAGAACTCCGCCAGCTTCGACAACGACCATGTCGAGAACGGCAAGTCATGGTCCATCGGGCGCGACAACGCGAGCTTCTTGATCTGACGGCGTTGCGGCAACGTGAATGTCGGCGGGCGGCCACCCGCATAGCCCGGATACAACGAATCGAACCCGTCCGCGTTGAAGTTATGGATCACCGCCCGGACCCGATCCTCAGACGTGAACGCCACCTTCGCGATCGCCGCTACATCCATGTGCTGCGCCGACAGCAACACCATCTGCGCGCGACGCCACGTCACCACCGACCCCGACGACCGCCGCACGATCCGCAGCAGCCGCATCCCCTCGTCGTTGCTGATCTCCCTGACCCTGACCCGCTCAGCCATCCCCCGAGTCTGCGCGACCCCAACCCACAAGTGGCGGACGCGCCCCCCAAGGGTTACCGGTCACGGCACTAGCTGCCCGTCATGCAGAGCCGCGAAGCCCGACGAGCTAGGCGGCAACCGCCGGGCGGACCTCTTCCCAGAACAGCTCGAGCTGGTGCGCCTCGTCGGCGACGGGCCAGATGAAGACTCGCTGGACCCCGGCACGAGCGAAGGCCGAGAGCTTCTCAGCGAACAGCTCGGCCGGACCGACCGGCAGACGGCTCCGAAGGATCTCCTCCGGACGGTGGATCGTCGGGACCATCCGTTCCCGCATGACCCGGTCGGCCTGGGCGTGGCTGTCCGTGATGTAGAACCACATCGTTGCGAGCGCGTTGGCGAACGACTCGCGATCCTTGCCGTAAGCCGGGAGCTGGTCCCGCAGTCGTGCCCATGCCTCGCCGAACAGCGTGGGGGTCGTGTTGTACGCCGACGCCAGCCAGCCGTCGGCCAGGCGGGCAGCGCGACGCAGCCCGGCCTCTGAGCCCCAGCTCCCGACCCAGATAGGTGGCCCTTCCTCGCGCATCGGGGGCGGCTCGAGGCTGATGCCCTCGGTGGAGTAGAAGCGACCGACGAACGGCGTGGCATCGGTTCGCCACAAGGCGCGGAGGGCACGGATCGACTCGTCGAGACGCGCCCATCGCTCGCCGAAGTCGAGGCCGACGGCGTCGAAGTCCTGCTCTGACGAGCCGGGACCCACGGCGACGACGAGCCGCCCTTTGCTGAGCCGGTCGATGGCGGCCAACGTCTTGGCCAGAGGCACCGGTCCCCGAATGACCGGTAGCGACACGGTGGTCGCGAGCGTCATGGTCCCCGAGTGGCCGATCATGGCCGCGAGCGCGGTCGGGCCGTCGAGCCACGGCACTGAGAACACCATATGGTCGTTGCTCGATAATGCGCTGAAGCCGAGCCCCGCCGCGGTGTCAGTGTACGCGGCCAGGTGTTCAAGGGTGTACGCGTTGCCGCCGAAGTCCATCAGCGGCAGGTGGGCGCCGAAGTCCATGACCGCTAGCTGCCCGACTGCGTGCCGCGTACCGCGGGCGACGAGTCGTGGAGCGCGTCCCGGATGAGTGCCGCGAGCTGTAGCTTCCCCGCGTCGTTGAAGTGCAGCCCGTCCGGCGAGTGCCACTCGGGATGGTTCTCGAACCGGCTGTTCATGTCGACCACGACCATGTTCGGCCACCGGACCGCCGCGTCGGCGATCTCGCGGTTGACGAAGTCGGCGTGCACCGGATGATCGACCGGTAGGTCCTGTGTGTTGAGCCAATAGACGACGTCCGCGCTCTTCGTCAGCACGTGCATCAGCGCGTCGATGTAGGCACCGATGTCCTCGCACGGCGACTTCGCGCAGTTGTTGGTGCCGAGCTCGACCACCGCGACGTTCGGATGGAACCTGGCGACGTACTGCTCCGCGCCCTTCCTCCACCCTTGGGTCGGGATGCCACCGATCCCGACGACGGTCGCCTGCCAGCCGTCGGCTTCGAGCGCCGAGCGCACCTGATTCTCACTGGCCGCGAGGATCGAGTCCCCGATCACGAGCACGCGGGAGCCGCCGACGTCGGTGTGGTCGGCGCAGGCGGCGGCGACGGCCGCGAGCAGCAGGACGGCGAGCATGTTGCGGGCGCGCCACAACCACCGCGAACGACTCATGCCTGGACATACCCGCCGAAGCCCCGGTTCATTCCGGGGTGTGGTCGATCGCCGCGACCACTGGTACCGTCTCGACGCTGCTCGGGCAGCGTCTTTCTCGTTCACTTCCTCCGCGCACTTCCTCCGGTCGAACGCTCACGTCCGGAGGTCGTCATGCCCGAGCCTCGAGTGCCCGTCTCCGACCGCGAGCTGGGCCCCGATCCCGCGTTCTGGGGCGATCGCACGCGCCGCGAGGAGCTTCGCCGACCGGGCCGCGTCGACCATCCCGTCGACCGGCTGCGCGACCGGCTGCACCTGCTGCGTGGCGACGCGCGCGCCGGGGTGGCGCTCCTCGTCGTCGTGGCGGCCGTCGCGGGATACCTCTGGTACCGCGCGGGTGCCGGGAGCAGCGCCGGCGCCCCGCCGGCGCGGGTCGCCGCGACCTCGTCGCGCGCGCCGAGCACCACCACGCCCGCACCCGCGACCGGCGCGGTACCGGGCGGTGAACACCGTGGCGGCCGTCTCGTCGTGCACGTCGCGGGTGACGTCACCAAGCCCGGCGTGGTCGAGCTTCCCGGCGGATCCCGGGTGATCGACGCGGTGGAGGCGGCCGGCGGAGGTCTTCCCGATGCCGATCTCGACCGGCTCAACCTCGCGGCCAAGGTCGTCGACGGCCAGCGGATCCTCGTCCAGAAGATCGGGGAGCCACCCGCGCCCGCGGATCCCGCCGCCGTCCCCGGCGATCCCACCGGGGCGACGGGTGGTGGGCCGATCAACCTCAACACGGCGACGGCGGCCCAGCTCGACGATGCGCTCCCCGGCATCGGCCCGACGCTCGCCGCCGCGATCATCGCGGAGCGCGATCGCCGCGGCGGGTTCCGGTCGGTCAACGAGTTGCGCGACGTGCGCGGCATCGGCGAGAAGCGCTTCGCCGACATCAAGGACAAGGTGACGGTGTGAGGTGCCCGACGCCGCGATCTTCGCCATGGTCGGCGCGATCGTCGCCGGCATCGGTGTCGGCGAGCGCCTCGGAGCGTCACCGGCGACGCCCACGCTCGTCCTCGCCGCGGCCATGCTCGGGCTCGCAGTCGCGCTGCGCGGCCGCCGCGGCTGTGTGCTGGCGCTGATCGCGGCCGTGCTCCTCGGCTCAGCGCTCGTGCAACGCGCGCTGGACGGTTTGGAGCACTGGCCGTTGGCCGCGGCGGTCGCCAGGCGGGCCGATGCGACGCTCACCGGCTCGCTCGTCGGCGATCCGGAGGGCACCAGGTACTCGACCTGGGCGGTCCTACGGATCAGCTCCGCGTCGCTCACCGGTGCGGGGCCCGTCGACGCAGGCGGACGCCGGGTCCTGGTCCATGCCGATGCCGACGCGGCGCAACGCGTACGGCTGCTCGGCGCCGGTGACCGGCTCACGATGGCGGGATGGCTCCGACCACTCGAAGGCCCCGACGAGCGGCTCCGCTGGCGCCACGTCGTCGCCCGCTTCGACACGACGCATCTGCTCGCCTTCGGCGCGTCGCGTTCTCCGCTGATGCACGCGGCGAACGACCTACGCGCGCGGGTGCTCGACGGCACACGGACACTGCCGCCGACCGAGCGCGGCCTCGTCGCGGCGTTCCTGGTGGGCGACACCCGCGACCTGCCCCACGCCGTCGTCGAGCGTTTTCGAACCTCGGGGATGTCACATCTGCTCGTCGTGTCCGGCGAGAACGTCGCGTTCGTGCTCGCGCTGGTCAGCCCGGTGCTCCGCCGGCTTCCGTACCGGGCCCGGTTCGTGGCCGGGCTCGCGGTGCTGCTCGTCTTCGGCGCGATGACGCGGTGGGAGCCGTCGGTCCTGCGCGCGTGCGCGATGGCTGCGTGCGCGATGACCGGTGTCGTCCTCGGACGGCCGGTCACCGGGCGGCGCGTGCTCGCACTCGCAGTCGGCGGGCTCCTGCTCGCCGACCCGTTCCTGCTCCACTCGATCGGCTTCCTGCTCTCGTGCGGCGCGTGCGCGGGCATCGTCTTCCTCGGCCCGCGGCTGGTGGCCGTGTGCCCGGGCTCCGTATGGCTTCGCACCGTGCTCGGTACGACCGCGGCGGCGCAGCTCGGCGTCATCCCGGTGCTGCTCCCGGTGTTCGGCTCGATTCCTCTCGTCTCGCTCCCCGCCAACCTCGTCGCGATCCCGTTGGCCGCGCCGCTCACGACGTGGGGTCTCGTCGCGGGGCTGGTCGGCGGGCTCGTGCCAAGCCTCGTCAGCGTGCTCAATGCGCCGACTCGACTACTGGCCGACGGGATGCTCGGCATCGCCGATCTCGCGTCGCGCGCGCCTCTCACCGTCGATGTGCGCGGTGTCATCGGACTCGTCGCGATCGCCGCACTCGCGGCGGCAGTCGTGCTCGGGCGTATGCTCCGACGACATGCGCCGACCGACGCCGCGCTGGTCGTACCGCCTCGGTGAGCGCGTGCACGACCTGACCGACCGTGCGCTCGTGATGGGAATCCTGAACCGGACGCCGGATTCGTTCTTCGACAACGGAGCGACCTATGCGCTGGACGCGCTCCTGACGCGTGCCGACGCGCTCGTGCGCGAAGGAGCCGATGTCCTCGACGTCGGTGGAGTGAAGGCGGGTCCCGGGCCGGAGGTCACCGAGGCCGAGGAGCTCGACCGTGTGGTGCCGGCGATCCAAGCGGTCCGCGTTCGCCTCGACGTGCCGGTTTCGGTCGACACGTGGCGTGCCGCCGTCTTCGACGAGGCGTGCCGAGCGGGCGCGGTGGTCGGGAACGACATCAGTGGGTTCGCCGACCCCGACTACCTGTCGGTGGCAAATGCTCGCGGCCGGCGGCTACACGCTCCTCCTGTCGGCCTCGAACAAGGGCTTTCTCGGCGCGCTGCTCGGGCTCGACGTCGATGATCGAGGCGAAGCATCGCTCGCCGCAGTGGCGTACGGCGTGGCGCACGGCTGTCGGATGGTCCGCGTGCACGAGGTTGCCCGGTGCGTGCAGGTGTGCCGGGTCATCGAGGCGATCCTCGGGGCGACCCGCGAACGGGAGCGCGCCACGTGAGCGTGCACCTGGTCAAGGGCGAGGACCCGATCCTGCGTGCCGACGCCCTCGACGGACTCGTACGCGAGCTGCTCGCCGACGACGATCGCAGCCTCGCGCTCGAGGACTTCAGCGTGCCCGGACGCAATGAGACGGCCGAAGCGCGGGAGGAGACCATCGCCGTGGCGCTCAACGCGGCGCGGACGCCGCCGTTCATGACCGTCACCCGCGTCGTGCTGGTGCGGGAGTTCCGGAACCTGACCATCGACGACGTCGACGCGCTCTCGCGCTACCTCGACGAGCCACTCGAGACCACGCACCTCGTGTTCGTCGACGGAGGCACCACGGGCACAGCGCGCAACGACAAGAAGGCGATCGACGGGCTCGAGAAGCGAATCCGGACCGCCGGCGCGGTGGTGGCTCCCGACTCGGTCAAGCCGGCCGACGTGCTCAGCGACTCGCTCGATCGCGCAGGTCTCCGCTTCACCTCGGACGCGATCGAAGCGGTGCGCGCGCACGTCGGCAACGATGCCGGGCTGCTGCCCGGCATCGTGGAGATCCTCGACGTGGTCTACGGCGACGACCGCGAGCTCGACGTCGACGAGGTGGTGCCGTACCTGGGCGAGGCCGGCGCGATCCCGTCATGGGATCTCACGAACGCGATCGAGAAGGGGGACATCGCAGGCGCGCTCGCGGTGTTACAGCGTCTGCTCACGGTCACGAGCCCGACACAGCCGAAGCCGATGCACCCGCTCCAGGTGCTCGGCCTCCTCCACGGGTACTACCGGAGGCTGCTGCGCCTCGACGACCCCGCGATCGCGTCGGCCGAGCAAGCAGCGGCCGCGCTCGGCGGGCGGACGAGCCCGAACGCGGCGCGCTTTCGACTGCGTCAGGCGCGCGCGCTCGGGAGCGGCGGGATTCGTGAGGCGTTCGGTCACCTCGCCCGGGCCGACCTCGACCTCAAAGGCAAGCGCGCGATCCCCGCCGACGTCGTGATGGAAGTGCTCGTCGCGCGACTCGCCCGGCTGGGCGCGCGCTCGGGTTCGTCGCGAGGCGGCGGCCGGCGCAGCCGCCGATCGATCTACACCTAGCCGCGGCTCGCGGCCCGCTTCATCAGTCGCGAGCTGCGGCGGGCAGCCTGGTTCTTGTGGATCCGGCCGCGCGAAGCCGCCGTGTCGAGGCGCTTCTGGGCCAGGCGCAGCGCGTCGGGCGCGTCGGCCGCTCCGGCGTCGACAGCCTTTCGTGCCGTCTTGACCCGCGTCTTCAGCTCGGAGCGCACGGCCTTGTTGCGCTCGCGACGGCGCTCGTTCTGGCGGTTGCGCTTGATCTGGCTCTTGATGTTCGCCACGCGTGAAAGCTCCGAGCAGACGTCGGGAGGACGGGAAGATCGTAGCAGGCGCCTTTCGCGGACCTTCAGTGCCGCTCTGCGACACTGGCGGTCCGATGACGGAGGAACTCGAGCGGTATCGCGCCATCTGTCTACTCAGTCATGTGGACCACGGGAAGAGCACGCTGGCCGACCGCATCCTCGAGCTGTGCGGAGCGGTCGACCCGCGTGAGATGCGGGCGCAGTACCTCGACTCGATGGATCTCGAGCGCGAGCGCGGCATCACGATCAAGGCCCAGAACGTGCGGCTCCGGTGGAAGGACCACGTCCTCCACCTGATCGACACGCCCGGCCACGTCGACTTCGGGTACGAGGTGTCGCGCAGCCTCGCCGCGTGCGAGGGCGCGGTGCTCCTCGTGGACGCGAGCCAGGGGATCGAGGCCCAGACCCTCGCCAACTGCTACGCCGCGCTCGAAGCCGACCTCACGATCGTCGCCGCGGTCAACAAGATCGACCTCCCGGCCGCCGACCCCGACCGGGTGGCGGGAGAGATCGAGCGCGTCCTCGGCATCCCCGGCGACGAGGTGCTGCGCATCTCGGCCAAGACCGGCGAGGGCGTCCCCGAGCTGCTGGACGCGGTCGTCGCCCGTGTCCCCGTGCCCGAAGGCGATCCGGACGCGCCGCTCCAGGCACTGATCTTCGACTCGTACTACGACTCGTACCGCGGCGTCGTGAGCGCGGTGCGCGTGTTCAATGGCACGTTGGTGAGCGGCGCCCGCCTGAGGTACCTCCAGGCCGGCGCGACGCATGACGCCGAGGAGATCGGCGTGCGCACCCCCGACCCGTCTCCGGTCGCGTCGCTCGGCCCGGGCGAGGTCGGCTACCTCATCGCCGGTATCAAGGACGTCGGCCAGGCACGCGTCGGCGAGACCGTCACGACCGCGTCGCGGCCCGGCGAGTCGTTGGCCGGCTACCGCGACCCGAAGCCGATGGTCTTCTGCGGGCTCTATCCGGTGATCGGCGACGAGTACGCCGACCTGCGCGAGGCGCTCGAGAAGCTGCGCCTCAACGACTCGTCGTTCACGTACGAGCCCGAGACGTCGGGCGCGCTGGGCTTCGGCTTCCGCTGCGGCTTCTTGGGGCTGCTGCACATGGAGATCGTGCGCGAGCGGCTCGAGCGGGAGTACGACCTCTCACTGGTCGCGACCGCGCCCAACGTCGAGTACCGCGCCGTGCTCACGAACGGCCAGGTCGAGGTGGTCGACAACCCGTCGACGATGCCGCCGTCCAACGAGGTCGAGGTGATCGAGGAGCCGTACGTCACGATCACGGTCCTCACGCCGACCGACTACGTGGGCGCGGTGATGGAGCTGGCCCAGCAACGCCGCGGCGAGCTCGACCGCATGGAGTACCTCTCGGAGGAGCGCGTCGAGCTCGTGTACGCGATCCCGCTCGCCGAGATCGTCATCGACTTCTTCGACCAGCTGAAGTCGCGGACGCGTGGATACGCCAGCCTCGACTACGAGCCCGCCGGGTACCGGCGGTCGCAGCTCGCGAAGGTCGACGTGCTGCTCAACGGCGTGCCCGTCGACGCGTTCTCGACGATCGTGCACCGCGACAAGGCGTACGACTACGGCCGCCGGATGACCGTCAAGCTCCGCGAGCTGATCCCGCGTCAGCTCTTCGACGTGCCGATCCAGGCTGCGATCGGCGGGCGCATCATCGCCCGCGAGACGGTCAAGGCGAAGCGCAAGGACGTCATCGCGAAGTGCTACGGCGGCGACATCACGCGTAAGCGCAAGCTGCTCGAGCGTCAGAAGGAAGGCAAGCGGCGCATGAAGCAGATCGGGCGGGTCGAGGTGCCGCAGGAGGCGTTCGTCGCCGCGTTGCGACTCGACGAGTAGCGTCTCGGGCTCCGCACCGGGAGGAGGTTGGAGATGGCCCCGCTCAATCAGTCGACGACGTTCACCACGTCGCTCGCGCCCGACGCGGCACGCGAGAAGGCGCTGGCGTGGTTCGGCAACTATCAGTTCAAGGTCGCCCACGACTCGGCAGACCGCCTCGAGGTCAAGACGGGCTCTCAGGTCAAGATGCGGGCCATCGGCGGTGCGTTCATCGCGGCATCCAGCCTGCCGACGCTCACGACGCTCAAGATCCGCCCCGCCGCGTCGGGAAGCGAGGTCGAGGTGGTCGCCCAGGATGCGGTGACCGTCGGCATCAAGACCGGCATGAAGAAGAAGTACCAAGGCTGGCTCGAGGAGATCTGCGGGGGGCTGCAAGCCGCGATGTCCTAGCGCGCGGTCACTTCCGGAGCGCCCTCGCGTGCTCGCACGCCGCGTGGCACCATCCCTTCAGACGGCTGAGTCCTTCTCGCGCGGGCACCTCGGTGAGCCAGGGGTCGACGTCGACCCAGTCGTCTTCGAGGCCGCGCCGCCCCCACGTGCTGCGCGCGACCGCCGAGTGCGCGTGCTCCGGAAGGCGGAGCGCGGCCCACGATGTTCCGCCCGCGATCGCGAAGATCACCGAGTTGGGGTGGATCAGCACGGGAAGTCCGGCGACGTATCGCAGGCGGGCGGGCAGACCCTCGGCGATCGACTCGAGGCGGTCGCAGAGGTCCGGATGGCAGCGGAGCCGCTCGATCGGGATACGCCGTCGCGGGCGCATCCAGCCGGACTGACGGTCGAGCTCGCGAATCCACGTGACGATCGTGTCGTTCGCGTCGATCGAGAGCCTCATGCCCGCTCCGGGTCGCGGGGCAGACCGAGGACGCGCTCACCGATGATGTTGCGCTGCACCTCAGTCGTGCCGCCACCGATCGTCAGCGCGCGGGAGTAGAGGTAGCCGAGCGCCCACATCGACGTGTCGCTGCCGAACGGCCCGCGGTCGACGAGCAGGCCGTCGGTGCCGGCGAGCTCGACCGCGAGGGCCATCACGTGCTGCCCGTGCTCGTCGGCGAGCGCCTTGCGCACGGACGCCTCCGGGCCGGGCTCGAGGCCACGGAGCCGAGCCGAGAGCGTTCGCAGCCGGATCAGGCGCAGCACCTCGGCCTCGACGTAGAGCGCGGCGAGCCGTTGACGGAGCCGTGGGTCGTCCACCCCTCCCTCGCGTCGCACGATCGCGAGGAGGTCGTGCGCGGTCGGCCCTCTGCCCCACAGCGCGCCCTCGCCCGACAGTGAGACGCGCTCGTTGCCGAGGGTCACCTTGGCGAGGCGCCACCCGTCGTTCTCGGTGCCGACGAGGTTCGCGGCCGGAACGCGCACACCGTCGAGGAACACCTCGTTGAAGTCTGCGGCACCGTCCATCTGCTTGATCGGCTGCACCACGATTCCCGGCGCGCGCATGTCGATGACGAAGTAGGAGATCCCGCGGTGCCGCTCGGCGTTCGGGTCGGTGCGCGCGAGGAGGATGCCGTAGCGCGCGAGATGCGCGAACGTCGTCCATACCTTTTGGCCGTGCACGACGTACTCGTCACCGTCGCGTTCGGCCCTGGTCGCGAGCGACGCGAGGTCGCTGCCCGCGCCCGGCTCGCTGAACAGCTGGCACCACAGCTCCGAGCCGTCGAGGATGCCGGGGATCCACCGCTCGCGCTGCTCCTCGGTGCCGGCCACGAGCAGCGTCGGCCCTGCCCATCCGATCCCGATCGGGTTCATCGGGCGGGGCGCCTTCGCCGCGCGCAGCTCCTCGTCGATCGCCAGCTGCTGGACCGGGCTCGCGTCGACGCCCCACGGACGCGGCCAGTGCGGTGCCGCATAGCCGGCCGCGGCGAGCCGTCGCGGGAAGTCGGTGGGGAACCGCCCACCTGGCGCATGCTCGGCCAGGAACGCGCGCACGTCGGCCCGGAAGGAGTCCGCCTCGACCGGTAGCTGCACCGTCACCCGTGGAGGCTACCGACCGCGGTGCAGGTACCCTGCGCCGCAGGTAGCCGGGGCCCAACGGCCCGGCGCGAAGCGCCGAGAGTGGAGGGGTGAGGCTACCGACCGCGCCGGCTACCGATCCGGCGGCGGGCCTGGTATCGAATGAAGGGCGATGGAACGGTCGGGACGCCCCGCCTCGGCGCCGGTCCGAGGGACCAGGCCGGCCGATCTGGAGACGGTCAGCGACGCGGGCTTGGTCGTCGCCATCGGGCGCTTCCATCACGACGCGCTCGCGGAGGCGTATCGCCGCCACGGCGCGGCCTCGTTCGGTCTCGCGTTGCGCATCGTGGCCGACCGGAGGCTCGCCGAAGAGGTGGTGCAGGAGGTGTTCCTGCGTCTGTGGAACGAGCCGGAGAAGTTCGACCCCGAGCGCGGATCGCTGCGTTCGTATCTGCTCGCGCAGGCTCATGGCCGCAGTGTCGACCTGGTGCGCGCGGAATCCGCGCGACGTGCGCGCGAAGAGCGTGAGGCACGCCGAAACACCGACTCCGGCTACGACCTCGAGCGCGAGGTCTACGAGCTGACGCTCGCCGAGAACGTCCGCAGGGCGCTCGCCAGCCTCTCCGACGGAGAACGCGACGCGATCGAGCTCGCCTACTTCGGCGGACACACATATCGCGAGGTGGCGGTGCTGCTCGGCGAGCCGGAGGGGACCGTGAAGAGCCGCATCCGCGCGGGCCTCGGAAGAATGCGCGACGCCCTCGTGGCGAGCGGTACGACGGGGATCACGGGGCCATGGGACGAGAGCTGACCCCGGCGGAGCTGCGCGAGCTGCTCAGCGTCTACGCGCTCGATGCGGTCGACGACGTCGAACGCGAGGAGGTCGAGCGCTACCTCGATCGGTCGCCGGAGGCACGCGCAGAGCTGGCGGAGCTGCGCGAAGTCGCATCGTTGCTCGTGCAGCCCGACCGCGACGCGCCACCGACGTTGTGGGAGCGGATCGAAGAATCGCTCGCGGCCGAGCCGCCGGCGCTCGGCGTGCCGGGGACTCCTCGCACGACGTGGCGCCCGCTGCGTCGTCCGCTGGTGCGCCGGCTGGCAGTCGCGGGTGTGGCCGCGACCGTCGCGGCGCTCGCCGTCACGGTGGTGCTGCTGTCGCGCGACATGTCGCAGCAAGAAGACAGGTTGGCGGCGCTCGCGCAGCACCTCGAGCGCGGCGACGCCCGCGATGCGGCGCTGGCGCTGGCTGCCGATCCGCGGGCGCGAACTGCGACATTGACGTGGCGCGACGGGCATCCATCGGTGCCCGTGGTGGCCCTGCCCGACGGTCGCGGCTACCTCATGGGGGACCACCTCCCACGCCTGCAACGCGATCGCACGTACCAGCTGTGGGCGATGTCCGCCGACGAGCGGCGCCCGACGCTGGTCTCGGCGGCCGTGCTCGGTCCCGATCCCGGCGTCGCGGCGTTCCATGCACCGGCGGCGACGCACGGCTTCGTGCTGACCAACGAGCGGGCACCGGGGGTGCAGCGCGCACGCGGACCGGTGGTCGCGGAGGGCCGGTTCGACTAGCCCCGGGCTTCGGGGTGCGATCATGTGCCGTGCCCTTCGGCGTCTATGTGCACATCCCGTTCTGCGCGACGCGCTGCGACTACTGCGACTTCGCAACCTGGACCGACCGGGGCCACCTGGTCGACCGGTACCTGGCCGCGTGCGTCACCGACGTGCAGCGACGCGTAGCGACCGGCCGCGTGCCCGAGGCGACGAGCGTGTTCTTCGGCGGTGGCACGCCGTCGCTGGTCCCTGCCGACCAGCTGCGCGCGATCCTGGCCGCGATCCCGCTCGCGCCCGGCGCCGAGGTCACCGTGGAGTGCAACCCCGACTCGGTCGACGCGAGCAAGCTCGCGGCGTACCGGGCCGCGGGCGTGACGCGTCTGTCGTTCGGGGTGCAGTCGATGCGCCCACACGTGCTCGCGTTCCTCGGCCGCACCCACGACCCCGCGAACGTCGCCCGCGCGGTCGCGCTGGCGCGCGATAGGGGGTTCGAGTCGTTCAACCTCGATGTGATCTATGGGACGCCGGGCGAGACCGTCGACGACTGGCGGGCGACGCTCGAGGCCGTCCTCGCGCTCGACCCGCCGCACGTCAGCGCGTACGCGCTCACCGTCGAGGCCGGGACCCCGCTCGGGCGCCGGGTCGCCGGCGGCACGAGCCCCGCGCCCGACGACGACGACCAGGCGACGAAGTACACGCTCGCCGACGAGACGCTCGGCGCGGCCGGCCTGTCGTGGTACGAGCTGTCGAACTGGGCCCGGCCCGGCCACGAGTGCCGCCACAACCTCCTCTACTGGGCCGGGGCCGAGTACCTCGCGATCGGCTGCGCCGCACACGGTCATACCGACGGGCGCCGCTGGTGGAACGTCCGCACACCCGAGCGCTACGTCGAGCAGATCGAGGCCGGGGCCGGCCCCGAAGCCGGATCGGAGGTCCTCGACGCGCCGGCCCGGGCGGAGGAGGCGTTCGCGCTGACGCTCCGCACCCGTGACGGCGCCGCGGTCCCGGCCGGGGCCGGTGACGAGGCCGCGGCGCTGATCGACGGCGGGCTGCTCGAGCCCGCTCGGCCCGGGATCCGGCTCACGCTGCGGGGACGGCTGCTCGCCAACGACGTCACCGCACGGCTCCTGGCCCGCAGCGGCGCAGCCACGGCCGTTGGCACTCGGTAGGATTGAGTGCCAAATGGACGACGCCCTGGATACGACGACGGACGAACCGCTCGACGAGCGTAAAGCCGCGATCCTGCGAGCCGTCGTCGAGGAGCACATCGAGACGGCGCAGCCGGTCGGGTCGCAGGCGATCGCGCGCGCCAGCGGGCTCGGTGTGTCGAGCGCCACGGTCCGCAACGAGATGACCGTCCTCGAACGTGACGGGTACCTCGTGCAGCCGCACACGTCTGCCGGGCGCATCCCCACCGACCGCGGCTACCGCTACTTCGTCGACCACTTCACGCGCGAAGGCGAGCTTCCCGCGCCGCAGGGCCGCGCCGTCGCCGATTTCTTCGCGTCGGCACACCAGGCGCTCGAAGACCTCCTCAACGAGACGAGCCAGCTCCTCGGCCGGGTGAGCCGGCACGCCTCGATGGTGATGGGACCGCACGTCGACACCGCGCTGGTGCGCGGCGTGCAGCTCGTCCCACTCCAACCCGAGGTCGTGCTGCTCGTGGCCGTGCTCGCGAATGGCGCGGTCGAGAAGCAGGTGCTGCAGCTCGACGACGACGCCGACGAAGGACGGATCGCCGCCGCCGGCGCGGCGCTCGACGCTCACCTCGTCGGCCACCCGTTCGCGCGGCTCCCCGAGGTCCATGCCACCGGCGACCCCGCGGTCGACGCGGTGGTCCGGACCGCTCGGGACGCGCTCGTCGCGCTTGCGAGCCACGACTACTCCGAGCCGCTCTACGTCGGCGGCGTGAGCCACCTTGCCGCCGAGCAAGAGGCGTTCTCCACCGCGCAGAGCGCGGCCCGTCTGCTGGGGATGCTCGAGCACCAGGTCGTCGTCGTCTCGCTCGTGCGGGAGCTGCTCGAACGCGGTCTCACGGTGAGCATCGGGTCGGAGAACCAGCTCGACGAGCTGCGCGACTGCTCGATCGTCCTCGCGCCCTACGCGGTCGAGGGTGACCCGGCGGGCATCGTCGGCGTCCTCGGACCGACGCGGATGGACTACGGGCACGCGCTCGCCGCGGTGTCGGCCGTGTCGCAGCAGCTCGGGCGGCACCTCTCGTGAGCCGTGACCACTACGAGGTCCTCGGCATCGACCGAAGGGCGACCGACGACGAGATCAAGCGCGCGTATCGCGATCTCGCCCGGCGATACCACCCCGATGGCAATCCGAACAACCCCGAGTCCGAGGAGCGGTTCAAGGAGATCACCGTCGCGTACGAGACGCTGCGCGATCCGGAGCGTCGACGCCGCTACGACGTGTTCGGCGACGTCGGCGGCACGCGGGCCGGCACCGGCGCTCCCGGCGGCGCGGGCGACGCGTTCGGCTTCGGCGACCTCTTCGACGCGTTCTTCGGTGGTGATCCGTTCGGCACCCGGCGCGGCCCGACCGGCCCGGTGCGTGGCCCGGACGCCGAGGTCAGCATCGAGCTCACGCTCACCGAAGCCGCCTTCGGCAAGACGCACACGATCGACGCGCGGCTCCCGATTCCTTGCACCCGTTGCGACGGGTCCGGGTGCGAGCCCGGCACGCACCCGACCCGCTGCGACGTGTGCGGCGGGACGGGCGAGGTGCGGCACGTGCGACGGTCGATCCTCGGCCAGATCGTCACCGCGTCACCGTGCGGCGTGTGCGAGGGCAGCGGCCGGCGAATCCTCACGCAGTGCCGCGACTGCCGCGGCGACGGGCGCGTCTACGCGAGCCGGACGATCGATGTCGAAGTGCCGGCGGGCGTCGACGACGACCAGCGGCTGCGGCTCGCGGGGCGCGGTCCCGCCGCTCCGCGCGGGGGAGCGCCCGGCGACCTCTACGTCACGGTGCACGTCGCGCCGCATCCCGAGTTCGAGCGCCAGGGCGACGACCTGCTGCACGTGCGGCCGATCTCGCTCGCGCAAGCCGCACTCGGCACCCAGCTCACCGTCACCGGCCTCGACGCCGAGCACGAGGTGACGGTGCCCGCAGGCACGCAGCCGGGTACCCAGTTCCGTGTGAAGGGCAGCGGCGTGCCCTCGCTGCGCGGCCGCGGCCGCGGCGACCTGATCGTGCAGGTCGACGTCGAGGTGCCCACGCGGCTCTCCGACGAGGAGAACGAGCTGCTACGCCGGCTCGCCGAGCTTCGCGGCGAAGACGTCGCGCCTCCCGACAAGCGCGTGTTCTCCCGACTGCGTTCCGCGTTCCAATAGTGCGTTCGCGCGCGCCGCTCGAATGGGCGGCCGCATCCTCGGCGGTCGCTCACACGTTCGTCACGACGCTCGACGACGCCCTGCGCGTGGCCGGGGCAGACGGGCACCATCTGCAACGTGTACGTCGGCTCGAGCGGGGGGAGCTCGTCACGGCCGCCGATGGCAACGGTGCGTGGCGCGAGTACGTCGTGATCGAAGCAGCGTCGGGCACGATCGCGCTCGAAGCCGTCGGTGCAGTTCGCGCGGAGCCGCGCCTCCAGCCTCGGCTCGCCGTCGCGTTCGCGCTGACGAAGGGCGAGCAGCCGGAAGCCGTCGTGCGTGGCCTCACCGAGCTCGGGGTCGACCGCGTGCTGCCGGTCGTGTCGTCGCGCTCACAGGTGCGCTGGCGGGGCGAACGCGCGCGAACGCAGCACGACCGCCTGCAACGCGTCGCGCGCGAAGCCGGCGCGCAGTGCCGCCGCGCCCGCTTGCCGGAGATCACGCCGGTGGGCGAGGTCAGCGCGTTGGCCGGCCACGCCGGGCTCCTGCTGGCCGACCGGTCGGGCCCGCCGGCGGCCTGCGTTCCCGAGCCCCCGGACGGGGAGTGGCTGGTGGTGATCGGCCCCGAAGGCGGCCTCACCCGGCAGGAGGCGGCTGCGCTCGGCGGCTACCGGCTGGGGTTGGGTCCCCACGTGCTGCGGGCGGGCACCGCCGCCGTCGGGGCGGCCGCCGCCCTGGCATCCCGGCGCTCTCCCCGTGGGTACAAAGATGGCCACGGTCAGTAGTCGGAACGGCGTTCTCCTGGTACCCTGACACGGGATTTCGGGGCGGAGGACGGTGGAAGAGAAGCAGAGCGTGCAGGTGGGGGAGCGGCTGCGCGCCATCCGGCGACAGAAGGGGCTCTCGCTCCACGACGTCGAGGCCCGCTCGAACCACGAGTTCAAGGCGTCGGTGCTGGGCGCCTACGAGCGGGGCGAGCGGGCGCTGTCGGTGCCCAGGTTGCTCCGCCTCGCGGAGCTCTACGGCGTCCCGCCCGACCAGCTCCTCCCTCGCGACCTCGAGATCGAGATCGACCTCACCGATCGCGGCGAGGGTGAGGGCTTCACGCTCGATCTCGTGCGCCTCAACGAGCTCCATGAGGAGGGGGACGCAGAGGCGCTCGCGCGGTACGCGGCGACGATCCAGCTCCAGCGGCAGGACTTCAACGGTCGCATGCTGACGATTCGCCGTGACGACGTGCGGGTGCTCGCCGCCGTGCTCGGCCGCAGCCCGGAGGATCTGGGTCTCCGCCTCGACGAGCTGGGTCTGCGCGCGGCCATCTGAGATCCAGGTTCTTCGGCCAGTTCCGCGTACTCCCCGCACTACGCTGCGCGAGACGTGTCAACGCCGTCGCCAACCCAGCTGAAGGTGCTCGTCCCGGGCAACCACCTGATGGTGGACCTGCTGGGCCAGCGAGACGAGCTGTTGCGGGTGGTCGAGGACGCCTTTCCCGTCGGCATCCATGTCCGCGGCAACGAGATCACCGTCACCGGCGACTCTGTCGACGCGGAACGCGTCGGCCGGCTCTTCGAGGAGCTGGTGTTGCTCCTCGAGCGCGGTCACTCGCTCGATCGTGAAGGCGTGGGCCGCACGATCGAGATGGTCAAGGGCGACCAACGCCCGTCGGAGGTGCTCGGGACCGAAGTGCTGCGGGGGCGCAAGGCAGTGCGCCCGAAGACCGCAGGCCAGAAGCGCTACATCGACGCCGTGTTGGAGAACACCGTCACCTTCGCGATCGGGCCGGCCGGCACGGGCAAGAGCTACCTCGCGGTTGCGCTGGCAGTGCAGGCGCTCCAGGCGAAGGAGATCCACCGGATCATCCTCACGCGCCCGGCCGTCGAGGCGGGCGAGCGACTCGGCTTCCTCCCCGGCGACATCCTGGCCAAGGTCGACCCCTACCTCCGGCCGCTCTACGACGCGCTCTACGACATGCTCGAGCCCGAAGTGGTGACCCGCCTCATGGAGCGTGGCACGATCGAGGTCGCGCCGCTCGCGTTCATGCGCGGGCGCACGCTCAACGACTCGTTCATCATCCTCGACGAGGCGCAGAACACCACGCCCGAGCAGATGAAGATGTTCCTGACCCGGTTCGGCTTCGGCTCGAAGATCGTCGTCACCGGCGACGTCACGCAGATCGACCTCCCCGAGGGCCGCGGCCGATCCGGCCTCCTCGCCGTGCGCGAGATCCTCGTCGGCATCGAGAGCCTCGCGTTCATCGAGCTCGGCGCGCGTGACGTCGTCCGCCACCGCATCGTCCAGGACATCGTGAACGCGTACGAGAAGATGCCGTGAGCATGCCTGCCGCGCCGACGCAGGTCTTCGGGGCCGACGAGCAGCGGGACGTCGACGTCGACGTGCTCCGCTTCCTGGGTCTCGCCCAGCTCGTGCTCCGTGAGGAACAGGTGGAGACGGACGCGGAGCTGTCCGTGATCTTTGTCGACGAGGCCACCATCACCGACCTCAACGAGCGGTTCCTCGACGGCACCGGGCCGACCGATGTGCTCGCGTTCCCGCTCGACGACGACACGCGGCCCGGCGGTCGCCATCCCGACGAGGGCGGGCGCGGTCCCGGCACTCCGTCCGACCCCGACGAGCCACCGCTCGTGCTCGGCGACGTCGTCGTGTGCCCGAGCATCGCGCGCCGGCAGGCCCAGGAGCGCGGCGGCGCGCTCGACGACGAGCTCGCGCTGCTCGTCGTCCACGGCGTGCTGCACCTGCTCGACTACGACCACGCCGAGCCTGCCGACGCCGAACGCATGCAACAGCGGGAGCGCGAGCTACTCACGAAGTTCGCGGAGACCACGCGATGAACACCGCCGACTGGATCGTCCTCGGCGTCATCATCGTGCTGTTCTTCAGCTCGGCGGTGCTGGCGCTGGCGGAGACCGCCTTCACCAAGATGAGCCGTATCCGCGCGCTCGCGCTCGAGGACGAGGGGCGCAAGAACGCCGGGCACCTGGCGAGGATGCTCGAGCACCCGGAGCGAACGATCAACTCGGTGCTGCTCGCCGTGCTGGTGTTCCAGTTCACCGCGGCGACGCTCGTCGGTGTCCTGGTCGAGAAAGCCGGGCCGTTCGCGGTGCTGTTCGGGACCGTGGGCGAAGTCGTCGTCTTCTTCGTGTTCGCCGAGGTGGTTCCCAAGACCTACGCGATCCAGCACACCGACCGTGCGGCGTTGCTGATCACGCCGCTGTTGCGCTTCCTCACGTACTTCACGCCGCTGCGAGTGCTGACCCGTGGGTTGATCGGGCTCGCCAACGCCATCCTTCCCGGCCGTGGCCTCAAAGAGGGCCCGTTCGTGACCGAGGAGGAGATCCGCACGATGGCCGACGTCGCCGCCGACGAGGAGGTGATCGAGCGCGAGGAGCGCAAGCTCATCCACTCGATCTTCGAGTTCGGCGACACGGTCGTGCGCGAGGTCATGCTGCCCCGGCCCGACATGGTCGCGATCGAGGCCGATGCGACGGTGGAAGAGGGCATCCAGACCGCGATCGGGGGCGGCTTCTCGCGCATCCCCGCGTACGAGCAGACCACCGACAACATCATCGGGCTCGTGTACCTGAAGGACCTCGTCGCCCGCGAGCGTGCCGGCGGTGGCCAGGAGACGGTGCGCGCATCGCTTCGGCCGGCGGTGTTCGTGCCCGAGCAGAAGCGCGTGCCGGAGCTCCTACGCGAGATGCAGAACGAGCAGTTCCACATGGCGATCGTCATCGACGAGTACGGCGGCACCGCCGGGCTCGTCACCCTGGAGGACCTGCTCGAGGAGATCGTCGGGGAGATCACCGACGAGTACGACGTGGAGGGCCCGGGCGTCGAGCACCTCCCGGACGGCTCGCTGCGCGTGCCCGGCCGCACCCCGATCGACGACGTGAGCGAGGAGCTCGGCATCGAGCTCCCGGACACCGAGTGGGACACGGTGGGCGGGCTCGTCTTCAACGCGCTCGGGCACGTGCCCGAAGAGGGCGAGTGCGTCAAGTTCCAGGGTCTCGAGTTCCGCACCGAGCGGGTGCAAGGCCGCCGCATCGTCTCGGTCCGCATCACGCCGGTGGCCGAGGACGCGGGGGCCGTCGCCGCACGCGACGGCGCGTCGGTCGCCGACAGCGCGCCGCCCGGCTGACCGACACCGAGTGGACGCGCCAGCCGGCTTCCGGTCGGGCTTCGCCACGGTGGTCGGACGGCCGAACGTCGGCAAGTCGACGCTGGTCAACCGGTTGGTCGGCACGAAGGTCGCGATCACCTCGAGTCGCCCGCAGACGACCCGGACCACGGTGCGGGGCGTGCGCGACACGCCGTCGAGCCAGCTCGTGCTGCTCGACACGCCCGGCCTCCACAAGCCCCGCACCGCGCTGGGGGAGCGGACCAACGAGCGTGCCCGGGCGACGCTCGCCGAGGTCGATGTCATCTGCCTGCTCGTCAACGCGACCGAGCCGATCGGGCCGGGAGACCGGTTCGTCGCCGGGTTGGCCCGCGACGTCACGACGCCGCGGGTGCTCGTGGTGAACAAGGTGGACGCCGCGTCCCGCGCGGACGTCGCGCAGCACCTCGGGGAGGCCGAGCTGCTGCTCGGTGTGTTCGACGCCTACGTGCCCGTCTCGGCGCGAACCGGCGACGGGGTCGACGCGCTCGCGGCCGAGCTCGAGGCCCGGCTCCCCGAGGGCCCTCGGTACTACCCCGAGGGCACCATCACCGACCAGGCAGAGACGTTCCTCGCGGGCGAGATCCTGCGTGAGCAGCTGCTCGCGGTGACACGCGACGAGCTGCCGCACTCGATCACGGTCACCGTCGAGGAGCTCGAGCCCGATGGCGGGCGCCACGCTGACGACCTGCTACGTCTGCGCGCCGTCGTGCACGTCGAGCGCGACTCGCAGAAGGGGATCGTGATCGGCCGCGGCGGGGAGGTGCTCAAGCGCGCGGGCACCAACGCCCGCCACGAGCTCGAGACGCTGCTCGGGGCGCCCGTCTACCTCGAGACGCACGTGCGGGTCGATCGCGACTGGCAGCGCCGCCCGCAGGCGCTCGACCGCCTCGGGTACTGACTTCAGGGTCGCCGTCGAGCGGCCCATTGGTCGCCGTTTTCCCGTTGCGCGGCAACGGATCGCGGCCACCGGCGAGTTGCTGACCCGCGATCGGCCGGGGATAAAGTGCGGCGCGTTCGGGTCGGAGCGACCGGGTGACGCCGGAGCCGAGAAGTCCCGTAAGAAGATTGGGGGACATGACGCATCGCAGCCTGCGCAGGGGCGGCAGTCGCCTCCGGAAGCTGTGGGTTCCGACCCTCGTCGCGCTGGCCATGCTCGCGACCGCGTGCGGTGGCGGCGGCCCGACCGGCCCGGGGAACGGCCAGAACTCGCTGCACCCGAAGGGTCGGTCGGCCGAGAAGATCGACAACCTCTTCACCCCGGTGGCGTTCGTCGCGGTTGCCGTCGGCATCTTCATCCTCGCCGCGACGATCTTCGTCGCGCTGCGCTACCGGCACCGCCCGGGCCGCGACGACCGGCCGAAGCAGACCCACGGCAGCACGCCCGTCGAGATCGCCTGGACGATCGTGCCGGCGCTCATCCTGCTCATCGTCGCCGTCCCAACGATCAGCACGATCTTCGACCTGGCCGAGGAGCCAGGCCGCGACGCGCTCCAGGTCACGGTGGTCGCAAAGCAGTGGTGGTGGCAGTTCGAGTACACGGGTCTCGGTGAGAAGGGGAACGAGCAGGTCGTCACCTCCGACGAGCTGCACATCCCGACCGGCCGCGACGTGCGCGTGAAGCTGAAGGCCTGCGACTCGTCGCTCCCGGGCGGCTTCAACGGCGGGCCCGGATGCAACGTGATCCACAGCTTCTGGGTCCCCGAGCTGGCGGGCAAGCGGGACGTGGTGCCGGGCCGGGTCAACGAGACGAAGCTGCGAGCCGACAACGCCGGCACCTACCTCGGCCAGTGTGCCGAGTACTGCGGGCTCTCGCATGCGAACATGCGGTTCCGCGTGATCGCGGAGTCGCCCTCCGACTTCGACGCCTGGCTCGCCGGGCAGCGCGAGGGGCCCGCGGTGAAGCTCGCCGACGCGGGCGAAGCGTCCAATTTGTTCCAGAAGAAGTTCCAGTGCACGAACTGCCACACGACCGAGGACTCGACGCTGAGCGTGTATGGCCCGAACCTCACGCACCTCGCGAGCCGCTCGACCTTCGCCAGCGGCTATTACGAGCTGACGAAGGCCAAGCTCGTGGAGTGGATCCTGGACGCGCCGTCGCTGATCCCCATGGAGTCGGAGGACTGCCGGCTCCCCGGCGCGCCGGGCGGGCCGGGCGTCACCTGCGTCGGCATGCCGTCGTTCACGAAGGACACGCCCAAGGGCGCTCCCGTCATGACCCGCGCCGAGGCCGAGACCCTCGCCGACTACCTGCTGAAGCTGAAGTGATGAGGACCAAGGCGAACGACCGCGGCGCAGGTACCCTGCGCCGCAGTGAGCCGGGCCCCGAGCGGCCCGGCGCGCAGCGCCAGGAGCGGGACAGATGACCACGGTGTCGGACGCGCTGACGGTCACGACGCGCCGTCCGCTGATCCTGCGGCGGCCGAAGTCGACGACCGGCTTCTGGAGCTGGTTCACGACCGTCGACCACAAGAAGATCGGCCTGCTCTACGCCGGTACCGCGCTGGTCTTCTTCGTGATCGGCGGCATCGAGGCGCTCCTCATTCGGATGCAGCTCGCGCAGGCGAACGGGACCGTGCTCACCGCCTCGCAGTACAACGAGCTGTTCACGATGCACGGCACCACGATGGTGTTCCTCTTCGGGATGCCGCTCGCCGTCGCGTTCGGCAACTACCTCATACCGCTCATGATCGGCGCACGCGACGTCGCCTTCCCGCGCCTGAACGCCTTCGGCTACTTCGCGTTCCTGACCGGCGGGACCTTCCTCTACTCGAGCTTCTTCCTCGGTGGCGCTCCAAACGGCGGATGGTTCGGCTACACGCCGCTCACCGACACACCGCTGAGCGCGGGCTTCCTCCCCGGGCGCGGGCCCGACTTCTGGGCGGTCGGCCTCGTGATACTCGGCATCGGGTCGACGACGGCAGCGATCAACTTCATCGTGACCGTGATCAACCTGCGCGCCCCGGGCATGACGCTGCTGCGGATGCCCGTGTTCGTGTGGATGATGCTCGTCGTCGCGTTCCTCACGCTGTTCGCGATCCCGATCATCACCGTGGCGTTGATCATGATCTTCTTCGACCGCAACTACGGGACGCACTTCTTCCAACCCGCCGCGGGGGGCGACCCGTTGCTCTACCAGCACCTGTTCTGGCTGTTCGGCCATCCCGAGGTCTACATCCTGATCCTGCCGGGCATGGGCGTCGTGTCGGAGATCCTGCCCGTGTTCTCGCGCAAGCCGCTGTTCGGCTACGCGGTCGTGGTGTTCTCCGGCATCGCGATCGGCTTCCTCGGCTGGGGCGTGTGGGCGCACCACATGTTCGCGACGGGCCTCGGGCCGGTGGCGATCTCCGCGTTCAGCGCGTCGACGATGCTGATCGGCATCCCGACCGGCGTGAAGATCTTCAACTGGCTCGCAACGGTCTACAGGGGATCGGTGCGCCTCACGACGGCGATGTTGTTCGCGCTCGGTTTCATTGCGCAGTTCACGATCGGTGGCTTGTCGGGTGTCCTCCACTCGGTCGTACCCGCCGACACGCAGCAGACCGACACCTACTTCGTGGTCGCGCACTTCCACTACGTGCTCTTCGGCGGGCTCGTGTTCGGGCTCTTCGGCGGCTTCTACTACTGGTTCCCGAAGCTGTACGGACGCTTCCTCGACGAGCGGCTCGGCAAGCTCAACTTCTGGACGATGGTCATCGGGTTCAACCTCACGTTCTTCCCGATGCACCTCGTCGGGCTCTACGGCATGCCCCGACGCACTTACCGGTACGACTCCGGTCTCGGCTGGGAGACGCTCAACCAGATCGAGACCGTCGGCGCGTTCATCATCGCCCTGTCGGTGCTGATCTTCATCGTGAACGTCGTCATCAGTCGCCGGAGCGGCGCGCCGAGCGGGTCCGACCCGTGGGACGGGCGGACGCTCGAGTGGTCGATCCCCTCCCCGCCGCCGGAGTACAACTTCGCCGAGATCCCCGAGGTCGAGGCGCGCGACGACTTCTGGCACCACAAGTACACCGAGGACGACGAAGGCAAGCCGGTCCCGCTCCCGAGCGGGGGCGCCGACGGCGGGAACGGGCACGTCGCGCACGACGGGCACGGCATCCACATGCCGTCGCCGTCGTTCTATCCCGCGCTGATGGCGCTCGGGATGCTGCCGCTCGGCTACGCGGCCGTGTTCCACAGCTTCCTCGCGCTCGGGATCGGCGCGGTCATCCTGCTGTTCGCCATGTACGCGTGGGCCATCGAGCCGCCGACGGACGAGGCGCACTGATGGCGACGATCGAGCGGACCGAAGAGCGCGGCGGGCCGCCGGCGACGCCGCCCCCCCACGACGGTCACGGGGGCCACGAGGAACCGACCGCCACCGGCGTCACGAACACGAAGCTCGGGATCTGGCTGTTCCTGTCGTCGGACTGTCTGTTCTTCGGCGCGTTCATCTCCGCTTACCTGCTGTACCGGGGGCGGCCGCAGTCGGGGCCCAAGCCGTCGAAGGTCTACGACATCCCGTTCACGTCGGTGACGTCGTTCGTGCTGCTGATGAGCAGCCTCACGATGGTGCTGGCGCTCGCGGCCATCCAACGCGGCGACTACCGGCGGCTGCGCATCTGGCTGTTCGCCACTGCCGCCCTCGGCGCGACGTTCATCTCGGGCCAGGTCTTCGAGTTCACCGAGTTCAGCCGCAAGGGCCTCGACCTCAGCAGCAACCTGTTCGGCTCGACGTTCTTCGTGCTCACCGGCTTCCACGGCGCGCACGTGACGGTCGGGATCATCTGGCTGCTGTCGTTGTGGGCGATGGCCACGCAAGGGCGCTTGAAGCAGCGCGACGCCCAGAAGGTCGAGATCGCGGGGCTCTACTGGCACTTCGTCGACGTCGTGTGGATCGTGATCTTCACCGTCGTCTATCTCGTGCCCCAGTCGAGATGAACGCAGCGGAGCCGCGCTCGGAGAGCGGGGCGGCGGAGCGGAGTGATCCATAGAGATGAGCGAAGGCACCGTCGTCCGCCGCGCCGAGGCAGAGGTCGAGGAGGGGCTCGGCCACGCGCTCGAGCCGGCGCCGGGCATGCTCCCCGGCGAGGTCCGTCCGCACCCGTCACCGTTGAAGTACGTGATCATCGCGGTGATCCTGTGCGCCGTCACCGCGGGCGAGGTGAGCCTCTACTACCTCGTCGGCGACATCCCCGACGGCCTGATCGTCACGCTGCTGCTGATCATGATGATCTTGAAGTTCTCGATGGTCGCGTCGTGGTACATGCACCTCCAGACCGACAAGCCGATCTTCCGCCGCTTCTTCGTGCTCGGCATCATGGCCGCGGTGACGCTCTACCTGATCGTGCTGGCCACACTGCACGTCTTCTGATGGGAGCCGCGGCGTGAACGTGTTCGCCGCCGGCATCCCCGCGTGGCACGCCCACCCCGACACCTGGCTGCTCGTCGCCGCCTTCGGCGCGGGCTACGCGATCGCCGTCACCCGGCTCGGCCCGCGCTTCGTGGCGCCGGGCCAGCCCGTCGTCTCACGCCTCCAGGTGGCGGCATGGTCGCTCGGGGTGGTGGCGATCTGGCTGGCGGCCGACTGGCCGATCCACGACATCGCCGACGGGTCGATGTACAGCGTGCACATGGTGCAGCACCTCGTGCTGACCATGGTCGCGGCTCCACTGTTGCTCCTCGGCACGCCCGGTTGGCTGGCACGATGGATACTCCGCCCGCCGAGCGCCGCGTTCCGCGTCGTGCGCCGCCTCACCCGCTTCCTGCCGGCGCTCATCGTCTTCAACGTCGTGCTCGTGCTCACGCACTGGCCGGCGCTGGTGAACGAGAGCATTGCCTCGCACCCGTTCCACTTCGCGGTGCACGCGCTGCTGTTCGTCAGCTCGCTCGTCGTGTGGATGCCCGTGCTGAGCCCGCTACCCGAGATCCCGCGGCTGGCTCCGCCGATCCGCGCGGTCTACCTGTTCCTCCAGTCGGTCGTGCCGACCGTGCCCGCGTCGTTCCTGACGTTCGGCTCGGCCCCGCTGTACCACGCGTACGAGCACCTGCCGAAGCTGTGGGGCCTCTCCGCGCTCGAGGATCAGCAGGTTGCCGGGCTCATCATGAAGCTCGGCGCCGGGATCCTGTTGTGGATGCTGATCGCCGTAATCTTCTTCCGCTGGGCCGCCGACGAAGAGGACCGTCGGCACCACCCGCAGCGAGTGCGCCGGGAGCTGGAGCGCGAGCTGTCGCAGATGGGCTTGTGAGGAGATGACGACCACCGAGAACGAGACACCGCAGGGCGAGTCGCCGGACGAGCCACCGGCCGGTGAAGCTGCGACGGGCGAGGGCGACGCACCCGCAGACGCGCAAGCGAGCGCCGAGGGCGAAGCCACCGCGTCGGCGGCTGAGGAGCCGCTCGCGATCGAGGCCGCCACCGACCCCGAGCGCGAAGCGGTCCTCACTCGGGGCCTTCTCCCGATCGCGTTGCCGATCCTGTCGGTCCTCGCGCTCGGGGTGTTCGTCATCAACCTCTCTCGCGCGTTCCTCGCCGGTGGGTCCGACGGCGCGCTGGTGATCGGTGTCGTCGTCATCGTCACGATCATGGCCGTGGCCGCGTTCCTCTCGGCGACGCCCCGGCTGCGCACGTCTTCGCTGGTGATGATCGCGTCGAGCATCTTCGTGCTCGTCGTGTCGGCCGGCCTCGTCTCGCTCGGTCCGAGTGAGGAGAAGAAGGAGGGTGGAGGCGGGTTCGTGGAGCCGAAGGGCCCCGCGGTCGCGACCGTGGAGGTCGACGCGCTGCCGTCCCTCAAGTTCCAGGCGAAGGAGTTCACGACCAAGGCCGGCATCAACCTGATCAAGTACAACGACAAGGGCGGTACGCACACGCTGAACTTCGACGACCCGAAGCTCGCAGGCTTCGAGCTCAAGGTCCCGCCTGACGATTCCGGCAAGATCGATCTCAAGCCGGGCAAGTACACGATCTTCTGCAGCATCCCGGGCCACCGCGCCGCGGGCATGCAGGCGACGCTGACCGTTACGAAGTGACGCTTGCCGCATGACCGGCGCGAGCGGCGGCACGCGAGACGAGGCGCCGCTCGCGGTCGAGGCGGGTGTCGATCCCGAGCATGAAGCGGTGGTGACCCGCGGCATCCTGCCGCTCGTCTTGCCGGTACTGTCGGTCCTCGCGGTCGGTGTGTTCGTGATCAACCTGTCCCGCGCGTTCCTTGCCGGCGGGTCTGATGGCGCGCTGGTGATCGGTGTCATCGTCATCGTCACGATCATGGCCGTGGCTGCGTTCCTCTCGGCGGCACCGCAGCTGCGTACGTCATCCGTGGTGATGATCACGTCGAGCATCTTCGCCGTGGTGGTATCGGCGGGCCTCGTGTCGCTCGGGCCAAGCGAGGAGAAGGAAGGGCGTGAGACTGGTTACCGGGCGCCGAAGGGTAAGCCGGTCGCGACCGTCGAGGTCGAAGCATTTGCCGCGCAGAAGTTCCAGTCGAAGGAGTTCACGACCAAGGCCGGCATCAACGAGATCGAGTACGTCGACAAGGGCGGTACTACACACACGCTCGTCTTCGAGGAGCCTCAGTTCGCGGGCTTCATCCTGAAGGTCCCGCAGGGTCCGAAGACCGGCAAGGTCGACTTGAAGCCGGGTAAGTACACGATCTTCTGCAGCATCCCGGGCCACCGCGCCGCGGGCATGCAGGCGACGCTGACCGTTACGAAGTGATCCGCGGAGCGACGGCCGCCCTGGCGATCGTCGCGGGCGTCACGCTGGCCGCGTGCTCCGGAGGCGGCGACGGGTCGTCGTACGAGCCGCCCTCCGGGCCCGCCCAGGCGACCGCGACCGTGCGCGCCGGCAACACGTTCTTCCGTCCGAAGACGCTGCACCTCCCGGCCGGCGTCGACCGCATCGAGATGATCGGCGTCGGCGGGGTGCACACGCTGCTGATCGAGGGTGTGGCGCACCTGAAGCTGCGTGTCGACGGCGAGGGTGACCGTGCCGGCACCAAGGTGCGCCTGAAGCCCGGCCGCTACACCTTCTATTGCGACATCCCCGGCCACCGCGAGGCCGGGATGGAAGGCACGATCCGCGTCACCTGACCGGTGACTCGTGGGGCACGAGCACCTGGAGCGCGCCGGGCAACGGCTCGAGCTGGGCGGGGAGCAGGCCGACGCGGTCACCGCTCGCCCACAGCTCGAGGCCGAGCGCGGAGCGCGACGCGTCGATCTCCACGGACTTGCCCCGGAGCATCGCGACGTGGCGCATCGTGACGTGCCGGCCACGGAACACGCCTGGGAACCGGACGAGGAACTCTGCCCGGGGCGCGGGGCCGATGACGCACACGTCGAGTGCGCCGTCGTCGACCTCGGCACCCGGGGTGATCATCATCCCGCCCGCGTAGTAGCGCGAGTTGCCGACGGCCACGAGCCACGCGTCACCGTTCCACTCGTCGCCGTCGACGCACACGCGCATCGGCTGGGGGCGGTACACCGCGAGCGTCCGCAGCACGGCGAGCACGTAGAGCGCGGTGCCGGTGACCCTGCCGACGTTGTTCGCCCAGCGGTTGGCCTCGGAGTCGAAGCCGGTGTTCGCGACCGTGGTGAAGCGCGCCTCGCGGCCGTCGACGGTACGCGCCGAGCCGAGGTCCGTGGTGCCGACACGGCCGTGCTCGACGAGCGACATCGCATCGAGCGGACGGCGGTGGTCGATGCCGACGTGGCGGGCGAAGTCGTTGCCCGCGCCCGTCGGGACGACGCCGAGCACGCCATCGACCTCGCTCGCGAGCGACGCCAGCTGCGACACGGTGCCGTCGCCACCGCATGCGAGCACACCGTCACCACGCGCGAAGGCCACGCGCGCGGCCTCCGTCGAGCCCGCGGCGCTCGACGGCACCTCCACTCCAATCCCGTGGCGCTTGAAGCCTTCGGTGAGGCGTGGGAGCAGCTTGCGCGTGCGCCCATGCCCCGCGGTCGGGTTCACCACGGCTGTCCATCTCATGGCCGCGCTCGCTCGGCGGCGGGATCCCCGCCGCCGCGCTCCGGGACGTTCGCCGCTCGATGCACGGGGGGAGCGTAGGCGGGCCGCCGGGTGCGCGACGGGTCGTTGTAGGTTCAGGCGTGGTGACCCCACAGCTCGACCGTGCGAGCATGCCGCGGCATGTCGCCATCGTGATGGACGGCAACGGTCGGTGGGCGCAGCGCCGGGGGCTCAAGCGCACCGACGGGCACGCCGCCGGCGAGGAAGCGCTCTTCGACACGGTCGAGGGCGCGCTCGATATCGGCCTCCGATGGCTGACCGTGTTCGCGTTCTCGACCGAGAACTGGCGCCGCCCGCTCGACGAGGTGCGCTTCCTCATGCGGTTCAACGAGTCGCTGCTGCTCAGACGGCGCGACGACCTCGACCAGCGCGGCGTGCGGGTGCGCTTCATCGGACGGCGCACCGGTCGGGTTCCCAAGCGCGTGTTGCGTCACATCGAGGACACCGAGGAGCTCACGCGCCGGAACCGTCGGATGACGCTGACCTTCGCGTTCAACTACGGCGGCCGAGCCGAGATCGTCGACGCCGCTCGAGGCATCGCCGCGGATGCGGTCGCCGGGCGCCTGCGGCCCGACCGCATCGACGATCGGGTCCTCGCCCGCCACCTCTACGCGCCCGACATGCCCGACCCCGACCTGCTCGTGCGGACGTCGGGGGAGTACCGCATCTCGAACTACCTGCTGTGGCAGCTCGCGTACGCCGAGCTCGTCTTCACCGACGTGCTCTGGCCCGACTTCCGGCGTACCGATCTCTTCGACGCGATCGCGGAGTTCCAGCGCCGCGAGCGCCGCTTCGGCGCGATCGAGGGGGAATGACAGCGCTGTAGTTACACTGCCGGTCGTGGGCCTCTATCGCGACCAGGGCGTCGTGCTGCGCACGATCAAGCTCGGGGAGGCCGACCGCATCGTCACGATCCTCACCCAAGGTCACGGCAAGGTCCGGGCGGTGGCGAAGGGCATCCGCAAGACGGCCAGCCGCTTCGGCGCGCGCCTGGAGCCCACGACGCACGTCGCGCTCCAGTGCTACCGCGGGCGCGAGCTCGACGTAGTCACGCAGGTCGAGACGATCGACGCGAACCGCCCCCTGCGCGAGCACTACGGCTGCCTCACGCACGCGGTGTCGATGCTCGAGGTCGTCGACCAGGTAGCGCAGGAGCGTGAGCGCAACCTCGCGCTGTACCGGATGCTGGTCGGCGCGCTGCGCACGCTCGCGGCCGAGCCTTCGCCGATCGTGAGCACGGCCTTCTTCTGGAAGTTGCTGTCGCTCGAAGGCTTCCACCCGATGCTCGAGGGGTGCGCGCGCTGCGGCGAGCAGGGCGGGCCGATGGTCGCCTTCGACCTCAACGAGGGCGGCGCGCTCTGCGAAGCATGTGGGCGCCTCGGTGCCCGCCGAGTCACGCCCGAGGGGTTCGCGCTGCTCGGTGACCTCCTCGGTGGCCGGCTGCGTCGCGTGCTCGCCGACCCGCCACCCGCGCCGGTCCTCGCCGAGGTCGAGCGCCTGGGCATCGCCGCCGTCGAGTACCACTGCGAACGCCGCCTCAAGAGCGCGTCCCTGCTCTGACCCGCGTCGCCCCAGACCTTCTGTCACTCTCGACCTTCTGTCATTCTCGGCACGCTGAACAACCTCAGAGGTTGTTCAGCGTGCCGAAAAGCGGAGGGGCGGGGAGTACGATTCGGGCCTTCATGGCCAAAGCCGACTTGATGGATCGCGTCGTCAACCTGTGCAAGCGGCGAGGCTTCGTCTTCCCGTCGAGCGAGATCTACGGCGGGTTCCGCTCCACGTGGGACTACGGACCGCTCGGCGTGCTGCTCAAGCGCAACGTCAAGGACGCCTGGTGGCGCTCGATGGTGCAGCTGCGCGACGACATCGTCGGGCTCGACGCCGCCATCCTCATGGCGCCGCGTGTGTGGGAGGCCAGCGGCCACCTCGAGACGTTCCACGACCCACTCGTCGACTGCCGCAACTGCAAGGAGCGGTTCCGGGCTGACGACCTCCCGGCGTCGGGTGCGTGCCCGAACTGCGGCGCGAAGGGATCGTTCACCGAGGCGCGCCGCTTCAACCTGATGTTCAAGACCTACGTCGGCCCGGTGGAAGACGACGCATCGGTCGCCTATCTCCGCCCCGAGACCGCGCAGGGCATCTTCGTCAACTTCCTCAACGTCCAGACGACGACGCGCAAGAAGCCGCCGTTCGGCATCGCGCAGATCGGCAAGTCGTTCCGCAACGAGATCACGCCGGGCAACTTCATCTTCCGCACCCGCGAGTTCGAGCAGATGGAGATGGAGTACTTCTGCCCGCCCGAGGATGCCGACCGCTGGTACGAGTACTGGTGCCAGGAGCGGTTTCGCTGGTTCGTCGACCTCGGGATCCCCGAGTCGCAGCTCCGCCTCCGGCCCCACGAGCCCGACGAGCTGTCGCACTACTCGGTCGGCACGTCGGACATCGAGTTCGACGCACCGTGGGGGTGGGTCGAGCTCGAGGGCGTCGCCAACCGCACCGACTTCGACCTCAAGCGCCACACCGAGTACTCGGGTCAGGACCTGTCCTACTTCGACCAGGAGCACGACCGCCGCTACGTTCCCTACGTGATCGAGCCCGCAGTCGGCGCCGACCGGGCCACGCTCGCGTTCCTGCTCGCCGCGTACGACGAGGACGAGGTGCCCGACGAGAAGGGCAAGGCCGAGAAGCGCACGGTCCTGCGGCTCCACCCCAAGCTGGCTCCGCTCGACGTCGCGGTGCTGCCGCTGTCCCGTAACGACAAGCTGGTGCCGGTCGCCGAGGAGGTCGCGGGCACGCTGCGCCGGCGCTTCATGATCGAGGTCGACAGCGCGGGCTCGATCGGCCGGCGCTACCGCCGCCAGGACGAGATCGGGACGCCGTGGTGTGTCACGATCGACTTCGACACACTCGACGACCGCGCCGTCACCATCCGCGACCGCGACACGACCGAGCAGGAGCGGGTGCCGATCGACGGCTTGTCCGAACGCCTCTTGGAGCGTTTCCCGTGGTAGACGACGCCGACGACCGCACGCACTACGAGGTCCTCGGCGTCGACCGGCGGGCCTCGAAGGAGAAGGTCCGCGAGGCGTACCGCGAGCGGTTGAACGACAGCCAGGCCGAGCAGATCCGCGCGATGGAGTCGAAACGGCCGTCGGACGACGAGATCGCGAGCGCACGTCACGAGGTCGCGCGCGTCCGCGAGGCGTGGCAGGTGCTGAGCGACCCCGTGCAGCGGCAGCGCTACGACGCGCGGCTCGGGAACGGATCGACGGGTGAGTCCGACGGTGAGCTCGAGCTCGTGGACGGCGACGAGGAGCCCGAGGACGAGGACCGGACACCCGCGAGGCGGCCGCCACGTCGGCCGCGCGATACCACCCGTCCGCCCGGCATGTTCTCGCCGGAGCATCCACCCACGCCGCCGACCTGGCCTCCGGGCTTCACCGCGCCGCCGCCGCGTGCGCGCACGATCGCGCTCTTCATCGACTGCTTCGTGCTCTTGCTCTTCTTCATCGGAGCGCAAGTCGCAGGCACGAACATCACGGAGTCGATGTACCCGCACAAGACCGATCGGATCGACGCGCTCCAGAAGCAGATCGACGACGCGCAGGCATGCGACGACGCGGGCAAGAACGAGAAGGAACGAGTCAAGCACCATTGCACGGAGCATCCGCAGAAGTACTGGTCGAAGCGGGCCGACAGGCTGGGGAACAAGCGCGACGACCTGCAGCAGAGCATCCTGCCGACGCAGTTCGGCCTCACCGGAGGCATCTTCCTGGTCCTCGCGCTGCTGTACCTGATCCCGTCGACGGTGATCAGTGGGCAGACACTGGGCAAACGGCTGCTCGCGATCAGGGTCGTGCAAGCCGACGGCACGAAGGCCGGGCCGCGGGTCGCGCTGATCCGCTACGGCGCCCCGTTGCTCGTCGCGGTCATCCTGTCGCAGGTCCTCGGACAGCTGGCGTTCGCCATCGTGCTGTTCGGCGTGCTCACCTGGTCGCGCAACCCGAATCGGCAGGGTCTCCAGGATCGCCTCGCGGGCACGCTCGTCGTCGACGGGTAGCCCGCCGGCCGATCCGGTTACCGTCGTCGGTTCTGCCCCCCGTAGTCTGAGTCGCGTCGGCTCGGCGTCCCGCCCGATCGTCCGGAGGTTCCGTGCAGTACGTCTACGCCTTCGAAGAGGGCTCCAAGGAGCAGAAGTACCTGCTCGGCGGCAAGGGGGCCAACCTCGCGGAGATGACGAACCTCGGGCTGCCGGTGCCGCCCGGGTTCACGATCACGACCGACGCGTGCAAGGCGTACATGGCCGCGGGCGACCGCCTGCCCGACGGCCTCATGGACGAGGTCGCGACCGCGCTCACCGCGCTCGAGCAGAAGATGGGCAAGCGTCTCGGTGACGACGTCGACCCGCTGCTCGTCTCGGTGCGCTCGGGCGCACCGTTCTCGATGCCCGGGATGATGGACACCGTCCTCAACCTGGGGCTCAACGACGCCTCGGTGCACGGCCTCGCGAAGCAGACGGCCAACGAGCGCTTCGCGTACGACTCGTACCGGCGGTTCGTCCAGATGTTCGGCAAGATCGTGCTCGACATCCCGGGCGAGCTCTTCGAGGAGGCGCTCGCCGACCTGCGTGAGGAGAAGGGTGTCGCGACCGACCCCGAGCTCGATGCCGGCGCGCTCGAAGGTCTGGTCGAGACGTTCAAGGGGATCGTCAAGGAACAGGCGGGCATCGACTTCCCGCAGGATCCCCGGGAGCAGCTCCGCTACGCGATCGAAGCGGTGTTCAAGTCGTGGAACGGCGAGCGGGCCCGGGTCTACCGGCGGATGGAGAAGATCCCCGACGACCTCGGCACCGCCGTGAACGTGCAGACGATGGTCTTCGGCAACAAGGGCGACGACTCCGGCACCGGAGTCGCGTTCACGCGCGATCCCGCGACCGGGGAGAACCGCCCGTACGGCGACTTCCTGCGCAACGCACAGGGCGAGGACGTCGTCGCCGGCATCCGCGCCACGGAGCCGCTCGACGCCATGGCGGAGCACTTCCCCGACTGCCACCGCGAGCTGCTCGACGCGATGCGCCGCCTGGAGCAGCACTACCGCGACATGTGCGACGTCGAGTTCACGATCGAGCAGGGCCGGCTGTTCCTGTTGCAGACCCGCGTCGGCAAGCGCACCGCGGCCGCCGCGCTGCGCATGGCCGTCGACATGGAGCAGGAGGGCCTGATCGACAAGCGTGAGGCGGTGCTGCGCGTGCAGCCCGCGCAGCTCGACCAGCTGCTGCACCCGCAGTTCGACCCCAAGGCGAGCTACCACGCGTTGTGCAAGGGCCTCAATGCGTCGCCGGGCGCGGCCGTCGGCAAGGTGGTCTTCACCGCCGACGACGCCGAGGCGTGGCGCGAGGCCGGCGAGCGGGTGATCCTCGTGCGGCCCGAGACGTCGCCCGACGACCTGCACGGCATGATCGCCGCGGAGGGCATCCTCACGTCGCGCGGCGGCCTGGTGAGCCATGCGGCCGTCGTAGCGCGCGGCATGGGTACACCGGCGGTGTGCGGCGCGTCGGCGCTCGACATCGACGTCGACGGCAAGCAGTTCCGTGTCGACGGAACAGTCGTGCGCGAGGGCGACGTGATCTCGATCAACGGCACGACCGGCGAGCTCGTTCTCGGCGCGGTGCCGGTCATCACGCCCGAGCCGACCGGCCCGTTCGAGACGGTCCTCGGTTGGGCCGACGAGTTCCGCACGCTCGGTGTGCGCACGAACGCCGATCTCCCCCACGACGCCGAGGTCGCGCGGCGCTTCGGCGCGGAAGGGATCGGGCTGTGCCGGACCGAGCACATGTTCCTCGGCGACCGGCTCCCGCTCGTGCAGCGCTTCATCCTCGCGGTCGACGAGCAGACGGAGCACGCGGCGCTCGCCGAGCTCGAGAAGCTCCAACGCGCCGACTTCGTCGGGATCCTCGAGGCGATGGACGGCCTCCCGGTGACGGTGCGGCTCCTCGACCCGCCGCTGCACGAGTTCCTCCCCGATGTGGAAGACCTGCTCGTGCGGGATGCGCGCGGCGAGCTCGACGACGCGGGGCGTGCGCTCCTCGCGGCGGCGCAGCAGTGGCGCGAGGTGAACCCGATGCTCGGGACGCGCGGCGTGCGGCTCGGCATCCTCAAGCCGGGCCTGTATCGCACGCAGGTCCGCGCGCTGCTCGAGGCGGCGATCGAGCGCAAGTTGGCCGGCGGGGACCCGAAGGTCGAGGTCATGATCCCGCTCTCGGTGGCCAAGGCAGAGCTCGGGCTCGCGGTCGACTGGGTGCGCGAGGTTGCCGAGGAGATCGCGTCGGAGGGCCGTGACCTGGGCGCGGTCGGCTACACGGTCGGGACGATGGTGGAGACGCCGCGCGCCGCGCTGGTCGCGGACGAGATCGCCGAGGTCGCGGAGTTCTTCTCGTTCGGCACGAACGACCTCACGCAGATGACGTTCGGTTTCTCACGCGACGACATCGAGGGCCGGTTCATGCCGCGCTACCTCGAGCTGAAGCTGCTTCCCGCCAACCCGTTCGAGACCCTCGACGCGGAGGGCGTCGGGAAGCTCGTGCGCATGGCCGTCGAGCTCGGCCGCAAGGCGCGCCCCGACCTCAAGCTCGGCATCTGCGGTGAGCACGGCGGCGACCCGGCGTCGGTGGAGTTCTTCCACCGGGTCGGGCTCGACTACGTGTCGTGCTCGCCGTACCGGGTGCCCCTGGCGCGCCTGGCCGCAGCACACGCCGCCCTCGGCTCCGGCGGCCCCGCCTCGAGCGCCTAGCTACCCCTTCCTTGTTGCGTTTCTGAGCATGCCCGGGCAGGTTTCACGCGGGCCGCCGCCGTGATCCCCGGTTTGGGATGTCACACCCTGCCGGTACCCTCGAATCGATGAACGAAGCAGCCACCCGGATCGACGACACGCCGGACGTTCGACGGGCCCACGCCGGCGCGCACGCCTACGTCGGCGGGAGGCTGCGTCGACGGGAGGACCGAGAGGCCGAGCTCGCCCTGGCCCTGGCTCCCGGCGCGACCCGCCCGGCGGGCGCGGGGCGTCGGACCAACGACGAGGAGCCCGACCCGTTCCGTCTCTGCTTCGAGCGCGACCTCGACCGGGTCAAGCACTCCCGTCCGTGGCGGCGTCTGGCGGGCAAGTGCCAGGTCTTCATCGCTCCCGAGGACGACCATCTCCGCACGCGCCTCACCCACGCGGTCGAGGTCGCGCAGATCGCGGTCGGCATCGCCCGCGCTGCGAACCTGTGCGTCCCGCTCACCGAGGCGATCGCCCTCGCCCACGACTGCGGGCACGGCCCGGCCGGCCACGCGTCCGAGCAGGCGTTCTCCCCGTACCTCCCCGACACGGGGTACGACCACGCCGTCTACGGCGCCGACGTCACGCTCGCGCCGCTCAACCTGTGCCTCGAGACGCTCGACGGTGTGCGCAACCACTCGTGGCGCCGGCCACCCGCGTCCACCCCGGAGGGCGAGGTCGTGGCGTGGGCCGACCGGATCGCGTACGTCTGTCACGACTTCGAGGACGCCGTCCGCGCCGGCATCCTCGAGCCCGACGACCTGCCGGGGACGGTGCGTGAGGTCGTCGGGACCCGCCGCTCCGAGCAGATCGGGACGTTCGTGCTCGCCGTGCTCGACGCGATCGAGCGGACCGGCCACGTCGGGATGACCGAACCGGCCGCGTCGGCCCTCGCCGCGTTCCGCGACTTCAACTTCGAGAGCATCTACCTGCGCCCGGCGGCGCGCCGGCAGGCCGAGAAGGTCGTCCGGCTGCTGCGCGGCCTTGTCGACGTCTTCTCCGACGCCCCCCGCCGGCTGCCGGAACCCGAAGCGGTCTCGGTGGCGCGGGGCACACCCGAGGCCGCGGCGCTCGCGGTCCGCTACGTCAGCGGGATGACCGACCGGTACGCGCTCGGGCTCGGCGTCGAGCTCCTCGGCTGGAGGCCCGACGACCTGCCCCGAGGGGTCTGACACCGACCCCCGTCGCGGGCCGTAGCCTGCACCGCGATGGGGATCCTCGACGAGGACGTGGAGCGGGTCAGGGACTCGACCGACCTCGTCGCCCTCGCGAGCGAGCACCTCGCGCTGAAGCGCGTCGGGAAGCGCTTCGTCGGGCTCTGTCCGTTCCACCAGGAGAAGACGCCGTCGTTCTCCATCAATCCCGAAATGGGATTGTGGCATTGCTTGGCGGGTGACACCGGTGTCCTCACGTGGGACGGCGTGCGACCGATTCGTGAGCTCGCGGGGACCACGCAGAAGATCCTCACTGAGCGGGGATCCTGGGTGGAAGCACCGTTCTTCTCGTTCGGGGTTCAGGCTCTGACGAAGATCACGCTCGGACGCAATCGTGTACGCAAGGTGATCCACGCGACTCCGGCCCATCGCTGGTTCGTCAAGGATGGGAGAGGCGTAAGGATCGAGCGAACTACCCGGGACTTGCGTCCTGGGGATGCCATGTGCTGGTCGTTCCCACGGGGTGGCGCGAAACATGTTCGCCTTTCGCCCTTCGGAGTCGCACACGGCGTCACGTTCGGCGACGGATATCGATTCAACGAGGGTGCCTGCGTCGATCTTCACGGTGAGAAGGATGCAGAGCTCCTCAAGTGGTTCCCGCTGAGTCACAGCTTTCACTACGAGCGGGAGCGACCGAACGGGGACCGTTGTTCGTACGAGAAGATCGTCGATCTCCCGTCGTACTTCAAGGATCGCCCGCCCCTGGACGAAGCACCGTCGTACCTACTCGGCTGGCTTGCGGGCTACTTCGCCGCGGACGGATGCGTCTCCCTGGATGGCACCGTCATGCTCAATTCGGCGAACCGCGAGAACCTCGAGTTCGTTCGCCGCGTTTGTATGCGGCTCGGCATCGGTACGTATGGGATCACCGAGCAGAGACGGCTCGGGAAGGGAAACGCGCTCTCGAGTCTCTTCCGGATCCACCTCATCAACGAGGACCTCACGGACGACTTCTTCCTGATCTCCAAGCATCGCTTTCGCTTCGCCGGTACCGAGAGGCAGTGGGCCCGCCGGGGTTGGGTGGTCAAAGGCGTGGAAGAGACCGATCGCGTGGAGGAAGTCTTCTGCGCAGTCGTCGTAGGGACGCATTCGTTCACACTCGAGGACAACATTCTCACGGGCAACTGCTTCGGCTGCCAGAAGTCGGGCGACGCGATCACGTTCGTGCGCGAGGTCGAGCATCTCGACTTCGTCGGTGCGGTCGAGCGGCTCGCCGCGCGCGCGGGCGTCACGCTTCGCTACGACAGCAAGAGCGCGGGCAAGGATCGGTCGCGCAAGACGCGTCTGGGTGAGGCAGTCGGCGCGGCCATCGACTTCTATCACCGCTTGCTCATCGAAGCCCCGGAGGGAGGCGCGGCGCGCAAGTACCTGCGCGGCCGCGGGTTCGACGGTGACGCGGCTCGCCGGTTCCAGCTGGGCTGGGCACCCGACGACTGGGACCGGCTCAGCCGTCACCTCCAGCAGCAGAAGTTCGCGCGCGACGACCTCGTCGACGCCGGGCTCGCGTTCGTGAACCGCGTCAACCGGCTCCAGGACCAGTTCCGCGGGCGGCTGATGTTCCCGATCTACGACAGCCGCGGCGAGCCTGCCGGGTTCGGCGGCCGCGCCCTCGGCGACGAAGGCCCGAAGTACAAGAACTCGCCCGACTCGTCGATCTACCAGAAGAGCCGTCTCCTCTACGGGCTCAACTGGGCCAAGAACGAGATCGTGACGCGTGGCGACGTGGTCATCTGCGAGGGCTACACCGACGTGATGGCGTACGCGCTCGCCGGTGCGCCGCACGCGGTCGCGACGTGTGGCACCGCACTCGCCGACGATCACTTCCAGGTGCTGAAGAACCTCGCCCGGCGGGTGACGCTGGCGTACGACGCCGACGCCGCCGGCCAGGGCGCGGCGGAGCGCTGGTACCGCTGGGAGCAGCAGTTCGAGATCGAGGTCCGCGTCGCGGACCTTCCCCCCGGCCGCGATCCGGGGGATCTGTGGCAGAGCGACCGACCGAAGCTGCTCGAGTCGCTCGAGCGGGCCGAGCCGTTCCTGCAGTTCCGGATCGACCGGGTGCTCGCCACAGCCGATCGCGAGACGGTGGAAGGGCGTGCCCGGGCGGCGCAAGCGGCGGCCGCGATCATCGGCGAGCATCCCAACGAGCTCGTGCGCGACCAGTACGTGATGCAGCTCACGAGCGCGCTCGACATTCAGGCCGACCGCCTCCGCGACGCCGTCGCCGGCGCACGCCGGGGCGGTCGCAGAACCAGGGCGCGTACGAACGGGGAACCCGAACCGGAGCGACCCCCCGTCGCCGGTGCGCACGTCGACCGTCGCGAGCTCGACGCGTTGCGGTGGGCGATCCACGAGCCGGACATGGTGGCCGACTGGCTCCACGAGGACCTGTTCACCGACCCGATCGCGCGCGAGGCGTTCCGCTGTCTCGAGGAGGCGAGTGACTTCGACGAGGCACGCGCGGCGAGCAACGACGACGTGCGGGCACTGCTCGAGCGACTCGCGGTGGAAGAACCGCACTACGACGACGAACCCGAGACTGTGCGGCCCCGACTGATCGTCAACATGGTCGTGCCCGTCGCCGAGCGACTCAAGGAAACGCTACTACGTGACGACGATGTCAGCGTAGGGGAGTTGATCGCGCAACTGGACGCGGTCGCGCACGCGCGTGAAGTCGGTGACTGGGACCACGCGCAAGATGTCGCACTCAAGTTGGTAGGGTGGGTCGTGCACGCGGCACGCGAACGCGAAGAGCAGGGAGCAGAGTAAGCGGGTGGCGGAGCTCGACAGCACGACCCAGAGCTCGGACGTCGTGTCCGTCGACATCGACAAGCTCGTCGCGCGATGGCGCGGACGCGAATCGGTCACGTCGGGCGAGGTGTTCGCCGCGCTGCATCGCCTCGAGCCGGAGACCGCCGAGCTCGCGCGCATCTTCCTCGAGATCCAGGCGCGCGGCATCGAGGTCGTCGACGAGATCACCGAGGAGCTACAGCGCGAGGACGCGCGCCGCGGCAGCGAGCACGGTGACCGGGGCCCCGAAGCCGATCGTGCAGCCCTCGTGGCTCGCCCCGGCGAGGCGCCGACCACCCGGCAGCACCGACCGCGCCGCAGCGCTGCGTCACGGATGGACGCGCCCGCGGGCAAGGCCGAGCGCGTGGGCGACGGCACCACGACCGACTCGGTGCGCATGTACCTCAAGGAGATCGGCAAGGTCCCGCTCCTGACGGCGGAACAGGAGGTGACGCTGGCCAAGCGCATCGAGGCCGGCGAGCACGCCCGGCAGCGCCTGGAAGCCGAGCCCAACATGGGCGCGGCAGAGATCGCCAGTGAGGAAGCGAACGTCAAGGATGGAGAGCTCGCCAAGAACGAGCTGACCGAGGCCAACCTGCGCCTCGTCGTGTCGATCGCCAAGCGCTACGTGGGTCGCGGCATGGCACTCCTCGACCTCGTCCAGGAAGGCAACCTCGGCCTGATCCGCGCCGTCGAGAAGTTCGACTACACGAAGGGCTTCAAGTTCTCGACCTACGCGACGTGGTGGATCCGTCAGGCCATCACGCGCGCGATCGCCGACCAGGCACGCACCATCCGCATCCCGGTGCACATGGTCGAGACGATGAACAAGGTGCTGCGCGTGCAGCGCCAGATGCTCCAGGAGCTCGGCCGCGAGCCGACCGTCGAGGAGATCGCCCGCAAGGTCGACATGACGCCCGACAAGGTGCGGGAGATCCAGCGCATCTCGCAGGAGCCGCTCTCGCTCGAGACGCCCGTCGGCGAGGAGGACGACAGCTCGCTCGGCGACTTCGTGCCCGACCCGACCGCGCCCGAGCCGACGTCCGAGGCGGAGCACCAGGGCCTCAAGCTCGAGATCACGCGCGCGCTCCAGGAGCTGACCGTGCGCGAGCGCCAGATCATGCGGTTGCGATTCGGGCTCGAGGACGGCCAGCCGCACACGCTCGAAGAGGTGGGACGGCAGTTCAAGGTCACGCGCGAGCGAATACGCCAGATCGAGTCGAAGACGCTGGCCAAGCTGCGCCACCCGACGCGTTCGCAACGACTGCGGGAATACCTCGACGGCGCGTGAGCAATGGCTTCGTGTCAGCATGACTTCGGGGCCGTAGCTCAGTGGTCAGAGCAGGGGACTCATAATCCCTAGGTCGAAGGTTCGATCCCTTCCGGCCCCACTTGCACCGCAACGCTTCTACGCCGACGCGTCCGCGACGCGCAAGGTCGGGGCCGCGACAGGGCCGCGGTCGAGCTTGGTCGCCAGGTCATCGAGGTCCGCGTCGAACACGTGGCCGTAGACCGTGAGCGTGAACGCAGCCGAGCGGGTGCCCGAGGATCGTCTGGACCGCCTTCGGTGACGCGCCGGCCGCGATCATGCGAGCCGCGGCCGAGTGGCGCAGGACGTGAAGGCCGACAGCGGGGAGCGCCAGGGCGTCGAGGGTGGGCGCCCAGACGCGGCCATGGAAGGCCCGGTAGCGGAGCGGCCCGCCCATCGGCGCCCGGAACAGGGGCGCGTCCGGTGAGGGCTCGACGTGGGCCGCGACGTGCGCGGCCAGGTCGACCGCGAGCGAGGGCGGGACGGGAAGCTGCCGAGTCGCGTAGGACTTGGCCGACGTGCGGACATCGCGTGGCACACATCAGCCACGGATCCGATCCTTATCGCAGAGTCAAGAAGCTTCTTCTTCCCGGCGATCGCACTGCCCCTCCAGGAGAAGACCAACTTCGAGTGTCCCCAGGCTCACATCGACGAGATGCGACGTGCCGTGCGGCAGATGACCCACCTATTGATCGTGGGCTGGCGCGGATCAGAACGACACTTCGTCCGTGAATTGGCCGAACAAGGGGCTGTTCCCAGCCACGTTCTGATCGCGTGCAAAGGATCTGACGCGAGTGCAAAAGACCTGGGCGACGATCGCGAGCGAATTTGGGCATTCCGCGCGGGACGTCCATACGAGTGAACACGGTTTCGGCGGCTTGCTTCGCTCGCCGGAACTTGAAACGTTTCTCAGCACCCTGTGATCGTCGGTTGCGCGTGACGACGGGGACTGAGGGATAGCTGCGGCCCGCCAACCGGTCCGTGCAAACATTTCCCGCGTGACTGATGAGGAAGTGATCGCCGCCGCGAAAGCCGACGGTTGGGCGTACCTCGAACACGACCACGATGGGCGACCTGGGTACTGCTGGGTGCACGGCAACGGCCTGCACTTGTGGTACGAGGAACGTCGGCTCGCGCTCTCGTACATGCGCAGCGAGCTTCAGCGCCAGGGCTCGATCGAGCGGCAGGCCCGCGACTGAGATCTTGCTCATTGCCGATGAGACCGGCGTCCCCTGGTGGGCAACCCCGGCATTGCTTCTAGTGTCCGCCGCGTGCGATGCACGTTGCCGACGAGCCGATGGCGGCTGGGGCTGCTCGACTTTGGCATCTACTTACAGCGGCCGGCGACGATCAGCGCGTGAATCGGATCATCCCGCGGCCGCAGCAGTTGGTATAGCGTGCGCCGGTCCGGTCCGGAGACCGCGGGGGTGCTGCCATGCGGCGGGTTCTCGGTGTGGGCGGTGTGGCGGCGCTGGCGACGGCCGGCCTGTGGGGTCTGGGCGGTGCGGCGGGTGCGGCACCGACGACGTTGTTCTCGTCCTCGACGCCGGGGTTCCACGCGGGGGCGGCGACGGTGCCGGCGGGCATCTGTTCGGTGACCATCAACGCGGAAGGCGGCCAAGGCGGCGCCGGCCTCTCTACGTTGGTCCCGAGTGCGGCGGGTGGCGTCGGGGCGAGCGTGACGGCCACGGTGAGCGTCACGCCTGGTGAGGTCCTCGACGTGGAGGTGGGGGGCGCCGGTGGGGCCGCCACAGGGGCCCTCGGCAGCGGCACCGGGGGTGCCGGCGGCGGTGGCGGCGGGGATGGCGTCAACGGCGGCGGCGGTGGTGGTGGTGTGTCGGCGGTCGGTGGGTCGAGTGGTCCGCTGCTCGTGGCCGGCGGGGGCGGTGGCGCGAGCTTGGGCGACGCGGGCGGTACGGGCGGCACGCTGGGCAATCCGGGCGGTACCGGCGCCGCGAGTACCGGGACCGGCGGCGCGGGCGGCACGGCGTCCGGCAACGGCGGCAACGGCGGTTTTCCCGACGGGGGCGCCGGGGGCGGCGTGAACACCGGCGGCACGAGCACGGGCGGCGGTGACGGCGGCTCCGGCAACGGTGTCGTGGGCGGCGGCGGCGGCGGAGCCTCGCTCACGAATGCGGCCACCGCGAACGGCGGCACCGGCGGCGGCGCGGGCCAGACCGGCGCGGCCGGAGCCGGGGGCGGTCCTGGTGGTGCCGGCAACACCACCGGAGGCAACGGCGGCACCGGCACCACCTGGGGTGGTGGCGGGGGCGGCGGACTCGGCTTCGCTGGCGGCGGTGGTGGCTTCGCGGACGACGGTGGCGGTGGCGCCGGCTACGGCGGAGGCGGCGGCGGGTTCGGGCCCTCCGCAGCCGGGGGAGGCGGGTCGTCACACGTCTTCGCGGCGACCGCCACGAACGTGTCCTCGGCGCTGAGCGCGCGTACCGGCGACGGCCAGGTGACCATCACCTACGACCCGACCACCGACAGTTGCCCCGTGGTCGCTCCCGCTACGCCGCCTCAGCCGCCGATGGTCGCGCCGCGATTCACCGGATAGACGCCGTACCGTCCGGGCCTCGCCGGCTGGCGGTCCCGCCAAATGTGAACGGGCCCGAGACGCGCACCGCCGACTAAGCCCAGGCGACCGGCTATAAGCCTGGGCGCTGCTGTGGGCGTGGCGCGATGTCGAGCGGTTGGGCTCGCCGGACCGGGCGGCTCTGACGGAAGGGATGGCGATGGCGAGGGATTGGGAAGGGCTCACCTGCAAGGGTTGATCGAACGGGACCAGGCGCGTTGGTTGCTATTTCCCGGTCAGTGGATCGGTGAAGCGCCGCCGCATCAGGACGAGGCATGGCACGCCACCTGTCTGCAAGAGGCGATCGAGAAGCGGGCGTAGTTGGGGCCGCGGTGGGGCCGCGGGACATTGCGAAACACCCGGGAACGTCGCGCACCAACGAACACGTGAAAGCGCAGGTCGCGGACTGATTGCGCGTGTCGGCGCAGGTCGGCGCGTTGGGGCGGAAGGGACTCATAATCCCTAGGTCGAAGGTTCGATCCCTTCCGGCCCCACTCACTGCCACAACGCCTAACGGCGTGTCTCGATGGTGTCGAGAAGTGCCGGGGCGGCGTGGGGGCCGCCGGACGTGGAGTCGAGACGGGCCGCGAGGTCGTCGAGGTCGGCGTCGAACAGGTGCCCGTACACCGACAGCGAGAACGCCGCCGACCGGTGCACGTCCGCGACGGCCTCGAGCGTCTCGCCGGTAGGGCCGACTTCGCGTAGCCGCGCGATCCTCTTCGCCGACGGCGGTGGCGTCATCTTCGTGCCGCCGCTGCGAGTACGCTCCGTCCTCAACAGCCGACCGACATGTCGCAAACGGACTACGCCGTTACAACTTCACGACGCTTGCGCGACCGAACGAGCGTACTGAACGACGGTGAATCGAACATCATTCGGTGTCGGAGGGGCGTTCCTACCCAAACGCACACCACTTCTGCGTGGGGAACTCGCTCTACCCTGAATCCGGATGAGTGACGATCCGACCTTTGACCGCATCACCGCCTCGCGGAGTCGAGTCGGGAGGAGGGTGGGCGACGTGTACTGAGGCCGTTTCCACCGTGCCAGCAGTGCGACCGTTACCGGTTTGGGGGTACGAGTTGGGGTGTCTTGTGACGCCTACCCCAGGGGAGCGATCATGGCGTCGTGCGCGCGGCTCGGTTGCATGGACGTCCGCGATGACGGGCGTGGTTCCCGAACGTGGGCGGGAGGTGTCTGAGTCCCTCACGTTGAAGCCGATCTCGAAGGCCGCGATCCCGCGGGCACTCGAGAAGGCAGAGCGCTACCGACTCCTCAGCGACCCCGCGCAGGCCGAGAGCATCTGCCTCGACATCCTTGCCGCCGAGCCCGACAACCAGCCGGCGCTCGTCGCGCTCATCCTCTCGGTGACCGACCAGTTCGGCAGTCACCGCGCACGGGGCGTCCTGCTGGCGCGGGAATACCTCGTCCGGCTGACCGACGCGTACCAACGCAGCTACTACGAGGGGCTCGTCTGGGAACGGGACGCGCGCGCGCGCCTGGGACAGCCGTGGGGTTCGGGTTTCGCCTACGACAGCTTCCGCTCCGCGATGGCCTGCTACGAGCGTGCCAGTGTGCTGAGCTCTGCCGATGACGACGACGCGATCCTGCGTTGGAACGCGTGCCTGCGGACGATCGAGCGGGCCAATCTCGGACCCCGCCCGCACGAGATGGAGCAACCCCTCGAGTAGGGACCAGCAGGCTAGGTTGACCCGGCACCGAGCGCGGAGAGAGGGCGGGGGATGACCGCCACCACCGATCGATTGCGCGTGCGGGACGCGAGGCTTCTCGAATCAAGCGCGCTCCCGCGCCGGCGCGATCGCTGGTGGCTCCAACCGACGATCACGGTGCTCGTGCTCGGCGGGTTCGTCGCGTACGGCCTGTACGTGACGTTCGTCAACGCCGACTACTACGCGCATCCGTATCTGTCGCCGTTCTACTCACCGTGCCTGGCGGCCAACTGCGAGCACCACTCGTGGAAGCTCATCGGCGACTGGTGGCAGCTGTCGCCCGCGTTGTTGATCCTCCCGGTCCCACTTGGTTTCCGTCTCACGTGCTACTACTACCGCAAGGCGTACTACCGTTCGTTCTTCTTGTCGCCGCCTGCGTGCGCGATCCCCGACGCAAAAAAGCGGTACAAGGGAGAGTCGCGCTTCCCGCTGATCCTCCAGAACGTGCACCGCCTCTTCTTCTATCTCGTGCTGCCGTTCCCGTTCCTCCTGCTCTGGGACGGCATCAAGGCGTTCAACTTCCCCGACGGCACCGGCATGGGCGTGGGTACCGTGATTCTGTTGGCCAACGCCGTGCTGCTCGGCGCCTACACGCTCTCGTGCCATTCGTGCCGTCACCTGTGCGGAGGGCGTTTCGACGTGATGTCGAGCAAGCCCGCGCGGTACCGCGCGTGGAAGGTCGTGACCTTCCTCAACGAGCGGCACATGCAGATCGCCTGGGTGAGCCTGGTCGGGGTCGCCCTCACCGATCTCTACGTCCGCCTCGTCGCCACCGACGTCCTCCGGGACCCGCGGATCTTCTAGATGGCCGAGTACGAGACACACGAGTTCGACGTCATCGTCGTCGGGGCCGGCGGCGCCGGCCTCCGTGCCGCGATCGAGGCCTCGGCGCAGGGAGCGCGCACGGCGCTGGTGTGCAAGTCGCTGCTCGGCAAGGCGCACACGGTGATGGCCGAAGGGGGAATCGCCGCCGCGCTCGGCAACGTCTACCCCGAAGACGACTGGCAGGTGCACTTCCGCGACACGATGCGAGGCGGCAAGTTCCTGAACAACTGGGCGATGGCGCAGCTGCATGCCCAGGAGGCACCCGACCGTGTGCTCGAGCTCGAAGAGTGGGGCGCGCTGTTCGATCGCACCGCCGACGGTCGCATCCTCCAGCGCGACTTCGGTGGGCACCGGTACGCTCGCCTCGCGCACGTCGGCGACCGCACCGGCCTCGAGATGATCCGGACGCTGCAGCAGCACGCGGTCCATAAGGGCATCGACGTGTTCATGGAGTGCACCATCATCCGGCTGCTGAAGGACGGCGACCGCATCGCCGGCGCCTTCGGCTATTGGCGCGAGTCGGGCCGGTTCGTGATGTTCAAGGCGCCGGCCGTGGTGCTCGGCACCGGCGGCATCGGCAAGGCCTACAAGATCACCTCGAACTCCTGGGAGTACACCGGCGACGGGCACGCGCTCGCGCTCTGGGCCGGCGCCGACCTCATCGACATGGAGTTCGTGCAGTTCCACCCGACCGGGATGGTGTGGCCGGCGTCGGTGAGCGGGATCCTCGTGACCGAGGGCGTGCGCGGCGACGGCGGCGTGCTCAAGAACTCCAACGGCGAACGGTTCATGTTCCGCTACATCCCCGAGATGTACCGCGCCGAGACGGCCGAAACCGAGGAAGAGGCCGACCGTTGGTACACCGACAAGCAGGGCGCCCGACGCACCCCCGACCTCCTGCCGCGTGACGAGGTGGCGCGGGCGATCAACGCGGAGGTCAAAGCCGGCCGGGGAAGCCCGCATGGCGGCGTGTTCCTCGATATCGCGAGTCGTGGCAGCCCCGACTACATCAAGCGCCGCCTGCCCTCGATGTACCACCAGTTCCTCCAGCTCGCCGACGTCGACATCACCAAGGAGCCGATGGAGGTCGGGCCGACTTGCCACTACATGATGGGCGGGGTGCGCGTCGATGCCGAGAGCCAGGAGTCGACCGTGCCCGGCCTCTTCGCGGCCGGCGAGTGCGCCGGTGGCATGCACGGGGCCAACCGGTTGGGCGGCAACTCGCTCTCGGACCTCCTCGTGTTCGGACGGCGGGCCGGTCAGTACGCGGCGCAGTACGCGGCCGGGCTCGAGTCGCGGCCGACCGTCGATCCCGCGGCCATCGACGAGCTCGCAGCCCAGGCGGTCGCGCCCTTCGAGGTCGGCGGCGCGGAGAACCCGTACGCCGTGCAGCAGGACCTTCAGGAGTGCATGCACAACCTCGTCGGGATCATCCGCACCGAGGACGAGCTCGACAAGGCGCTCGAGGAGCTCACCGTGCTCAACGAACGCGCCGCCCGGGTGAAGGTCGAGGGTCATCGTCAGTACAACCCCGGCTGGCACCTGGCACTCGACCTGCCCCCGCTCCTTGCCGTCTCGGAGTGCATCACGCGCGCCGCGCGCGAGCGCCGCGAGAGCCGGGGTGCGCAGACCCGCGACGACTACCCCGATACGGACCCCGAGCTCGGCAAGGTCAACGTGGTGGTACGCCAGCGCGACGGGGACCTGAGCCTGTCGCTCGAGCCCTTGCCCGTGGTGCCCGACGACCTGCGCAAGCTCTTGGAGGACCAGTGACGGCCGACACAGTCACGATCCGCATCTGGCGCGGCGATGTCGACGGCGGCTTCGAGGAGTACGGCGTCGCCGCCCAAGAAGGAGAAGTCGTCCTCGACGTCGTGCACCGCGTGCAGGCGACCCAGGCGAACGACCTCGCCGTACGGTGGAACTGCAAGGCCGGCAAGTGCGGCTCATGCAGCGCCGAGGTCAACGGCATTCCCCGGCTCATGTGCATGACCCGCATGAACCTGTTCGAGCCGGGGGAGACCATCACCATCGCGCCGATGAAGACGTTCCCGCTGATCCGTGACCTCGTGACCGACGTGTCGTTCAACTACGAGATGGCCAAGAAGGTGCCGCCGTTCCGGCCCAAGCCGAGGGAGCCCGACGGGACCTACCGCATGCGCCAGGAGGACATCGATCGGGTCCAGGAGTTCCACAAGTGCATCGAGTGCTTCCTGTGCCAGAACACGTGCCACGTCATCCGTGACCACGACGAGAACAAGCCTGCCTTCGCCGGCCCACGCATGTTCGTCCGATATGCCGCGCTCGAGATGCACCCGCTCGACACCAACGACCGGCGCGAGCTCCTCCAAGATCGAATGGGCCTGGGCATGTGCAACATCACCAAGTGCTGCACCGAGGTCTGCCCCGAGGACATCCACATCACCGACAACGCCATCATCCCGCTCAAGGAGCGAGTGGTCGACGACCGCTACGACCCCGTGATGTGGGTGGCACGAAAGCTCCGCCGCCGGAAGTCACCGACGTGACGTCGCCGGGCTGAGCGGCCGAGATGCATCGAGCTGTCGACCGCGTCGTGGACCAGCGGCCCGGCTCGGCGAGAACACCGCACAGCGATGGTGCCGGCAGTGTGTGGCAGATCGCCGTGACCGGTGGTACCGACGCTGGCCAGTGGGTGTACCACTGGCCGGGCGAGCGGACTCCTCAGGTCTTTTTTGCATCTCGTCTCTACGAGGCTCTCGGTCCCCACGGGACCGCTCAGGTTCGCGTGGCACGGTGTACGCGGCCGGCGTGGGGACGCGAGCGGGAGCGTGCGGTCGTCTTCAAGCATCAAGGTGGTCCCGACGCGCGTACGTACTACCAGTGGACCGAGTTCGTTGAGACAGATGACGGTCGCTTTGCGGCGGTGATCCCGAATCCCCAGCGTCCCCGAACACTCCTCAGGGAAGGCGGCGTCCTGCCTGATCATTTGCATCCAGCGCGCGTCGCTCGCAGTGACAACCTGTTCCGCTCGATCCAGTCCGGCGCATCGCTCCGGTACGTCGTAGACCGCGAGGATGAGGTCTCGATGATCGAACACGGCTACTGGGTGGCAGCGCTCCGCCATCGCATCTAGGACTTCCTGTTCACGAGTTGAGGTTGCACATCCGCCACCGCGTCATCAGCTCATCCGCGGGCGCGACCTGCGGCACAACAGATCACCCGTCCCTGGAGTTGACCCGGTCGCGTGGACACTCGATTCTGGCGGTGACGTCAGGGAGAGGAGCCCGCGTTGGGTCGTCCATCGAAGTATCCGCCGGAGTTCCGGCGTGAGGCGCTCGAGCTGGCCGGGGCTTCAAGACCCGCCGGCGAGCCCATCTGGCCGATCGGCGCGATGCTTGACGCCATGGCGTGTGTTCGACTGGCGTCTACCCCGAACCCAAACGCGATGAAGTTCACGCTTGACATCACGCTGCTGGAGCGCATCCTCGCGAACCGCGGTGATGGCGTCGAGGACGTGTTCACCGCCGCGGCGCTGACGATTCCGGGTGTGGCCTCGATCTTCGCTGTGAATGACTTCGTGACCATCACCCGCGTTCCCGGTACGGACTGGGACCCGATCGTGTGCGCGGTGGAGGAGGCCGCCGCCAAGCACCTGCCTGGCGGCCAGGCGGGCGCATCAGCCGAGGCTGTCGCGCGGGCGCGGGCGCTGTGGCGCTGACGCGCCCGGCGGCGACGGCGGTAGAGATCTAGCCCGGTGCTCATCGTGGCCGGGACCGTTAGGTCGTGACGATCCCGGGCGCGGGGGTCGACTTTCTGCGCGGCAACCGCGCCTGTGCGGTGCCAAGACTCGGATCACGCTGCGGACCTGCATGTTCGGGCTCCGGCCCCGTGCACTCGCGACGGCGCCGGGTGCGAACAAGAAGCTGCTCCTGCGGGCAGCCTTGGGACTCGTGTGGGCCTGAAGTCACCGTTGGTGCTCGAGGTTCGAACGGGCATTCGACGCCTGGACATCGCCAGAGAGCTTGGCGTAGGGCGCGAGCGAGCGTTACCGCCACACACCACGCGACCGCGGCGACGGCATGGTTCGGCGACCGGTTTGCCGCTTTGACTGGTGCGGGGGTCGACAAATGAGCCGTGATCCATTCGTGTCGTATGCGCAGAACCAGGAGGATGTGGTGCTTGCCCGCGCTCTGCACCCTGATGACCGGGCGGGCTTCTGGGTGGACGTCGGTGCTGGTGATCCCGTATTCGATTCGGTCACCGCGGCGTTCGCCGAGCGAGGATGGCGGGGCGTGAACGTGGAACCGCTCCCCCGCGAATACGGGCGGCTGTGCGCGGCACGGCCGGCTGACACGAATCTGCAGGTCGCGCTCGGTGCGACGGCCGGCCTAGGGAAGTTGTTCGTCGAGCCGGCTGACAAGCGGGAGAGGCCGGGTCTCGACGCTCCGATCGACCGGGGCGCGTCCACGATGGTGCCCGAGCTCGCTGAGCGCTACCGGGCCGACGGCCAGGAGTTCGCGCCGATCGAGGTGCCGATCTGGACGCTTGCGCAGGTCGTGGCCGACCACGTTGCGGGTCCCGTCGACTTCCTCAAGGTGGACGTCGAGGGTTTCGAGCGCGAGGTGCTCGCGGGGGCCGATTGGTTCAGCTTCCGGCCCCGGGTCGTGGTCATGGAAGCAACCGTGCCAAAGTCCGACGAACCGGCCCACGAGGCCTGGGAGCCGATGCTCTTCGAAGTGGGGTACCGGTTCGCCATGTTCGACGGGCTCAATCGCTTCTATGCGCACGCAGACGAGCCAGCGCTCTTGCAGATGCTCGCGATCCCGGCCAACGTGTTCGACGACTTCATCCCGTACGCGTGGGTGCACCAGGTCGACCAGGCACAACGGTGGGCACGCAGCCTGGAGGACGCGCTCACGGTACTGGGTGACCAGCTCAACGCTGCGCAGCTGCGAACTGCCCGAGCGCTTGCCGAGACTCACCGTGTTCGTACAGAACTGCACGCGCTGAGAGTGACCCGCACCTTCAGGTACACCGCGTCGCTGCGAAACATCTACGCCACCCTACGTCACGTGTTCAGCTCTCTCGCAGAGTGAGACTGGCTCGCGGCCGTCTGCTGTTATTCGTCGGTTCGTTCAGCGAGACAGGGCGTCTTCCCGGCGGTACTCAACCAGGGTGTCGCTGGCATGCTCGAGCGAACGCCGCCGGAGAGTCCGGTGGCCGGCCTGCAGCCGAGCGGCGCGGCGCGCCTTAGCGGGCTGGGGTCGCCGCGGGCTCGTCGGCGGCTAGGAGCATGAGGCGCAGGTCCAAGAGCAGGTTGGTGACCTCGGAAGCGGTCACCAGGTCGCGGCCGCGGCAGTTCTCGAGGGCCTTGTCGATCAGACCCGTCATTGGTGTGTTGAGATCCTGGTCTTGCATCCTCCCTCCTCCGGTTGCCGACTACCCGGAGGAGGCTAGCGCCCCCGTGTTTCATGTCAGCGAGAAGAACCGAGGCGGGCTGCTGCCTGGGTCTCGCCGAGCAGGCTTGCGATCCTTGCGGCGCGGCGGATCGTTACCTCGAGCGCTCGGTCGTCGAGCTCGTCGAGCGCTGCACGAACCGGGGAAAGGAGTTCCGCGCTCCGCGATTCCGAGGGACGAGGAGCCACGACCTCGGCACCCGTCTCGTCTTTTCGGAGCGGGCGATCGCGCCCGCGCCACCGCCGCCGGTTGGTTGCTCGGGTTTTGACACCCCCCAGCCACGGCCGGGTTGCGCTCGGTTCGGCCCGAGACGAGAGTGCTGGTCACGAGCTGGCTCGAGTTTGTGCACCCCACACAGGCTTGTTCATCGAGCATGGGACGAGAGGAGAGCAGGATGCCAACCTACGTGTCGCTCATAAACTGGACTGAGCAGGGCATCAAGAACTTCCGCGACACCTCGAAGCGGGCCCAGGACTACACGAAGCTCGTCGAGGAGGCTGGCGGCAAGGTCCGCGAGTTGCTGTGGACCGTCGGCGAGTATGACATTGTCGTGGTCAACGAGTTTCCCGATGACGAGTCCAGCGTGGCCGCCCTGCTGCAGCTTGGGGCGGGCGGGAACGTCCGTACGAAGACGCTGCGGGGGTTCAACGCCACCGAGATTGACCGCATCATCGAGCGGACCACCTGAGCCCAGCCGCTCGCGCTTGCGGACCGGCGGCGTGCGGCCGTGTGCCCGGGCTCGCTCCGAGCGCGGCGCACCAGGATCTCGGCCTACCGAAAGCTCTCATCAGCGTGGGAATCGAGTTTCAGCACCCACAGCTCCGCTTCAGTCGTCAAGGGATTCTCGGTCCCGCCTGATCCGTCCGCGAGCTCACAACGGTCGGAGTCGGTCGACCTTCCAAGTGCGCAAGATCATCCGAGTCAGAAACCACCGAGCCTCTTGTTGGACTGGCTCTTGAGCTGCTTCTCGGCTCGCTTCTCCTTCAAGGACTTCACTGGCTTCTTCGCATTCGGCTTCTTCGGAGACTTGTCGCCCATGAGGCCTCCTTGGTTGATCCAACAACTACGGATGCGCTGGGCACCGCCCGGTAGCTCTGGGCACGAACCAGTTCGCGATGACGGGATCACCGTAGTGCTGGATCTCGACAGAAGCGCCCAACCCCGGGGGCCGAGGGTCGCTTCGGTTTCGCATTCGGGGCCGGTGTGATGGTCACCAGGCCAGGGGCCCCGGTGCAGGCAAGCGTGGAGCCCGAGGTCCGGGCTCGCGTCATAGAGCTGCTGAGCGGCCGGCTGCCGGAACGGTCGTGAGTGGCAAAGCCGGCAGCAGTCTGTTCCCGTCGTGAGCCGCTGCCTGCGCGGCCGGCGTTCGTGGCGACCATCCCACCGATGGTGGCGCTCTCACGCGACGCCAGGTCAACACCGACGTCCCACGCGGCGGCGCGCGCCGCGTCGCGCACGACCGCGAGCGGTGCGCCTGCGCCTGCGACGACCTCGCCGTGGTCATCGTCGACATCGCCGATGTCGTCGAGTCGACGCATGCTGAGCACGACCTCGCCACCGCGAGGGACACTCCCGCCGACCAGTCCGGTGTTGCCACCCTGCGGGACGACCGGCGCGTGATTGCGCGCACAGGCACGGAGCACGCAGGCGACTTGCTCGGTGGTGGCGGGCCGCACCACGCAACGAGCGGTTCCGCGGAACCTCCCGGTCCAATCAACCTCGTATGGCACGCGCAAATCGGGTTCAACCAGCACGTGCTCAGCGCCGACAACCCCCCGGAGTGCCTCGACCAGTGCGTCCGCTCCGATCGGTCTCGTCGGGTCCACTCGGTCTCCTCCTCGGCGGAGCACGTTCACGACCGTAGGCCCGAGGTTGTGGGGTGCAGAACCCAGATCACCTCATTGACCAGGAGGCGCTGGTCACGCCGGTATAGCCTCCAGTTCGGTTTCGGCTCGGTCGGCAGGCCACACGACGCGCTTCACCCCGGCGCGCCACTGCACGACGAGCAGGTCGTGGTCGGATTGCCGGCCGTCGTCACCGAGGCCGAACCGCCCGAAGAACGTCGTGCAGCGCAGGCTTCGGGCGGCATCGAGCAGCGCCCCGTCGTCCAGGGATCCGGACTCTTCCAGGCAGCGCATTGCCACGAGAACGGCGGCGTAGGCCTGCGCGCAGAGATACTCGACGTGGCCACTTCCCGCGCCGGCGCTCAAGGTTGGTAGCACCCGCGCCCGCAGCGCGCGCACCACGTCGGCTGAGCGCGGACCGACGTCGAGGGCGAAGTGCACTCCCTCCTCCCACTGGGAGGGCGCCAGGACACCTTCTGCTCGGCGGCCGAGCTCGTTCGCGAACGCACCGATGCCGCCCGCGACCGCGCCGATCACTGGCGGTCGCACGCGAAGACGGCGCAGGATCCCGACGTCCTGTTCGAAGCTGCCGGCCATCAGCAGCACCTCAGCCTCGGGATCCTCGGGCACCTCCTCGTGGGACACCGCAGCCACGACGGACATGCCGAGGCGCGCCGCGGCTTCCCGTGCACCCTCCGCGGCGTGTTGTGCGAACCGACCGCGGTCAACCGCAAGCAGCACCCGCGCCGAACGCCCTTGGGCCCCCAGGGCGTCGAGCACGACCGCCAAGTAGCGACTTGCCGGCGACGCGAGAGACACGACGCCGGGCAAGCGCTCGACGTCATCGGCGCTTCCACCATGGTTCCACAGGACCCGTCCTCGCTCCCCGGCCCACCGCCCGGCGGCGCGGACCAGATCGCTCCCGTAGGGGCCAAGCACCAGGTCCGCCCGGCCGAGCGCATCGAGCACCCGACGCACACCGGTGCTCGTCCCCCCGTCGTCGAGGACCAGCACCTCGGGAAGGACACGTCGAGCCCCGAGCCGCACGCCGCCCACGCTGCGCACATCGGCGACGGCCTGCTGCAGACCTGCAGCCGCGAGACGCCCCTGGCGCGCATAGCGGCCTGAGAGCGACACCGCGCCCGCTACGAGCACCCGTCCGTCCCCGACGCTGACCACCCGCGACCTCCCGGCGGCTCGGGTACGCGAAGCACTATGCGCCCTAACCGCGTCACAGCCGTAGTGGATCCAGTCTTTCGCGTAACACCACGGGCCATGGTGGTTGACGTCCCTTCGAATGGTGTAAATCGGCACATGTTGCCCGCTCCGCGTGCGTTCCGGAGTGTGGGACCACCGAACGAGTCAAGGGCCTCGGACATGGCACTAACCCCGCCTCTGTAACAGCTTCACCAGTGGCGAACGGCGAGAGCCCGGAAGCACGGATCGAGTTCACGCTCCTGTGGCGCGGGCGCGCAAGGACGTACGTCGGTCCGGGCCGCGAGCGCGGCGGTCACGAACTGGACTCGGCGCGCAATTCGAGGGTCGCGTCGACTCCGGATTCGGCGACGCGCCGCATGAAGTCGGTGATCAGCTCGAGTTGTTTGTCGCTGTAGTCCGCGCACACGTCCTGGAGCCGGGTCTGCATACCCCGGAACTGGGTCGCGATCGCGGGTATGCGGCCTCGAATCACTTGGATGGTCACGCGCCGCCGATCGGGGTCGTCGCGGGCTCGGCGCACCCAGCCGTCGCGTTCCAGGCGATCAAGGATCCCGGTCATGGTCGCCGGGGTCACTCCTGTGAAGTTCGCCAGCTCGCTGGGGCTCAGTGGTCCGCGCTGGCCCAGCAGGTCCATCACTTCGAGGTCTATCGCGGCGAGGCCCACACGTCGGCTGACCGCGTGGTTCAAGCGCATCAGCTCGCTGGAGGCGTCGCGCAACGCGCGCTGCAGCTGGCCCATCAGCTGTGCGTGGCGGGGGCCTCTTGACATGCCGACTCCTTCGGAGTACAAACTATCTACTACTCGTATATTCTAGTAATCGTATCCTATGTGACAGGAGACACCATGACAACACCTCCCACCTCGAGCGGCCCTCCCCGCAGCCTGACGATCTTCGGGGCCTCGGGCCGTACCGGCCGCCAACTCGTCGACCAGGCCCTGGCCGCCGGCGACCAGGTGACCGCCGTCGTCCGGGAGGCCTCTCGGCTCCCGCTCCGCCACGATCGACTCCGGGTGGTGCCCGCAGACGTGATGGACCCAGCGGCGATCGTCCCCGCCGTCACCGGCGCCGACGCCGTCATCTCGGTCCTCGGGCCCCACTCGCGCCACGACACGATCAACGCCGCCGCGGTGCGCAGCGCCCTCAAGGCCATGGAGATCACCGGGGTTCGACGCATCGTGGCGCTCAGCGCCGCGCCCCTCGCGGACCCCGATCCCGCCGACACCCTGCCGTACCGGCTCGTCCTGCGCCCGCTCGTGCGAGCCTTCCTCAAGGACCACTACGCGGATCTCGCCGCCATGGAAGACGCGCTGCGCCACAGCGACACCGACTGGACCGTCGTCCGACCACCCAAGCTCACCGACAAGCCCGGCCGAGGCGAGTACCGCACCGCACGCAATCACACGCTGCGCCGTGCCAACTCGATCGCCCGAGCCGACCTCGCCGACTGCATGCTGCGCCTCGTTGCCGACGACGCCTCCCACCGGGCCGCCGTTGCCGTCGCCTACTGACCAACCGCGCTCACCGCGGCGTCGGTTGTGGCGCAGCGAGTCCGGTCTGTTTCCCGAGAGGGATTCCCGCCGCCGAAGGCAGCCCGAGAAAGGGCCAATCGATGAACACGCACGCAAACGTCACCGGCAAGCCGTCGCGGACCTCGATCGAGGTGCACCAGCCATGATCATCATGCGCGCCCTCGGCCGCTTCGCCCTCATCTGCCTTGGCGGCTCACTCGCGGTCGGCGGACTTGGCCTGACCATGACCGGGATCGGAGCAATCTTCGGCATCCCGATGATTGCCATCGGCGTAGCGCTCATCGACCGCGACAGCTGACAAACTTCCGCCACCGATCGATGGGGTTCGTATCCGGGCGGCCCGGCACGATCCGTAGCGTCCTCAGCTCGTGAAGCAGTAAGAATCGCTTGAGGCGTCTCCACCCTGCAGCCGCGTCTGGTGGACACGCATACCTCGGAAGTCGCCGTCGTGGGGGAAGAACCGTGGATCGGCGGTGAGGCCGCCCCCGTCGACGTCAGCGTCAAGCTTGGCGACCCAGGCGCCCACGCCATCTGGATAGAAGATGTCGTCCCAGGTGGCGTACAACGAATTCGTGAGGTACACGCGGCGACCGTCGCGGCTGACCTCGATCATCTGCGGCCCGCCCGCCAGTCGCAGGTCCGGAGCCGCCGGGTGCGGCTCCCGCCGAACGATGCCGCCGAGACGCACCGATGCGGTCTCACGGGGGTTGAAGGGATCGCTCACGTCATACTGTTTCAGCTCGCCGGTACCCCAGCAGGACACGTAGAGCCAGCGGTCGTCGACGGAGAGGTCGATGTCGGAGATGAGCGGCGGTACCGCGGAGAACGGTTGCAACGCCGGCGGCAACTCGCTGGCCTCGGCGGGCTCGGCGTCAACCGTGATGACCTTGCGTGCGGCCCACTCGTTGCCGTCTTGATGCCAGAGCCACACCGATGCCGACAGGTCCTCGACGCTGATGACGACGCCGACGAAGCCGTAGGCCTTGGCCGGGTCGTGGGCCGGTCGCAGCTCGAGCACCATCTGGTGTTGGTCACCGAGATCGATGCGCTGCACGAGCTTGCGGGCGGACATGGACCAGAAGTTCAGGTGATGGCCGAACCTGCGCCCGAGGAGGTCGTCGGGGTTGAGGCCTCCCTCGATCATCGACGGCGTGGCCCACTCGGAGGTGATGACCGTGTCGTGGTTGAGGTGCCACCAGACGTCGTAGGCGAAGAACTGTTCGCCCCGGTCGAGTTCCCACGCTCCCACGACGTCGAAGGTGTCGTGATCGAGCAGTGCCACACCGCCGGGACCATCGCCGTCTGCACTGCCGAGCGCGGACATGAAGATGCCGCCAGGACCGCAGTGCAGGGTGTGGGGACGCGAATAGCCGGCCTTGCTAGCGAGCTCGTCCGCCTCGATGGTACGGACGACCTGGGGAGCGCGTGGGTCGGGCTTGGTGTCGAGGACGTAGGTGCGTGACGAACGCAGGCCAGGCACGACGAGGTAACGACGCTCGAGCGGCGCTCCGTGCCCGTTGTGGTCGCCATGGCCTTGGTGGCACAGGGCGCTCGAGCACGCGTTCCACCCGAAATGGTGCAACTCGTTGCCGGCGGTCGGGAGCTCGCTCCAACCCACGAGGCGGCCGTAAGTGGCCGACGACGGGTCACAGTCGAGCACCGTCATCGCGTCGTTGGCCTGGCCGGCGGGATCGAACGCCGCCACGTAGGCGAGCCCCTCGGGCGGAGCTGCGATGGCATCGCGCGGGCTGCGGTAAAACGTCGGGTCGGTCGCGTCGGCCATGACCCACCTCCTGCATCACGGGCTGTTGACCTGCCTCGCAACCTAGCCTCTGCAGCCCCGTTCGACAGCGGTCTCCGATGCTGTCGACACGGCAGGGCACCGCCGGACGCTGGTTGATACCTCTCATAATCCCTCGGTCGGAGGTTCGATTCCTCCCGGCCCCACGACGAGCTCGCTGTCGTGGTGTTCGGTCGCCCGGCGGCTCGCCGGCGATCAACGCGCCAGGGCGGTGGCCGCGAGCTCCTCGGCGAGAGCACTGAGGCCGGCGCGTACGTCGGGCGCAAGCCCGGCGACGACGTTGTCCCGATCCGAGATTGGGAGCGCTCGCGCTCCACGGGGCGTTCGCCTTCCCGAGCGGCTTCCTGCCCGACGGTCGACTCGTCACGACCGGCGCCAACGAGACTGCGGTGTGGCGCCTCGACGCGCGTGTCTCACCGCTCGAGACCGTGCTGGGCGATCACGCGGGCGTCGCGGTCGGCCAGTTCAGCCCTTCCGGTGCAGACGTCATCACCGTCGGGCTCGATGACCACCGGGTGTCCGGCTGGGACGCGGCCACCGGGGCCTCCCGCGGCGCGCTCCTCGACGGGCGCGCCGTCACCGGCCACGCCGTCGCGTTCAGTCCCGACGGCACCACGGTCGCGACCGGCGGCCTCGACGGCACCTTCAGCGTCTGGGACCGGGCCACCGGTCGACGGCTGTCCCGTACCGACACCGGTCAGGCGGGCTTGGTCGCGATCGCCTGGGATCCCCGCCGGCCCCTCGTCGCGACGTCGGGAGCCGATGCGTCGGCGACGCTCTGGGAGGTCGGCAACCCGACCCGTCCCGTCGAGAAGCGTCGGCTCGTCGCCCGAACGCCGCAACCCGACTTGCCCGCGAGCGAGCTCGGCTTCTATCCCCACTTCAGCCCCGACGGTCGTCTGCTCGCCGCGGTGTCGTGGCCGACGCCGAGGGTGACCGTCTTCGACGTCGCCACCGGACGCGAGCTGCGCGTCTTCCACGAAGGCGGACGCATGCTGGTCGCCTTCACCCCGGACAGCACGACGCTGGCCGCCGCCGTCATCGAGAGCAACAACACAGGAAAGGTGCTCCTCTGGGACACCACGACCTGGCACCGGCGCGCGACACTGCCACTTCCCTACATGCCGAATGCGATCGTGTTCTTCAAGGGCGGCGAGCGCTTCGCCACGGCAAGCGCGACCTCCGTGACCGCGCCGCGCGGACTCTCGGGGACAACCGCCTGGGTCGACCTCTGGGACACGGCGACGCTTCAGCCGGTGGGCGAACGTCTCATGGTCCCCAGCCCGGACACCTTCCACGCCGACGCAAACGCGCGCGGCACCAAGATCGCGGTCGGATCGTATGACGGCATTGCTGTCGTCGTCGACGTGGACCCGCGCAGCTGGCAGCGGACCGCGTGCCGCATCGCCGGGCGCAACCTCACCCGCGCCGAATGGACCGAGTACCTCCCCGGCCGGCCCTACCACGCGACCTGCGCGCAATGGCCCACCAATCGTTGACCAGCGCGTCACGACGCCGACAGGAGTGGAGCGCGCTTCAGATCGGGCAGACTTCGTTCTCCGACGCCTGGAGGAAGCCCGTGGCCGGCAGCGAGTCGCAGCCCCGCTATGTCCACCCTGGCTGGTTCACCAGGCACGTCTTCAATCCGATCGTGGCCATGCTCACTCGGGCCGGTCTGAGCGTCTGGGGGTCCCGCGAGCTGCGCGTGCGAGGCCGCACGAGCGGCGTGTGGAGAACCACGCCCGTCAACCTCTTGACGTATGAAGGCGATCGCTATCTCGTCGCGCCTCGGGGTGAGACGCAGTGGGTTCGCAACTTGCGGGCATCAGGAGAAGGGGAGCTTCGCGTCGGCAGGCGCACGGAGCCGTTCCGAGCGACGGAGCTGCCCGACGACGAGAAGCCGGCGATCTTGCGTGCCTATCTCAAACGCTGGAAGGCCGAGGTCGGCGTGTTCTTCGGCGGCGTCGGTGCCGAGTCGTCTGAGGACGAGTTGCGCCGTGTCAGCGCCGACCATCCTGTCTTCCGAATCGAGCCGGCCGCCCCGACGACCGCTTAGCCCGGGCAATCCGAGCTTCTCTCTCGAACCTGCGGGCTGCCTTGGCGTGGGTCTCACGAAGGTTGACGACTGGTCGCCCTTGCGAGGAGGGTCGCGGCTTCAGCGGCCGAGTTGCCGGAGACGCTCCTCCGCACGCCGGAGCCGCTCGAGGGTCTGCTCGGCCGTTCGTCGGGCAGCGGCCGCGCGCTCGCGGGCGTCCTCGGCTCGACGCGCGGCGACGCGCTGCTCTTCACGAGCCTGGTCGAGCGCGCGCTCGACGTCGGCCAGGCGTGAGCGCGCAGTGTCGGCGGCGATGCCCGCGCTCGTTGCCTCGGCGTCAGCCTCCTCCGCCGCCTTGCGCGCGGCATCCGCCTTTCGCCGGGCGTCGTCCGCGTCGCGCCGGGCGGCATCGAACTCGCGCCGCGCCTTTCGTGACGGCTCGGCCGGCTCCAGAGCGGGCTGCGGCGCGGGCGTGACCGCGGGTGCCTCAACGAGCGCGTCGAAGCCGACGGGCGGGGGAAGCAGACGTGTCAGGCGCCCGGCGCGCAGCGTGTTGACGGTGTCGGCATCGAGCGACGCCGCTTCGAGCAGACTCGCGATGTCGTCGCGGTACGTCTGTGGTCTTGGCGCATGGCCGACGAGCAGACGCGTACCTTCGTCGACCAGCGCGTCGATGAGCTCCTGGCGTGAGCGGGCTTCATCGCGGAGCGCGTCCGCACTCCCGCCCTGGAGGAGCGTGTGTTGCGCCGCGCGCACGCGCTCGGTTGCCTGGAGGAGCTCGTCGATCGCGTCCGGATCGTGACGAGCGAGCTGATTGACGGCCCACACCGCCAAGCCGGGACGTCGCAGTCGCCGGAGTGCGGTGGCTGCTTCCCGATCGCCCGCGTCACGAAGCTCCCGCTCGAGCCGCGCCCGCGTCAGCACGAACTCGTCGGGCGGCGCGCCGTACAGCTCGTCGACGGCGGCGTCGAACGCGGGGTCGTTGTGCTGCTGCGCCACAGGTCCGTTCTACCCTGATCGCCGTATGAGACGCCTCGTGCCAATGGTCGTCACGATGGCCGTCGCGCTCGCCGCGTGCGGCCCGGTCGAGCAGCGTCGGTCGCGGCCGTCGATCCCGGTCACGCGGCGCGACGTGCCGATGCCGCGGCCCGGACGCACCGAGGTCGCAGGCGCGTACTGGCCCGCGCCGGAGGGCGGCCCGAAGGGCTCGATCGTCGTCGCGGGTGGTTTCGTGCCGAGCGGGGGCGGAGTGCCGACCCCCGACGTCTTCTTCTTCGACCTCGGGACCAAGCGGTGGTCCAAGGGTCCGGACCTACCGGCGCCGCGTCATCACGCGATGCTGGCCGTGCTCCGGGGAACGCTGTACCTCGCGGGCGGATTCGAGCGCGACTTCCAGACCGCCCGCGCCGAGGTACTCGCGCTCGACGCGCGGAAGGACCCGACCTGGGATCCGGTCGCGTCGATGGGTACGCGGCGTGCCGCGGGCGCGCTCGTCGCGGTGAACGGTCACCTGCTCGTGATCGGCGGTACCGACGTGAACGCCGGTGTCGGCGACCCCAAGCTGCGCACGACCGAGCTCTACGACCCGACGAGTGACGCGTGGTCGCCGGGCCCGCAGCTCCACATCGGACGCCAGCACACCGGCGCCGCCACGGTCGACAACAAGGTGTACGCCGTCGCCGGCCGCCCGCCGAACCTCACGTCGGTGGAGTCGCTCGTCGTGAAGGCGAACGGTCCCGTCGGCGGATGGAAGACCGAGCCGAGCCTCGAGTTCTCGCGCGGTGGGAACGGCGCGGCCGCGGTCGCGGGGATCCCGTGCACGGCCGGTGGCGAGGAGCAGGCCGGCACGATCGCCCCGATCGAGTGCCTGAGGAAAGGCCGCTGGCGGCACGTCGCCGACCTGGGCGTGCCCCGGCACGGTCTGGCCGTCGTCGGCGTCGGGCGGCGACTCCACGTGATCTCGGGCGGCGACCATCCCGGCTTTGCCTTCACCACGACGCACGAGGTCCTCGCCCTCTAGCTGTGCGCCGACGATCAGTTCGGCGAGGGTGGCACGACCGCGTCGACGGGCTCGGGGCCGCGCAGGCGCTCGCGCCCGAGCTCGACCGCAGCATGCATCTTGCGCACCGGGCCGACGCGCTCGACCATGCGCCGCAGCTGCTCGTAGCGCTCGCGCCCCGCCTTCGCGCCGAGGTAGTAGCCGGCCGCGAACCCGATCAGCGCACCAGTCCGAAACCGCATGCGCTCTTGCTAGCACGACCCGTTACGAACACATGTTCGCCGTGTCGTAAGAGGCATGGGCTACCGCGGCAAGGTGCGCGAGCAAGAAGAAGCGCGGCGGCTGCGCGCCCAGAGCTGGCTCGCTTGCGGCAGATGGCGGAGCTCGACGCGGAAGGTCGGCGGCGCATTGGCACGCTCGACCGGGATGCATTCCTCGTTGCCGGGGCCGCGCTGTACGCCGGTGAGGGGTCGAAGAACGACAAGTGCGTCAGCTTCGCGAACACGGATGCCCGCATGATGCGGTTCTTCTGCGCGTGGATGCGACGGTTCTTCGATGTCGACGAGGCGCGATTGCGCGTACGCGTGTACCTGCACGAAGGTCTCGACCTCGACGCCGCCGAGACTTTCTGGTCCACGATCACGGCCGTTCCCCGTGGTCAGTTCCGCGCGCCGTACAGAGCAGTTCCCGATCCGACCATCAGGCGGAACAAGCACGAGTTCGGGTGTTGTTACGTCAACTACAGCTGCGCGCGCACCCATCGGGCGATCATGGGGTTGGTGCGCGCTTTGCTATCGTCGGATGCCATTCCGGGGTAGCTCAATTGGCCGAGCAGGGGATTGTTAATCCCAAGGTTGCGGGTTCGAGCCCCGCCCCCGGAGCTCCAACACCAACTCGGCCGCTTTATCAGACGTGGCCCGAAGCTCGCGGTATGCCTCCACCAACTCCGGTTCGGACTCGACGCGCGCGACGACGGGATTGACCACATCCACTTCGAACTCCTGCGCGAGTGCAGTTGCGACGACCAACCGAGCACCCACTGACGCGGCCTCGTCGTGCGAACGGCGCAGGAGCGGGAGACCGGTCACTCCTCCGAGCACGGTTCGCCACAGCGCATCCCCTGCACCTCCGCCCGCGAGCGCGAGCTCCTCGGCGTCGGGCGCGACCATCGCCAGCGAGCGCGCCGCGTCGAACGCGATGCCCTCGACCAGGGCACGAGCCAGCTCGGGCGCGCCGGTCGCGTTCGTGATGCCGAAGAACGCCGCGTGCGCGCCCGGACGCCACCAGGGCGCACGCGCCCCGTGCAGCCACGGCAACGCGAGCACCCCACCCGCGCCCGGCTCGACTGCGGCGGCTTCCGCGAGCAGCTCGTCGTGGTCGCGGCCGACGACCGATGCCAGCCAGCCGGTCGCGGCGCCGGCGGCCGACACCCCCGCTTCGACGAGGAAGCCGCCGAGCGCGCCGCGCGACACCTGCGCGACTTCGACCGGCTCCGGGCGCGGGACCGAGCAGTTGACCGTCGTCCCCCACGACACGGCGGGGGAGCGCTGGGTCGCACCCACACCCAGGGTCTCGCAGGCCCGGTCGCCCGCGCCGATCACGACGTTGGCGCCCGGCCGGAGGTCGCGCGCCTTGCCGACGATGCTGCTCGCGGCGTGCACCGGCGGCAACCGATCGCCGTACCGGGTCTTTGCGTCCTCGAGCCATTTGCCGTCCAGACCGAACAGCGCGGTGCGCGACGCGAGCGTCTCGTCGGTGCACACCTCATCGGTCAGCCGCGCGACCACGAAGTCGCGCGGCGCGAGGATCCATCGGGCGCGCTCCAGCGCATCCGGCTCGTTCGCCTCGACCCAGCGGAGCTTGGCGGCCGTCGCCGCGCCGGTCGGCATCACGCCTGTGCGTGCCCGCACGTCGGGCCCCAGGTCGTCGACGAAGTCTTCGCCCCGGCGATCCGACCACAGGATCCCGGGACCGAGCGGCGCGAGCGAGTCGTCGACGAGCACGAACGTCTCACGCGCCGCCGAGAAGCCGATCGCCTCCACGTCGCGTTCCGGGAGCTGTGCCACCGCGCGCTCGACGGACTGCCACCAGTCCTCGGCGTCTTGCTCCGCCCACCCCGGGCGCGGGTGACGCGTCTCGATCGGGACACGCACGAGCTCCAGGAGTCGGCGCTCGTCCCACAGCGCGGCCTTCGTCGCGCTGGTGCCGAGGTCGATCGTGAGGACGGTCACATGCCGGCGAGCCCGCGCACCACCTTGGCGAGCGCCGAGAAGTCTTCCCGTCCGTAGCCGGCCTCGCTCGCCGCGCCGAGCATCTGGCGTACGACACCCGACGTGAACAGCGGCGTGCGCGCCTTGGCCGCGTACCCGATCGCGAGGTCGAGGTCTTTCGCCATGAGGTCGGTCATGAAGCCGGGGGCCCAGCCGTTCGACGCAGGGCTGTCGGGCACGACGCCTTCGGCGGGCAGGCGGGTGCGCACCGCGGTGCAGTCACCGGTCGAATGGGTCAGCACGTCGTACAGCTGCGCGAGGTCGACGCCGGCCTTCGTGGCCATCACCGTCGCCTCGGCGGTGGCGAGCATCTGTGCCGCGTAGATGAGGTTGTTGCAGAGCTTCACGACCTGGCCCATGCCCGGCCCGCCGACGTGGACGATCAGGCCTGCGAAGGGCTCGAGCGCGGGCCGTGCCGCGTCGAGCACCTCCACGCCGCCGCCCACCATCAGCGTGAGCGTGCCCTTCTCGGCGCCGACCGTCCCGCCCGACAACGGCGCCTCGAGGTAACGGCCGCCCGCGGTGCTCACACGCTCGTGCTGCGCGCGCTCCACCTCGGGGTCGATCGTCGACGTGTCGACGATGAGCTTGCCGTCATGCACTGCCGGCAGCGCGGCATCGATCACGTCGACGACGTCGGGCGAGTTCGGCACGCACAGGATCGTCACATCGCTCGCCTCGACGACGCCGCGCGGTCCGTCGCCTTCCTTCGCTCCGAAGCCGACTGCCGCGTCGATCGGACCGCGACTGCGCGACGCAACGGTCACGTCGTGCCCGGCTTCGACGAGGTGCCGCGCCATCGGCAAACCCATGGCACCGAGACCGATGAACCCGACCCGCATGGCGTTTGACGGTACCAGTCGGCCTCCGTACCGTGAGCGCCCCATGGCGAGTGACGGGGGGACTGCGTCGGACGCGCGCGCCGACGTGCGCAGCGACGACGCGTCGAGTGAGCCGTTGCTCTCGTTCGCAGTGCCAGACGACTTGCTGCGCGAGGCGGTCGCCGCCAGCAACGCCGAGGATGTCGTCGCCGACCTCCAGCTGATGCCGGGCGTCGGCGAAGGAAAGCCGCCGCCGATCCTCTCGATCCTTCGCGGCTACGGGTGGGCGCCTGTCACGCTGGTGACGCTCGCCGCGTTCGTCGTCGCGGTCCTCGACAGCGGGTTCGGCGTGCTCGCGCCCGACATCCAGCGCTCGTTCCACATCAACGACGCCGAGCTCGGTGCGGCGGTGTTCGCGGCATCGGCCGCGCAGATCGGAATCGGGCTCCCGGTCGCGCTCGCGAGTGACCGGGGCAGTCGCGTGAAGGTCGCGGCGTTGTGCCTGTTCATCTTCGGCGTGGCCGTGCCCCTGCAGGGGCTGGTCGAGAGCATCTGGCTCTTCGCGTTCCTGGGCATCATCTCCGCCTTCGGCAAGGCTCCGAACCAGACGACGCATCTCTCGTATCTCGCTGACTGGTACCCGCCCGAGGCGCGCGCCCGTGTCGCGGCCTACCAACGCGGGCACGAGCCGGTGGCGCGCACGCTCGGTGTCGCGATCATGGGGGGTGTCGCGGCGGCCGCGGGCTCGTGGCGCTGGGCGACGCTGCTCGCACTGTTCGCGTTCCCGGTCGGGATGCTCGTCCTGCGACTCAGGGAGCCGGCGAAGGGCAAGCACGAGTCGAGCCACATCCTCCAGGCGTCGGGCCTGGACTTCGACGACCGTCCCGAAGGGACTCCGAAGATCCTCATCGGGTCCGCCGTGCAGCGACTGCTCCGCATCCGCAGTCTCTACTTCCAGCTGATGGCGGTCGCGGTGCTCGGTTTCGTCGGTCTCGGCATCCCGCTGTTCGGATCGCTGTACCTCGACCGCGAATGGGACCTCGGCACCGGCGGGCGCACGACCGTGTACACGATCATCGGTCTGTCGGCGTTCCTCATCATCCCGGTTGCCGGCTTCGTCGGCGACCGGATGTTCCGACGCCGGCCGGAGTCGGTCCTCTATCTCGGCGGCGCGTGCCTCGTCGCCTTCGGCGCGCTGTACGTCGGGTCGCTGTATGCGCCGGCGCTCTGGATGGTGGTGCTTGGATGGTTCCTCGCCGAATGCGCGCTCGCGCCGCTCGGGACGGCGATCTTCCAGACCGTGACCGCCACCGCGCCGGCCGAGATGCGCACGCTCGCACTCGCGTTGTTCGGCGTGTACGGCCTCGTCATCGGCGGCTTCGCCGGCGCCGTGGTACTCGGCGCGATCAGCGGCGCCGCCGGTTATCACGACGGCCCGCGCGTCGCGCTCACGACGATTGGTCCGGTGTGCGCGCTCGGAGGACTGCTGCTCGTCCTCGGTGCACGCTGGGTCCGACGCGACATCACGCTCGTCATCGAGGACGTACTCGAGCGCTACCAGGAAGGTCAGCGACGCCGATCTGGGGGTGAGATCCCGGCGCTCCAGATCCACAACCTCGACTTCGCGTATGGCACCCAGCAGGTGCTCTTCGACATCAATCTCCAGGTCGCCGAGGGTGAGATCGCCGCGCTCCTGGGCACGAACGGTGCCGGCAAGAGCACGCTGCTGCGCGCCGTCGCGGGGCTCGACCATCCGACGCGCGGGACGATCCGCCTGTTCGGCACGTCGAGCGCGTGGTTCGAGGCGGAGCAGGTGCTCGGAATGGGCTGCGGCATGCTCGTCGGCGGCCGCATGACCTTCCCGTCGTTATCGGTGCGCGAGAACCTCCGGCTTGCCGCGTTCTCGTTCCGTCATGAACGCGCCCGAGCCCACGCCGCGATCGACGAAGCGCTCGCCGCGTTCCCCGCGCTCGAAGCGCGCATCGACCAACCCGCGGGAACGCTCTCCGGGGGCGAGCAGCAGATGCTCGCGCTGGCGCGAGTGCTGCTCACGCGCCCGCGCCTGCTGTTGGTCGACGAGCTCACGCTCGGCCTCGCGCCCAAGACCGTCGAGGACCTCATCGGCATCGTGCGCCGAGTGAATGCCGAAGGGACGACGGTGCTGCTCGTCGAGCAGAGCGTGAACCTCGCGCTCAGCGTGGCCGAACGCTCGTTCTTCCTCGAGCGGGGCGAGATCCGCTTCGACGGACCGACGGCGGAGCTCCTCACTCGCGACGACCTGCTCCGCCCGGTCTTCCTCACGGCCGACAGCTCCTAGCCCGCGGCCGATGGAGATCACGCTCTTCTCGGTGCTCCAGGGCCTCGTCAGCGGCCTGCTCTACGGGCTGCTCGCGCTCGGCCTCGTGTTGATCTACCGGACGAACCGCGTCCTGAACTTCGCGCACGGCCAGCTCGGCGTCGTGCTCGCGGTGTTCCTGCTGAAGCTGACGCGAGACCTCGACATCCCGTACCTCCCGTCGCTGGTGTTCTGCCTCGCGCTCGCGGCGGGGCTCGGTGCACTGTCTGAGCTGTCGCTGCGCAGGCTCGCGAAGCGACCGCGCGTGCTGGTGATGGTGGCGACCATCGGCCTGTCACAGGTGCTGTTCCTCATCACCGTGCTGCCGTTCGTCGCACCGGACAACTTCTTCGTCCCGTACCCGGTGCCCATCGATCTCACCATCCACGTCGGTGGCGGGATCCTCCAGTCGAGCGACGTGCTGATCCTCATCGTGGCGCCACTCGTCGCGTTGGCGCTCGCCGCGTTCATGCGCTTCTCGCCCTGGGGTCTGGGCATGCGTGCGATGGCCGAGAACACCGACTCGGCTCGGCTCTCGGGCGTGTGGGTGAAGCGGATGTCGACGCTGGCGTGGGCGATCGCAGGACTGCTGTCGGCGATCACCGCGATCCTGCACGCTCCCGGCCTGTCGAGCGCGCTCCAGGAAGCGCTCCCGCCGGGACTGCTGCTCCGCGCGCTCGCGGCCGCGCTGATCGCGGGCATGACGAGCCTCGGTGGCGCGTTCGTCGCCGGGATCTTCATCGGCATCGCGGAGCAGGTCGCCGCCTACAACCTCGTGGGGGATCCGCACAGCACGTCGCTGATCACGTTCTGGCTCTTCGCACTGATCCTCGTCGCGCTCCTCGTGCGGGTGGGTCGGTTGCGGCGCGACCCGCGAACCGAAGAGCGCTCTTCGTGGGCGATCGGGGGCGAGACGGCCCGCGCCGCGGTCGATCGTGTCCGCGCGTGGGTCGGACGCGCCGGCGTCGCCGGAGCGGTCGCAATCGCCGCGTTCCTCCCCCTCGTCGTCTCACCGGGCCGCTCGTTCCTGCTCGCGCGTGTCTGCATCTACGCGGTGATCGCGTTGTCGCTCACCGTCCTGACCGGGTGGGGCGGACAGGTCTCGCTCGGCCAGTTCGGGCTCGTCGCGGTGGGCGCGGTGATGGCGGCGCGCCTCTCCGATTGGCCGCTGCTCGCGCTGTTGCCGCTCGCGGGCGTGGTGACCGCGCTGGTCGCGGTGGCCATCGGTCTTCCGGCGCTCCGGATCCGCGGCCTCTACCTCGCGGTGACGACACTCGGGTTCGCGCTGTTCATGCAGGTGTCGGTGCTGTCGACCCCGTGCTGGTCCCCGCCGGTCGTCGGCGGAAAGGTGTGCACCGGGCTGCCCGACCCGTCGTCGACGCTGATCCAGAGGCCGAGCCTGCTCGGCTGGGACCTCACAGCTGACCGCGACTACGCGTGGTTCTCGCTCGGCGTCCTCCTCGTCGCGCTCCTCGTCGTCCGTACGTGGCGCGACCGCGGGATCGCGCGCCGGATCGTGGCGGTACGCGACAACGAGGCGGCAGCGGCCGCGATGGGCATCCCCGTGGTCCGCACGAAGCTGCTCGCGTTCGCGCTCTCCGGCTTCATGGCCGGCATCGCCGGCGTGTGCCTCGCGTTCGCGCTCGAGCGCATCAGTCCGTCCGACTTCAGCCCGACCGAGTCGGTCCTCGTGCTCTCGATGGTGGTGATCGGCGGCCTCGGATCGGTGCCGGGCGCGGTGCTCGGCGCGTTGTACCTCGTCGGCCTGCCGTTCCTCCTCGGCTCGACGTCGACGGTCCAGTTCATCACCAGCGGCTTCGGCGTACTCGCGTTCCTGCTCTACCTGCCGGGTGGGCTCGGACAGCTCGCGCACCGGGCGGGCGACGGGATCGCGCGTCTCGTCGAGCGGTACCGCGGGCGCGGCGGGCCGCCCGCGGAGGCGGGTGGCGAGGTCACGCTCGCCGACGTGGAGCCGGAGCTCGCGGGCGCGGCCGCTCCCAGCGGAGGCGACGCATGACCGCGGCGACGCTCGAGCTCGACGACGTCGCCGTCTGGTACGGCGGCGTCCACGCGGTCGACGGCGTGTCACTGTCGATTCCACCGGGTGAGGTCGTCGGCCTCATCGGCCCGAACGGCTCGGGCAAGACCACGCTCCTCGACGCGATCTCCGGACAGGTGCGCTGTACCCGGGGGACCGTCGTGCTCGACGGCGAGGATCTCGTCGACCACCTCCCCGAGGACCGCGCCGGGCTGGGTCTCGTGCGCTCGTTCCAGGACTGCCGTCTCTATCCGGAGCTCAGTGTCGAGGAAGTGCTGCTCGTCTCCGAGGATGCGCGCCGGCCCGCGGGCGTGCTCGCGACGACGCTCCACGTCCCCTGGGCACGCCGCGCCGAACGCGACAAGCGTGCCGCGGTCGGCGAGGTCATTGCAGCGTTTCGTCTCGAGCGGTTTCGCAACCACCGCATCTCGGAGCTCTCGACCGGCACGCGCCGCGTCGTCGACCTCGCTGCCACCGTGCTGGCCGACCCGCGCCTCTTGCTCCTCGACGAGCCGACCGCGGGCATCGCGCAGCGCGAGGCGGAGGCGTTCGTGCCGCTGCTCCGACGGATCCACGACGTGACGGGCTCCACGATCGTGCTCGTCGAGCACGACGTGCCGCTCGTGTTCGCGCTCTGCTCGCACGTCGTCGTGATGGAGACGGGCCGGCTCGCGAGTGAGGGGACGCCCGAGCAGGTCCGCGCCGACCCGGCTGCGCTCGCCGCGTACCTGGGCGCGAGCGCCGAGGCACTCGCCCGCAGCGGCACGCTCACGCCGGGCGCGACGCGCCGGGCTGACTGACACGGGCGTCAGGCTCACGGGTACCCTGCCCCCATGCCGAGCGCGGGGGTCCGGCTGCGGCGGGCGTGGCGCCGCATCGGTGAGCAAGGTGCGTGGCTGCGGATCGTCGCAGTCGTCGCGATCATCGCCGTCGTGGGCGGCGCGGTCGTCGGCATCGTCGCGGTCGCGGGCTCCGGCGGCGGTTCCGGCGAGGGAACCGGCACGTCACATCCGATCCGCACGCTGAAGGACGTACCTGCGAGCACGGACGGCGTCAGCGACAAGTCGGTCACCGTCGTGTTCCCCGTCATCGATCTCAGCGCGGCGGGGAGCGCGGCGGGCCTGACCGACATCACCGACGAGAAGGATCCCGCGGGCATCACGGCCTATGTGCGCGAGATCAACGATCGTGGTGGCGTCCATGGCCGCAAGATCGACGCGCGGATCGTGAAGTTCAACCCGCTGAAGCCGGCGGAGATGCGCGCGCTGTGCAAGGACTGGACCACGAGCGGAGAAGTGTTCGCAGTCGTCGATACCGGCAAGTGGTACGGCGACAACCAGCTCTGCATCACGGAAGAGGGGCACTTGCCACTGATCAGCTCGTGGACCACGGTGACCGACTGGACCGACCGCGGCGCACCATTCCTGTGGTGGACCGGTCCCGACCAAGCGGCCATCCTGCGCAACCTGGTGCCCTGGGCGATCGATCACGGACTGCTGTCGAACGACAAGAAGTTCGCGATCCTCGCGGGTGATCGCGCGGGCGACGACCTCGCGGTGAACAAGTACCTGTTGCCCGCACTGAAGGCCAAGGGCCTGAAGCCCACGCTCGTGGACACGATCACGACCAACCTCGACGACCCCGCGACGGCCGCGAGCCAGGCGAAGAGCGCGGTCACGCGACTGAAGAGCGAGAACGTGCAGACAGTGATCCCCCTCTTGTCGGTGTACCCGCCGTTCCAGTCGTACCTGTCGGCCGCAAAGGCGCAGGACTACAAGCCCGCGCTCGTGCTCTCCGATTACGAGGCGACGGTGAGCACCGCGCTCGGGTTGGCGGAGTTCAACTACCCCGACGAGCTCAGCGGCCAGATCGGGCCGACCGTGTACACGCTGAGCAACGAGGACGACGACCGACCCGACGGCATGACGAAGCTGTCGGGTCCCGGCTACACGCCCGAGGCGAAGGCGTGCTGGAAGACGTGGAGCGAGCACCACACGAAGCCGCCGTACATCGAGTCGCAAGGTCCGACCATGCGTTGGTGCGACGCCGTGCACGTGCTCGCGAAGGCGCTCGACCTCGCCGGGCGGAACCTGAACCGACGGACGTTCATCGAGGCGCTGGGGAAGATCAAGGACTTCCCAGTCGCGCTCACACAGGCGATCACCTTCGGTCCCGACGACCACTCGGGGCCCGCGACCTACCGCACGGTACGACCGGTGAAGAACGGCGACACGCCGGCGACCAACAAGTGCCCGCCTCGGCGGCCCACGCCTGACGACGACAACCCGTTGCACGGTTCGTGCTGGCAGCTCGTCGAGGACTGGAAGCCCCTCCAGACCGGATGACGAGCACATGAATGCCGCGGACGAGTCGCTGCTCTTCGTCACGCAGGTCGCGCCGTACACCGACGGCCCGGCCGGCGTGCACGGTGTGCTCGACCAGGCCGCGGTCGGGGTTGCCGAGATCGCCGAGCTGCTCGGCTTGCGCGCACAGCGGGTCGACGACGTGCGTGAGCTCCCCGACGACGTGCTCGGCGGCGCGCGCGTACTCGCGCTGTTCACGATCGGCGAGACGCCGTGGAGCACGTCGCAGCGAGCGCTCGTCGTCGAGCACGTGCGCAGCGGCGAGCTCGCGCTCGTCGCGATCCACTCCGCGACCGACGCTTGCTACGGCTGGCCCGAGTACGGGCAGCTGGTCGGCGCCCGGTTCAACGGTCATCCATGGACGCAGGACATTGAGCTCGACATCGTCGACTCGGCGCACCCGGCGACCGCGCACCTCGACGGCAGCTGGCGCTGGCACGACGAGGTGTACCAGTTCCGGGACCTGCGCGACGACGCGCACGTGCTGCTGCGCGTGCCCGACGACCAGCTGGACCTGGGCGCGCCCGGCGCCAAGCGGCCCCCGTTCGGCTTTCCACTGTCCTGGTGCTTCACCGAGGCACACGGGCGCGTGTTCTCCACATCGCTCGGGCACTTTCCCGGCGCGTGGGAGAGCCCCGTCTACCTGCGGCACCTGGCCGGTGGTCTCGCCTGGGCCCTGGGCCGCGGGTGAGCGCGCGCCCACGCAACTGCTCGCCGTGGGCGTACTGGATGCTGCGCCTCGAGGCGACGCGCGTCGGCGATCCGTGCCCCGTCGACGACCCGGCCGCGATCCCTGCGTGGCGTGAGCGTTGCCGGGCGCGTCTCGACGCGCTGCTCGGTCCCGATCCCGAGCGCGTCGCGCTCGATCTCGAGGTGCGCAACGAGGTCGACGCCGGTACGTATACGCGTGCCTCCGTCGTGTTCGACAGCGAGCCCGCGATGTCGGTTCCCGCGTTCCTCCTCGTCCCGCACGAACGCGAACACCCGGGCCCGGCCGTTCTCGCCGTCCACGGCCACGGTCCGGGCAAGGCGGAGATCTGCGGACTCGAGTCGGGCGAGCATCCGGGCGACTACGCGCATCGCCTTGCGGAGCAGGGGTACGTCGTGCTCGCGCCCGATCTGCGCTGCTTCGGCGAGCGCGTCGACTGGGCTCCCCCCGACAGGTACCCGTGTGACCTCAACCTGGTCCATGCCTACGCAGCGGGCACCAACCCGCTCGCACAGAATCTCTGGGACCTCGCGCGCGGTCTCGACGTGCTCGAGGAACACGAGCTCGTCGATCCGTCGCGGATCGGCGCGGTCGGCTTCTCGTACGGCGGCACGCTGACGCTGTTCCTCGCGGCCCGCGACGAACGCGTTCGCGCCGCCATCGTGAGCGGCTACGTCAGCACCTGGCAAGAAGCGCACCGGATGCCGTGGAACCTCTGCGGTTCACAGGTACTCCCCGGGATGCTCACCGAGCTCGACCACGCCGCGCTCGGCGCGCTCGTGGCCCCACGCGCCTTGCTCGTCGAGACCGGTGACGACGACCCGATCTTCCCGGTTGCCGGCGCGCGCGACGTCGTCGAGGCACTCGGTGTCGTCTACGAGACGATCGGCGAACGCGACGCCGTCGAGCACCACGTGTTCGCCGGTGGTCATCGCTGGGACGGGTCGACCGCGGGCGAATTCTTGGCGCGCCACCTCGGCGCGACCGCATAGGGTCGGCCGGGTGCACGATGCACGCATCGGCGAGCTCGGCCTCCGGCTCCCCGGCCCGTTCCCGCCGCACGACCCGCTCGACGCGGTCGTCGTGCACGCTGGCACGGCCCGCACGTCGGGCTGCCTGCCCCGGACCGTCGAAGGGGAGCTGTACGCCCACGGCTTGCTCGGCGGAGAGGTTCCGGTCGTCACCGGCGTGGAGTGCGCGGAGCTGTGCGCGCTCAACGCGCTGTCGCTGCTCCGGGCGGCGCTCGGCACGCTCGATGCGATCGAACGGGTGCTCGCGGTGACCGCGTTCATCGCCTGCACGGGCGACTTCGTCGAGCAGCCCGCGGTCGCCGACGGCGCGAGCCGGCTGCTCGAGCGGGTCTTCGGTGCCGGTGGACGGCATACTCGCTCGGCGATCGGCGTCGCCGCACTCCCGCGCGGCGCGCCGGTCGAAGTGGAGGTCACCGTGGCCCTGAGTGGGGGAGCCTGATGCCGCGGATCACGCTCATCGGCGGAGGGAGCTACCAGTGGGCGCCGAGGTTGCTCGTCGACATCGCGAACACCTCCGTGCTGCACGACGCGGAGATCGTGATCGAGGACATCGACCCCGTGCCCGTCCCGCGCATGGTCGAGCTCGTGGAGCACATCGCGAAGGTGCGCGGCATCGGCGTGCGAGCGGTGGGCACCACCGACCAGCGGGAGGCGTTGAGCGGCGCCGACTTCGTCGTCGTGTGCATCTCGACCGGAGGCTTCGAGTCGATGCGCCCCGATCTCGAGATCCCGGAGCGGTACGGCATCCGCCAGTCGGTCGGCGACAGCGTCGGGCCCGGCGGGATCATCCGTGCCCA
>WNFU01000379.1_pt1 | contig 74348 bp, 77 predicted proteins | sample 5400121 | NCBI WGS metagenome assembly WNFU01 (sample SAMN13153360, study PRJNA577476) | soil metagenome | isolation source: 100 cm soil or saprolite under grassland replicate 1 | place: USA:California | collected 2016-06-15
GGCACACCCGCCTCGCGCATGTCCCAGATCGTCTTCTTGTCCTCCTCCGAGAACCGAACCACCACAACACCTCCCGATCGACGGCACCGAATGCTCGCCAATCAGGATCCGTGTTGCGTTGATCAGTTGAGGACACAGCCGTACTGGGACACCGCAAACGTTGTCAGATGCGGCACTAGCCGAATCCATAGAGGCGCGCCGCGTTGCCGGCGAGGATCAGGTGACGCTCATCGGGCGGCACGCCCGAGAACGCGGCTTGGATCGTGCGCCACGAAGCCGGCCAGTCGGTGCTGATGTGCGGGTAGTCACTCGACCAGAGAACCCGTTCGACGCCGACGTCGTGGCGGTTCCGGATGCCGAACGTGTCGGTCATGTACGAGAAGTGGAAGTGGGCCTCGATGTACTCGCTCGGTGGCCGCTCGAGACCGAAGTGGCTGACGGGTTCGAGGCGTTGGTAGTTGTTGTCGATCTGCTCCTTCGCGTACGGCACCCATCCGAAGTCGACCTCGGCGAAGACGACGGCGAGCTCGGGGAAGCGGTCGAACATTCCGTCGAAGATCATCTCGACCATGCGGTTCGGCGCGTCGAAGAACCGCCCGTAGCCGGGCAGCTTCGCCCGGTGCGCCGCCGGCATCGCGAGCGACAGGCTCACGTGGATGCCGAGCGGCACGCGGCGCTCGCTGAGCGCGCCCCACACCTTGTCGTCCTCGGGCTGCGGCGCGAGCGTGCCGTTCGGGTAGCAGCCCATCACGACACCGCGCATGCCCGGCCGGTCGAGCACGCGATCGATCTCGGCGACCGCGGGCTCCGCGCCGCAGTTCGGGAGGATCGCGAGCCCGCCGAACCGCTCGGGCGCGTGCTCGACGAACTCCGAGATCCAGTCGTTGTACGCGCGCGCCATCGTCTCGCGGTACGACGGGTCGGGGTTGGCGATGATCGCCTGGAGCAGCCGGGGCGTCGGGTAGAGCATCTCGGCGTCGACGCCGTCGCGGTCCATCTCGTCGAGACGCGCCGCAGGGTCGTACCCGCCGGCGCGGATGTCCTCGAAGCGCGCCCAGCCCTTCATCTGGTCGGGCGAGAGACCGGCGCACGCGTTCATGCCGAAGTTGATCGGGTCGGCCACGCCCTCGATCACCCACGCGTCGCCCTCGTCGAAGCGCTCGATGCGCGGGGCGCGGTCACGCATCACGGCCGGGACCCGGGTCGTGAACGTGTCGGGTGGCTCGTTGACGTGGCTGTCGGCCGAGATCAGCCGGTACAGGCGGCCACCGGCCGTCGCGTGGTCCATCGAGCGCGCGATCGTACCGGTGCCGAGAGCAAGGAGCCGCGGTGCGCACACCGAGCACATTCGTCGTCAGCATCACTCCCTTCACGGCCGACGGCGCGCTCGACGAGCAGGGCCTGCGCGCGCACCTCCGACGCATGCGCGACGCGGGCGTCGGTGTTTACCTCGCCGGGAGTGGCAGCGGCGAGGGCTACACGCTCACGACCAACGAGGTCGCGCGCATCCTCGAGATCGGGCTCGCGGACCTTGCGGGCCATGTGCCGGTTCGTGCCATGGGTGTCGAGCCGCGCACCGCGAACGAGATGATCGAGCTGGGACGGCTCGTGGAGCACGTCGGGCTGGACGCCATGCAGGTGTACTCACTGGACCAGGGGCACGGGAACCAGCCGACCGCCGCCGAGCTCGAGCGTTACCTGCGGGACGTGCTCGACGCCACGAGCGTGCCGGTCGTGCTGTCGTCGCACGAGAGCGTCGGCTACCTCCTGCCGATCGACCTCGTCGCGGCGTTGATCGGCGAGTACGAGCGCATCGTCGGCATCAACTGCTCGACCGCCGACGTCACCTACGTGCACCGTGTCGTCGAGGTCGCCGACGGACGGGTCGACGTGCACGCCGGCGGGCCGATGCACGCGCTGACCTGCCTCGCGCTCGGCGGGCAGGGGTTCCTCAGCTCCGACGCCAACCTCGCGCCGCGTCTGTGCGCGTCGGTGATCGAGCGCTTCGCATCGGGAGACCTCACCGGTTGCCGGGACGCGTACGAGACGTTGATGCGTCTCTACGCCGCCACCCGTGCGCTCGGCGGGGTCGTCGCGACCAAAGCTGCGCTCGACCTGCTCGGTCTTCCGGGCGGGCCGCCGCGGCCGCCGCGTCTCGCCGCCGACGAAGCGACCCGCGCGCTGGTGAAGGAACGGATCGTCGACGGTCTTCTCATGAGCACGACCGATGCCGTGCACGGACGCTGGCGCTAGACGGTGCCCGGCTCGACGGTGAAGAGCTCAGTTGTCGTGTCGAAGCCGCGCAGGAGGTGCTCGCCCGCGGCGCGCACGCGCAGCGTGCTGCCGCTCCACGAGAGCAGGTCTCGAACGGGCCCGGTCACCAGGACGGCCCCGGGCCGTGCGAGCTTGACGGCACGCGCGGCGATGTTCACGGGGATGCCGTAGAAGTCGCCGTATCCCGGCACGACGTCGCCGTACGCGATCGCGCCTCGCAACGGCGGCAGCAGCACGTCGCGATCGGCGTGCGCGCACAGGTCGAGCGCAACCTCGCACGCGGACTCGGCGTCGGGCACCACGAGCATCACCTCGTCGCCGATCGTCTTCACGACGCGGCCACCACGCGCGCTGACGAGCTCGACGGCGAGCTGCTCGAAGCCGCTGATCACTTCGCCCAGCTGGGTCGGATCGAGCTGCTGCGCGAGCGTGGTCGACCCGACGAGATCGAGGAACCCGACGGCGACGTGCGCGACCCTGCTGCCGTCGCCCATGCCGATCGCCGCGGCCCTGCGGATCGCGACCTCGACCTGGTGAAAGAACAACGTCTCGAGACCGCTCGGCACCTGACCGATCAGCAGCTCGCACGCGGCCTCGCTCGCACGCGCACGCTCGAGCTCGGTCGCGTGCGCAGCTTCGAGGCGTGGCGCGGCGCCGACCCCGAACGTGGCCATCGCTGCGTCGGCGATCGCGGCCATCGCCGCGCTCGCGACGCGCGTGAACTGGAGCGTGGTCTCCTCGCCGAACAGCTCGACCCCGGCGCTGAACACCCGAAGGGTCTCCAGATCCTTGTCTCGGAATGCCGGCGCGTCCGGGTCCTCGATCGCGAGGCCCGCGGCTCGGGCAATGCGCTCTACGGTCTCGAGCGGGAGTCCGAGCTGCTGCGCGGCCCGGCGCGGCGACACTCGGTTCCCCCGTCGCAGCAACTCCGACGACAGCTGGACGAGCAGCCCGTGCTGGTGGGCGTCGACCATCTCGTCGGTCGTCGCACCGAGCCGGTGCAGGTACTCGAGCAGCTCGAGGCGTTCGTGGGCGGCCGGCGACTCGTGGTCGTAGAGACCGCGGCACCGCCACTCGTCGACGGGCGATGCCGTCACGTCGCCCGCAACTGCACATTCGTCCATGGACGCTCCCGAACTCCGCGCCGTCGTCACCCGCTATACCGGCATCGAGGGCCGCCGCTCTCGGTGACAGCGGTCACACCGCGGTGGTGGTCGCCTACTCAATTTCGCGAACGCCGGCGTCGTCGAGCGGCGGCCGCGTCAGCTCGGGCCGTCGAGCTCGGCGATCAACGTCTTCGGGGCGACCATCCGGTAGGCGTCCTCCGCGATCGCCGCGACCTCGTCCCAGTCGACATCGACGTCGAGGCGCACGCCGAGCCAGCCGCGGTGCCCCACGTACGGCGGACGGAAGAACCGATCGGGCTCGACGCGGACCATCGCCTCCTGCGCGCCGGGCTGTGCGGGGCACCAGAGCGCGAGCCGGCCGTCGCCGTGGTGGTCGTCGTGGTACATCACGAACGTCTTCTTGCCCCGCACGAAGAAGGTCGGTGCGCCGTGACTCAGCCGTTCGGTGACCTCGGGGAGCGCGAGGCAGATCTTGCGGACGCGCTGGAGCGCCGACGCGCTCATGCGCCCGCGTCAGCCGGGCGCGCCAGCCCCAGCAGCTCCGATGCGTGCGTCGCGAAATGCTCTTGGTCGACGACGACGAACAGGATCTCGGCGGTCGCGAGCACCGTGTCGCCGAGCCGGGCCTCCGCGTCGACGAACAGCTTGCGGCCTTCGCGCCCGCGCATCCAGGCCCGGAACTCGACCGGCGTCTCCATCGGGACCGGCGCCTTGTAGTTGACGATCAGACGGCCGGTGAACGCCGGCTCTCGGATCATCGCGAGCACGTAGCCCATGAGGTCGTCGAACACCGCGGCCACCATCCCGCCGTGGACGCGCCCGAGCGCCCCCTCGAAGGCCGGTCCGAACGAGACGGTCGCGACGGCGTGGTCGCCCTCTCGGCGCGGCTCGAGGATGATCGACGTGGGATTTGCGTAGCCGCCGACGGCCCGGTCGGCCATCGCGTGCTCGCCGGCGCCGGTGGGCGGCTGACGCGCCATGATCGCGTCGAAGTCCGGGATCGCGCGCAAGCGCCGCGGCGCGCGGCGCAGCAACGCGAGCGCCTCGCGGACGTGAGCGGCCACGTCGTCGAGCGTCGCGTCGTCGGCGTCGGCCCCGACGAACGCGTGCACGAGCTCGCGCAGCTCGTCGGTGGCCGCGAGACGTGTCGGCGTGATGGACGGCTCGCCTGCGATGGCGGCAGGCTAGGCGAGCGTGCCGGAGAGGCGTATCTGAACCCGGATCACGACGGTGAGATACGCCTCGAGAGTGATTGGAGGAGGTGGTCCCCCATGCCGACCCTGCCCTGGACGCCGGTCGACACGCCCGAGACCGACGGCGACGTCGTCGTGCTCGGGTCAGTGCTCCACCTGCGCTCGTTCCGCCACGTCCCCGGGTTCCTGCGCGCCGCGATGCAGATCCGCAAGCAGGTCCGCCGGTCGCCCGGGGGCGGTGGGCGTGGCGCTGATCGCGCAGCCCACCCGCAGGCGGTTCTGGACGCTGTCGGCGTGGGCCGGTCAGGGCGCGCTCGACGCGTTCGTGCAGGAGCCGCCCCACGTGGACGTCATGGCCCGCTACGGGAAGCGCCTCGACGACGCCCGGTTCGCGACCTGGAGCCGCCCCGCGGCCGGGCTCCCGAAGCGCAACAGCAACGCGAAGGAGCTGTTCGGCGAGTCCCGGACCCGCCTCGCCGAGCAGACGCCCCCCGCCCGCTGACCCCGGCGGGGCACGCGGGGCCCGGACGCGACAAGATCGCGCCCGAGGCTTCACGGGAAGGGGGCAACGTGCTGCTCGAGGACAAGACGATGGTCGTGTCGGGCGTCGGGCCGGGGCTCGGCCGCGAGATCGCGGCGGCGGCGGTGCGCGAGGGCGCCAACGTGATGATGGGCGCGCGCCGCGAGGAGAACCTGAAGGCCGCGGCCGACGAGATCGACCCGTCGGGTGAGCGGGTCGCGTGGCAACGCACCGACATCACCGACCCCGACCAGAGCAAGGGCCTCGTCGCCGCCGCGGTCGAGCGCTTCGGACGGCTCGACGCGGTGGTGAACTGCGCCGCGCTCGACACGGTCTTCGGCGGCCTCGAGGGCGCCGACTTCGACGAGTGGCGCCGCACGTTCGACACGAACGTCATGGGCACGCTGCGCGTCTGCGAAGCGGCGATCCCGCACCTCAAGCAACAGGGCGGCGCGATCGTGTTCATCGGCTCGCAGGCGATGTACTGGCCGCAGGTGATGCAGATGGCGTACGCGTCGTCGAAGGGCGCGCTCACCTCGGCGATGTACTACCTGGCCAAGGAGCTCGGCCCGTACAAGATCCGCGTCAACACGATCGTGCCGTCGTGGATGTGGGGACCGCCGGTCGAGGGCTACGTCGACATGATGGCCGAGGGCCAGGGCGTGCCCCCCGAGGAGATCGTCGCCGGCATCACCCGGAACATGCCGCTCGGCGAGATCCCGACCGACGGCGACATCGCCGAGGTCGTCGTGTTCTTCGCGTCCGACCGGGCGCGCATGATCACCGCGCAGTCGCTGCTCGTGAACGCGGGCGAGTTCCCGCACTGAACCTCGCGGCCTCCCCCATCTTCACCGGTCGAGCGACGGGCGCACGTCGCGCTCGAGGAAGTCGACGACCGCGTCGGAGAACACGTCGTTGCGGTCGCCGGCGACCATGTGCGCGGCATCACCGACGTCGGCGAGCTTGGCCCCCGGGACGATCTCGAGGAACTCCCGCACGCCTTCCTCGGTGACCACGTCGCTCAGCAGGCCGCGCACGAGCAGCGTCGGCACCCGCACGCGCCGCAGCGCCGCCTCGAAGATGCTCTGGAAGTCCTCGCCCGGCACCTCTCGACGGCCGCGATCCAAGAACTTCGGGTCCCAGTGCCAGTACCAGCGGCCGTCCGGCTTCTGGCGCAGCACCTTCATCAGACCGGCCGGGTTCACGCGCTTGGGCCGGTTCGGCGTGTAGGCGGCGATCGCGTCCGCCGCCTCCTCGAGCGACGCGAAACCGCCGAGACCCGAGCTCATGAAGTCGCGGATCCGCTGGATGCCCTTCGTGTTCGTCCGGTGCGTGATGTCGACGGCGACGAGCCCGCTCGACACCGCCCGGTCGGTCCCCCCTTCGGCGATGATCGACGCGACACCACCGAGCGACGCGCCGACCAGCACCGGCGGCCTGCCCAGCGCGTCGGAGACCGCAACCGCGTCGTTCGCGAACGCGGTGAACGAGTAGTCCCCGTTCAGCGCCCACTCGCTGTCGCCGTGGCCGCGGAGGTCGAGCGCCACGGCCAACCAGCCGTGCTCGGCGAGCGTCCGAGCGGTGTTTCCCCACGCGTGGCGGGTCTGGCCACCGCCGTGCAGGAGCACGACGGGCCACGCGTCGTCGTCGCCCCACACGTCACCGACGAGGTGGATGTTCTCGAACCCCGTGAACCGCTCGAGCCTCGGCTCCATCGTCGCATCCTCGCACGACTCAGCGCGGCTCGACCGCGCTCCTGACGTCGATGTTCAGGTCGGCGGTGAGCGTCATCGCCTCCACTGCTCCCTCGTCCATCCGCAGCGTCGCCGCGTCCACCTCGGGGATCATGCGCGCGATCACGGCGCCGAGGGCCACGACACCCGCCGCGAACAGGAGCGCAGGTCGGGCGCCGCTGCTCACCGCCGAGCGGAAGATCTCTCCGAGCGATGCCGCGCTTCGGCCACGGGGCGGGGAGAAGTTCACACCGCGCTCGTGGAGCCGCTCGATCGCGTCCGTCTTCACCGTTGACGCGAGCTCGGATGTGCGCACCTTCTGGATGGCGTTCCGGATCGTGATCGTCGTGAGCAGGGAGCCGAGCGTCGCGATGCCGAGCGCGCTCCCGACCTGCCGGACCGTCGAGTTCGCTCCGCCGGCGACACCGGCCTTGTCGTGCGAGACGTCGGACATCGCGACGTTCGTGATCTGCGCGGCCGCGAAGCCGAGTCCCAAGCCGTACGCGACGAAACCCGGCACCAACGTGACGAACTCGACGTCGACCGAGACGACCAGCGCGACGTAGAGCAGCCCCAGTGCTTCCACGAACATCCCGATGCGGACGATTCGCACGACACCGAACCGCCGGGTCAGGCGCGCGCCGACCTGGGAGCCGATGACGACGAAGAGCCCGGCCGGGAGCAGCCACAGGCCGGTGTCGACCGCGGACAGGCCCTTGCCTTCCTGGAGGACGACGGCCAGGACGAAGAACAGTCCGAACTGCCCCATGGTCAGGACCAGGGCCGTCAGCAGGCCGTAGCGAAGACGGCGGTGGCGGAGCAGCCCGAACTCGAAGAGCGGGTCGTCGCGCCTTCGCTCCTTGACCCGCTCGAGCGCGTAGAAGCCGGCCAGCGTCACGAGCCCGAGCGCGAACGCGAGCGGGACGATCGAGACCGGGCTCCACGACGGCCACCGGACGCCGAGGAGCGTGAGGTCACGCACCGGCGTGATGAACCCGTACGTCGAGCCCTCGATGATCCCGAACACGACGAGGAACATGCCGAGTGCGACCAGCGTCGCGCCGGGAACGTCGAGCCGCTCGCGCGTGCCTGTCTCGTCGCCCCGCCTGACCAGGAGGAGCGTGCCGACGATCACGATCGGCGCCACGATCACGTTGATGCGAAACGCCCACCGCCACGAGTGGTACGTGGTGAGGTAGCCACCGATGAACGGCGCGAGCGCGACCGTCGCGCCGCCGACCGTCGCCCAGGCCCCGAACGCGATCGCGCGCTCGTGGCCCCGGAAGTTGTTCGAGAGCAACGCGAGCGTCGCCGGCAGCATCAACGCGGCACCGATGCCCTCGATCAGCGCCTCGCCGACGAAGAGCTCCGGCACCGACGAGGAGACGGACGCGAGCAACGACCCGGCACCGAAGATCGCGGCGCCGATCATGAACGTCGGCCGGTGACCGTAGAGGTCGCCGAGGCGTCCGCCGATGATGAGCAGGCTCGCGAACACCAATGCGTATCCCGAGATGACCCATTGGAGGCTCGGCAGGTTCGTGTGGAACTCGCGCAGGATCGTCGGGATGGCAACGGTCAGCACGCTGTTGTCGAGCGTGACGAAGAACGCCGACGCGACGACGATGGCGAGCACGAACCATCGCCGCGGGTCCGGTGCCTCGGACTCCCCGCCGGGCACCACTCAGATCACGCCGAGGGCACGCGCCCATTCGAGGTTCCGGCGCGCGGATCCGACGTGCGCGATGTGCACGACGTGGCCCTCGCCCTGACCCGGGTCGCCATACGTGATCGGCCCCGCGCCGATCTGCTCCGCCTCCCGGGCCAGCCGGTCGAGGTCCTGCCAGTACGCGACCTCGTCGGCGCTCGGCGTGAACACCTCGTGGACGACGGGAATGTGCGCGGCGTCACCGAGCATCATCCCGTAGTAACCGAGGTCACGCAGCTGCTCCGCCCACGCGCGCAAACCGTCGACATCGTCGCGACCGCCGCCCCACATCCCGCTGATCGGATAGCGGATGCCGGCGGCGCGGGCGTCGACGAGGACCTTCGAGCGGAGGAACAGCGTCTCGCGCCCCTCGGCCGTCCACCGGTAACCGAGCGCCTGGTGGATGTCACCGAAGCGCGACACCGCACCACCCATGTAGGCGACGCGCGGCGACGCGACCGCAATGTCGTACGCGCGCCGGATCGCCTGCGCGGTCTCGAGGATGGGATAGATCACCGCCGCGCCGCGTGGGAGGTCGAGCTCCACCTCCATGCAGGTCAGCAGCGCGTCGACCGCGTGGATGTCGGCGGGACCGTAGACCTTCGGCACGAGCACCCCGGTGAGCGCGGTGCCCATGACCGCGCGGAGGTCCTTGAGGGTCTGACCCGACGACGGTGGTTGCACCCGGGCGAACACCCGCTGCGCCGGCTCGCGGCCTGGCAGCTCGTCGAGGAATTCACGCACGACGGCCCGGGCCTCGTCGCGGGCGGGCTCGGGGAACGGAGTGCGCGGTTCCTCGAGGTCGATCATGAGCGCGTCGGCGCCCGCCGTCAGTGCTGCATCGAGCGCGGGGCGCTGGTCGCCGGGAACGAACAGCAACGACCGCAGCGGTGGCGCGCTGTCGCGGTCCATAGGCCCGGGCTGCTCAGGCGGGCTCGTCGCGCAACGCGTCGGCCGCGTCGTGCTCGCACACGGTGCCCTCGAAGAACGCCGGGTTGGTCGCTCCGTGCAGGCGCACCGGGTTGAGGAACACCAGCTCGCGGAACTCGCCGTCGGTCATCAGGCCGCGCTCGACGAGCTCGTAGGCCTCGGGCACCGGTTCGGTCATGTCGGGCACGTCCCAGTGCGAGATGTCGGAGCCGAAGACCGGTCGCAGCCGGGCGCCCAGCGGGTTCACGTCCTCCCGGAACGCCCAGACCACGAGCGGGTCGTCGGCTTCGCATCCGAAGTAGAAGCGCCCCTCGAACAGCTCACGCAGGTCGTCGGGCTTCTCGATCTCGCACGCGGCGAACTCGTCGAGCACGTGGGGCCTGGCGGCGGGGCGCGCGAAGTAGGCACGGAGCTCGTCGAGCCGGGCCTGCACCGCATCGTCGCCGTATTCGCGGAACCAGCGCATCACCTCGTCGACGTCGAGCCGGTCGGGGTCGAGGCCGCTGATCGCGTCCCCGTTGCGCTTCTCCCAGTGCCCGACCAGGCCGGCGAGGAGTGTGCACGCCCATGCCACACCGCCCTCGAGGAACGCGACCCGCAGGCGAGGGAAACGGCGCGTGACGCCACCGAGGAACAACGACTTGCACAGCGACTCGTGCGCGGCCGCGAGTCCGTTGATGTGGTTGTAGACGTAGTTCGAGATCGACCGCGTGACGCGGTGGTGCTGGAGCGCGCTGTGCACGACGGGTGCGACCCCGAGCTCGACGCACCGGGCCCAGAAGGGGTCGTAGTCGTGGTCGCTGTCGACGCCGTACATGTCGAGCCGGTAGGCGTCGCGTCCGACCGGGCGGCGGGCGTAGCCCGCCATCAGCACCGACTTCATGCCGAGCATGACCACCGCGTAGTCGAGCTCGGCGAGCGCCTGCTCCGGCGTGTTCATCGGCACCAGCGCCCCGACGGTGCAGCGGTCGCGAAACGGCTCGAAGAGCCGCGCGTGGTACCGGTTCACCGCGCGGCACAGCACCGACGACAGCTCCTCGTCGGCCACCTCGAAGAAGGCGAGGCTCATCGACGGGTAGAGCACAGTGAAGTCGATGCCGAGCTCGTCGAGGCGCTCGTAGAGGAGCGCGGGCACGTGCCCGGTGGCGCGGTCGCGGGCGTCGTGCGTCGGCCAGCCCCACCACGACGGCATGGCGCGCCACTGCTCGCGCACCGACGGGTCGGAGCGATCGGCGAGGTTCGATGCAGTGTCCGTCGGCGCGATGCCGCTCGCCCGGTAGCGCTCCCGCATCGACGCGCCGCCCGCTTCCTCGACGTACGTGAGGATCTCTTCGTCCAGCAACGGGCCGATCTCGACGAAGTGACCGTCGGCGTCGATGATCGGGTGGCCGACGGCGTCGCGCACCGCCGCTGCCTTGGTCGTCGTCGCCGTCGTCATGGTCCACGCTCCCCCGCGACTCGGCACCGTGACGCCATTCAATCGCTTTTCGCGCTGGCGGGCCCAAAGCCCCTTGTTGCGTTTCTGAGCATGCCCGGGCAGGTTCAGCGAGGCATCAAGATGGGGCGTGGACGCCGAGCAGCTGATCCAGACCGCGTGCGACCGGACCGGGCTCGACGACGTCGGCGACGGCACGTTCCGCGAGGGCCTCGACCGGCTCGTCGACGGGCTGAACGGCGAAGCGCGGCTCAACGACCTCGGCGTCGCGTCCGCGCCGGAGAACCTGCTCATGTACCTCACGAACCGGCTCCGGCTGCACGACTGGCACCGGCGTCACCCGGAGATGGCGCGGCGCGGCGTCGAGCCGATCGTCGTCATGATCGGCATGGGCCGGACCGGCACGACGATCGTGCACGACCTCCTCGGGCAGGACCCGGCCAACCGCGTGCCGCGCACGTGGGAGGTCGACCGGCCGTTCCCGCCGCCCGAGACCGCGACGTACGACACCGATCCGCGCATCGCGGAGGTGCAGGCGCTGATCGACGTCGGGCACGCGGCTCGCCCGGAGATTCGGGCCATGCACCCGACCGGCGCTCGCCTCGCGCAGGAGTGCATCCGGATGACCGGGTGCGAGTTCGCGAGCCTGATCTTCCTCAGCCAGTTCGGCCTGCCCTCCTACATGCAGTGGCTCACGAAGGAGGCCGACCTGGCGCCCGCGTACCGGTTGCACCGCAGGTTCCTCCAGCTGCTGCAGTGGCACCACCGAGGCGACCGCTGGGTCGTGAAGTCGGGTGCGCACCTCTGGGCGCTCCCTGCGCTGCTCGGTGAGTATCCCGACGCGGTCTTCATCCAGACCCATCGTGATCCGCTGCGCGTGATCGCCTCACTGTCGTCGCTGTTCGCCGCGGTGCGGTCGATGTTCAGCGACGCGGTGACCGTGCCCGACGTCGCCGCCGACTGGGCCGACAGCATCCTCGACGCGCTCGACCGCTCGGTCGCCGCGCGCGAAGACGGCAGCATCCCCGCCGACCGTGTGATCGACGTGCAGTACGAGGCGTTCATGGCCGATCCGTTCGGGACGATCGGCGGCATCTACGAGTGGCTCGGCGTCGAGCTCACGCCAGAAGCGGATCGGCGTATGCGCGCGTTCCTGGCCGGCAACGCGCGAGACCGGCACGGTCTGCACCGCTACTCGTTCGCGGACACCGGCCTCGACGCCGGCGCGCTGCGCGAGCGCGCGCGCCGCTACGTCGACTACTTCGACGTGCCCGAGGAGCCTCCGAGCCGAGCTATGCCGGGCTGAGGCCGAGGTCGGGGTGCTCGGCGCTGAAGATGCCCCACGAGCTGGGCCAGCCGTCGGCGACCCACGCGTGCATCATCCACAGGCTGTCGAGCTTGACCTTGAAGCCGCCCCGCGCCTTGCACTCGGCCGGGCTCGTGCTCTCGGCACCGACCACGACACCGTCCCGCAGGCACAGGCCGCCGTTGAGGTTGTGCTGGTGCCAGATGTCGTTGGAGCTGGCGAAGCCGTCGGGTGGCTTCTTGCCGGACAACGTCGCGTAGCTGAGCCCGACCACCTTCGAGTCGGGGTTGGTGCCGTCGTAGAGCAGCATCGCGGGGTGCGCCGGGTCGAACTTCGCGAGGTAGATCGGGTTGATGTAGTGGGCACCGATGCAGGGCACGTACTGCGTCACCATGCGGTAGCCAGCCGCCTCGGCGTCCTTCACCGTCGCGTACTGCAGCGTCACGCCGTGCGCGACCGCGAGCTGCTGCGAGAGCTCCGTACGCGTCTGCGGGTCGTCGACGCTCTTCCACGGGAACGTGCCGCGGTGCCCGTGCTCGGTCTGGCCCTTCGAGACGGGCGGGCCCGACTTCTCGCACGCGGTGTCGCCGGTGAGCGCGCCGGTGCTCCCGTGCACGTGCCCGTCGGCCGCGACCGCGTTGGACCCGACGGGCGCGACCGTGACCGTCCGGCTCGGCTCGCTGCCCGGGTCGGCCAGCAGCACGAAGGCCGCGCCGGCCACGAGCCCGAAGACGACGAGCGCCACGCTGCGCGTCAGCATCTGCAACCCCCTGCACCGCCTGTACCACCGCTTACCCCGACGGGCGGTTGCCGACCACGGTAGCCGTCGCCCGAGAAGGACGTTCACTCGGCCGCGGCTCCGCGAGTTGCGGGGAGGGGAAGGCGGGGAGCCGCGAAGCCCGCCCCGCCCGGGCCGGCGCGTCACTCGTCGGTGTAGACAGGCGTGCGGCCCTCCTTCCACGCCGCGACCTTCTCTTCGAAGTTGCCCGTCGTGAGGCGCACGTAGAGCTGCGCATTGCCCTCGTGGTGCATGTGCGCGTGGAGCCCGCCGGCGTCGAAGCTCGCCCACAGCAGCTGCTTCGTGAGCTCGACGCCGACATGGCTGAAGCCGATGATCCCCTCGGCCAGCTCGTAGCAGCGCTCGAGCAGCCGCTCGGCCGGGACCCGCTGCGACACGAAGCCGATCCTCTCGGCCTCCTCGGCGTCGACGTCGCGCCCCGTCAGCAGGATGTCGAACGCGCGCGAGAAGCCGATCTGGCGCGGGAGCAGGTAGCTGATGCCGAGCTCGGTCGAGGTGAGGCCGTTGCTGATGCCGGCAGCGCGGAAGAACGCGGCGTCAGACGCGATGCGGATGTCGCACGCCGAGGCCAGGCAGAAGCCGCCGCCGATCGCCGCGCCGTTGATCGCCGCGATGACCGGCTGGTGCATATCGCGGATCGCGAGGATCACGTCGTCGAGCACCTTCATCGCACGGCGGGCGATGCTCGTGCGCTTGAGCCCGTCGATGTTCGGCACCGTGCCGGCACCGACGAGGTCGGCACCCGAGCAGAAGCCCTTGCCTGCGCCCGTGACCACCACGACCCGGCAGTCGTTGTCGAGGCTGATCTCGCGCAGCGCGTCTCGTAGCGGGATCATCACGTCGAACGCCATCGCGTTCATCCGCTCGGGCCGGTTGAGCGTGACCAGCGTGACGTGCGGTCGCGGCGTCTCGACCTGGATGTACGACATCGTCGGCTCCCTCCGATCGATCGGAGTCTCGCGCTCGCGGACGAGGCGCGAGACTGACGCCATGGCAGACGATTCGTTCGACCTCCACGAGACGTTCGTGCACCTCGGGCTCGGCTCGAAGGCCGTGCCCATCCCCGACTTCGAGTGGACGCCCGAGTTCCTCGACGGCTACAGCGCGCGATTCTCGGACGACGGCGACGAGGGCCGGCTCGTCTGCATCACGCCGCAGACCGCGAGCTGGGAAACGTGGGAGCGTCACCCGGCGGGTGAGGAGCTCGTCGTGTGCCTGTCAGGGCGGGTCGACCTGATCCAGGACCTCGATGGCCGGCGCCGCGTCGTCGAGCTGCACCCGGGCCACGCGGTGGTGAACCCGGCCAACGTGTGGACCGAGCACCTACCACGCGGCGAGCGCTGATCGCTCCCGCTCCCGCTGCGGCCGGTTACTCGCGAGACAGGTCGTCTTGGAGCTGCTCGATCACCTTCAGGAAGCGGCGCCGCGCCTCGTCGGCGTACGGGTTGCTCTGCTGGCTGGTCTCGAACATCCCAGGCGAGTGGTGCTGCTCGATGTCGACGATGCGCCAGAGCTTCTCGAACGACGGGATCGCGAGCGCGTCGAGGTACGCCGGGTCGGGCAGCTGCCCCGGGATGTCGAGGTCGGCGATCGCGCGTGCGATGAAGAACGGGATCGCCTGCATGTAGGCCATCGCGTGGTCGTGCACGTCGGGTGACAGCTCGATCACCTGCAGGCCGAACCCGGTCTCGAGGAAGTCCCGCAGCTCCTTGGCACGCGCGCCTTCGGTGTGCGTGACGATGATCCTGAGACCGGGCTCGATGCGCTCCATCGAAGGCGGCCCGAACAGCGGGTGGGTGGCCAGCACGTTGGGGTGCCCCTCGAGGACCGTTCGCAACAGCGCGGTCGGACGCGCCTTGCTCGAGACGACGTCCATGACGACCGTCGTCGGTGGGAGCTCGTCGCGAATCTGCTCGAGGACGCCTTCGAGCGCGTCGAAGGGGACCGCCAGCACGACGACGTCGGCGCGGGCCACCTCGCCGAGTGGTGCGGGACGGATGCGACCGTTCGCGGCCGGCAGCCGACCGGTGTCCACATCGGTGACGAGGACCTCACCGTGCTCGGCGAACGAGCGCGCGAGGAACTCACCGAAATGGCCGAAGCCGATCACCCCGAACGTCGAGAAACCGTGAGCGCTCACCGTCGAATGACGATAGCAACGAGGGTCGCGTGATCAGCAGCCAGATGCGCGCAGCGTTTGGTACGGGTCGACGCGGGTTCCGTTCGGGCCGCCGAGGCGGATCTCGAAGTGGAGGTGCGGTGTGGTCGCGTTACCCGACTGCCCGACGTGGCCGATGATCCCGCCTCTCGCGACGGAGCGGTCGCCGCCCACGAAGTCGTTGAGGTGCGCGTAGTAGTGGGTGTTGCCGTCGCCCGCGTCGAGGTAGACGACGTTGCCGCCCGCACCCTCGTTGGGGACGAAGTGCACCGTGCCCGCCTTGACCGCCCGGATCGTCGTTCCCATCGCGACGAGCATGTCGATGCCGTAGTGGAAGCCGGCACCGCGGGGGCCGTAGTCGTCGGTGTATTGCGCGCCGTGCACGGGGCACGTGAAGCCGCTGATGACCGGTCCCTGGCCGGGAGGCCCGTGCGGGAGGAGAGGAGGCGCGGGTGCGGGCGTCGGGCCACACGCGGCCACGAGCACGCCGAAGGCCACGGCGGCGAGTGCCGCCCGGGCCCCCCGTGGGCCTCGATCGCTCCACCAGCTGCGCATCTAGGTTGGATCGGCCACCCAGCGTGGGCGCTGAAGGCCCGGTTGGCGCCGATTCCCGAAGCAACTGCGGGATTTGGCCACCGAACGCGCGAAAGCGGCGCCCGGCCCGGGCGTTGCCACGATCGGCAGCGCGTCGGACGGAAGGCAGGTCACGTGGCGGCCCACCCCGCAGCGGTGTTCACGCCGGACGGCGAGGGGCTGCGCCGGCCCGACCCGTTCCGCGTGCTCGCGGCCTCGGCGCCGGTCGGGATCATGCTCGTCGACGGCGCGGGCCGGGTCGGCTACGTGAACCAACGGTGTCGCGAGATCACGGGGGTCAAGGACGACGACGGCACCGCAACACCCTTCTTGCGCGCCGTGCACCCCGCCGACCGCAGGCTCGTGCTCGCCGTGATCCGGACCGTCCTCACGAATCACGTCCCCGGAAAGAGCACCTTCCGCCTCCGCGACGCGTTGGGGCTCGAGCGGTGGGTTTGCGCGCGCTTCGTGCCCGCGCCCAGCGAGGCCAACCGACGGATGTACGCCGTCTGGCTCGAAGACGTGACCGCGGAACAGACAGCACGCGCCGAGGCCGAACGGCTGTGCCTCGTGCTCGAGCAGAGCACCGACTTCGTGACGATCATCGACGTGGCGGGCCGGCTGCTGTACGCCAACGAGACCGTGCGCCGGTTCTTCGACGTCGGCACCGGCGCCGACCTCCGGCGCATTCCTCGAGGGTTGGGCTTCACGGAGCTATCGCAGTGGCGACTCACGAACGAGGTCTTCCCCGCGCTCGCGCGGGACGACTCCTGGACCGGCGAGCTCACGCTCGTCGCGTCCGACGGCACCGAGGTGCCGATCCTTCAGGCATCGGTGCTGCATCGCGACGCCGACGGCCGTCCCGCGTTCGTGGCCGGGATCGGACGCGACGTCACCGACCTCAAGCGCAGCGAGCAGCGGCTGGCGGCAAGCGAGGCACGCTTCCGCGCTCTCGTAGACCAATCGCTCGACCTCGCCGCGATCATCAATGCCGAAGGCCGGATCACTTACGCGAGCCCTTCCTACACACGCGTGCTCGGCTACTACGTCGAGGAGCTGCTCGGACGGTCCGTGCTCGAGCTCGTGCACCCGGACGACGTCGAGCTCGTACGGCAGCACTTCTGGAGTGCAGCCGAGCGGCAACCGGTCGAGTACCGGGTCTGTCACCGCGACGGCCAGTGGCGGCGCCTCAGAGGGATCGCGACCCCGTTGTTCCACGAGCCCGCGATCCGCGGCGTGGTCGTGAACGCGCGCGCGATCACCTGACCCAGCCCTCGGCTCAGGGCGCGCCGGGACCCCCGGGCAGGAGCTGGTCGAGCACGGTGAGCGCGCGAGAGATCGCCGGGGCGTATCCCTCGGCCTCGATGCGCGGCCCCAGCATCTCGAGCTCGAAGATGCCGCGGTAGCCCGCGTCGTCGCATGCTCGCGAAAGGCGGGCCAGCGGAATGTCGCCGTCGCCCGGCACCGCGCGCTCGGTGGCACAGACGGTACCGACCACGTAGTCGCTCACCTGCACCACGGCGAAGGTGTCGGCGCCCTCCGCGATGGTCTGCTCGACACCGCGCTCCGACCAACAGTTCGTGATCTCGACAACCACGCCGATCCCGAGCGCACGCGCGACCTCGACCATGTCGCGCAACGTATGGATGAAACCGACATCGCGGCGCATCGGGTTGGTGTGCTCGACCGCGACGCGCACGCCGCGTGCCGCCGCCCGGTCGCGCACCGGTCCGAGGCTCGCGTCGAGCGCAGCTACGCATTCGTGCCAGCCGAGCGGGCCGGGCGTACCCGCCGTCACGAACAGGCAGGCCGCGTGCACTGCCGCGGCCACGTCGACCGCGGCGCCGAGCGCGGCCGCCCGCTCCGCCCAGGTCTCGGGCTCGGCGAGCGAGAAACCGCGACACGCGATGCTGCTCACGGCGAGCCCGGCGTCGGCCATGCGTGCCGCGGCGGTGTCGAGCCCGGCGGCCTCGAGCTTGTCGAGGAACAGCCCGACGGTGCCGATCCCGAGCCCGGCCCACAGTTCGAGGTCCTCGTCGAGTGTGTTCGCCATGCTCGACAGCGCGCTGACGGACAACCGGGGGTGCACACCCGCACGTTAGGGTGCCGTCCGAGTGCCCAGCGACGAGGCGACGGCTGTCGACGACGCGATCACGAACGAGGTGATCCGCAACGGCCTGGTGGTGGCGGCCGAGGAGGCGAGCATCGTCGTCGTCCGGTCTTCGCACAGCACGTTCATCCAGGAAGGCGCCGACGCGTGCGCCGCGCTGCTCGACGCGAGCGGTCAGCTCGTCGCGCAGTCGACCGCGACGAGCCTCATGCACGCGGCGAGCCTGCGCTGCTCGCTGCCGTCGCTCCTGGAGGACTTCTCGCTCGACGAGATGTCGCCCGGCGACGTGTTCGCCCTGAACGACCCGTACCGGGGCGGCATCCACGCCAACGACATCGTCGTGTTCCGACCGATCTTCGAGCGCGGGCGCGTGATGTTCTTCGCGGGCACGCTCATCCACGTCGCCGACCTCGGCGGCAACGCGGTCGCCGGGCTCGCGGCGGTGGCGACGGACACGTTCGCCGAGGGCCTGCTGCTGCCGCCGGTCCGCCTCTCCTGCGAGGGCCGGCCGGCGTCGGACGTGCTACGGATCATCGAGCGCAACAGCCGCGCCCCCGACAAGGTGGTCGGCGACGTGCACGCGCTCGTCGCCGGTGTGAACGTGATCGCGCAACGGGTCGAGGAGCTGCTCTCGCGGTACGGCGCGGAGGAGCTCGATCGCTTCGTACGCGCTGCGATCGACGACGCCGAGCGCCGGATGCGCGACGAGCTGCGCCGGCTCCCGGCTGGTACCTACCGCGGCAGCTTCACGATCGACGGCGACGGCGTCGAGGCCGGCCGCGCGTTCGAGGTCCGCGTCGCCGTGACGCTGGACGACGGGTCCGTCGAGGTCGACTTCGCCGGGACCTCCCCGCAGGCGCGCGGGACGATCAACTCCTCGTTCTCGCAGACGCTGTCGGGCGTCGTGTACGCCGTCCGGTGCTTCGTCGACCCGGCCATCCCGATGAACGACGGCTGCTTCCGCCCGCTCCGGACCCACCTCCCCCCGGGCACGCTGGTGAACCCGACACCGCCCGCCGCGTGCGGTGGGCGGGTGATGACCGTCGCCGCGGCCGTCGAGGCGATCCTCCAGGCACTCGCCGAGGCGCGCCCGGAGCACGCGGTCGCGGCGAGCGCGCTCATCCACGTCTGGAGCCTCAGCGGGCTGCGCGCCGACGGCGCGCCGTGGCTCAACCTCTTCTACGAGTTCGGCGGCATCGGCGCCCGAACCGGCTCCGACGGACCCGACGCCACCGGCTGCTTCTTCCTCGGTGGCCGGTCCGTGATCCCGCAGCTGGAGCCGCTCGAGGCGCAGTACCCGCTCGTCGTGCACCGCGCCCGCCTGTGGCCCGACTCCGGCGGCGCCGGGGAGTGGCGCGGTGGCCTGGGCGTCGAGATGGTGACCGAGCTGCTCACCGACGCGCAGGTGACCGTGCGCGGCGCACGCATGGACATGCCGCCGCCCGGTTCCCGCGGTGGCCTCGCGGGGCGCGGCGGCACGTTCTCCGTCGAGCGCGGCACCGGAGGCACCGAGCTGCTCGCCGCGAAGCAGGCCGGTGTCCAACTCGCCGCCGGCGACCGGTTCGTGGTGCGTACCTCGGGCGGCGGTGGGCTGGGCATCCCGTCGCGTCGTGACCCGCAGCGCGTGCTCGCCGACGTGCTCGCAGGGCGCGTGACCGTCGAAGGCGGGGCGCGCGACTACGGGGTCGCGATCGACGAGTCGGGCCGCGCCGTCGACCGTGGCGCGACAGATCAACTCCGCGCGGCGCTGCACGCGCGGTGAGCGAAACGGTCAGCTGGCACGTCGGCGTCGACGTCGGTGGCACGTTCACCGACGTCGTGCTGGCGTCGACCGGGGGCGGCGCCATCCGCGTCGACAAGGTGCTCACCACGCCCGACGACCCACGCCGCGGGGTCGTGCACGGCGTGCGCCGTGTGCTCACCGGCGCCGGCGTCGATGCCGGTGCCGTGGCCCGGGTCGTGCACGGGACCACGCTCGCGACCAACGTGATCATCCAGCGCACCGGCGGACCGATCGCGCTGGTCGTCACGGAGGGTTTCGCGGACTTGCTCCGGCTCGGACGCGAGGCGCGAGTCGAGGACGATCGCTACGACCTCTTCTTCACCCCCATGGTCCCGCCGGTCGAACCGGAGCTCACCTTCGAGGTGCCCGAACGGGTGAGCGCACGCGGCGAGGTGTTACTCCCGCTCGGCGAGGACGCCGTCGCGCGCGTCGTCAGCCGGGTCGCCGCCGCGCAACCGGCCGGCGTCGCGGTGTGCTTCCTGCACGCGTACGCCAATCCCGAGCACGAGCGGATCTTCACCGACGCGTGCCGCGACGCGCTCCCCGGCGCGTACGTCGTGTGCTCCTCCGAGGTATGGCCGGAGCTGCGCGAGTACGAGCGCGCCATGACCACCGCCGTGTGCGCGCTTGTCGGTCCGGTCATGGCCTCCTACCTCGCCGGTCTCGAGGCGCAGCTGCGCGACGCCGGCATCCGCTGCCCCGTGGAGATCATGGAGTCGAGCGGGGGCGTGCTGTCAGCCGGGCTCGCGGCGCGGCGTCCCGTCGCGACGGTCGAGTCGGGCGGCGCCGCCGGCGTGACGGCCGCCGGGCTGGTCGGGACGGCCGCGGGCGCGCGCGACGTGATCTCGTTCGACATGGGCGGCACCACCGCCAAGACGGGGATCGTCCGTGACGGCCGGCCCGCGATCACGCACGACTTCCAGGTCGGGGGTAAGGGCAGCTTCGGCGGTACGCGGGCGGGCACCGGCGTGCCCGTGAAGATCCCGGTCGTCGACCTCGCGGAGGTCGGCGCCGGCGGCGGGAGCATCGCGTGGCTCGACGGCGGCGTGCTGCGGGTGGGGCCGCGCTCCGCCGGCGCGGTGCCCGGGCCCGCGTGCTACGGCCGCGGTGGCGCGGAGCCGACGGTGACCGACGCGAACCTGGTCCTCGGCTATCTCGACCCCGCCGGGCTTGCGGGCGGCGTGACGCTCTCGCCCGGGCTCGCCGCCGACGCGCTCGAACGCGTGGCAGAGCCGCTGGACACGAGCGTCCCCGAGGCTGCGCGCGCGATCCACGAGGTCGTGAACGCGACCATGGCCGCGGCGATCCGCGTCGTCACCGTGCAGCGCGGCATCGATCCGCGCGAGTTCACGCTCGTCGGGTTCGGCGGCGCGGGTCCGATGCACGCGGCCCGGCTCGCGCAGACGTTCGGCATCCCGTCGGTCGTCGTGCCGTGGGGTGCCGGCGTCGCGTCAGCGGTCGGCCTGATCAGCTCGGACCCGGCGGTCGACCTGGTGCAGACCCACGTCGTCGAGCTGGCTCGCGCCGATCCCGACGCACTCGAGGGGCTGCTCGTCGCGCTTGCGGGCACGGGCCGGCGTGAGCTCGGCGACGGCGACGACGCCGCGTTCGTCGTCACCCGCTCGGCCGACCTGCGCTACGTCGGCCAGGCGCATCAGCTCACGATCCCGATACCCGGCGAGCCGCTGTCGCAAGAGGGCCTGGCCAGGCTCGCCGACCGGTTCCGCGACCACTACCGCGCCACCTACGGGATCGCCACCGACGCACGGGTCGAGCTGGTGAACGCGCGCGTACGCGTCGTGCACATGATCGACAAGCCCCCGCTGAGCCAAGGCGATGTGGGTGCCGCCGTCGGCGCCGGCGCGCCGGCTGTCTCGGAGCGGCCCGCCTACTTCGCCGAGACGGGCGGGTTCGTGCCGACGCCGGTGTTCGACTGGGCGATGCTCGAGCCGGACCAACGGCTGGTCGGGCCCGTGATCGTGCAAGGGCCGGACGCCACGATCGTCGTGCCACCGGGACACGTCGGTCGTGTCCACGGGTCGCGCAACGTCATCTTGACGAGGGGCGCGGAGGTCGGTCAGTAAGCACGGCCGGGTTCGACCTCGTTGCGGAGCGGCGTGCCCGCGAGGTACCGCGCGAGGTTGTCGCGGAACATGTCGTGGAGGTTCACGAAGAACGACGCCACGGCAGTCGCGCTGTGCGGCGAGAGATAGAGGTTCGGCACCTCCCACAGCGGATGGTCGGCCGGGAGCGGCTCGACGCTCATGACGTCGAGCGCCGCGGCGGCCACATGACCGTTGCGGAGCGCATCGGCGAGGGCATCTTCGTCGACGAGCGAGCCGCGGCCGACGTTGCAGAAGAAAACGCCGGGCTTCATCTCCGCGAACGCGGCGCGGTCGATGAGACCGGTCGTCTCCGGAGTCTCGGGCACCGCCGCGATCACCGCGTCGCAATGGCCGAGCATCGCGTGGAGCTCGCCCGCCGGGAAGAGCTCGTCGACGTTCGGCGCCGTCGCGCCCGGCGTTGCCGACCGGCGGGTCGCGACCACACGCATGCCGAGCGCGTGCGCACGCGCTGCGACCGCGCCGTTGATCGCGCCGAGCCCCAAGAGGCCCAGCGTGCAGCCCGCGAGCTGACGGCCGTACAACGGCTCCCATTCCCGGCGCTGCTGGAGGTCGTCGAGGTCACGGAAGCGCTTCCAGTGTTGGAGGACGCGCGCGAGCGCGAACTCCGCGATGCCCACGGCGTTCGCACCGGCCGACGACGTCAGGCGGATCCCGGCTTCGGCGAGGCCGGCCGACTGGAGCTGCCCGGTTCCCGCACCGACGGCCTGCACCCACTTGAGGTTCGGTGCGTGCGTGCTCACGTCGAACGGCAGATCGATCGCGACCGCCACGTCGAGGCGCGCGAGCGCGGCGCGCTGCTCGTCGGTGAGCGCCGGCGCACGGTCGCGCAAGCTGTCCGGTCCCGGCTTGCCCCGGGCGCTCCGCAACTCGTGGGGCTCGACGTACGGCTCGACGACCACCTCGATCCGCGGGTCGAGCCCCTCGATGCGCGCAACCTCACGCGCCAGCGCGTCGGCGTCGCCGTACCACTCCGGCGGGTAGAGCACGCCGACGACGAGCCCATCCGCCTCCGACTCGGTCACGGGCGAATCGTAGGCTGCAGGCGATCCGAGCGAGGGAGGAACGAGATGGCGCTGCCGACGGACGAGCTGATCGCGATCGCGCACGCGCACGCGGCGGCTGAGGCCGAGGACGACTACGACACGGTGATGGCGACGCTCGACGACGATCCCGTCTACGAGCTCCAGCCGATGGGCGTGGCGTTCCGGGGGCGCGACGCTGCCCGCGTCTACTACGACTACTTCTTCGGGACGGTGAAGCCGATGGTGGCCGGATACGAGCTCCGGAACGAGTGGGCGAACGACAACGGCGTCGCGCAGGAGTACGTCATCCACTTCCGGCTGCCCGACGGTACGCAGGAGAGCCATCCGGTGATGGCGATCCTGACGTTCGGCGAGCGCGCGCTCTCGGGTGAACGGCTGTACGCGAGCGACCGGCTGCTCCAGCTGCTGTTCGGGCCGGCAATTGACCTCGCGGAGCCGCTCGGAGGAGGCTCCCGGACATGACGTTGCGCGTGGTCGGTGCAGGGCTCGGGCGGACGGGAAACGAAGAGCACAACGAAGCGGTGCGACGCACGGTCCCCTCCGACCGACTGCTCGAGTGGCGACCGGGTGAGACCGACCGGCGGCTCGGCCGTTAGGTTTCCTGCGTGGCCGGCTGGCACCTGCTCCTCCTCGAGGTCGACACCGAATCGCTGCACGCGCTGCGCGTCGCGATCGACGCGATGACCGAGCTCGAGGACGCCTTGGGGAGAGACGACCAGGCGGCGCAGGCGGCGCGCGCTCGGCTGGTCGAGGTCGACCGCGGTCGCCTGACCCAGGGCCTCGTCGTGCTGTCGCACCTGCTCGGCGCGCATCTCGCCCGCAGCAACGACACGACGATCAAGACGGTGCTGACCGGCCTCGGCGAGCACGTCGAACGGGAGACCGAGCGCCGGGGCTGAACGCAGCACTCGTCGCGCCGTTCTCGTTGCTACACGGGCACCGGGTGCGCGTAATAGCTCGCGGCAGCGGTGCGGAGGTAGCCGCCGTCGTCGTCGGGCACCGACGGCAGGTTGTCGTTGCAGATTGGCGCGCCGCTGCTGAGGCCGTCGGTGGTGCACACCCGCTGACCCTGCCGCGCAAGGTCACCCTTGTCGTCGGTGTTCGTCGTGCTGCCGCCGTTGCCCCGGCCGAAGAGCACGGCCATCACGTGGGTGCGCACGAGCTCGCCGACGTGGCCGAAGAAGTACTCGGCCCGGTTGTCTTGGTAGTGCCCGTCGGTGTTGTCGACCGCGCGGGACCACTGATTGCCGAGCGGCACCTGCCACACGAACCCAACGCGAGCCAACTGAGCCCGCGGAGCTCGCAGCGCTGTCGAACCGCTCGCGCCGGCTTCACCGATACCTGACGTGGCCCGGGTTGTCTGGGGGAAGCCGACGAGAGGACCCGTGATGAAGAGGCTCATGACCTGCGTGACGATCGCAGCCGGCGTGCTGACGCTGGCCGCCGGCGCGGCAGTGGCCGATCCGGCCGGCGACCCGAACGGCGCGCCCGCGCCGGCCGCCGCCCGGGGTCACCACCCTCGGGCCCTCGCCGAGGCCCTGAAAGTCGCGGCCGATACGATCGGCGTGTCGACCGACGAGCTGCGCGAAGCGGTGCAGGGCGGGCAGACGGTCGCGCAGGTTGCGCAGTCGAAGGGCGTCGACCCGCAACGGGTCATCGACGCGATCGTGGCGGCGGCCACACAGAAGATCGACCAAGCCCTCGCCGACGGGAAGATCGACGAGCCGCGCGCCGCCGAGCTGAAGCGCAAGCTGCCGCAGATCGCCGACCGGCTCGTGAACGAGACACGTCAGCTCGTGCGTCGAGCGGAGCGCCGGTCGCGGCGCAAGGCCGCGATCGAGACCGCCGCCAAGGCCATCGGCATCTCGACCGACGAGCTCGTCGACGCGGTCAAGTCGGGCAGGTCGATCGCCGACGTCGCCGACAGCAAGGGCGTCGAGGTCTCGAAGGTGGTCGGCGCGCTCGTCGCCGAGGCCACGAAGCGCATCGCCGAGGCGGTCGACGCGGGTCGCCTCCCCGCCGCCGAGGGCGACCAGCTGAAGTCGCGGCTGGCGGATCGCATCGACACGTTCCTCCACCGGACGTTCGGCCAACGAGCCGACGCGAACCGCGGAGGTGCCGGCACGCCGGCGGCCTCCTGACCGATCAGCTCAGCGGTGGAGCGCGTTGTAGCCCAGCATGCGCGCGTAGACCTCGAGCACCTTCGGCGCATAGTCGGGGTCGGTCGCCCAGTTGCCGTCGCCCATCACGTTCCACAACGGTGCGGCACCCTTGAGACCGAACGAGTCGTACGCGACGACAGCGCGCAATGGGTCGCCGCCGAACACCCCGGGCTCGGGCCGATTGGCGAGGTTCGCGGCACGGCTATCGGGATCGGCGTAGCTCCGCAACAGCTGGATCTGCGCACGCACGCCGTCGCGCGGTGTCGGGAACGCGTACCCGTTCGCACAGCTGTCGCACGTACCGATGCCCGCGAAGTTGTTGTCCGGCGCCTCGCCGAACGAACCGGTCTCCACGACCGCCTGCGCGAATGCGATGTCACCACGGACGTGCTCGGCCGCGCCCTCCTCGACGTAGACCCGCGCGAGGTCGTCGATCGTCGTGCCGGGCGCGAGATGCGGGGTCGCGCCGGTCGAGTGGTACCACGCGGCGATCTGCTCGGGGGTCAGCCGCGAGTCGCCCATGATCGGCACGCCGCCCATCCGATCGAGCATCACCTCGTCGCGAGCACGCACCGCGTCGAGATCGGCACGCAGCTTGTCGAGCCGGGCCTTCTCGTCGGCGATCGACTGACGGGCGGCGTCGCGACGAGCGCGCTCCTGTTCGAGTTGCGCCTCGACCGCGTTGAGCTGGTCGAGCTTGCGGTTCCCGTCGCCGGCGGCCGCGTCCGTGTAGCGCTCGCTCACCGCGATGTCCTGGAGCTTCTCGACGGCGAGCAGCGCGTCGAGCTGCTGTCCCTGGCTCGTGTAGGCGACCGCGGCGCGGCCTTCGAGCTCCGAACGCAGCTCGTCGATCTTCGCCTTGTTCGCCGCGATCTTCTGCTCGGACTCGGCGAGTGCGGCCTGCGCGGCGGCCAGACGGCCCTCGGCGTCGGCCACCTGCTGGGAGACCTCGTCGAGCCGCGTGCGCGTCCGGAACAGCTCGATCGCAACGGACACCGCGGGATCGTTGCCCGACACCGCGGGATCGTTGCCCGACACCGCGGGATCGTTGCCCGACACCGCGGGATCGTCGCCGGACGCGTCCTGGGCGACGGCGGGTACCGTGCCGGCCGCCAGCACGGCGGCCACCACGACCGTCGTGAGGATGGCGACTCGGTGCACTCGGAGGAAGCTCATTCCGGTCGTCGGGGTCGGCGGCGGCCGACTCGGCGGCCGTGTCCTCTCTATTGACGACCACCGCGAGCCCCGACTTGAACGGGTCCCGGGGCCCGCGGCCCCGTCAGGACTCGTGCTGGAGCGTGCCGGAGCCGGCTGCGCACCGGCGCTCGGCCCGGTTTCCGGGCGGCGGAAGCCGGGTAACGCGTGGGGGACGCATTGGGAGGTGAGTCCGATGGCAGGCATGACCATCGAGGTGGTCCCGATCGCGACGAAGTACCTGGACTTGGACGGTGACGGCGTGCCCGACGCGGTGCAGACGACCGAGGGCATCGGCTACGACGTGACCGGTGATGGCGCGCCGGATGTCGTCGAGATCGTCGAGGAGACCGCGGCCGGCATCGGCATCGACGGCGTGCCCGAGCACGTCGAGGTCACGGAGCCGGTGGCGGTCCAGGTGGAGCACGAGCACGCGGCGTAGCCCCAGCCGGTAACCTCAGCCGGCCGGGAGGTGGGCGATGCCGGCGCCACGGCGAATCGGTGAGCTCGAGGTGTCGGTCGCGGGCCTCGGGTGCAACAACTTCGGCATGCGCATCGACGAGGCGCAGTCGAAGGCCGTGGTCGACGCCGCGCTCGATGCCGGTGTGACCCACTTCGACACGGCCGATCTGTACGGCGGCGGGCGTTCGGAGGAGTTCCTCGGTCGCGCGCTCGGGACGCGTCGTGACGACGTGGTGATCGGCACGAAGTTCGGGATGAAGCCGCCGCCCGACGGCTTGTCGGGCGGCCACCCCGACTGGGTCGCCCGGGCGATCGACGAGAGCCTCGACCGGCTCGGCACCGACCGGATCGACCTCTATTGGCTGCACCTCCCCGATCCGTCGACGCCGATCGGCGACACGCTCGAGGCGCTCGACAAGCTCGTGAGCGCGGGAAAGGCGCGCGAGATCGGCTGCTCGAACTTCTCGGCAGCGGAGCTCGACGAGGCTGCGAACGCCGCGTCGGAGCGCGGGTGGCGGCCGTTCGTGGTCGTGCAGAACGAGTACAGCCTGATCAAGCGCGATCCCGAAGCCGAGGTGCTCCCCGCGTGCGAGCGCCTCGGCATGAGCTTCGTGCCGTACTTCCCGCTCGCGAGCGGCCTGCTCACCGGGAAGTACCGGCGCGGCGAGCCGCCTCCACCCGGGACGCGCCTCGCGCAGTGGCCGGCCGACCGCGTCGATCCGCTGCTCGGCGACGAGCGCTTCGACGTCATCGAGCGGCTCACCGAGTTCGCCTCCGAGCACGGCCACACGCTCCACGAGCTCGCGCTCTCGTGGCTGGCGGGCGCGCCGACGGTCGCGAGCGTGATCGCCGGCGCGACGACACCCGAGCAGGTGCGGGCGAACGCCGCCGCGACCACCGCGTGGGAGCTGTCCGACGCGGAGCGAGCCGAGGTCGACGAGTTAACGAGCATGTGACATCGGCGCGTCATATACGAGGTCTCGGTGTCACACGCTCGGAGATGCTCCTAGGCTGCGGCGCAACGACAGGAGGTGCCGTGTCATGGTCATGACCGCCGTCCGCTTCAACTGCGTGCAGCCGGAGCCGGACCCGCAGCAGATGTCGCACCGCTACCAGGCGTTCGTCGACATGGTCGGATACGCGGAGGAGCACGGCGCGTCGATGATCACGCTCGAGGAGCACCACGGCGCCGAGGACGGCTGGAGCCCGTCCCCGCTGGTGATGGCCGGCCTGATCTTCGGGCGCACGCAGAGCATCGGCGTCACGATCTCCGCGCTGTTGTTGCCGTTGCACGATCCGCTGCGCGTCGCCGAGGACGTCGCGGTGCTCGACCTCGCGAGCGGCGGGCGGCTCACGACGATCTTCGGCATCGGGTACCGGCCATCGGAGTACGCGGCTCATGGCAAGGACTGGGCGAAGCGCGGCGCTCTCATGGACGAGTCCGTCGCCACGTTGCTGCGGGCGTGGACCGGCGAGCCGTTCGAGTACCGGGGGACGCAGGTCCGCGTGACCCCGAAGCCGTTCAGCCAGCCGCACCCGATGGTGCTGCTCGGCGGGACGAGCAGGGCGGCCGCACGGCGCGCGGCGCGCTTCGGCCTCCCGTTCTTCCCGGCCGCGAACATGCCGGAGCTCGAGGCCTACTACTACGAGCAGTGCACGGAGCACGGCACGCAAGGGTTCTGCATGATGCCGGGCGCCGACACCGTGATGCTCCACGTCGCGGAGGACCCGGAACGGGCGTGGCGGGAGCTCGGTCCGTACTTCCTGCACGAGGCCGCGACGTACTCCTCGTGGCAGACACCCGACATCCGCTCGGCGGTGCACTCGCACGCGAAGACCGTCGACGACCTGCGCAACGAGGGCATCTACCAGGTGCTGTCGCCCGAGGAGGTCGTCGCACGGCTGCGCGCCGAGGGCAATGCCGCGGCGTGCAACCTGCACCCGCTGGTGGGCGGCATGCCGATCGACGAGGGCTGGGAGTCTCTCCGGCTCTACGCGGAGCAGGTGCTGCCGGAGGTCACGTAGACGTGCCGGCGGGCGACGGCTCGGTCACGACGCTCGGGCCGCACTTCGCGGAGGCGGTCCAGTGGGCGAGCGCGCTGCACCGCGACCAGGCGCGCAAAGCGACCCGCATCCCGTACGTGTCGCACCTGCTCTCGGTCGCGGCGCTCGTGCTCGAGGGGGGCGGCACCGAGACCGAGGCCATCGCGGCCGCGCTGCACGACTCGATCGAAGATCTCGGTGTGACCCGCGAGGAGATCGCGCGGTACTTCGGTGACGACGTCGCCGAGATCGTCGCCGGGTGCACCGACGAGCTCGACGCCGGCGCGCCGCGTGACGCGTCGAACTGGCACGCGCGGAAGGAGTGGTACCTGTCCCATCTCGACGAGCCGGCGACGAGCGAGTCGGTGCTGCGCGTGAGCGCCGCCGACAAGGTGCACAACGCGCGCTCGATCGTGAGCGAGCTCCGTCGTGGCGAGGACCTGTGGAGCCGCTTCAACGCCGGCCGCGACGACGAGCTCTGGTACTACCGCTCGCTCGTCGACGTGTTCGACCGGCGCCTCGGCGGCCCGCTCGCCGAGGAGCTGCGCGCGACCGTGTCGGAGATGGAGCGGCTGGCGTGAGCTCGGTGCTCGAGCCCGCCGGCGCGGTTACCCGGTTCGCACTCGGCCTCGCGGTCGGCGTGGGGGTGTACTTCGCGGCCCGGGCCGTCGATCTGCCCGCCGTCGCCGCGGTCGTGCTCGGGCTCGTCGCGCTCTACTGCTACGGCGCCGCCTCGACCAACGGCTACCTGCCGTTGACGAGACGCTGGCGCGCCCGCCGCTCCGTCTAGCCCCCTTGTTGCGTTTCTGAGCCTGCTATCGCAGGTTCAGATCGGGAATTGGCGAGAGCCCGCGCTCAACCTGCCCGGGCATGCTCAGAAACGCAACAAGTGGGGGCTACGAGCCGGCGGGGAGGATGATCGACTGGAGCTCGGTGTAGGGGTCGATGCCCTCGGGGCCGAGCTCGCGGCCCATCCCCGAGCGCTTGAACCCGCCGAACGGGCTGTTGAAGTCGAGGATCATCGACGAGTTGATCGCGACGACGCCCGTGCGCACCTTCGCCGCGAGCTGCTCGCCGTGCGCGGGATCCGCGGTCCACACCGTGCCGCACAGCCCGTAGTCGGAGTCGTTGGCGATCTTCACCGCCTCGGCCTCGGAGTCGAACGGGATCACCGACAGCACCGGCCCGAAGATCTCTTCGCGCGCGATCTTCATGTCGTTGCGCACGTCGGAGAACACGGTGGGCTCGACGAACCAGCCCTTGTCGAGGTCGGACGGGCGCCCGCCGCCGGTGACCACCTTCGCACCCTGCGATCTGCCCGCCTCGAGATAGCCCTCGACGCGCGTGCGCTGGCGCTCCGCCACGAGCGGGCCGACCTGCACACTCTCGTCGAGCGGATCACCGACCTTGAGCGCGCCGACCGCGGCGCCGAGCGCGTCGACGACCTCGCCGTAGCGCTTGTTCGATACGAGGATGCGGCTCTGCGCGCCGCAGACCTGCCCGTTGTTCATCAGGCCCGACATGACCAAGTTGCCCATCATCTCGTCGTTCAGCTCCACGTCGTCGAGCACGATCGCGGCCGACTTGCCACCGAGCTCGAGCGTGAAGCGCTTGAGCTGCCCGCCGCAGATCTCGCCGATGTGCGCTCCGACGGCCGACGAGCCGGTGAAGCTGACCTTGTCGATGTCGGGATGACGGACCAGGTGCTCGCTGTTCTCGCGGCCCGCGGGGACGACGTTGATCACGCCCGGTGGCACCTCGGCGTCCATCACCGCCTCCGCGAACAGGTACGCGTCGAGCGGGGTTTCCGGCGCGGGCTTGATGACGATCGGACACCCGGCGACCATCGCCGGCCCGAGCTTCAGCGCGGTGATGAACAGCGGCACGTTCCACGGGATGATCCCGGCCGCCACGCCGACCGGCGCGCGGCGTACGACGACAGGCGATCCCAGCGCGCCCTGCCGCTTGTCGACCCATTCGTACTCCGTGGCGAGGCGCACATACGTGTCGAGCACCATCGTCGCCGAGAACACCTGGCCCATCAGCGACCAGCTCTTCGGCGAGCCGTTCTCCGACGAGATCGTGTCGGCGAGGTCTTGCGCCCGCGCCTGAAGTGCCTGCGAGACGCGGGTGAGCACCTCGGCGCGCTGCGCCGGCGTCATGCTCGGCCAGGGCCCGTCGTCGAACGCCGCACGCGCGGCGGCGACGGCGCGGTCGATGTCAGCCGGCGACGCGTCCGGGACCCGGCCGATCACCTCCTCGCTGAACGGGGAGATCACGTCGATCGTGGCATCGGTCTCGGGACCGACCCAGTCACCGCCGATGAAGAGCTTGTCGCGGACCTGCACGGTTGACTCCTGACCTCGCGTCGCTCGCTCGCGCGAACCTACCGCGAGCGGCGAAGATGGCCGAATGCGAGCCGTCCCGGTGCTGATCGCGGCGCTGGCGGGCATCGCCATGGTGGCACCGACGGAACCGGCCGCAGGCACGCGCGAGCGAGTCGACGTGCACGTCAACCAGATCCAGGTGCTCGGGACGCACAACAGCTACCACCAGCGCCCGAACCGGCGGATCACGCCCGGGGAGCCGGCTGACTACACGCACCCGCCGCTCGCGGTACAGCTCGACGAGGAAGGCGTCCGCTCCTTCGAGATCGACGCGTTCAACGGGCCCGGCTTCCCGGTGCTACACACACCGCTCATCGACAACGTGTCGACGTGCCCGATGCTCGCCGACTGCCTGACGGCGCTCGCGGCATGGCACGACGCGCACCCGCATCACGTGCCGATCTTCGTACTGATCGAGCCGAAGACCCAGTCGGTCGTGCTCGACCAGTCACTCGTCCCGTGGGATGCGGCCGCGCTCGACCGGCTCGACGCCGCGATCAGGTCGGTCTTCCGCGGGAAGTCACTGCTCACGCCCGACGACGTGCGCGGGCGCAGCCACACCCTTCGTGACGCGGTCACGACGCGCGGCTGGCCCACCCTGCGGCGAGCGAACGGACGAGTCGCGTTCGTGCTCAGCACCGCCGGCCCGCTGCGCACCGCGTATCTCGCCGGGCGGTCGTCACTCCAGGGACGGCCCATGTTCGTGACTGCCGATCCGCAGGCGCCCTCGGCCGCGGTCGTCAAGCGCGACACACCGGTCGAGCGCGACATCAGACGCCTCGTGCGACGCGGATTCGTGGTGCGCACCCTCGCCGACGACAAGGGCATCGAGGCGCGTGCGGGTGATCATGCACGCGCTGACTTGGCCATTCGCAGCGGCGCGCAGATCGTGAGCACCGACTACCCGGTCGCCGACCCGACGGTCGGTCCGTACACCGTCCGTGTCGCGCCCGACGACCTGCCCGCGCGCTGCAACCCGGTCAACGCGCCGCACGACTGCCGCGACCGGGAGCTCGAGCGGCTCGGAGGCGGCTGACGCCGACTAGCGCTCGAGGCGGTCGGAGAGCGCGCGGAGGTCCAGGTCGGCGATCGATCGCGCCGCGCTGCGCACCCTCACACCCGGGTCGTCCGGTACCACCGTGCGCGTCACCCACTGGGTGGCGAGCCGGACGACCGCCGCCGGCCGCTCCCGCGCGGCATCCGCGCCGAGGGTCGGCCAGCAGTACGTGTTCACGGTCAGGCGCTGGACGACTCGGGGGTCGACCGCGATGCCCTCGGCGCGCAGGCGTGTGACGACGAACGACGCGAGCACACGCAGCTCGAGCACGCCGCGCCTGAACGACAGTGCGAGGGGCGGCACCGCGGTCAGCACCGCGGCCAAAGGCACCGAGAACCGGTTGCCGATCCGCAGCGTGCGCGTGGCCCAACGGCCCGTGAGCCAGCTCGCGACGAGACCGAGCGGATTGGCCGGACCCGCCGACCACGACTCGCTCACCCGTTCGCACGCAGCATCGGGGTCGGGCACGTCCAACGGATCGGCGACGGCGGACGTGACGGTCCGATCGAGCAGGCGCTCGACCGTCTCCGCAAGGGCCTCGGGAGCCGCCCGCACGCGGGCGACGACGACGTCGGCCACGGCACCGAACGTAGCGCCGCCTCCACTGGTCCCCGTCGCAAGCTCCGGCTCCTACAGCGACGGTCGGCAAAGCCGCCGTCGCTGCCTCCACTGGTCGCCGTCGCAAGCTCCGGCTCCTACAGCGACGGTCGGCAAAGCCGCCGTCGCTGCCTCCACTGGTCGCCGTCGCAAGCTCCGGCTCGTGCACCCCGGTAGCCTCGGGCGCCGTGCCCGGGTGGAACTTCGCGACGGTGTGGTCGGGGATCGCCGAGGCGGTACCCGAGCGGGACGCGCTGATCTGCGGTGAGCGTCACGTCAGCTGGGGTGACTTCGCAGACCGCGCGGCGCGCCTCGCGTCGCACCTGCACGCGCACGGTCTGCGGCCCGGCGACAAGGTCGCGATCGCGATGACGAACACACCCGAGTACCTCGAGACGTTCTTCGCCACGCTGCTCCTCGGGTGCGTGCCCGTCAACGTCAACTACCGCTACGTCACCGACGAGGTGCACTACGTGCTCGACGACTCCGACGCCAAGGTCGTGGTCCACGCCCCCGATCTCGCCGGGACGGTCCGGAAGGCCGCGAAGCGCATCCAAAGACCGTGGCGGCCGCTCATGCTCGAGACCGGCGCGCCCTACGAAGCCGCGATCGCCGATGCACCATCCGATGGCGCGTGGCGTGCTCGACCGCCCGACGGCGACGACCTCGTCTTCCTGTACACCGGCGGCACCACCGGCATGCCCAAGGGCGTCATGTGGCGCAACGACGACCTGTATGTCGCGCTCTGGCAGATGAACCGGCCCGGCACCGAGCCACCTGACCCGCTCGCTGCGGCAGCCGCCGGCAAACGCGTGGGTACCGCCCTCCCCGCGTGCCCGCTGATGCACGGCACCGGCCTGTTCATCGCCTTGTCGACGCTCGCCGGTGCCGGCACGGTCGTGCTGGTCGAGGGTGCAGGCCTCGATCCCGAGCGGATCTGGCGCGATGTCGAGCGCACGCGCGTCCAGGTGCTCACGATCGTCGGCGACGCGTTCGCCCGGCCGCTGCTCGCGGCGCTCGACACGACCCCCGACCGCTGGGACCTGACCGCCCTGCGGGCGATCACCTCGTCGGGCGTGACGTGGAGCCCCGAGACGAAGGAACGCATGCTGCGCCATCTCCCCGACGTCATGCTGATCGACTCGCTCGGCGCGTCAGAAGGGATGATGACCCGCAACGCATCGACCCGCGGCTCCGAGATCAAGCCGGCGCGCTTCGCGGTCAACGAACACGTGAACGTGCTCGACGAGCAGACCGGTCGTGCGGTCAAACCCGGGAGCGACGAAGTCGGCCTGGTCGCCGTATCCGGTCGCATCCCGATCGGCTACTACAACGATCCCGAGAAGACGGCGGCGACGTTCCGCGTGTACGACGGCGTCCGTTACTCGGTCCCCGGTGACTACGCGTCGGTCGACCCCGACGGCACGATCCGCCTGCTCGGGCGCGGCTCGGCGTGCATCAACACCGGCGGCGAGAAGGTGTACCCGGAGGAGGTCGAGCTCGCACTGCGGAAGCACCCGAGCGTGTTCGACTGTGTCGTGGTGGGTGTGCCCGACGATCGGTTCGGTGAAGCGGTGGTCGCGCTCGTCGTGGTGACCGACGGTCACTACGTCGACGAGGAGGAGCTCGAGGCCTGGTCGCGCTCGAAGATGTCCGGGTACAAGAAGCCGAAGCGCTTCTTCTTCGTCCCCTCGCTCGAGCGGTCCGCCGCGGGGAAGGCGAGCTACCGCCGCCTCCGGGCCCTCGCAGCCGACCTCGTGCGCGCCCGGCCGGGGTAGCGCGGCTCAGCCGGCGAGCTTGCCGCCCGCTCGCTCGTCGAGCCACCGGTCGGACACGACGGTCCGGTCGCGCCCTGCGTCCTTCGCCGCGTACAGCGCGGCGTCGGCCGCAGTGAGGAGGCGTTCGCCTTCGAGCGCGTGATCGGGGATCGTCGCCACGCCCGCGCTGGTCGTCACGGGCGCGGCGGTGACCTCGCGCTGGACCGCGGCGCGGACCCGTTCGGCGACCGAGCCCGAGTCACGTGTGCTGCAGCCGGACAGCAACACCACGAACTCGTCGCCGCCGAACCGCGCGACGAGGTCGAATGCCTTCACGTTCGCCTGGAGCACTGCGCCGACCTGGCGCAGCACGTCGTCGCCCACGAGGTGACCGTGCTCGTCGTTGATGTCCTTGAAGTGGTCGATGTCGACGACCATGGCGCTCAGCGGCGTCCCGTCGCGTCGGACGCGCCCGAGCTCGCGCGTGAGGGTTTCCTCCAGCAGCCGGCGGTTGGCCAGCCCTGTCAATGCGTCGCGGGTCGCGAGTCGCTCGACCTCGTCGAGCAGGGCGCGGTGCCGCAACGCGAGGCCGGCGTGCTGCGCCGCCTGATACAGGGTGCGAACGGTGAGCGACGGGATGCGCGCCCCGACGCGACCGCCCCACTCGGCGACCAACAGCCCGAGGTCCTCGTCGTCTGCGCAGATGGGTGCGAGGACGACGTTCGTCGCGGCCGGGAGCAGGTCCGCGGCCTGTTCGTCGTCGAGCGAGCGCACGAGCGAGGGGCATCGGGCGCGCAGCGTCTCGTCACCGCGCCGGGAGGGGCTGTGGCATTCGACCCACTCGCCTTCGCCGTCACGATCGACCGTGCGCGCCCACCATTTGTCGGCCTCACGTCGCACGAGCACGGCGACGCGGCGGAACCCGAGACGGTCGCGGGCATGACGAGCGAGCACGGTTGCGGCGTCGTCGCGCCGGAGCGCGCGCTCGAGGTCCATGTCGAGGTCGACCAGCGCGCCGAGCTGGATGCGGCTGTGCCGCAGCGCGCGCTCGTTCACCGCGGACGAGATCGCCGCCCCCACCGCGAAGAGCAGGAACGCGAGCGCGGCCAGACCCGTCGAGCGGTCGTCGTGCGGGAGATCGAATGTGAGCACTCCGGCTTCGGCTGCCGCGGTGCTCAGGAAAATCAGCAGCGCGCACCACACAGCGACCTTGAGGCCGGTGCGGTGCGACACGAGCAAGGTCACGCTCATCACGTACAAGAACACGAGGAACATCAGCGAGCTCTTGTACCCGCCGGTGCGCGCGACGGCGAACGTCAGGTACGCGCCGTCGGCGAGGACCGACGCCGACACGAGCCAGGTCGCGCGCCGCGACCATCGACGACTGACGAGCGCCTCGGCACCGACGAGGGCGACGTAGCAGGCGGTCGCGGCGGCGAGCGTCCAGCTCTCCCGCCCGACGAGCGCGGGAACGCCGAGCACGAACGCGGCCGCGAGCAGCCGCAGGGTGAGGAGAGCGTTGAGGCGCTGCGCGAGCGGGACCAGCTCGTCGCGCGTCTCGATCGCGTTCACGCGAACTCCAGGTACTCCCGGTACTCGGTACCGGGAGCCGACGCGAGCTTCGGCTCCCGACGGTCGAAGCGACGGTGCACGACGAGGAACAGCAGCACGAGGCCGGCGAGCGAGAGCACGACCACGTACGAGTGCGCTACGCGCGCCAAGGGGGTCTTGCCGACTTCCCTCACGACCCACGTCGTGTCACCGATCACCCCGTCGAGCGGGCCGACCGTCGGCTGCACCGCGCCCGTCCCCGTCGGCGCCGGTGTCCGCGGGACGGAGACGGCGCTCGGCGGCGGGCTCAACGGCGCGGGTGGCACGAAGAGCGGCGGCGCGGCGGCCGGCGCGGGCGAGGCGGCGGCAGGCTGGCCCACCCGGCTCGGCTGGAAGCTCGGCGGCGTCGCCGGGGCCGGCTGGGACGGCGACACCGATCGCAGCGCCGCGGGCACGCCCGAGGCCTTCACCGGCGGCCCGTGGTGCACGGGCCGCGGGGTGTCGGTCGTCGTCCGAGCAGCCGCTGCGCGCACCGGATGCGGCAGGTGCAGGTGCGGGTGCGGCCGGTGGGGGTGCGGCGGGGTGGCCGTGCCCGCGCTGGCACCAAGGGTCAGCCAGGCCGCGACGAGTAGGCCTGCGGCCACCACCCGGCCGATGACACAGCGCTTCGTCCGCACGGGGCTCCTAGGGAGCGCACCAGAGAATTCCCTGCCATCATCGGTATCGGAAGAATCCGCCTCCGATCTTGAGTCATCGGGGAAAAAAACTCTCGACCTGGCGCTGCCCCCGGAGGGGGCCTGCTCGAAAGGGCGGAATCGGGTGATCCTCACCCAGTACTACCTGGAGTGCCTCTCGCACGCCTCGTACCTCGTGGGCGACGAGCACTCGGGCCGCGCCGTCGTGGTGGACCCGCAGCGTGACGTCGGGGAGTACCTGCAGGACGCCCAGGCCGCGGGCCTGAGCATCGAGCGGGTCATCGAGACGCACCTGCACGCCGACTTCCTGAGCGGCCATCTCGAGCTCGCGGCCCAGACCGGCGCGGTCATCTCGTACGGCGAGCCGGCCGACGTCGAGTTCCCGATCGAGCGGCTCACGGACGGCCGGCGGCTGTCGCTCGGTGACGTGACGCTCGAGGTCCGCGCGACGCCCGGCCACACGCCCGAGTCGCTCAGCGTCGTCGTGTACGAGCACGCGGCCGACGCCGCGCCGAGCGCCGTTCTGACCGGGGACACCCTGTTCATCGGCGGCGTCGGCCGTCCCGATCTGCTGTCGTCCGTGGGCGCCACCGCCGACGAGCTCGCACGCCGCCTCTACCACTCCCTGCACGAGAAGCTGCTCACCCTCCCCGACGAGACGCGCGTCTTCCCCGCGCACGGCGCGGGCTCGGCATGCGGGAAACAGCTCTCGACGGAGACGCAGTCCACCATCGGCCAGGAGCGGCTGACGAACTATGCGTTGCAGCCGATGAGCGAGGACGAGTTCGTCGCGCTCGTCACCGAGGGTCAGCCGTTGGCGCCCACCTACTTCTCGTTCGACGCACGACGCAACCGCGAGGCGCGACCGGTCCTCGACGAGCAGCACGCACCGCCGGCAATGTCGATCGACGACGTGCTGGCCGCGCAACGTGAGGGTGCGGTCGTGCTGGACACGCGCGAGCCCGCGGAGTTCGCGGCCGGACACCTCCGCGGTGCCGTCAACGTCAGCTTGCTGGGCCGGTTCGCGGAGTGGGCGGGCGACGTGCTGCGCCCCGACGACGCGATCGTGCTCGTCGCCGTGCCCGGCACCGAGCTCGAGGCCAAGGTGCGCCTCGCCCGCATCGGGTTCGACGACGTCGTCGGCTCGCTCGCCGAGCCACTGGCTGTCCTCGCCGTACGGCCGGAGCTCGTCGAGCGCTCGTCGCGCCTCACCGCCACCGAGCTCGACGAGCGCCGCCGGCAGGTGCCCGGGCTCCAGCTGCTCGACGTGCGCAACCCCGGTGAGATCGCGTCCGGCGCGATCCCGGGCGCGCTCCCGACGCCGCTCCCCCGGCTCGTCGAGGCCGTGGCGATGCTCCACGCCGAGATCCCGACCGTCGTCTACTGCGCGAGCGGGACGCGCTCGATGATCGCGTCGAGCGTGCTGCGTGCCCGCGGCTTCACCGACGTGTCCGACGTGCTCGGTGGCTACGAGGCGTGGAAGGCTCGCGCCGCATGAGCGAGGTCGAGCCGGCCGGGTATCCCGGCCGGCAGCGAGCGGGGGCCGAGCGCCCCGGCGCGGAGCGCCAGGAGCGGAGAAGGTGAGCGAGGTCGATGTCGAGGAGTCGCGCCGCCGGATCGACGGCGGTGCGCTGCTGCTCGACGTGCGCACCGCCGAGGAGTGGGAGGCCGGCCACGTCGAGGGCTCCACGTGGATCCCGATGGCCGAGCTCGTCGCCCGGCGCGCCGAGCTGCCCGGCGACCGCGAGCTGGTCGTCATCTGCCGTTCCGGGGGCCGCTCGGCAAAGGCAACCGAGGCCCTCGTGAAGTGGGGCTACCACGCGGCGAACGTCGCCGGGGGCGCGCAGGCATGGGTGTCGGCGGGCTATCCGCTCGTGCGCGACGACGGGTCGCCCGGCGTCGTCGACTGAGCGGGGGCGCAGCGCCGCCCACGAACCCCAGCGACCGGTCTGACTACCCGCCGGTAACGTGGGCCCGTGGGCGTCCCCCCCTTCGACCGCGCCGAGATGCTGCTCCGCCTCGCCGACGAGCAGTTCGACGTCCTGGTCGTGGGCGGTGGCATCACCGGGACCGGCGTCGCCCTCGACGCCGCGAGCCGCGGCCTGCGCACCGCGCTCGTCGAGCGTGCCGACTTCGCGTCGGGTACCTCGTCGAAGTCGTCGAAGCTGGTCCACGGTGGGATCCGCTACCTCCAGCAGCGAGAGGTCGGCCTGGTCTACGAGAACCTGCACGAGCGTCAGCTCGCGCTGCGAAACGCGCCACACCTGGTGCGCGTGCTGCCCTTCCTCATCCCGATCTTGTCGCGCGACGGGCTGATCGACCGCCGAATCGCGCGCGCACTCGGGCTCGCGATGTGGATGTACGACTTCACCGGCGGGATCCGCATCCGCAAGATGCACAAGCGGATCGACAGGGACGAGGCGCTTGCTCACATGCCGACGCTGCGGCGCGACAACGTCTCGGCCGCGTACCTGTACTACGACGCGCAGACCGACGACGCGCGTCTCACGTTGTGCATCGCGCGCACCGCGGCCACACAGGGTGCCGCGGTCGCCAACCGCGCCGCGGTGACGAAGCTGCACAAGGACGCCGCCGGCCGGGTGCGGGGCGCGACGATCTCGGCCGACGGACAAGACGTCGACGTGCGAGCGCGCGTCGTGGTGAACGCGTGCGGCGTGTGGTCCGACGACGTGCGGGCGCTCGACGAAGGTCGGCACCCGGCGTCGATCCGGCCCGCCAAGGGCGTCCACATCACGGTCCCCTGGGCGAAGGTCCGCAACGACATCGCGGCGATCGTCCCGGTGCCCAAGGACCGCCGCTCCGTGTTCGTCGTGCCGTGGGGCGACTTCACGTACGTCGGCACGACCGATACCGACTACGACGGGCCGCTCGACGACCCGCAGTGCGATCCCTCCGACGTCGCCTACCTGCTGCGGGCGCTCAACCACGCCATCGCCGAACCGGTCACCGAGGCGGACGTCGTCGGCACCTGGGCGGGGTTGCGCCCGCTGCTGCGCACCGCCCGGAGCGAGCGCACCGCCGACCTCTCGCGCCGCCACGACGTGCTCGTGTCCGACAGCGGCGTCGTCACGATCAACGGCGGCAAGCTCACGACATACCGCCGCATGGCTGCCGACACCGTCGACCGCGTCCAGCGTGTCCTCGGCGTTCGTCGCACGCGTTGTCGCACCAAGCAGCTGCTGCTGCTCGGAGCCGACGGCTTCGAAGATCCGCCCGACACGAACGAGCCGAGCGTCCACGACCACCTCGCCGGCCGGTACGGCACCGAGGCCGACACGGTGCTCGCCCTCGTGCGGGACGACCCCTCCCTCGGCGACCGACTCGTGCCGGGCCTCCCCTACCTGCGCGCGGAGGCCGTGCACGCGGTGCGCCACGAGATGGCCCGCACGCTCGACGACGTGCTGTCGCGGCGGACCCGGGCTCGGCTCCTGGCGCGCGACGCATCCGTCGCGGCGGCTGACTCGGTCGCCGAGCTGATCGCACCCGACCTCGGCTGGGACGAGACGCGGGTCACGCGCGAGGTCGAGGGCTACCGGGCCTCGGCCGCGGCCGAGCGCGACGCCGCGGGGCTGCCCGATGCCGCGCTCGACGCGTCACTCGGCGCGTAGGTCGCCCGAGCGGAATGAGGGTCGAGCGCGGACAGCCGACGCCGCCGATCGCGTTCGCGGGCGACGCCGCGAGCGCGACCGCGCACCTCGACACGGCCGTGGTCGCCGTCGACGACGCACTGTTCACGCGGCTGGAAGGCGCGTGCGCGCAGGTGTCGCGGGACGCGGCCGCGCTCGCCGAGGCGAGCCGCGACTGGTGGCCCCTCGCGATGATCTGGGCGCTCGACAACCAAGTTGCCGCGCGTGGCTGCGTGCTCGCTCGGCCGGGCTCGGGCGACGAGGTGGCGGCCGTCCTCCGCGTCTGCAACGAGGAGCGCGTGCCGGTCACCGCGGTGGCCGGGCGCAGCGGCGTGTGCGGGGGCAGCGTGCCGTTGCACGGGGGCGTCGCGCTCGACCTCTGCGGGCTGGCGGGCATCGTCGCCGTCGACCGCGAGTCGATGATCCTCGACGTGCGCCCGGGCACGTTCGGCACACCGCTCGAAGACGAGCTGCGGGCGGAGCACGGGGTGACCGTCGGGCACTGGCCGCAGTCGGTCGACCTGTCGACCGTCGGCGGTTGGCTCGCATGTCGCGGCGCGGGCCAGTACTCGACGCGCTACGGCAAGATCGAGGACATCGTCATCGGTCTCGACGTCGCGCTCGCCGACGGCCGAATCGTGCACACGGGCGGCGCGCCGCGCGCCGCGGTCGGTCCCGATCTCACCCAGCTCTTCGTCGGCAGCGAAGGCACGCTCGGCGTGGTCACCGGCGCGCGCCTGCGCCTGCACCCCGCGCCCCCGACTGAGCAGCGCGCCGCGTTCGGGTTCTCCTCGTTCACCGACGGCCTCGACGCGTGCCGCCGCATCCTGCACCGGGGAGCGACCCCCGCGGTGCTACGGCTGTACGACGACGTCGAGGGCCAGCGCAACTTCGAGACCGGCGACCTCCACCCACTCCTGGTGCTCGACGAGGGCGACGACCACGTTGTCGACGCCGCGATGGCCGTCGTTCACGAGGAGTGCGCACGCGCGAAGGCGCTCGACCAGAACGCGGTCGCCAAGTGGCTCGAACACCGCAATGACGTGCAGGCACTCGAGGTGCTGATCTCCCGCGGGTACGTCGTCGACACGATGGAGATCGCGGCGCGCTGGTCGGCGCTCCCGGCGATCTACGAGTCAGCGACCGCCGCCATCCGCGGCGTCGAGCACACGCTCATCGCGTCCGCGCACCAGTCGCACTCGTACTCCGACGGCGCGTGCCTGTACTTCACCTTCGCCGGCCAGCCGCCGCCCGACCAGCGCGAGGCTTACTACCGCGCCGCGTGGGACGCGGGCACGCGCGCGGTGCTCGAGCACGGCGGCGCCCTGAGCCATCACCACGGCGTCGGCCTCAACCGTGCCCGGTTCGTGCGCGAGGCGCTTGGCGGCGCGTTCGCCGTGCTCGAGGCGGCGAAGGCGGCGCTCGACCCCCGCGGCATCCTCAACCCCGGGAAGCTCGGCCTCCCCGACCCCTGGGACCCGCCCGCTTTCTGATGCGTACCCAACCGTCGTAATCCGGGTCCAGATACGCCTCGTGAGCGCAGAGCGCATCCTCGTGGTCGACGTCGGCACGTCGTCGGTGCGCGCCGCGGTCGTCGATGCCGACGCGAACCTCGCGTGTGAGTACCGAGAGGCCACGCTGCCCGACTCGCCGGCCCCGGGCCTCGTCGAGTTCGACGCCGCCGAGCTCGCCGCGGTCGCGCTCCGCCTCGCGTCCGCCGCGCTGGACGACGCCGGACCGGTTACCGCGGTCGGCATCGCGAACCAGCGCGGCTCGACCGTCGTCTGGGACCGCGCGACCGGTGAGCCCGTGGCGCCGGGGCTCGGCTGGCAGGACCTGCGCACGGTCGGCCGCTGTCTCGAGCTCGGCGCGCAGGGCCTGAGGATCGGCCCGAACCTCTCGGCAACGAAGGCGGAGCACATCCTCGACGCGGTCGACCCCTCACGCGAGCGCGACCTGTGCTTCGGCACCGTCGACTCCTGGATCGTGTGGGTGCTCTCGCGCGGCACCACACACGTCACCGACGCGACCAACGCGGCGATCACGGGCTTGCGCGCACCGGGCAACGACGGGTGGTCGCCGCGGGTGCTCGAGGCACTCGGTATCCCCGAGCGGATCCTGCCCGCGGTCGTCGACTCGTCGGGCGTCTGCGGGGAAGCGGCCGCGCTGCCGGGCGCGCCGCCGATCGCGGGCCTGATAGGCGACCAGCAGGCGTCCTTGCTCGGCCAGGGCTGTGTCGCGCGGGGAGACGCCAAGATCACGTTCGGAACCGGTGGCGTGCTCGATCTCGTCGTCGGTGCGGAGCAACCGGGGACCGCGCGGGGCAGTGCCGGTAGCTTCCCGATCGTGACGCGCCGGGTCGCGGGCACCGACACGTGGGGCGTCGAGGCGATGATGCTCTCGGCGGGCACGAACGTCGAGTGGCTGCGCGACGACCTGGGGCTGATCGAGCAGGCGAGCGACTCGGACGATCTGGCTGCGTCGTGTGACGACACCGGCGACGTCTGGTACGTCCCCGCGTTGCTCGGCCTGGGCACACCCCGCTGGGACTACGGCGCGCGTGGAACGTTCGTCGGGATCACGCGCGGCACCGACCGCGCGCAGATCGTCCGCGCGGTCCTCGAAGGGATCGCGCATCGCGGCGTCGATCTCGTCGAGGCGGCCGAAGCCGACACACACCAGCGCGTCGACGTGCTGCGCGTCGACGGCGGCATGACCGCCAACGCCACGTTCCTCCAAGCGCTCGCCGACGCGGGCAGCCGGGCGGTCGAGCTGTCACCGCTCCGCGAGGCGACGGCGCTCGGCGCGGCGTTCACGGCTGGTCTCGCAACCGGCATGTGGCGCAGCGACGACGACATCGCCGCGACCTGGCAACCGACCACGACGTTCGAGCCCCGGCGCGCGCTCGACCGCGGCCGCTGGCGTGAAGCGGTCGACCGGGCCGCGCGTTGGCTGCCCGAGCTCTCGACGATCGACTTCTAGGGCACGCGTCCGTACACTGCGCGCGTGGCGACCATCGCCGCGCTCGTCGCCCGTGTACTCGGGGATGCCGCGGAGCGCCTGCCGGTCGCGATCGAGGCGTACGACGGCAGCCGGCTGGGCCCGGCCGACGCGCCGGCGACGATCGTCGTGCGTTCCCCCGATGCGCTCGTGCGCCTGGCACACGCGCCGAGTGAGCTGGGGCTGGGCCGTGCCTACGTCACCGGTGATCTCGACGTCCAGGGCGACATCTTCGCCGCGCTCGAGCTACGCGACGCGCTGCCCATGGTTCGGATCGGTGCCCGGCACGCGATTGGTCTCGCCCGTCTGGCCGGCGTCCGCGTGCTGCGCCCCCTGCCCCCGCCATCCGAAGAGGCGCGCCTCCATGGGCGCCGGCACTCCAAGGCGCGCGATGCCGCCGCCATCGCGCACCACTACGACGTGTCGAACGACTTCTACCGGCTGGTGCTCGGCCCGTCGCTCACGTACTCCTGCGCGGTCTGGACCGACGGCACGACCACGCTCGAGGACGCGCAGGCGAACAAGCACGAGCTGATCTGCTCGAAGCTCGGCCTCGAGCCCGGCATGCGGCTCCTCGACATCGGCTGCGGTTGGGGAGGGATGCTCCTCCACGCGGCCCGCGAGCACGGCGTGCGCGCGGTCGGCGTGACCGTCTCGCGGGCACAGGCCGAGCTCGCGGCGAAGCGGGTCGCCGACGCCGGGCTCGGCGACCGGGTCGAGGTGCGCCTCCAGGACTACCGCGACGTCGACGACGGGCCGTACGAGGCGGTCAGCTCGATCGGGATGTTCGAGCACGTCGGTCTGAGCCGGCTCGCGACCTACTTCTCGACGTGCTTCGAGCTCCTGGCACCCGAGGGCCGTCTGCTCAACCATGGCATCAGCCGCCCTGCGCACGGCCGCACCCGACGACGGACCCGGCGGCGCACCCCACCGCACCCGGACCGGTTCATCGACCGGTACGTGTTCCCCGACGGAGAGCTGCACGAGCTCGGCGTCGTGGTCTCCGCGATCCAACACGCGGGGTTCGAGGCGCGCCACGTGGAGAGCCTGCGGGAGCACTACGCGCGCACGCTGCGGTGCTGGGTGCAGAACCTCGAGCGCGACTGGGCCGACGCCGTGTGCGAGGTCGGCGAACGCCGTGCACGCGTCTGGCGGCTGTACATGGCGGCCTCCGCGGTCAACTTCGAGAACGACCGGACCCAGGTGCACCAGGTGCTCGCGACGAAGACCGAGCACGGCCGCAGCGGGCTGCCGTTGCGCCCGCAGTTCGTCCCCTAGCAGAGGTCGCGGCGCGGTCACGGCGCCTCACCGCTCGTGTTCTGCCCGGCGTGCCAAGGCCGGGAGCGTGGCGGCGTCTGGTCCCCCTCGTGCTCGGCGTCGCCGCGCCCGGCCTGGCGGCGTGCTCGAGCTCTGACCCGACGAGACCGGGGGCGCAGCGCGCCACGACGACCGCCGGCACGGCTCCGCGTGTGCCGCCCCCCGAGGTGCAGGTGCGCGGCGCGTACCTCGCGTCGTGGGATGCGTACGCGCACGCGATGCGGACGCTCGACCCGACCGGGCTCGACTGCTGCCACGCCGACACCACCCTGGCGACGCTGTACCGAACCGTCGACGAGCACCTTCGCACGCGTCGCAAGGTCCGCGTCGCGGTGACACACGATCTCCACGTCGCGTTCCTCGGGCCGGACCGGGCGATCGTCACCGACCACGTCGTCGATGACTCGGTCGCCTTCGACGCCGACACCGGACAGGACCTCGAGCAACCCGCGCACCTCGCGCAGCTGCTGCAGTTCACCCTCGAACGCCGGGAGGGCGTATGGAAGGTGGTGCTCACCGTCGGGTACTGAGCCGGCGGGCGACGGTCGCGGCCTACGCCGTGACGCTGGCACTCGTCACACCGCTGCCGGCTGCGGCCGAGCCGTACTCCATCGACGTCGACGCGACGACCGACGCGAACGGGGCGACCGTGCAGGTCGTCGAGGGATCGCAGTCCGCGACGCCCGGCGCCACCGGCGGCGGGTGCACGCTGCGGTACGTCTCGATCGCCCTCGATCCCGTGAACATGCTTCCTCTTCTCCATGCGGCTATCGGGCCACCACCTTCGCCGGATCACCGGCCGTTCCACGTGCTCTGCGGGGAGCGGTACATCACGACGGTGTGGGCGATCCCCCGCGCCGCGGTGGCCGCGATCGCCGAGCGCGTTGCCCGTCAGCTCCTCGCGCGCGTCGAGTTCCCGACCCTGGAGATCGGCGTCAACCCGACGACCGGCCTCGCCGGTCTCGAGTCCTGGTACTGGATCGACGGATACGACGGCCGGCCCGTCACCGCGGCCCGTGCCGAGTTCGGGATCTCGATCGAGCTCGAGGTGCGGGTCTCCGACGTGCGCTGGGAGTTCGGTGACGGCACCACCGTCGTCGCCGGACTCGGCGAGCGGTATCCGGCGCGCTCGAGCGTGACGCATACCTACGAGCGATCCGGCGCGTACACGGTGGGCGCCGGGTTCGGGTACCGCTCGCGGTACCGCGTCGACGGCGGCGAGTGGACCGACCTCGAGGCGGTCCCACGCACGGCCGAGCGCAGCTACGACGTACGAGAGGTCCGGAGCGCGTTGACGCGCTGACCGCTGGACGTCACGGGCGTCGGGCTGGAACGCTGCTGGCCGTGGCCACCCGTCCGCCTGCCGTGCGGATCGACGACCTGGCCGATCCGCAGTTCCCTCCGCACATCGCCGAGATGCTGGGTGCCATCGCGCCGATCGCCGCCGAGATCCGACTCGAACCGGAGCCGTTGCTCGCGCAGGCGTGCGTGGCAACCGGTTTGTCCGACTTCGGCGACGACGCCTTCCGCGAGCGGCTCGACGTGCTCTGCCGCGCGTTGCGCGAAGAGGCCGGCCTCAGCCCGATGGGGAAGGTCAGCTCGCAGAGCCAGCTCGTCAAGCTCCTGAGCAACCGGTTGCTGATCGAGGATCTGGTGGCGCGTCATCCGGAGATCCGCGACGTCGAGATCGCGCAGCCGATCATCATCGCGGGACTCCCGCGCACCGGCACGACGCACCTCCACAACCTCATCGCGGCCGACCCGGCGATGCGCTCGCTTCCCTACTGGGAGAGCCTTGAGCCGGTGCTCCCCGCCGCGGAGCAGCCGGCACCGGGCGAGCCCGACCCGCGCCTGGCGCGCACTGCGCAAGGGCTCGCATTCCTCGACGAGACGGTCCCGTACTTCAAGCGCATGCACGAGATGACGGTCGACCACGTGCACGAGGAGATCCACCTGCTCGCGATCGACTTCTCGACGATGCTCTTCGAGACGATGGCCGTCATGCCGACGTGGCGCGACTACTACAAGGCGCACGACCAGACGCCGTCATACCGCTATCTGAGGAAGGTGCTCCAGGTGCTGCAGTGGCAGCGCGGCGGCGACCGTTGGATCCTGAAGTCACCGCAGCACCTCGAGCAGTTCGGGCCGCTCACCACCGTGTTCCCGGACGCCACGTTCGTCATCACGCACCGCGACCCGGTGTCGATCACTGCATCGCTGGCGACGATGATCTCGTACACCGCCCGGACGAGCACCGAGCGCGTCGACCCCCCGAAGATCGGCCGGTACTGGGCCGGCCGCATCGAGGACAAGCTGCGCGCGTGCATGCGCGATCGCCACGTGCTTCCCGCCGACCGGTCGATCGACGTGCGCTTCGACGAGTTCATGGCCGACGACGTGGCGATGGTCGAGCGCATCTACAAGCTCGCCAACCAGCCATTCACGCGCGACGTGCGCGATGCGATGGATGCGTTCATGCTCGAGCACCCACGCGGCCTCCACGGCGGCGTCATCTACGACCTCGAAGGTGACTTCGGCATCGACCCCGCCGAGCGCCGCGCCGCGATGCGCGACTACTCGCAGCAGTTCGACGTCGCGGACGAGTACCCGGCCTAGCTGGGCGCGGTCGGCGGCACCGGGCGGCAGAGCAGCTGGCCGCCGCCCGACGCGAGTAGCCGGCCGGTCTCCGACCACAGGCGCGACCGGAAGCCGACCAGCCCGTCGGCGCCCACCGGAGCCGCGGCCTCGACGAAGAGCCACTCGGATGTGGGCTCGAGCCGGTGGAACGACGTGGTGACGTCGATGTTGGGGGCGATGAAGCCGATCGGGTCCCGGTACGCGCGCACCGCAGCAGGCCAGCCCATGGTGTCGACGAGCAGCAGGCTCCGCGCGGCCTCGACGAACGGGTCGTCGAAGGCCGGCCGCGGGCGGTAGCGCATCCAGCCGCGGTACACCGGCCTGCCCGGCTCACGCTCGGTCCAGTTGTCGATCCAGTCGAGCGGTCGTTCCTCCAGGTTGTCCCAGAAGCGGTAGACGACCGGTGCCTCGATCCCGCGCATGCGCTTCTCGCGCGAGGGCACCGACGCCGGCCGGGCGACGTCGGGCATCGGTGCGTCGTCGTGTGTCAGCCCGTCGACGTCGCCGATCGTCCAGACCAGCGCCTCGAGCACGGCCCGGTCGCCCTGCGTCATCGAGACGCGCAAGGCCTCGGCGGCGCGGGTGGAGCGGAGCACGTCGACTCGGAGGTCGAACGGCTCGAAGCGCGCGACCGAGAGGAACTGTGCGCTGAACGTCGCAGGCCGGGCGAAGCGCGACTCCGCTCCGGCAGCACGCAGCGCGATCTACGCGACATAGCCGCCATTCGGGCCCCAGATCTCCCGATCCGGCGAGATCGGGGTCAGCCGCGCAGCGAGGCGGTCTTGACGACCTCGGTCGTCGGCCGCTCGGGCGTCGCGCTCGGGTAGAACCAGCGGAACCACAGGCGGCCGCGTGGGTGACCGGCCGTCGACAGCCAGTTCTTGTGGCCCGGGTCGTCGTGCGCGACGACGAGCTCCCACGAGCCGTCGGGTTCGTACTCCACTTGCGCGCCGTTGATCGTGACGCGCTCGTAGTCGTAGTTGTACGTGTGCAGGAACTGGTTCCAGAGGCACAGGTTCCAGAACGCGCACTCGGGTGAGCGGCCGCGGATCATCAGCGCCTCGTCGGGCGCGAGGTCGAAGCTGCCCATCGCGTACGCGGCGTCACCGGCCGCCCAGCCGACGGTCACCCGCTGCACGGGGTACGGCTCGTCGACCTGGTTCGGGTCGCCCAGCGCGAGCGGGACCATGTTCGCCTGGTCTCTGACCCACGTCGCCGCGGCGCGGAACCGCCGGGCGAGATCGGCGTCGTCCTGACGGTATGTCGCGGGCGGGTCGACCGACTCGATGTGCCACTCGCAGCGCTTCCCGTTCACGGGGTCGTCGAGGTAGTCGCGCGTGATCGCGACCACGGCATCCGGCTCGAGCTGGAGGAAGGGACCGTCCCACCCCGCGGGACGCGCGGGCGCGAGCACGGCTTCGAACGTGCCGTCCTGGCCGATCTGGAGATGATCACGGTCGTTGAGCGCGCCGACGATCCGGTCCGAGTAGCGGCCGTCGCGTGGCCCGCCGTAGACGGTGAGCGACAGGTACGCCGCGTCGCCCGCCTTCCCTCGAACCCGGTACTTGCGCGACGGATCGATCGGCGCGTGCTGGTAGAACGCGTCCGCGTTGTCGCCGCCCCATTTCTTGTAGGGGCCGACGATGTCGACGAAGCGGGGGTTGTCGGGATCGGCCCACACCTGGGTGTCGAGCGCCACGCGCAGGATCGAGAAGATCCACTTGTAGCCCTCGAGCACCTGCTGGTCGTCGGCGAGCGCGCGCTCGCCGGACAGGAACCGGTCGTCGAGGCCGCTCAGGACGTCGAGCAGCTCGTGGACGGCAGCAGTGGTCTCGTACGTGCGCTCGCTCACGCCCCTACTCGCTCTCTCGCTGCGCGCCGGGATACTCGGCGCGCGGGCGCTCGTTCGCTGGTTGGACCGCGTCGCCGACGCGGATCCGTCCGCCCTCCAGGATCTCGGCGCGCAGGCCGCCGCGGTGGACCAACGCCCTGCGGACGCCGGGGCGGGTCAGACCCTCGAGGTACGTGCACGGCTCGGAGAGGTCGTAGCCGCGCAGCAGCACGTCGCCGACGCGGAACTCGCGGCCGACGAGATGGTTGAGCGGGACGCCCTCGGTGACGAGGTTGCGGCGCGTCTCCCGCTCCGAGAGCTCGATCTCGTACTCGCTCACGGCGCCGGCGACCGCCTCGCGCTCGATGAGCGTGACGGCACGCTTGCCGACCTTCGTGCCGGAGTACTTGCCGGCATCGATCGCGTAGCGGTCGCCGTCGATGCCGCGACCCGCGAGCGCCTCGACCTCGTCGCGGGGTTCCATCGGCGCGCCTTCACCGGGCGCCACGAAGATCGCGACGATCCGCCCCTCGAACACGCCGCCAGTCTGCCCGACCAGCGCCCGATCTGGACCTGCAATAGCAGGTTCAGAAACGCAACAACCAAGGGCCTTGTTGCGTTTCTGAGCATGCCCGGGCAGGTCAGGCGCGGGGCTGGAGCCACTCGGCCCAGCCGGTGCCCGCGTCGTCCTCCGCGACCGTGAAGCGGCACAGAGCGCGCGGGAAGCGCGCGGTACGGCCGTCGGGCGCGACCAGCGGCACGGGCGCGGCCGCGACCACCTCGACCTCGACCTCGAGCTCGTGGTTCAGGACCACGCGCGCCGCGTACGGAATGCCCTCGCGCCCGAGGCGCGTCTCGACGAACGCATGCGTGACGGGCTCCGGCGCGTCGCCGAGGCGCCACACGTAGCCGCCGCACACGTCCATGCCGTCGACCTTCACGACGTTCGCTGCGAAGGCCTCGCCGACCTGGAACGCCGCCCAGTGCCACCCGAGCGCCCACCAGTCCCGGTCCCCCCAGGAATGGTCGCGCTCGCCGCGACCTTCGAACGGGATCCGGTCGGGACCGATGAGCAGCTCGCCGTGCACGACGCCGGCGTGCTCGTAGTGCGCGTGGCCGCTGCCGTCCGGGTAGGGGTAGTCGTACACCGGGGACGTCACCTCCCACTCGAGGTCGAGGCCGACGGGCAGGCGCTCGCCGAGCTCGCCGCGGTACGCGTCGGTCGGGTCGTCGAGCCGGACGCCGAACGCCTCCAGCCCGATGCCCCAGTGCTCCATCGGCGTCTCGCAGACGAGCTCGGCCCACAGCGCGTCGGCCCGTACCTCGAGATCGACCGCGTCGAGCGCCGCCTCCGAGCGGGGCAGCGGCACGTCGTGGTCGCGCACGACGACGAGCCCCTGCTCCGGCGAGACCAGGTACGCCCAGTACCAGGCGACGCCCCGGTGCGGCACGAACCCGAGCCGGAGGTACCCGCCGGTGCCGTCGTCGCGGGAGAAGTCGAAGTACCACGACTCCTGCCAGTGCTCACCCGGCCCCGGCTCGTGGACGCCCTCGTCCGCGGGCGTGCTGGCGACCATCATGTGCGGGCCAACAGCGGGACGTAGTACGGCGTCGAGTCGTCGGCGTCGATCTCCGGCGTGTGCTCGATCATCGACAGCGCGGCGTACACGTCGCGGCTGTCACGAGGCACGGACCAGTCCAGCTCGTCGGCGACGCCGGCGATCTCGGCAAACGGGCGCAGGAACGTGAAGTACACGTACGCGCCCGAGTCGATCTTCTCCGCGCGCGACATGCCGGCGACGAGCCGGTAGAGCGCACGTTGCGCGCGCTTGACCGAAGCGGCGAGCTCGTCGACCGTGCTTACGTCGAGCGTGGTGAGCGTGCCGCCCCGTTCGGTGGCGAACACCCCGGCCGCCGCGACGTGCGGGAGATAGTCGGCAGGATCGGTGATCGACGTCCCCCAGTCGGTGACCTCGACGTGGCGCACACCGTCGAGAACGAACGCAGCGAGCACGTTGTCGTGCGGAATGGCGCCGCACACCTCGGCGCTCCACGGAAAATGGCTGACGCCGATGCCCGAGAAGTGGCGTACCAGCAACGTGCGGCCGTCCGGCAGAGGGTACGGCCCGGTGTCCTGGTACCCGGCGCGGGTGTCGAAGTAGAGGAGGAAGCAGAACGACGTGAGCCCCGCGTTCACCCGGGCGAGTCGGGCCCGAGCCGTGTCGTCCATCGGGGTGCAACCGGCGACGATCTCCCCGAGGAACTCGGGACCATAAGCCCGCACCGCACGCGGCGAGGTGTCGATGGCCTGATGGGTCCCGTCAGCTCGGAACGCGGCGGCCGCGGGCTCCCAGAACGAGAGGATCGCGTCCATGGTCGCCTCGTCGGTCGCGCCATCGACGAGCCCGAACGGCGTGAGCACCTGCCGTCCGACGAGCGCGATGTTCGCGATCGACCACAGGTGCACGGCGTCGACCTGGTTCCCCGGGCGGTGGCCGGCAGCCCCGAGTGCGTCCGGGGGCGTCGCGTCGGCGATCACGCGCATCAGCTCCGGATAGCGCCGGTAGCACTCGACGCCGGCAACGAGGATGTAGGGCGTCACCGGGATGAGGGCGGACTCGAGCGCGGTGCGCTCCACCGTCATCGTCCGCGCGGCACGCCCGTGATACGCGATCCAGGCGTCGACTTCGTCCCGGTTCATCTCCACGGTCGCGCTCGCTCGGCGTCGGGATACCCGACGCCGCCTCCGGACTCTCGCCGCTCCATCCTCACGGTCGCGCTCGCTCGGCGTCGGGATACCCGACGCCGCCTCCGGACGCTCGCCGCTCCATCCTCAGCAGGTGCGCAGCACGCCGTCGGTGCCGCTGCAATCGACCTCGACCGCAGTGCCGTCGGCGGGGCGTGTGCCGTTCAGCTCGGTCGCCATGATGCAGGGAACCCGGTATTCGCGGCTGACGATACCGATGTGCGAGAGCGGCGTCCCCGAGAAGCACACGACTGCGGTGAGCTCGTCGAAGATCGGCGCGAGAAACGTGGCGCCCGCGTCCTGCACGCCGGCGACGATCTCCGCTGCCGACGAATCCATGAGCGCGAGCACGTCGTCGGGCGTCACGAGCATCCGCCACCGCCCGCGCACCGGCGCCGCGTCGAACGCCTTCGTCCCTCTCGCGACCTCCACCTCTATGGCCTCGCTCGCTCGCCGAATAGCACCGAGCTTCGTTTCTCCGACCTGAAGGACCGTTCGCTCGGCTGTGCCTCCGCTCGCTTCGCTCCCTGCGGCACCTCTATGGCCTCGCTCGCTCGCCGAATAGCACCGGGCTTCGTCTCTCCGACCTGAAGGACCGTTCGCTCGGCTGTGCCTCCGCTCGCTTCGCTCCCTGCGGCACGTTGCTCACACGACGGAACCTAGTCTTCAGTGCTGTGAACGGCCGGACGAAGGAGCACACGATCGACGCCGACGGCGTGCGCGTGCACGCGGTCGAGTGGCAACCCGACGAGTCGGCGTCGTCGGGGCGGCGTGTGCTGCTCGTGCACGGGCTCGGCGCGAACACGCTCTCGTGGATGCCGGTCGGCCAGCGAATCGCCGATCGGCTGGGCGCGACGGTCACCGCCATCGACCTCGTGGGGTTCGGGCGCACGCGCGCGCCCGAACGCCCGGCGAGCATCGACACCAACCAGCAGCTGGTCACGGCCGTGCTGGAGCAGCTCGGTCCGGCCGTCGTCGTCGGCAACTCGATGGGCGGCGCGCTCGGCATCGCCGTGACCGCGCGACGCCCGGAGCTCGTCGACGCACTCGTGCTCGTCGACCCGGCGCTCCCTCAGACACGGCCCAACTTCTTCGCGATGGTGCGCCTGGCGCGCCTCTGGCCGGTCATGACACCGATCGGGCACCACTGGATCGGCGCGCGCGCACGCATCCTCGGCCCCGAGCGGCTCGTCGCGAGCAGCCTCGAATGGAGCCTCACCGACCCCGGCGCGCTCGACCCGGAGCTACGCGAGCGCATCGTCGCGCTCGCGGCGGAGCGCTACTCGTACCCCGAGGCCGCGGGGGCGTACGCCGAGGCGGCGCGCACGCTGTTCCTCTATCTCGCGCGCCGGCTGCACGCCGACCTCGCGACCGCGGCGCGCGCACGTCCGACGCTCCTGCTCCATGGCGAGCAGGACCGGCTCGTCGCGCTCGCGGCGGCGCACGACGCGGCTCACCGTCACGCCGACGTCGACCTCGAGGTGCTCCCCGGCATCGGGCACGCCCCGCAGCTCGAGGCGCCCGAGCGCGTCGTCGCTGCGATCACCGGCTGGCTCGACGCGCGCGTGCCGGTCACCACACCGACGGATCGCCGGCCGACGTCAAATGACAGGATGCAGGCGTGGCAGGCCTCCTCGACGACCCCGTCCGGCAGTTCGTCGACGGGCTGACCGAGATACTCGCCGAGCTCGGCCGGCGCGCCGGCTCGGCGACCGGCACATCGACGTTCCAACGCGACGCCGCGCTCGAGGCGCAGGCGGTCGCGGCGGCGGTCATCGCCGCCGACGGGCACGCCAGCGACACCGAGCTGCGTTCGTACGCCGAGGCGCTCGCCCCTTGGTTCGAGTCGCTGCGGCGTGCCCAGCCCGCCGACCTGCGCGACAGCCCGGGCATCCGTCAGCACCGGGCGTTCCCGATCACGCCGTCGCCGCTGTTCGAGACGATCGTCACCGCCGACCAGCGCGACGACACCACGCTCGGCTGGAAGTACTACGACGGCGCGTTGCGGGTCGCGCACGCCGTCTGCGCGCTCGACCCGACACCGACTCGCGAGGAGCTGCTCGCCGTCGACACGCTGCGCAGCATGATGCTGCGCCGGCTCAACGCCGCCGGCATCGCCCGTCCGCCGGAATCGGGCCCGGCACCGCCGGGTGAGGTCGAGGTCGGTGCGCCGCCGACGCCACCCGACACGATCGAGTCGCTGCTGGCGGAGCTCGAGGCGCTGATCGGCCTCGAAGCGGTGAAGACCGAGGTGCGGCTGCTCACGAACCTCGTGCGCGTGGAGAACATGCGACGCGAGCGGAAGCTGCCCGTCGTCGACCAGAGCCGGCACCTCGTCTTCGTCGGCAATCCCGGCACCGGCAAGACGACGGTCGCGCGCTTGCTGGCGCGCATCTACCGCGTGCTCAGGGTCGTGTCGAAGGGTCAGCTCGTCGAGACCGAGCGCGCCGGTCTCGTCGCGGGCTACGTCGGCCAGACCGCGCCGAAGGTCAACAAGAAGGTCGACGAGGCGCTCGGGGGCATCCTCTTCATCGACGAGGCGTACTCGCTCGTCACCGGGAGCGAGCAGGACTTCGGCGCCGAGGCCGTGGCCACCCTGCTGAAGCGCATGGAGGACGACCGCGAGGATCTCGTCGTCATCGTCGCCGGCTATCCCGAGCCGATGCGCAAGTTTCTCGACTCGAACCCCGGCCTGCGTTCACGCTTCAACAAGACGATCAACTTCCCCGACTACACCGACGACGAGCTGGTCCGGATCTTCGAGTCGATCGGCACGGAGAGCCACTACTCGCTCGACGACGCCTGCCGGAAGACGATCAAGGAGTACTTCACGCATCAGGAACGCGGGTCGACGTTCGGGAACGGCCGTCTCGCTCGCAATCTCTTCGAGGAGTGCGTGACGCGCCAGGCAAGCCGCCTCGTCGCGCTCGCGCACCCGACCGACGAGCAGCTCGTGACACTCACGCCGGTCGACGTACCGCCGCTCACCGCCGAGCCGCCGTCGTCATGAGACGACTCCTCGCGTTGGCGGGGGCGGCCGCGCTCGTCGTCGGCGCCCTCTGGATCCACGGTGATCTCGACAGCGAGAGCGGCGGGAGCGACCACGGCGGTGGCACCCCACGGCTGCTGTGCGCGAGCGAGCTCGGTTCGGCCTGTGACACGCTCGAACGATCCGGCGACGTCGACGTCGTCGTCGAACCGGCCGGCACCAGCGCCTCGCGGCTCGCCACGCTTGCCGACGACCGGGCCGGCGAACCCGGCTTCGACGGCTGGCTGACGCTGGCGCCCGAGGCGGACATCGTGCGCGATTCGCGGTCGCGCGCGCAGCTGGCACCGCTCGTCGGCCCGCCGGCCGGACCGATCGCGCGCTCGCCGCTGCTGCTCGCCGTGTGGAACGACCGCGCGACCGTGCTGCGGAAGCAGTGCGGTGGCGAGATCGGCTGGAAGTGCCTCGGCGACGTCGCGGGCAAGCCGTGGTCGAGCATCGGCGGCAAGGACGAATGGGGCGACGTGAAGCCGGGGCACGAGAGTCCCGAGACCACGGCGACCGGGCTCGACGTCATCGGTCAGGCCGCGGCGGGCTACTTCGGCCGCACCGATCTCTCGACCGACGACTACGACGACGGCGCGTTCCTGGACTGGTTCACGAACCTCGAGAACGCGGTGCGACCAGGCGCGGGCGCGACCGCATTCGAGCAGATGCTGGCGGCGGGCCGCGCCGCGTTCGACGTCGTCGCGACGACGCAGGCACAGGCCGGGCCGCTCCTCGCCCGTGCATCGGCCGACCGCCGCAACGACGTAGACCTGCTCTACCCTGCCCCCGTGGCCACCGCCGACGTCGTGTTCGCGCCGGTCGTCGGCTCGGGGCTCGCCGGTGATGCGCAAGACGTCGTGGTCGGCGACACCGGCCGCGAAGCATTGGCCGCCGCCGGATGGCGGGTCGACGGTGAGGCGCGTGCGCCCGGCGTCCCCGATCGCCCGCCACTGCCGCCGCGGTCGAACCTCCCGAGCGCCGGGTCGCTCCAAGCGCTGCTCGAGACCTGGCGGGAGGTCACCGGGTGAGGCGACCGGTCGCGGGAGCCGCGCTCGTGGGCGCGCTCGTCGCCGGCGCGGCGGGCATGGTCGCGAGCGCCACGCCCGCGGCCGCGGCCGGTTGCGTGCGGGTCGACATCGCGTCGTCGCCCGAGAAGCTCACGCTGCTCACCGACCTCGCGAAGCGATTCAACCGCTCGGAGGTGGGCGGCGACTGCGTCGACGTCCGCGTGGCGAAGCAGTCATCGGGCGCGGCCGAGGCGCTGCTCGAGCAGGACTGGCCCAAGCCCAAGCAGAACGGCCCGAAGCCGGTGATCTGGTCGCCGGCTGCGAGCACCTGGGGGGCCGTGCTCGACCAGCGCCGCGCCGACAACGGGAAGCGGCCCTTCGTCACGACGCCGGGCAAGTCGTTCATGCTCACGCCGCTCGTGATCGCGATGCCGCGGCCGATGGCCGAGGCGCTCGGCTACCCGCAGACGCCCCTCGGGTTCTCCGACGTGCTCGCGCTCGCCCGGGATCCCGGGGGCTGGGCGGCCAAGGGCCACCCCGAGTGGGGGCCGTTCCGCCTCGGCAAGACCAACCCGAACTTCTCGACGAGCGGGCTCGCGCAGATCATCGCGCAGGACTACGCGGCCACCGCCAAGACCCGCGATCTCACCCTCGAGGACCTCGCGCGACCGGAGGTCGAGGCGTTCGCCCGCGGCGTGGAGTCGGCTGTCGTGCACTACGGCGACACGACGCTCACGTTCCTCAACAATCTGTACCGCGCCGACCGGCGCGGCAACCCGTTCGGGTACGCGTCGGCGGTCGCGGTCGAGGAGAAGTCGCTCATCGACTACAACCGCGGCAACCCCGACGGGATCCTCGATCCGGGTGAGCGACCGCGCAAGCCGCGCGTCCCGCTCGTCGCGATCTATCCGAAGGAGGGAACGCTCTTCTCCGACAACCCGCTGATCGTGCTCGACGCGCCGTGGGTGTCGAGCAAGGAAGCGCGGGTCGCGCGTGCGTTCCAGGCGTTCGTGACCCGGCCGGCGAACCAGCGGCGCGTGCTGAAGTTCGGATTCCGCCCCGGCAACCCGGCGGTGAGCATCGGCAAGCCGATCACGAAGGCGAACGGCGTCGACCCTTCGCAGCCGCAGACGACGCTCGAGGTGCCGAAGCCGCCGGTGCTCGCGGGCGTGATCGACCAGTGGAACCAGGTGCGCAAGCGGGCGCGCGTGCTCCTCGTGATCGACGTGTCGGGATCGATGGGCGACGAGGCCGACCCGGCGAGTGGCGCAACCAAGCTCGACCTCGCGAAGAAGGCAGCGAAGGCTGCGCTCGGCAGGTTCCTGCCCGACGACGACGTGGGGCTGTGGATCTTCTCCACCGACATCAACAACCGCGAGCCGACCGACTACAAGGAGCTCGTGCCGGTCGGTCCGATGTCGACGAACCGGCCCGACCTCGAGTCGCAGATCGAGCGGCTGGTCCCGACCGAGGGCACGCCGCTGTACACGGTGGCGCACGACTCCTACGAGGCGATGCGAGACGCGTTCGACGCGAGCCGCATCAACGCGGTCGTGTTGCTGACCGACGGGCGCAACGAGGACCCGCGCAACGAGAGCCTGCGTGACCTGCTCGACTTCCTGCGCTCGCAGAACGAAGGGGAGTCGACGAAGCCGGTGCGGATCTTCCCCATCGCCTACGGCAACGACGCCGACGAGGCGACGCTCAAGCGCATTGCCGAGGCGACGAACGCGGCCGAGTACAGCGCAGTCGACCCCAAGACGATCGTGAACGTGTTCAACGCGGTCGTCTCGAACTTCTGATGGGCACGGTCTGATGGGCATCGTCGACCGGCTGCCCGAGCATCTCAAGAGCCGCCACACGGCCGAGGCGGTCACTGCGCCATCGGCGATCCTGCTCGCCGGGGCGGGTGCCGCGGTCGGCATCGTGGCAGGGGTCCCGATCGCCGCGGCCGTGGTGCTCGGCGCGCTCGCCTATGCCGTGCGGGTGGCGACGAAGCTGCCGCGCCGGCACCGCGGGGCGCGGGTCGACCCGATGGCGATCTCGGAGCCGTGGCGCGGGTTCGTCCGCGAAGCGCTCGACGCGCAGCGCCGCTACGGCAAAGCCGTGCGCAGCGCCGATCCGGGCCCGCTGCGCGACCGTCTCGCCGAGATCGGCGAGCGCATCGACGCCGGCGTGCAGGAGTGCTGGCGCGTCGCGCGGCGTGGCGACGCGCTCGTCGACGCGATCGGGAACCTCGGCGGCGAGTCCGTGGCCGGGGAGCTCCAACGCGCGAAGGCGGCGGCGCGCGCGACCCCCGGTGAGGCGCAGGACGAGACGGTCGAGGCGTTGCAGGCCCAGTACGACTCGTACGAGCGGTTGGCCAAGGTCGCGCGCGACGCGCAGGAACGCCTCCAGGTGCTGGACGCTCGGCTCGACGAGGCCGTCGCGCGCGCGGTGGAGCTCGCACTGCGTGCCGAGGACGTCGGCGAGCTGCAGGGCCTCGGTGGCGACGTCGAGTCGCTCGTCGGCGACCTCGAGAACCTACGCCTGGGCCTCGAAGAGGCGGGTGGCACCGCGCAGGCGGCCGGCGGCTCCGGGTAGCCCCGTGCGCCGCCGGCCGGTGTCGACGGCCGCAGCTTCGAGGCCGTTGCTCCGGCAAAAGCAGATGGGCGTAGGCTGCGGCGCATGTGGAAGTCGATCAAGAAGTGGTGGCGTTACCTGGCCGCGAAGCTGGGGATGAAGCTCGAGGAGTCAGCCGACCCCAAGGTCCAGCTCGAGCAGGCGATCCAGGACGCCCGTGAGCAGCACCGCAAGCTCACGGAGCAGGCCGCCAACGTCATCGCCAACCAGAAGCAGACCCAGGCACGGCTCGACCGGGCGATCGAGGACTACGAGAAGTCCAACGCATCGGCCCGTCAGGCGCTGCTCCTCTCCGACCAGGAGGCGCGCGCCGGGAACGCCGACAAGTCCTCGAGCTTCAATCAGGCCGCTGAGGCATTCGCCAACAAGCTCATCAACCTCGAGAAGCAGATCGACGACCTGAAGAAGTCGCTGCTCGACTCGACACAGGCGTCCGAGAAGGCGAGGAAGGCCGTCTCCCAGAACTCGGCGCAGCTGCAGAAGAAGCTCGCCGAGCGTGAGCAGCTCCTGAGCAAGCTCGACCAGGCGAAGATGCAGGAGCAGATGAACAAGGCGATGTCGCAGCTGAGCGAGACGGTCGGCGACGAAGTGCCGACGTTCGAGCAGGTGCGCGACAAGGTCGAGCGGCGCCTCGCGAAGGCGCAGGCGACCACCGACCTCGCCGGTGCATCCGTCGACACGCAGATGCTCGAGGTCGAGCAGGCCCAGATGAGCGCCGAGGCACAGGCGCGGCTCAGCGAGCTGCGCAGCGAGCTGGGCCTGAGCACGCCCGCGCCGGCCAAGAAGGCCGAAGCGGCGCAGGAGCAGCCTGCCCCCGAGGCGAAGGAAGCCAAGGCCGAGGGCTGAAGCGAGCGACTGCGGCGCAGGTATCCTGCGCCGCAGTGAGCCGGGGCCCAGCGGCCCGGCGCCGAAGGCGCCGAGAGCGGGGAGTCGAGATGCGCGGACGCGCCGCGCTCCTGGTCCTCGCGGTCGCGGTCGGTGCGTTCGCGACGACCGCGTGCGCCAGCCGGGGCGGCGCGCCCGCGGCGTCGACGACGACTGCACCCCCGCAAGCTCCCGACTCCGGATTCGTCGCGTTCGGTGACTTCGGTGGCGGGCCCGCCCAAGGGGCGGTCGCGGGACGGATGACGAGCTGGGCGTCGACCCATCGGGTCGACGCGCTCGTGACCACCGGCGACAACGTGTACGAGATCGGTGATCCGTCGCTGTTCGACGACTACCTCGACGTCCCGTACGCGACGCTGCGGGCGAGCCGGCCGCTGTGGGTCACGCTCGGCAACCACGACGTCGCCGCCGGGTACGGGGACGAGCAGCTCCGCTACCTCGGGCTCCCCGACCTCCCCTACGCGAAGACGCTGCCCGACGTGCAGCTGCTCTTCCTCGACGCGAACCGCCCGGATGTCGCACAACGCGACTGGCTCGACGCGCGCCTTTCGGCCCCGGGCCCGCCGCTCCGGGTGGTCGTGTTCCACCAGCCCGCCTATTCGTGCGGGCCACACGGCTCCACGCCCGGGGTCGACCAACAGTGGGTGCCGCTGTTCGAGCAGCATCGCGTCGCGCTGGTCCTCACCGGTCACGACCACCTCTACGAGCGCTTCACGTCGGCCCGCGGCGTCACCTACGTCGTCACCGGCGGCGGCGGACGCGGCCTCTACCTGCCCCGAGCGCAGTGCACCGGGGTGCCGACGAAGAACGCGGAGGCGGTGCGGCACCACTTCACGGCCGTGGAGGTCCGCGGCACGCGCCTCACACTCCGGGCGGTCGCCGACGACGGCACCGTGCTCGACACGGCCACGATCACCCGCTGACCACGCGCCGGGTCACGAGTCAGCACGCGAACGGGCGGTGGATGCTGCCCCAGCGGCGGTGCCCGATGAAGCGCATGCCAAACAGCAGCAGCCAGGAGAGCTCGGCGGCTCCCGGGTCGACGAACGCGATCGGGATCGACAGCCCGTAGACGATCGGCAGGCTCATGGCCCGGAACAGGGCGTGCCGCGCGTAGTTCTCCGAGACGTCGGGGTCGAGCAGGCCGGCGCGCCACGCGTGGCGCCAGAGGCGCCGAGTTCGCGAGGCCGGCTGCGGCGACGGTCGCGGCGTAGGCCACGGCCGCGGTGGTCGTCTCGCCGTAGCGACCGAGCAGCTCCGTCGGATAAGGCACGAGCGCGACGAGCGCGAGTACGACCAGGTTCAGCTCCAGCACCACCGGGTCGGAGCGTCGCATCAGCCGGAACAACCGGTGGTGAGCGAGCCAGTAGCGGCTGATGACGAACGCGCTGAGCCCGTAGCTGAGCAGCAGCTCGTAGTCGTCCTTCACGAACTCGTAGAGCTTGTGGTCGAGGTCACCGCCGCTGAGGTCGGGCGTGCGGAAGTTGAGCACGAGCAGCGTCATCGCGATCGCGAACACGCCGTCGCTGAAGGCGTTGACGCGACCGACGCCGTCCGCGTGGAAGCGTTCGAGCTTCGCCGGCTCGGCCATGTGCGCCATGCTCCCGCGCCCTTCGCTACGGGAGGTGGACCCCCTCGAGCGCGAGCAGCGCGCGCTTCAAGGCGATGCCGGACGCGCCGCCGCCGTACCCGCCGACGCCACCGGCAGCGACAACGCGATGGCACGGGATCACGATCGAGACGGGGCAACCGGCCATCGCCGTGCCCACCGCGCGTGCCGCGCGCGGCCGTCCGGCCATCTCGGCCAGCTCGCCGTAGGTGACGATCTCGCCGTAGGAGACGTCGCGGCACAGCGTCTCGAGCACGTCGCGACGAAAGCCGTCGGAGCCCGAGAGGTCGACGGGAACGGTGAACTCCCGTCGTCGGCCGGTGAAGTACTCGTTGAGCTGGGCCGCGACGTCTTCGTCGCGTTCGGGATGCGCGTCGAGCGGCGAGACGGTCACGCCGGGCAGCGCGAGGCGCACGATGCCCGAATCGCCCATCAGCACGGTCAGGTCACCGAGCGGTGTGCGCTGGCGCCAGTACCTCACTATGGTCTCGCTCCCTGCGGCGCAGGGTACCTGCGCCGCGGGCGGTCGCTCACCTCTACGGTCTCGCTCCCTGCGGCGCAGGGTACCTGCGCCGCGGGCGGTCGCTCGACTGTCCGCTCCGCTTCGCTGCGCTCACCCCAGGAGGGCCCGCACCTCGTCGCGCTCCTCCTCCAGCTCCTTCGTGGTGACCGCGATCTTCTGCTTGGCGAACTCGTCGTGCTCGATGCCCTCGACGACCGACCAGTGCTTCCCGTCGCTGCGGACCGGGAAGCCGAACTGGAGATCCTCGGGCACGCCGTACTCGCCCCGGCTGACGACCGCGAGCGAGTGCCAGTCACCTGCCGGCGTCGGTTGCCAGACGCTCTTGACCGACTCGATCGCCGCGTGCGCGGCGGACGCGGCCGACGATGCGCCCCGCGCCTCGATGACGGCGGCGCCGCGCCTCTGCACGGTCTCGATGAACGGGCCGCGCAGCCAGTCGTCGTCGCCGATCACGTCGGGCGCGGGCTTCCCGGAGATGCGCGCATGGAAGCAGTCGGGGAACTGCGTGGCCGAGTGGTTGCCCCAAATCGCCATGTTCGTGACTTCACGGACCGGCACGCCGGCCTTGCGCGCGAGCTGCGTCTTGGCCCGGTTCTCGTCGAGTCGGGTCATCGCGAACCATCGGTCGGCCGGGACGTCGGGCGCGTTCGACCGCGCGATGAGGCAGTTCGTGTTGCACGGGTTGCCGACGACGAGCACCCGCACATCGTCCGCGGCGTGGTCGTTGATCGCCTGGCCTTGCGGCTTGAAGATCCCGCCGTTCACCGCGAGCAGGTCACCGCGCTCCATGCCCGCCTTGCGCGGGACCGATCCGACCAGCAAGGCCCAGGACGCGCCGTCGAACGCGGTCTTGAGGTCGGACGTCGCCTCGATGCCCTCGAGCAGTGGGTGCGCGCCGTCCTCCAGCTCCATCACGACGCCTTCCAGCGCCTGCATCGCCGGCTCGATCTCGAGCAGCTGGAGCACGAGGGGGTGGTCGTGGCCGAGCAGCTCACCAGCCGCGACGCGGTGCACGAGCGCGTAGCCGATCTGCCCGGCCGCGCCCGTCACCGTGACGTGCAACGCTCGCTTCATGGCTTGGAGGCTAGCGATCTCCCCGAGCAAGTGACATCCGCACTGCGTATACGACGCGTGAACGTCACTTGCTCGCCGAGGCCGCCGCCGCTACGACCACGAGCAACAGCTCGCGCGCCTCGGCGAGCTCGGCGAGCCGCTCCGCCGCGCCCTCGCTCGCCGCGCCGTGGTCGGGATGGGCAAGGCGCACGAGCCGGCGGAAGCGGGCCTGGACGTCGTCGCGCTCGACGATCATGCCGGCGCGCAAGCCCAGCACCTCCATCGCCCATCGCCGTTCTGCGGGCACGCCCCGCCACGGGTCGCCGTTGACGGCGGCCGGTGCACTGCCGGGCGCGAACGGCGCCAGCCCGGGCACGCCCTGGTAGAGGCGTCGCACGTCGAGTCCTTCGGGCAGCGTCGGCCGGCGCAGGACGTCATCGATCGCGCGGAAGGCGACACTGCGCCCCGACCACGGCAGCGCGGCCGCGGCCATCACCGCGCCGATCACCTGCGGGGCGGCGCGTCCGTGCCGGTCGAGCTCGAGCACGAGCCGGCCGTTCTCGGCGAGGATGCGATGACGCGAACGGTCGAGGCCGTGCGTGTCGGTCTGGAGCCGGTAGCGCAGTGAGATGCGTGGCACGGTCAATCCGTCACGCGCGTCGCGCACGAGCCGGGGGAGCAGCTCGCGCTGCTCCTCGTCAAGCTCGTCGAGGTGCTCGGCGAGGACGGCCCCGATCAGCACCGCGCCGTACGCGAGCCCGCTCGTGGGCAGGTACGACCCGTCGCCCAACGCGACACGCCGCGTCGGCATGTGCCGTCGCGTATGGCGCACGTTCAGCTCGGCGAGCAGCACTTCGCCTCAGACCTCCGGTAGACCTCCGAGCCCGCCCAGCATGCCGGATGACGAGCAGCACCCGAGACTCGCGGGGTCCAAGGACCCCCCGAGCGACGCACTTGGCTTCAGCCCGGAGGAGCGAGCGGGGGTGCTTGGACCCCGCGACATCCGTTCAGAGCCGGTCGACGATGGCCTGGGCGAACTCGGAGGTCTTCACCTGGGTCGCCCCTTCCATGAGCCGCGCGAAGTCGTAGGTGACGATCCTCTCGGCGATCGTCGCCTCGAGCGCGTGCACGATGTCGTCGGCGGCGGCCTGCCAGCCGAGGTGCTCGAACATCATCACGCCCGACAGGATCACCGACCCGGGGTTGACCTTGTCCTGGCCGGCGTACTTCGGCGCGGTGCCGTGGGTGGCCTCGAACACGCCGTGGCCGGTGACGTAGTTGATGTTGCCGCCGGGCGCGATGCCGATGCCGCCGACCTGCGCGGCGAGCGCGTCCGACAGGTAGTCGCCGTTGAGGTTCGTCGTGGCGATCACGTCGAACTCGTCGGGGCGGGTGAGCACCTGCTGGAGCGTGATGTCGGCGATCGCGTCCTTCACGAGGATCTTCCCGCCGGGGTCGCCGCCGCAGTCGTCCCACCCGACCGCGACGTCGGAGAACTCCTCGCGCGTCAGCTCGTAGCCCCAGTTGCGGAACGCACCCTCGGTGAACTTCTGGATGTTGCCCTTGTGCACGAGCGTGACGCTCTTGCGCTTGCGACGGACCGCGTACTCGAGCGCGGCGCGGACGAGGCGCTTGGAGCCGGTCTCGGAGATCGGCTTGATGCCGATGCCGGAGTCAGGGCGGATGTTCCACCCCATCTGCTGGTGCAGCAGCTCGATGAGCTTCTTCGCCTCGGGCGTCCCCTCCTCGACCTCGAGACCGGCGTAGATATCCTCGGTGTTCTCGCGGAAGATCACCACGTCGACCTTCTCCGGGTGCTTCACCGGCGACGGCACGCCGCGGAACCAGCGCACCGGCCGGAGACACACGTAGAGGTCGAGGATCTGACGGAGCGCCACGTTCAGGCTGCGGATGCCGCCGCCGATCGGCGTCGTGAGCGGGCCCTTGATGCCGATCAGGTGCTCGCGGAACGCCTCGACCGTCTCGTCGGGCAGCCAGCTGCCCGTCTGGTCGAATGCCTGCTGCCCGGCGAGCACCTCCTTCCACGCGATCTTCTTGCCGTGCTTCGCGGCGGCGGCGTCGAACACGAGCTGCGACGCGGGCCAGATGTCGACGCCGGTGCCGTCACCCTCGATGAACGGGATGATCGGCTCGTCGGGCACGCGCAACGTGCCCCCCGACAACGTGATCTTCTCGGGCATGTCCGGTGTGCTCCTACACTTCGGTCGCGCACTTCGGTCGCGCACTTCGGTCGCGCTCGCCCGGCCGCAGGATACCTGCGTCCGCCTTCGGGACGCTCGGCTGCTCTCACACTTCGGTCGCGCTCGCTCGGCCGCAGGATACCTGCGGCCGCCCTTCGGGACGCTCGGCTGCTCTTACACTTCGGTCGCGCTCGCTCGGCCGCAGGGTACCTGCGGCCGCCCTTCGGGACGCTCGGCTGCTCTTAACGGATCGCGGCGACGATCGCGATCGTGATCAGGTAGACGGCCAGGAACGCGGCGATCGTCCACAGCAGCACCGCGCGCGAGAACGCGGGGCCGTGCCCGGCGACGCCGGCGAGCGTGTAGCCGCAATCGGGGCAGCGCGCGTCACCGGCGGCGATCGGAGCGCTGCACAACGGGCATGCGCTCGGCTCGGGCGTTGGTGACGGCTGGGCAGTCATCCCGGGTGCTCCCCTTACCCGGCCGCGCGCCGCTCGGCGGCCTCGATCGCGTTCCTGAACAGCATCGCGATGGTGGTCGGCCCGACGCCTCCCACTCGCGGAGTGATGAAGCCTGCCACCTCCTCGCAGCGCTCGTCGACGTCGGGCAGCAGCTTCCGGCCCTCGTAGCGCACCCCGCCACCCACGACGACGGCACCCGGGCTGATGTGCTCGGGCTGGAGGATGCCGGGGACCCCGGCGGCCGCCACCACGATCCGGGCGCGGCGCGTGTACTCGGGCCAGTCGGGAACGCCGGTGTGCACGACGGTCACGGCGGCGTTGGCGGTCGGACGCTTCTGCGAGAGGAGCAGCGCGAGCGGTCGGCCGAGGGTCGTGCCCCGCCCGAGGATGCACACCTCGTTGCCCGCGACCGGGATCTCGTAGTACGCGAGCAGCGCTTCGATGCCGGCCGGGGTACAAGGCACCGGGCCCGGCATCATCATCGCGAGGCGACCCATGTTGACGGGGTGGAGCCCGTCGACGTCCTTGTCGGGATCCATCTCGAGCAACGCCGCCTCGTAGTCGATCTGGGGCGGCGTCGGGTGCTGGACGAGCATGGCGTCGACCGCGGGATCATCGTTGAACGACTTGATCGCGGCCACGAGGTCGGCCTGTGTCCCGTCGTCGCCGAGGTGGATGTGCGGCGAAGCCATGCCGAGCTCGACGGCCTTGGCCTGCTTCATGCGGATGTAGCCCGCGCTGGCCGCCTCGTTGCCGACGAGGATCGTGCCGAGGCCCGGTGTGATGCCGCGCTCGATGAGCGACGCGATGCGCGGCTCGAGATCGGCGAACACCGCCTCCGCGACCGGCCCGCCCGGCATCATCACCGCGGGCACGTCGACTCCCTCGTCTTCGTTGGCGGGTCCGTCACCACCATCAGTGCAGGAAGTGGCGCTCGCCGGTGAAGACCATGGCGAGGCCGAGCTCGTCGGCGCGCTCGATGTTCGACTCGTCGCGCATCGCGCCGCCGGGCTGCACCACCACCGCCACACCGGCCTCGGCCGCCGCCTCGATGCCGTCCGGGAACGGGTAGAACGCGTCGCTCGCGCATGCGCCACCGCGCGCTCGACCCGCCGCCTTCTTCGCCGCGATCTCACCCGCTTCGACCCGGTTCTGCTGCCCGGCACCGATGCCGACCGCCTGCTCGTCCTTGACGAGCACGATCGCGTTCGACTTCACGTGCCCGCAGATGCGCCACGCGAGCTCGGCGTCGCGCCACTGGGCCTCCGTCGGTGCGACCTTCGTGACGACACGCCAGTCGTCGCGCGTGGCCGCGAAGTGGTGCGGCTCCTGGACGAGGAACCCGCCCGAGATCTGCCGGTAGTCGAGCGTGACCGGCTCGGGCGGTGGTGCGTCGAGCAAGCGCGTGTTCTTGCGCTTGCCGATCAGCGCGTCGAGTGTTCCCTCCTCGTAGGAGGGCGCGATCACCACGTCGGCCTGTGGGCCCGCCACCATCCGTTCCGCGGTCGCGGCGTCGATGGGCCGGTTGACCGCGACGATGCCCCCGAACGCGGATCGCTCGTCGCATTCCAACGCGCGCTGGTAGGCGGTCGCGAGGTCGGACGCGATCGCGACCCCGCAGGGATTGGCGTGCTTGATGATGGCGCACGCCGGCCGCCCCTCCCCGCTGTCAGCCCCCGTTGATGGCAGCTCGTGCACCAAGCGCCACGCCGCGTCACCGTCGTAGAAGTTGAGGTACGAGAGCGCGAGCCCGCTGTGCTGGTGCACGCCGTCCCACCAGCTGGTCGTGCCGAGCAGCCGGTAGCGCGCGCCGCGCTGATGCGGGTTCTCGCCGTAGCGCAGCTCCTCCTCGGTGCGCTCCAGCGCTAGCACGAGGTGCGGTGGGAGCAGCTCGTCGCCCTCGAGCCAGCGCACGATTGCGGCGTCGTATGCGGCGGTGTGGACGAACGCCTCCAGCGCGAGGTATCGCCGGAAGTCGTCGCTCAGCCTGCAGTCGCCCTCCCGCAATGCCGCGAGCACCAGCGCGTATTGCCGCGGACTCGTGACCACCGCGACGTGGGCGTGGTTCTTCGCCGCCGCGCGCACCATCGCGGGCCCGCCGATGTCGATCGTCTCGACGTCGGGCCGCTCGAGGAACGGGTACAGGTTGCTCACCACGAGGTCGAACGGCGCGATGCCGTGCGCCTCGAGGTCGGCGCGGTGCGTCTCGTTGGCGAGATCGGCGAGCAAGCCACCGTGGACCCTCGGGTGCAGCGTCTTGACGCGTCCCTCGAGCATCTCGGGCGCGCCGGTGACGTCTTCGACTTGTGTGACGGGTATGCCCGCGTCGGCGAGCGCAGAAGCCGTGCCGCCCGACGAGACGATCTCGTAGCCCAACTCGACGAGCGCTCGCACGAAATCGACCAGCCCCGTCTTGTCGTAGACCGAGACGAGCGCGCGCCGGGTCACGAGCGGACCTCACCGGTCGTCAGCAGCTCGCGCAGCACCTTCGGGTACAGGCGCCGCTCGACCTCCTTGATGCGCTCGTGCAACGTCTCCTCGGTGTCGCTGGCCAGCACCGGGACCTCCTCCTGGGCGAGGATCGGGCCCTCGTCGACCTCGAGGGTCGCGAGATGCACCGTGCAGCCCGTCACGTCGACTCTCGCCGCGAGCGCGTCACGCACCGCGTGCCATCCCTTGAACGCGGGGAGCAGTGCGGGGTGCGTGTTGACGATCCGGCTGGGGTACGCGTCGTGGACCGGCTGCTCGAGGATCGTGCCGAACCCCGCCATCGCGACGAGGTCGACCTCGTGGCGCTTCAACGCGTCGACGACCCGGTGCGTGTAGGCCATGCGGTCGAAGTCGGCGTCGAACGACGTCCGTTCGACGAGCTCGACCGACACGCCGGCTGACTCGGCGCGTCCGATCGCGTCGCAGCGCCGGTCGACCACGACGACGGCGACGGGGAGGTCGGCGTCCAGGAGCGCCTGGAGGATCGTCCCGCTGCCGGACGCGAGCACGCCGAGTGTCTTCACAACGTGAAGGTACCGCAGGGTCCCCGGGCCGGTGGGAGGGTCGAAATCCTTGCATTGACCTGACCGCCGTGCTCTGCTGCTCCGGGCGCCCGGTCAGCGGCCGCGCCCCACGGCAGACCGTCCGGAGGGCATGCATGGATCTCAACAGGCTCACGACCGGTGACCAGATCATCGGAGTCAGCGGAATTGTGCTGTTCATCTTCTCGTTCTTCGACTGGCTCGGCATCAGCGTGGGTGATCGCAGCGATGCGAAGAATGCCTGGTCTTTCCCGCTGCTGCTGATCGCCGTGTTGATCGGCATCGCGCTGGTCGTGTATGTCGCGCTCAAGGCCGCTGGGACGGAACTTCCGGCACTCGGAACGGTGACCTGGGGTCAGATCGCGGTCGGTCTCGCGGGTCTCGCGTTCTTGTTCGTACTGATCAAGTTGATCACGGGTCCGTCTGGATGGAACGGCGTAGACATCCCCGATTTCGTCGACAAGGATCGCAAGTTCGGGATCTTCGTTGGAATTGTCGCGACCGGCGGCCTCGTTGCAGGCGCCGTGTTGAATCTCCAGGCGGAGCGATCAGCTGGCGGAGCCGCCCGGCCCGGGCAAGGCGGCGGCCCGACCGTCTAACGGCACTGTCAGAGCACGCCTCACGGTCTGCTCTGACCGCGGCGGTAGGGCGGACGGTGCTTGCGGTCTCCCCCGGCGACGTGCTCTGCTGCTCCGGGCGCCCAGCCTGGTCGCCCCTGGAGCATTCTTCGGAGGTGGCGCATGGCCGACCAGAGGACGCCGACGCCCGGTGAGATCGTCATCATGGCGTCCGGTGTTGTGGCCTTGATCTTCTCGTTCTTCGATTTCTTCGGGAGTGACTTCGGCGGGGGTCGCTCGGCATGGGGATCGGGCTTCTTCCCGATCGCGACGCTGATGGTGATCTTCGTCGTGGTCATGGCTGCGCAGATCGCGCTCACGAAGCTCGCGGGTGTCGCGTTGCCCGACCTTCCCGCCGGGTTCACCTGGGAGCAGGTGCACCTCGCACTGGGGTTCTTCGCCGCGCTCTACGCGCTGGCGTGGCTGATCGTCGACGCCGGCGGGCTCGACCGGAAGGTGGGCTTCTGGCTGATCTTCGTCTCGTGCATCGCCGCCTTCGTCGGCGCCATCCTGCTCCAGCGCGAACGCGCCGCGGCCGGACCCGGGCGCCCGGGTGGTGGCCCCACCGTCTGAGTCGCACCGGACGACGAACTCGATCGGGCCCCGCTACCAAGCGGGGCCCGATTCGCGCGGCGGGTCAGATCCGTTCGAGCAGCTCCGCCTTCTTCGCCCCGAACTCCTCCTCGGTGAGGAGCCCCTCGTCGCGCAACTCACCGAGCCGACGGATCTGATCGATCGGATCGACGCTCGTCGAACCAGCCGGCGCGGACGGAGACGTATCGGTGGGAATGGATACCGTCGCACCCGGCATCCGCGCGAACACCGGCGCGAGGGCCCTGGCCGTATCGGACAGCGTGTACCCGCGCAGGACGAGGACGTGCTCGCCGGCGTCGGTGGACAGTGCGAGACAGGCGCGCCGGCTCGACGCACGCTTCGACGCACCCGGTACACCGAGCCCGATCGCGACCGCCACACCCGGTCGTGCCATCGACCGCTCGGTTGGCTCGAGCGTCGCGGACCGGACCTCGGACCACGGCACGAACGTGCGTGCGCGGGCGCTCTCGGCCGGCTCCCCGACCGTCGTCAGCTGGACGCCGGTCGTGACGATCGAGGCGACGACCGCGGTGCGGCCGGGAATCGTCGAGTCGTCGGGTGCGACGATCACCGCGGCGTCGTCGTAGCGGGCACCGAGCGAGAACGCCGGGTCGTCGTACCACGCGTCCTCGCTCGATGCGTCGCGCCGCGGCAAGCGCTGCTCTCGGGCGAAGGCGACGACGGTCTTCGCCTGGTCGCGACGGGCGACCCACCCGTCGAACGGCTCACCCGGTCGCAGCGGGCAGACCACCGCGCGCCGCCGCCCGAACGGCAACGCGACGACGTCGCGCAGCTCGTCGAAACGCGCGTCGACGACCGCCGCCGAGCCCGGCTGGACGACCAGAAGGCGCTGATCGGTGGCGGCGAGCACCGATCCGTCCGGATCGCACAGCGTCAGCGCGTCGACGCGCTCGTCTTCGGCGAGCGCCTCCTCGAGGCGCGCCAGCACCGGGAGGTTCGGCCGCCTCAGGTCACGTTGTGCCGCGGCGAGCAGGTCCGAGCGTACGGACCCGGGCATCGCCGCGGTGCGCGGCGGCGGGGAAGGAGCTGCCGCTGCGGGTGCGGGCGGAGCGTCGGGAATGGCGATCGTGGGGTCGTCCGGTGCGCCGGCGTCCAACGGCGTCGTCTCCTCCGCGACGTCATCGGTCTCCACCGGGGTCGTGGGCTCGGAGTCCTTCTTCGCCACCGCGCTACAGGTTCGTGATGCCGTAGACGAGCCAGGCGATCGCGATCGCACCCCCGATCGCGATGCCGATCCAGCCGAGCACGATGCCCGCGATGCCCATGCCGCGGCCCTTGAGCTGACCGCCCGACGCCGCGATTCGATCGAGCGCGACGTTGCCGAAGATCACAGCCAGGATCGGCGGCGCGAGTAGGAACCCGAGCCCGCCGCAGCCGATCGAGAAGATGCCCAGGACGAGCGCGGCGACGGCGAACCCGCTCGTGCCGGGCGCGGGCGCGTAGTAGCCGCTGGGCCCGGGCGCGCCGGGCGTCCAGCTCGCGGGTGGCGGCGGGGGCGGCGCTGTGCTCACGGCGCGCAGCCTAGATGTCTACGGCAGCGACGCGACGATCTCGGCGGTCAGCTGGCCGGCCTCGGTCGGGTTCATCCCGACACTGGCCCCCGCGTCGCGCAGTGCCTCGATCTTCGCGGCCGCGGTGCCCTTGCCTCCCGACACGATCGCACCCGCGTGGCCCATCTTCTTGCCTGGTGGCGCGGTGACACCGGCGATGTACGCGGCGACCGGCTTGCTCATCTCCTTCTTGATGAACTCGGCGGCCTCCTCCTCGGCCGAGCCGCCGATCTCACCGATCATGAGCACCGCGCGCGTCTCGGGATCGTCCTCGAACGCACGCAGGCAGTCGATGAAGCTCGTGCCCGGCACGGGGTCGCCGCCGATCCCGACGCAGGTGGTAACGCCGATGTCGTTCTGCTTGAGCTCGTAGAGCGCCTGGTACGTGAGCGTCCCGGACCGGCTGACGATGCCGACGGGGCCGCCGGCCTTCGCGATGTGCCCGGCGGTGATGCCGATGTTGGCCTTGCCGGGACTGATGATGCCCGGGCAGTTCGGGCCGAGCAGACGCACGTTCGGATGGTCGCGACGCAGCTCGTTGAAGAACCACGCCTCGTCGTGCGCGGGCACTCCCTCGGTGATCACCACGATGAACTCCACCCCACCCTCCGCCGCGTCCATCACCGCGTCCTTCACACCGGGTGCCGGGATGAACACGCACGACGCGGTCGCGCCCGTCGCTTCGACCGCGTCGCGCACCGTCGCGAAGATCGGGATCCCGTCGACGTCGGTGCCCGCCTTCTTCGGATTCGTGCCCGCGACGACCTGCGTGCCGTAGTCGCGGTTGAGGAGCCCGTAGAAGCGACCCTGAGAGCCGGTCAGGCCCTGGTAGACGACCTTCGTCTTCTCGTCGACGAAGATGCTCACTTGGTCACCGTCCCGCCCGCGAGCTTCACGGCGGTGCGCGCGGCGTCGAGCATCGTCGGCTCGAGCCGCATGCGGTCGGACAGGTGCGGCTTCAGGATCTCGCGGCCCTCGTCGGCGTTGGTCCCGTCGAGACGGATGACGATCGGCGCCTCGATCTCGACGCGGCCGAGTGCCTGCACGATCCCGTTGGCCACCTCCTCGCCCTTCGTGATCCCGCCGAAGATGTTGATGAAGATCGAGCGCACGTCTTCGTCGTTGTTGATGACCTCGAGTGCACCGGCCATCACGTCGGCGTTGGCGCCGCCGCCGATGTCGAGGAAGTTCGCCGGTTTGCCGCCGACCTCGTTCACGACGTCGACGGTGCTCATCGCGAGCCCCGCGCCGTTGGCGATCACGCCCACGAAGCCGTCGAGGCCGACGTACTGGAGTCCTTTCTCGTGTGCCGCCGCCTCGCGCGGGTCGCGCACCTGCGTCTCGTCGTACTGCTCGTAGTCGGGGTGGCGGAAGACCGCGTTGTCGTCGAGGGTCACCTTCGCGTCGAGTGCGTGCACCCGCTCGTCGGCGGTGAGGACGAGCGGGTTGATCTCGACGAGGTCGGCGTCGCCCTCCGTGTACGCGGTCCAGAGCTCGAGGAGCACGTCGACCGCGCCTTCGCGTGCCTCGGGGTCCAGCCCCGCGTCGTCCACCCACTCGCGACAGCGCTCCTCGCCGAGCCCGTCGACAGGATCGATGTGGATGCGGGCGATCGCGTCCGGGTGCTCGGCCGCGACCTGCTCGATGTCGATGCCGCCCTCCGCCGACAGCATGCCGAGGTGCAGCTTCGCGGCCCGGTCGAGTGTGAACGACGCGTAGTACTCCTTGGCGACGTCGCTCGCCTTCTCGATCCACACCGCCGCGACGACGTGACCCTTGATGTCCATGCCGAGGATGCTCCGGGCGTGGGTGCGGCACTCGTCGGCGTTGTTGGCGAGCTTGATGCCGCCGGCCTTGCCGCGCCCGCCGACCTGAACCTGCGCCTTCACGACGACCGGGTAGCCGATCCGGTCGGCGGCCACTACGGCCTCGTCGACGGTGATCGCGACCGCACCCGGAGGGACCGGGATCCCGTAGCGCGCGAGCAGCAGCTTGCCCTGGTACTCGAACAGGTCCATATCCCCGCTCTCGACCTGCGGCCGGGCCGCTCTGGCCCCGCTCACTGCGGCGCAGGGTACCTGCGCCGCGGGCGTTCGCTCGGCTCGATCTCCTGCGTCGTGGTCAGACTCTCGCCTCGCGGGCGTCGAGCGTCTGCTCGAGCCAGCCGGTGATGTCGGCGAGCGGCGCGCCCGGCGTGAACACGCGTGCGACGCCCACGGCCTGGAGCGCGGCGACGTCGTCGTCGGGGATGATCCCGCCGCCGAACACCAGCGCGTCACCACGGCCCTTCTCGGCGAGCAACGCCACGACGCGCCGAAACAGCGTGTCGTGCGCGCCCGAGAGCACGGAGAGCCCGACCGCGTCCGCGTCTTCCTGCAGCACGGTCTCGGCAATCTGCTCGGGCGTCTGGAACAGACCGGTGTAGATCACCTCGAAGCCGGCGTCGCGAAGTGCACGCGCGATCACCTTCGCACCGCGGTCGTGGCCGTCGAGGCCGGGCTTCGCAATGACGACGCGGTAGCGCCGCTGCATGAACAGACTCCTGTGGCTGGCCTCGCGGTGGGCGCCCAACCCTAATGTTTCGGTCGCTCGTTCGACGATGGGGCACGGGGACGTGCCCGTAAATGTCATACCCCCGTGGTTGGATACGGGTGCGCTTCCCCGTAAATGTCATACCCCCGTGGTTCGATGGGGCGACCACTTCCCCTGGGCTTGCTTCCCCCTGCTGGTTCGACCGGTCGGTGGAGGAGGTGGGTCGTGGCGACGATGGTGTCGAGGCTGCTGGGTGGCATCCGGCGGGTCGTGCACGATCTCGATCCGGACCGGGTGGCGCCGCGGGACGCCGTGGTGTTGTTGGAGCAGTTCGCCGAGATCGAGCGGCTGGGTGCAGCGGCCAAGACGTTGCTGGCGCGCCGGGTCGACGAGGCGGGGATCTGGCAGCACGAGGGGTACCGGTCGGCCGCGGAGCTGGTGGCGTCGGTGAGCGGCACGAGCGTCGGCCAGGCCCGGCAGGTGGTGGAGACGGGCCGGCAACTGGTGGGCGGTTCGAAGACGGAGCATGCGTTGCGGACGGCGCAGCTGTCACAGGCGCAGGCGCACGTGGTCACCAGCGCGGCCGCGGCGGCACCCGAGGCCGAGGATGCGCTGCTCGAGTGCGCGCAGAGCGACGGGCTGGCCGGGCTCGAGCAGCTCAGCGCGCGAGTGCAGGACGCGGTGCGCAGCGAGGAGGACCGCGAAG